>Ga0308004_10000085_pt1 | contig 44993 bp, 63 predicted proteins | sample Neamet38_FD_203156 | JGI IMG/M metagenome (GOLD analysis project Ga0308004, IMG submission 203156) | Marine microbial communities from water near the shore, Antarctic Ocean - #38 | ecosystem: Environmental > Aquatic > Marine > Unclassified | place: Southern Ocean | collected 2014-06-06 | reverse complement strand
TTGCTTTGGGTTGTCATATAATTGTCGTATATTAGTAGTATAAGTTGAAGGTACAGCCTTCCTTATGGGCGTGCCGGTTCAAGGCGGAAGACTGGACTCCACAATGCAACAAACCCCCGCGTTTAGTATATTGTTCGCAAGTATTTGAAAATAAACCGCAAAAAGCTTTTTTTATAAGCAGATTAGTTGTATATTAGTAGTATAACTAAAAGATCAAAATTATGAAAGTTATTTCTCTTCGTGACACCAACTTATTCCTTTTATCTAATGGATACAATGTGATTGATTTAAATGACATTGATGTTGTTTCAGTGCAGGTACAAAAGAAAGACGGTCAAATCGTCTATCCTGAGTTTGTGCCCCTTGATTCTATTGTTACTGAGTATAATCTTCCTACCTCTTTGGTTGGTGATTTACTTAACAATACATTGTCTGATACAGTAGATGATGATACATTCGATTTCTAATTGTTAACAACTTTCCGAAAATAAACCGCAAAAAGCTTTTTTTATAAGCAGAATTGTTGTATATTAGTAGTATAATTAAAAGCTTAAAACTATGTCAAACATTAAAACACAAATCGAGTCTTGGATCACTACAGAGGCACAAACAAAAGTTAACACCTATTATGATAAACACTTAAAGTCTCTTACTGCTCCTGAGTTCTCTATATCTTATGGACGTAAGTATGCAAAGATCATGCAAGATACGTGTGTCTGGGCATTCATTGCTCTATCTGATGATACTAATAAGAACATGGTTGTTGGTGATTTACTTAAACCTGCTAATTGGAGAACACCAGCAAAACACAGTAGAGGTAATATCTTAAATGGTTCTGCATCTTATACCTCTTATGGACCAAGCTACTTAAAATAAGCATTGTTCGTAACTATTTTAAAATAAGTGATCAAAAGCTTTTTTTATAAGTAGATTATGTGTATATTAGTAGTATAATTAAAACAGTTAAACTAAAAACAAAAAATATGTCAAAAATCAAAGAATTCAGTCGTCAATCATTAAAAGCATTAAGAGTAGATCTAGATGCTGCAATGGCCAAAGTTGCTGCAAAGCACGGAATCAGCTTAACTGCTGGTAACATATCATATAGTCCATCGACAGCCACTATTAAGGTAGAAGCTGGTGTGATCAGCGCCTCAGGTGTTGTAGTCACCAAAGAAGCTAAAGCATTTGATCAGTATAAGAACTTAGTTGGTCTTGGATCCCTTAATGTAGGTGATGCTGTCGTTGTTCAAGGTAAAGATTACACAATTACAGGTTATAAGCCAAGATCTAAATCAGCTGTCTGTATTGAAAATGCAAACGGTACAGGTTACAAAGTATCTGTCGATATGATCAAGAGCTATAATGCTTTAACAGCTTAATGTTCGTAACTTCTGGAAATTAAATCACTAAAAGCTTTTTTTATAAGCATATAATGTGTATATTAGTAGTATAATTAAAACATAAACGTCATGCCATACATCACAAAAGAACAAGTCACTCAAAAAAGAAAACAAGTTAAGGCTGCATTGCCTCAATATAAGCTATCTGTTACCACTGAACACTATTCAGGTATTAAAGTAGCTATTATGTCAGGTCCTACCGATTTAGGTGCAGAACATCAACAATTGAATCCTTATTGTGCAGATCAGTATAATAAAAACATTCAAGATATATTGGCTATTGTTATGCCGATTCTTAATGAAGGAAAAGGTGAAGGCTTTGAAGACGGTGATTATGGACATGTGCCGAGTTACTATACATGGTTACATGTTGGTAAATGGGATGTTCCTTATGTAAATACAAGTGATGTTGAGGTTGAATGCTCGGCTGCCCTTGATCAAGCTATGTATAACGAATCAATATAAACAAATAAAAATAATAATTATGGTAAATAACAATTTTGACGCAGTAATTAAAGTATTAGGTGAAACTCCAACATTACATGACATCGCTAAATATGTCTTTGATAACTTCAATGATAATGACGAGTTTCTTGCATGTCTTAATGATGACTCTCTACCGTTCCCTGCCGAAGTACAGTTCATATTAGATGAATATGATGTAGTGGTTGATGAATTAATGGAAACGATGTCTTTATACATTGCAGAGTTCTAATTGTTCGTAAGTATTTTAAAATAAGTTAGTAAAAGCTTTTTTTATAAGCAGATTATGTGTATATTAGTAGTATAACTAAAAGACAATAAATTATGAATTTTCAAACTGAAAGAATTATCGAGAATACTATCAAAGATTATGGTAAAATTGAATTTACCGTAGTTGATCAAGAAACTGGTGTTGACCAGAATCTGGTAATTGAGAATGATAATTGGGAATTCGTTAAGTCTGAAATTGAAGGCTATGAGAATGGTTACGACGTCTACATATAAGATGTTCGTAACTTTTGAAAATAAGTCACAAAAGGCTTTGGCCATTCAATAAAAACGTGTATATTAGTAGTATAACTAAAAGCAATAAACTATGTCAGTAAACAAGATTTTAATCCACACACAATACGAAGAAAACTATGCCGCTCATGATTGGAACGGTGAAGGTGAATGTCCACAAGCTTGGAAGCCTAAAGGTGGTCATGTATTTCAGATTAAGATGGATGCTGACTTGTTAATGTACTCTGATGGAGCTATAGTCTTTGCTAAGATGCTAGAAGGTCAAAATACTGATTATGAGAGATATACTTATCTTGATCATGAGATTCAGTATGGTGAACCTAGTCCTCTTGGTGATCAATCTGATTACGTTGAGGCTAATCAGTCTTTAAATGCCGAATCAGTCTAATATATATTGAAACAAATCGCGAATAACTCGTATAATAATTAAATAAAAGAACTTATGTCAATAATCACACTATCATCTTCAGAAATTAAGAATCGTCAAGCAGAAACTCGTAACTCACAGTCTATTCGTAAGACAGTATCAGTACGCGAGATTAACCTTATTAACGATTCTACTATAGAATATCAAGGCAAACGTTTAGCTATTACAAAAGACGCCTTTAAGTCTCTTATGAAACTTATTGGAATGTCAGCTGCATTTGCTAAGAAATTTGAAGGTTTATTCAATGCTGAAACCAAAGCTAAATTCGTCAATCAGATGAAAAATGCAATGGCAGCTCAATTGAATGAGATTACGATTATCTTATCACCCTCTACTAAGAAAGTAGTTGGCTTTAGTAAAGAAGCTACTGATATGATATCGCATGATAGATTTATTAACTTGACAAATCAGATCATTGATCAAAATGGCTTTGAAGTTACCAATTGGGGAACAGATGCCGATAAAGGATCAGTGATTGTAAATGTATTCAATCCTAAGGCACAGTTTGATCTTGCCGCATTAGGACTATCTGATGAGGTTTTCACCGCAGGACTTACACTTAAGAACTCACCGTTCGGAGGTATACAAGTTATGCCATATGTGAATCGTCTATGGTGTTCTAACGGATTATCAACATCAATGTCTCAAGATACTTATTCTTTGAATAATCTTAATCCTGAGTCTATGGAGAACTTTCACCAACATATGAAGCAATTGCGTCAGAGAGGATTCATTCCTACTAATTTTGCTAATACTGTAAAATTAGCTACTGAAACACCAGCTTCTCTATGGGAAATGGAACGAGCATATAACATTGTTAAACCAATGACTGGAGCATCAGCTGATTCTTGGATCCCTTTAAATGATAACAGATCAGCATATACTAAGATCGGTCAGAATCCTGAAGACTTTACTGCAGCTCAGAAAAAGAATGCACGTACTGATCAGTCAATCTGGTCATTAGTAAACGGTATTACACATGTTGCTACTCACGCTCCTGAAAACCTTGCTTTTAATATGGGCGATAAAGAGTCTACTGAGATGATGGTTAAAGCTGGAAGTATATTTGGCAAAGAATTTGATTTAGGAAACACAGTTAGATCACCATTCGCAACAGATGCACACCTTGAAGCAGAATTACAAGTAGGAGCATTATTAAACTAACATAATATACCTCAACCAAGAGCACATACAATCAAAACAAGTTAAGTGATGTTGAGGTTGAGGTAATTTATTCAACATAGGGAGTATGAATCGAGCATCATATATGCTAGCTGCTGTAAGACTCATTTTCTAAGTCCCTTCCAAAGAGTCACCTATCCGATACAGGAAACAGTGGCTCTTTTTTATTGTTCGTAACTATTTTGAAAATAAACAGCAAAAAGCTTTTTTTATTCAATATAAACGTGTATATTAGTAGTATAATAACAACGGTCAGCCGTTAAACTACAAAATTATGAAAGTACAATTAAACATCTTCCCCTTTATTGGCACACTGGCTGCCATGTTCGTAACGATTTCTATTTTTAATGGATCTGCTCAAGAAGTAGTTCACTTCGCAGGTGCACTTAACGAGATGGCTACAGCATGTATGTCAATGTTCTTAACTGCCATTGGATTTGCATACAGTTTTGAATCAATTAAGAAAATAAAAGAATAATTGTTCGTAACTTCTTAGTCAGAAGTTTTCGTATGTCAATTAAATCACGTATATTAGTAGTATAATTAAAAGTCAAAGTCTATGTCAAAAATACAAAACACATTTATCAAGAAAGGCAGCCAATTCAATTTGTACGCACCTTCAACAAAACAATCTACCATCATTGCAGTAGACCATCCAAAATATCTTTGGTTGGCAGCTCAAGAATCAGGTAGAGTTATTAATGTTTATGAGTCTGGAAAGATGACCTCATCAGCAGATTACTATGGTCTTTATAAGGAAGCCAAAGTAGACAAACCAACCAAATTAAAGATTGATCTTACTAAATTAGATGATCTTAAATTCTCAGACGCGCTATTCATACCACTTAGTACTGGATTACCAATTGACCCGTTTTTATCTAATGACGGAGGCTTCATGCCAGGTTCAAATATCATGGCAGCAGGAGCACCAGGAGTTGGTAAAACAACTGTACTTTTAGAAGCACTATATGCTACTCAAAAACAAGATCCTACTAAGCGTGTTCTATTCATCTCAGCAGAAATGAATCAACTAGATATGGCACGTTATTTAAAAAGATTCCCACATTGGGGACAGCTACCAATCTTATTCCTTTCAGACTATGTGGATCAAGACCCGCAAGCTGTAATAGAACAGACCTTACAACAAGGATGGGACTTAGTTTTAACAGATTCTTACACTGAAGTAAATGACACAGTTAAGGAAGCATGTAACCTAACCAGAGGTAAGGTTGAGAAATGGTTTTTAGACATGATGATAGCAAATAACCAAGGTAAGAATAAGCGTAAAGTCTATACTACCTTCATTACAATTCTACAGCTATCAAAAGGAGGGACATTCGTCGGCTCTAACAAACTAAAACACATGACTACTGCCATGATGGAGATACAATGGAAAGGAACTGAGAACTCAGCAGAAAGATATATGGAATTCTCTAAGAACAGATTAGGCCAAGTAGGTCATAAGTTATTCTTTGACTTTACAGACGGAGTTACATTTGATACTACCAGATATAAGCGAGACCTTCTAAACCAAGAGATGATTGAAGATGAGAGGGAGAAGCTAGCTAAGGAAGATGATGCTTTTGATACGCTATTTGGCGCAATACCTGATCCAATTGCAAGCCCTCCGGCGGATGAAGCGCTACTGGGTAACCCAATCAGCTAAAAACTAACTCGCGTCCGGCGGGTTTTGACAATCCGGACTACTTTTAATTATAAATTTAGAGTGTTTGACTACTTTAAACCTGAAACCAGACCTGACTAGTCTGGTTTTTTGGTATCTGGTCATTAAGTTCTGTCATTGGGATCTCTGTATAATATAGATTCTGTCATTGGGATCTCAAATGGACTGGGATCTCGTCATTGGGGATCTTGGGATACTGGAACTGGTCATTGGGGTTAGGGTTTGTATGTAAATACAGGTGCCGGAGTCATGGGAGCAGCTTAGGGGTAAAAGGAAGTCTGGAATGTGTTGACGTTCGCGCCCACGTTTAACTCATCTCTGGGCGTCTACCATTCTTAGTGAACGATTATGATGTGCAGTATTTATCCTATCCCCTGGGACCTATCTGGCACGTACTTGTCTTTTAAGCGGTATACAATTGATTCCTTACCACTTTATACCACCTTTTACCACTTAAGAGACGATACTGAGATGTATGTAAGCGCTGAAGAGACCTCAGAGTCCTAGAGCGCTGGCGTGGTAGTTAGGCTTTAATGGGTTACTTATCCATATAATAAAGAATTCTATTCCCTATTATAACAAAGATTATAAAGATACCTATACATTTAAGGATTACCATGTCTTTCTATTGGTATATCTTTGTTTGATTACTATGTAGAGGTATGGGATTGCTAATATTAGAATATACATGGTTTGTTTGGTTTTGATTATCTTATCTTGCCTTGGTCTATTACTAGGTTATTAAGATTATTAATTGGTTGGGTGAGCGGGTTGCTTAGATCTATATAGTTCCCATAATTTCAGTTGGGTTTGATGTGCGTGGATTTCCCATGGTCTTTTCTCATGTGGTAGATTCCAATTGACTTGTTGATTCTTCCAGTAAGATATACCATTTATAGTCTTAAGTAGCGTGTTATTGAATTGCTGGACGTGTGTTAATTCATGGGTGAAGACCATTTGTAGTAAGCCGGTTGGATATAAACTATTAAGCCCGATGACGTAGGTGTTCTCATCTATGTAATGTGTGATACCTAAGATTGAAGGCTTTAATGGTTGTAAGATGGTTATGATTCTAATTGGTACTCTAGGTCCTTGTCTTTGTATACTATCTCTTAGAAATTGTACGTTAACTGGATGCTCTGTAATCTGATCTATTTTAGCACACGTATATGTTAATTGTGGCTGTTTTTGTGGTGCATCTCCTAGTAATAATTGTACTGCTATTATGGCGCAAATGATTAGTCTTCTCATGTTAGTATAATTTGATTTGGTAGGTGTAAATTATATATAGAAATTAGCGGTGGAGCGGTTACTCTATTAAGTCTACCCAATCGCTGAATGCTAAGTTGAATGTGATGATCATTTGGTTCCAGTTTTGGTCTACCATGTTACATAGAATTTGTTCTGGTATCTTACTTAAATCTAATGAAAAGTTATGTGCTAGTTTTAAGAGATATGCCTTATCTTGGACACCATTGAGGTTTACTATTATTCTATCGGATTGGTGCTTATGTAGACGCATTAGATTGTGTTATATTTGTGCAAAAAAAAGACCACTGATTAAAGTAGTCTTTCTTAGATAGTTGTATGTTGTTGTGGTTATTGTAGTTCTTTTAATTTATTTAAAGAATTGCAAATCAGTTACTTCTAATGAATATTCATTCTCATCATCACCAACTCCTTGTAATTCAACAGTTTCTTCCTTTTTGTTGAATCTTACAATTTCAAATTCAGTACCTTTGTGTAATGGAATACCGTCAACATCATTAGTTAAATCATATAAAGAATATTCTAATCCATTATCATTAACTTTAGAAGTTATTGTGTCTCCTTTTTTAAAATTAGATGCTTCATTCATAGATGTATGTGATTCGAAAAATTGCAAATCAGTTACTTCTAATGAATATTCATTCTCGTCACCGTTAACGCCTTGTAATTCAACAGTTTCTTCCTTTTTGTTGAATCTTACAATTTCAAATTCAGTACCTCTGTGTAATGGAATACCATCTACGTCATTCGTTAAATCGTATAGAGAATATTCTAAGCCATTGTCGTTAACTTTCGAAGTGATTGTGTCTCCTTTTTTAAACTTAGATGCTTCGTTGATATTTGCAACGAATGCTTCAAATAATTTTACATGTTTCATAATTTTAATTTATTTTGTTTTATTATATATCATTCCATTAAATTAGATTTAAATCGCGCGATACCTTTCTATTTGTTAACTTGAATTTAGTAATGATCTTATTTGCTGGTAAATCTTGTTTGTGTCCCCATGCTAAAATCCACTTTAACATCTCATCATTTGTGTATTCTTTTTTATCTAATTTGCCGTTAGAGAACTTCTTTGAGTGTTTATCGTATATTTCATCAGAAATATCTTTAGCGAATGATTTTATTTTTTCACGGTCAGATGTACTGTATTTGTTTTTTATCTTATCATTTGTATGTTCCATGTAAATAATGAAATCCTCTACTGATTTACATGAATCTTTAGAAGTGATTATAGCAGTTGACGAACGGTCATATATGTCATGTGTGCCACATTCTTCTTTTTGTGGGTTCCACCAAAATTGTAATCCGCCGCCATCTAGTTTATCAATAAAATCATTTATGATAATGCCATCTATTTCACTACCTTCGACATGTTGAAATTTAGTTTTAAGTTGTTCAATAGATTTCAATAATGTATCATTGTCTAACTTAGATTCATTGACAAATGCTTCAAATAATAGTAATTTTTTCATAATTGCTTCGTTTTTATTATATATCATTGCTATTCTCTGTTAACGGTGCTGTCCATCTTCTAAGATCTCCAATCCAATCTTCCAATCTATATGGATGTTCCCAATGTGGCGGTTTAGGCATTGTAATTCTTGGTAGTTTGATTCTATCATTCTCTCTTGGTTCTACCCATTTAGTCTTACGATTAAGTTTTTGTACTATCTTAAGTAATGTTGTCTTGTCTTCTGAATCCAGTGACCATTCTCTATTAATTGGTAATAATTCATGTCTTATACATGCAAGCGCTATTGATTCTACTCTTGTAAAGATTCTAGCCTGTATTCCAGGTTCTACTATAGTCAATGGTTCTTTGTTTTCTATTTGATCTTGCCATTTTCCTAATACTGGTGCGTTTGGTCCTTGTGTGATTTGTCCTGGTCCATATGCATTAAAGAAATAAAAGATATGTGTTTTAAGATCACTCCATATTTGATGACGTTTGATTAGATCTACGTTTTGGTTCTTAAGATATGTGTATGGTGATGAGTCAACTTCTTTTTTATTATAATGAGATGCTGAATATATCAATGTTGCCTTATTCTTTATGGCTAATGTCAATATCTGACTAGTTCCTTCAACACATGATGATTGTACTTGTTCTATATTCCCACGAATGCGAGAATATTCACCAAAATGGTATATATTATCAAATGTGAATCTTTCTAAGGTTTTGAGTGCATTTTGGCAATTGCCTTCTATGTATTGTACTCCTTCTATATGATTTGATTTTAGCCCAGTTGAGTAGTCGTCTAATGAAACGATATGTACATGTGGTGTGTTGATAATTAGTGCTTTAATAAGATGTGTTCCTACAAATCCTGCACCTCCGGTTACTAATATATGCATATGTCGTTTATTATGTTTAGTTGTTATATGTATTAGAGTAAAGTCTCTATTTTTTCACACCAACCTTTAGATTCACTATATGGCCAAACAATCCACTTATATGGCTTTGCACCTTGTATTTCTGTCCATATATTAACCCAATCACCTTCAACTTTCATTAAATTTGCAATTTCAATTGGATCTAAATCCTTTCTATAAACAGGTGTTCCATCTTCTTTTTCTAGAACAACCGCACATAATGTATAATCGGTCTCTGTAAATGAACTTTTATGTACATTGATACAGTGTTTAAATAATTGATGAAAACTATTATCATAATCTTCAACTTCAGGATTTGGTGCTAATTTATTTTGTGTAGTCCATTCTTGAACAGATCTATCATGAAATCTTATACCTGCGTATCTTTCCCAATCAGCAACTGTTCTTTGTTTCCCTAAACCATATTTACCATATGTTTCTGCATCATTTTCGTATGATTCTCCATCAATACCTAATAATTTACGGGTTTTTTCATGAGTTTTGGTGTTTCTTTTACCCCAATCTGGATCATCGTCCCATTGTTTAGTTCTTCCTTTACGTGTATATTCATGCCATGCAATTATTTTATGTGGGTGAAATAAATCATAACCGTGTGTATATGCTCTAACAGCAATTGTTATTTCTTCGCCATGAAAATAGAACTCAGGATCATGTTGTACTTCATTTGCAAATTGACCAAGTGTGAAAGAAAAGTGACCTGAATAAAATCTTGACGTTTGAGGTTTATCTAATTCTTTAAAATTATCTATAGCCGATGGCATAAAGAATATTACTCCTTCTGGCGTAAATCTATCAAAATCCATCTTCCATGGAATCTGATTAGCTCCTTTTGGCCATTTTTCAGGATCATATGCTGAAACATAACCAGTAATTAATGGTTTACTGTAACCGTCGGACTGTAAACCTTTTAACATTTCTACAAGCTCAGTGTCCCATTTTTTTATAAACCTATGATGACTATCTAATTGAAATGTATATGTTTCATCTTGATATAATTGCTGTATACTATTCCTTGCCCAACATGCTCCAGTTGAGTCTTTGTAATTAACATCAAGTATTCTAAATCTAGAATCTTCTTTAAATTCATCCATTGTATCCCATGAATCTTCATCAGAGTGTTGCCAACAAATCCCAAATCTAAGTCTGTCTGGGAATTCGGCATTGTGTATACAATCTCTTAATGTTTTTAAAAGTTCAGGATCTCTGTAACTAGCAATTTGTATAAAAATAGTATCTTCCATTATGTGCAATCATTTAATTGTTATATTATATATCACCTTTATGATTTATGTGTTAAACCAGAAACGCACTCTAATGAGCGCATTTCTGGTTATGTATACTTTATAGTAAATTAATAGTTGATTAAACCTGAATCATCTGATGTGTCAGGTTTGTATAATATTATCCGCAGTATAAGTAGCCGTAAATTCCTTCTACTTTTCCACTAACATCAAATGTACAATCTTCCATACATTTTCCAATAGTGAAAGCATGTATTGATTGTTGTTCTTCGTAGTGTGCTATTCCATCAGTAAATCCAGTAATAATATATTCAACTGGTTGTTTCATAACATATCCGGGCATATCTGAAGAACAAACTAAATCTCCTTTAGAAACTGGTCCATGTTGATCACATACTTTCATTCCATTTAATGATAATATTGTGTTTGTGTTAAATACACGTGTATCTCCAATTGCTGCAACTTTCCATATAGATTTGATTGCTCTATCAACTTCAGGTATAATATTGTTTAATGAATCCATATAATGTCCAGATTTATCTGTTGCGTTAACATCATAAGCAGTTTCACTCCATAATATTCCAATTGCTGATGAATCTTTAGCAGATGTCACTTTTATTAATTCGTTGTTTATATCTAATTTAACTAAGTCACCTTTTTGTATTGATATGTCATTTCTTTTTATATGCTGATGTGGCAACGTTGTTAATGGTTCCGATAAAATAGAATCACTTATATCACCTCTAGCACCTGTTGCTCCAGTTAAACCAATATCACCTTGTGGTCCAACACTACCAGTTAAACCAATATCACCTTGTGGTCCATCAATACCAATATCACCTTGTGGTCCAACACTACCAGTATTACCTTGTGGTCCAACACTACCAGTATTACCTTGTGGTCCAGTATTACCTGTATTTCCAGTATCACCTTTACCTCCAGGATTACCTTGTGCTCCAGGATTACCTTGTGCTCCAGGATTACCAATTGCACCCTGAGATCCAGTATTACCTTGTGGTCCAGTATTACCTGTATTTCCAGTATCACCTTTACCTCCAGGATTACCTTGTGCTCCAGGATTACCTTGTGGTCCATCAATACCAATAAATCCTCTAGGACCAGCTTCTCCAATTCCACCTTGTGGTCCATCAATACCAATAAATCCTCTAGGACCAGCTTCTCCAATTCCACCTTGTGGTCCAGTATCTCCTTGGTCTCCAGGATTACCTTGTGGTCCATCAATACCAATAAATCCTCTAGGACCATCAATACCAATAAGTCCTCTAGGTCCATCAATACCAATAGGTCCAGTAGCTCCATCGTTTCCAGGATTTCCAGTTGCTCCTTTAATTAAACTCCATGAATAATCAAGTCTATCAGTTGAATCATTCAGTAAAAAATCTGTATATTGACCAATGTGTGTTTTATCCAATGAGTCTGAAATATCAAATCCAGTCGATCCAGTTGAATTAGTAGCATATGCTATGTGCAAGTATGTTGTTTGGCCACTTTCTCCATCTACACCTGCAATACCGTTTTCACCGTTTGCTCCATCAGCACCTTTAACTAATTGCCATTGCCATAAATTACTTACAGCTGACGCATCAGCTACTGTAAAATCAACGTATGTTCCCATATATAATTTACCTAAAGGATTTTGACTCCAACCTGTTCCTTGTGCATCATTTGCGTATGCTATGTGGAAATAAGAACTAAAACCATGTTCTCCATCTGTTCCGTTATTACCAGCAATACCGTCTGCTCCTTTGCCACCTTGCAATCCTTGCAATCCTGGTGTTCCTGGTGCTCCATCATTTCCATCTACCCCATCGTTACCAGGGTTTCCAGTTGCTCCTTTAATTAAACTCCATGTATATTTAGTTACATCAGTTGAATCAGCTAATACAAAATCTGTATATTGACCAATATATGCTTTATCTAAAGAATCTGAAACATCAAATCCAGTTGTTCCGTCTGAGTTAGTAGCATATGCTATATGTAAGTATGTCGTTAGACCATGTACTCCAGGCGCTCCCGCAATACCATTCTCTCCATTCTCTCCATCGGAACCTTTAACTAATTGCCATTTCCATAATTCACTCGTTGAATTAGCATCAGCTAATACAAAATCGACATATGTTCCTATGTATAATTTACCTAAAGGGTTTTGACTCCAACCTGTTCCGTCTGCATCATTTGCATATGCTATATGGAAATAAGTACTAATACCATCAATACCATTATTACCAGGAATACCATTAGCTCCATCACCACCTTGCAATCCTTGCAATCCTTGTGATCCATCAGCACCTGCTGCACCTGTATCACCTTTAATTAAACTCCATTTATATTTAGTTGGATCATTTGAATCACCTAATATAAAATCCGTATATTGACCAATGTAAGATTTATTTGAAGAATCCTGACTCCAACCTGTTCCATCTAAAGTATCAGCATAAGCTATATGCAAATAAGACGTTTGTCCATTTGATCCGTCTGTTCCAGGAACACCATTCTCTCCATCTAAACCACCGAGTAATTGCCATTGCCATAATATACTACCAGCTACTGCATCATCTTGTATTGCATCAACATAAGTTCCTATATATGATTTGCCATCAGCGTTTTGACTCCAACCTGTTCCATCTATTGCATCAGCATATGCTATATGAAAATAAGTGTTTGTACCATCTGCACCAGGAATACCATCAGTTCCATCACCACCATTAATACCATCAACACCATTAATACCTGCAGCACCGTCAGCTCCTTTAATTAAACTCCACTTATATTTAGTTGGATCATTTGAATCACCTTCTATAAAATCTGTATATTGACCTATGTAAGATTTATCTAAAGAATCTTGATTCCAACCCGTTCCATCAGCGGCATCAGCATAAGCTATGTGTAAATAAGATGTTTGTCCGTTTGAACCATTAGTTCCAGCAAGACCATTATTACCATCTAAACCTCTAACTAATTGCCAATTCCATAATGCGCTATTAGCAGGTTCATCGCTTTCTATTGAATCAACATAAGTTCCTATGTATAATTTACCATCTGCAACTTGACTCCAACCTGTTCCACCTATATCATCAGCATATGCTATATGAAAATAAGTATTACTTCCGGGAGGGCCAGGAATACCATCAGTTCCATCACCACCATTAATACCATCAACACCATTAATACCATTAATACCATCAATACCATCAACACCATCAGCTCCTTTAATTAAACTCCATTTATAATCAGAATATGTTGTTGAATCAGCTAATGTAAAATCTGTATATTGACCTATGTAAGATTTGCCATCAGAAACTACAATGTCAAATCCAGTTGATCCATCTGCGACATCAGCATAAGCTATATGTAAATAAGACGTTTCTCCAGTTGCTCCATCTGTTCCAGCAAGACCATTCGAACCATCCAAACCTCTAACTAATTGCCATTGCCATAATTCACTTTCAGCGCCAGCATCTTCTATTGCTGAATCAACATAAGTTCCTATGTATAATTTATTTGAAGGATCTTGACTCCAACCTGTTCCATCTATATCATCAGCATATGCTATATGAAAATAATTATTATTTCCAGGAATACCATCAGTTCCATCACCACCTTGCAATCCATCAACACCGTTAATACCATCGCTACCATCAACACCGTTAATACCATCAACACCTGCAGTTCCATCGTTACCATCAACACCGTTAATACCATCAACACCTGCAGTTCCATCGTTACCATCAACACCGTTAATACCATCAACACCATCGTTACCAGTATCACCTTTAGCTCCAATTTCCGCTCCATCAAGCATTAAACTGTCATTCGTAATACTAAGAGGTACTCCTCCCATATAAAGAGTGTTTCCACTTAAATATAGATCTCTAAACTTTTTAGTTGGAGAACCTAAATCATATGCTTCATTTGCATCCGGTATTAAATCTCCTGTAATGTTTGTTCCTACTCCTGTTGCCACTTCAACCCAACAGCTATTACCATCAGTATTTGATGGTGTATATTGAGTTAATGTAAATGTAGGGGCTGCGCCCGTTTCATCTGTACGTATACTAGTTGCATTAGGCATTAAAAGTCCAGCTTTTACCCATTCAGATAATAATTGCCATTCTGTATCGCCTTCTGCTGCAATTGCGCCGATTGGATTATACCAATAACCTTTAGGACATAAAGTGTATATTTTGTTAGTATCTAATACATGGACCATCATACCAATTTGACGTCTTCCTGACGTATAACCACCATCTTGTGATTTTTCAAAGCCTTCATGTGTTAACGCAACAGGTGCTCCTTCGTTCCAAATTGGAATAGCATTCCTATCTGCAATTGTAGGTACTGTTTGATATCCACCTTTCTGAAAAACTGGATGCATTAAACCATCGAATATGCTGTTAGCCGCACTAGGCCCGATTTGACCGGGAAATGATATTGGTGATAGTGGTGTTGTGAGTGACATAATTTATGTTTATTTTTATTTATTTTAGTTTGTTGCAATAGAGTTCATATTCAATATATCTCCACTTGAATTGAAATCTAATTCATACATCCAATATGGAACACTATCTATATTAAATGACAATCTCTCTTTCATAACAAACATTGCGTTTACAGAATCTGGTAATGTAAATTGAGGCGCATCTACTGGATTTATATTACTTACACTTTGTGCAATTATCCAATAATATCTTTGACTTCCTGATATTGCAGGAAAACCTATAGTACCATCTGTTATATTATTATATGATGTTAAATCAGATATAGTACCAATTTCAGCTATATTATTAGGAGTTCCTACGTTCGCGACCATATCAGACCATACTAGATCTAAATCAGTTGTTGGAGTTCCGTCATTTAAATAATAATCTGAAGTAGGACTAGTTAAACTATTAACTCCAGGATAACCGCCTGTTCCATTCCAGTGAATAAAATAAGCAGGTGTCGGAGTTCGTGTTATAATTCTAGAAATTGAAATTAACCTAGATGTGATATTTGGTACAGGCGGTAAGGCAAATTGTGTTATATAATAATGCTCATTAATCAGTTCTGTGTAAAATATGTTAGGAATCGTATAACTATCATGCGGTAAATTATCCTTCAAAAAATTCAATCTAGCATTTCCTTTAAACAACTTAGTTAACTGTGTAACACTTATTGAATTTAAATTGCCCTTACTTCCACTTTCAAAATCATTTCTTATATTATTGACAAATATATTGTGTTTTGATTCTGTTTGTTTATTAATATCCTTTAAATGTACACTGAATGACAATAGATTCCATATACTCTCAATCTCATTGACATATTCGCATTTTGCATCTATGTTCTTATATGGAAAATTAATACAGATGTATTCTAATAAAGCATTCAAGTTCTTGAATCTTAATTTTGTTTTGGTACCATAATGTGACCGTGTATTAAAAAGTATGTTAGTCACCATACCATCATTAGTATTAACATAATTCAATGCTTTATATGCGCTAGCTAAAGAAATTCTATCAAATATCATTATTTATTAAGTATGTTTGTCAATAAGTATGCTGCGATACCGATTCCTGTTGTAAATATAGTCCAAAAAACTTTTGTGAAATTACCTTTCCATTTCACAACTGTCCTGTGTTCTTCACGAAGAGCTTCTAACTCCTTGCTTTGCTTTTCCCAATCATGCCTAGATTCAGTATTCTTTCTTATTTCAACAATTGCACCGTCATATGGATTTAATAATCTACGTTTAAGTTCTGACATATCTGCCTTCATATCATTTTGATTATCGATGAGCACTTTAATTGATCCTTCTAATTGAACGAAGTTCGGATCTTCCATTTTGTTTTTAAGTGATGAAAAAGCAGCTAAAAGTTCTTTTACTAATTCGCTATTTGATTTATCTGACATATTGTCTTATTGTTTTTTTAATTTAAGTTGTGCATCTATCCATAATTTGCCCAATCTATTCTCAATTGGAGCATTAAGGTGCTTAGTAACTTGTTTTTCAATCTGAGATAATACATCAACCCCGAATTCCGAGTTATCTACGATTAGCATTCGTTCCGGACCGAATAATCTTTGGAATTTACCTAAATTATCTTGTACAGATTTCCACATCTTCTCAACCATTTTCTCGTCTAGTACTCTTTCTCTCGTTTTATTTCTCTCTAATGCTACATCAAGTGAAGTATTTACAAAAACCATATAGGTATCATAACCTAAATCTCTATATAAACTTCTTTGACTCTTTATTTTAGCAAAATCTTTACCGGTTCCATCTATTACCTGTCCTAATCTACTAGACATATATTGATCTTGGAACTTTCTTGTGATTTTCTTAGCGCTATCTCTAATACTCATTACCTTTATCCACTCTTCAGGATCTTTAGCTAATTTAGCAAGATCCGCTGGATTGTAACCAGCAGCTTTAAGTCCTTTTTCAAAGGCATTATCGTTGTTTATTAGTTTCAAACCTGTTGCATATGATACTGAGCTAACTGCTCCTTTAGGAAAGTCAAACAATTCCATGGCAACATATGATTTACCAGAACCTGGTCCACCTGCCATAAAAAACGATTTAAGTATTCCTGGATCATAAACACCTTCACTGATGAATTCTTCGAATAATTTTATGTGTTTCATATTCTATATATCATAAAAAAGGAGGTAACTTAAAAAGCACCTCCTTCATTTTATTATTTATTAATGTAGTTTTATTCTTCCCAGATCATTACCGTTCCTGGATCATAGAATTCAGCATACCAACCATTTTTACTTAATAGCTTAGCAAATTTATTCAATACTCCGAATTCATATTTGCTACTTTCAGAATAATAATCAAATATTCTAGATCCGCTTAATGTTTCTCCGTTTTCTGCACTAGTCCATATTCCGCCAGTTGCACCATCAAATTCTTCAGAAGTTCTTAAGAAATTTAAGTGTTTATCTAGTAAATCTGTCATTTCTGCTCTATTCAATGATTTAGCTTCGTTGATTACTGATTCATCTATCACATCAATAACTTCATCTGTATCATATCCACTAGAATCTGCCCAATCTTGAAGTCTATCAAAATCTCTTTTTGGTAAAACATAATAACTATCTTTACCATCTTCTTTATAATCTAAGTTTCTAGAAAGACCTTTATCAGATAAGAATTTATCATCTAAATCTCCATCGTCTAATGTGAATGTAACTTTATTACCTTCAGTAACTGTCATTTCTAAAACCTTACCATCAGATAGTTTCTTTCTAAGCTTTTTAAATTTTCTATGTGAATCTCCATATTGATTAGCTGCACCACCAATTTCTTTAATTAATCTGTAGTACTCTTTGTAATTGCTTCCATTAATAGAAACATCTTCAATCGCTTTCTTTAATTTAGGATTCTCTTTTAAAATCTCTACGATATCTTTATCTGTGATTTCATCGTTTAGATACTTTTCAACCTCAGTTGTTTGATAATCTTTTAGTTCTTTATTTCTAATCTTATCACCAATAATAGGAATGTTCTTAATAATAGCTTTTGCTGTTGGCTTTATAGAACCAATCATCTCAGTATATTTTTCATCGCTCATAAGACCGATTCTAGTTGCAATACCTAAACCTAATAACATTGCTGCCATTGTTGGTATTGTTAAAGATTCAGTAACTACTGATTCGTTAAATTCCTCTGGATTTAATTTAATAACATTAGCAACTGCTTTCTTTACTATATCTGCTGTTAATATACCATCTTGTTGAAGACCTGACATAAATTCATGTGCAACGTAAGATCCAGACTTAATAGCTAATCTATAATTTCTAGCTTTAGTTTTAATTACTGCAAATACATAAGGTTCAACTCCTTTATTTGCTTTAGGTAATAATTTTCCAAACTCCTTTGTTGCTTGTTTAGCAGCTTTTGGATCTGTATTACTACTATTATATACGACCAAACCTTCAGTAACTACTGATTCTGCGAAACCTTCAATATCCCATTGTATTCTTTGTAATGGATCATCACCTCTGAATTCTTTCTTAACCCAATTAATAAGACCAGGTTCACTTGAAGCATTCTGTGCCATATCATAAGCATTCTTCCAACCATCATTAGATGCAACATCTTCTAACCATTGGTCATATTTCTTTTGATTCCATTTTATTTTCTTAACAGCTTTAGCATGTGGACCATCGCCTAACTTAGATATTGCAGCTGAATAAGATCCTGGTAAAAATACACCAGTATACTTTTCATCTTTATTACCAAATCCAATTTCTTTTCTAAATCTGTTTAGTGAATAATCAGCGTCTTCGATTTTGGTTTTATTAGTAACCATACCATGAGATGCACCGATAGCTAATTTTAGTTTTTCTGCTTTTTTAGCATCTGTTTCAAAGTGAAGTTCTTCAATTGAACCATTTCTAAATGTCTCTGTAACTAATTTGTTACTAGCAAACTCTTCGTATAATTTTATCTTTTTCATGTTAGACTGTCTATATGTGTTTTAATTTCTTCTTTTGTTAAAATTTGGTCCCACTTAATAAAGAAGGCTGTATCATAAGGATGCGATCCAATCATTTCATAAATAGATTTAATATGAATTTCACTTGTTTCATCCATTGTTTTACCAGAATCCTTCAAATGTGATCGTAAACCCTTAAACTTATATATCTTATTATATTTTAGATCGTTCTCTTTAGGTATAAGTGCCTTAACGCCATAATATTCTATATGATATCCCATTGATTCTAAGACATCTATCATATTTTGTTTATGATTCTTTATAATTTTACTTTTAGGTAAGCCAGACTCTCCATAAAAACAAATGGCTACTTGTTTAGACCATTTTGAGACATAGTCTGAACAAACACCTAATACTCCATCAATTTGATCAGTATCGTATACTATGGTATTTTTAGTGAAGTTGTTGTTAAACGACCAAGCAATGCCTTTAGAAGTTATTGCAATTGGATCTTGGTCGTTATAAAAAAAGTTTAGTGCTTTGCCATTTTCTAAAAGAAAAGAAAAGGTTTCTGTACTTGCACATTTGATCCATAGATAATCTGCGTTATCTATAAGCCAGTGCCACTCTATTTCTGTTTTTGGTCCTGATTCTCCAAGATAACATTTACCATTTTGATACCAAAGATCTATCTTAACGTTATATCCTTGTTTAATAGTAGAATCTATGTAATCTGGTGTATTTTGTAGTAGTATATTAGGTCCTGTGGTATTACCCTTGTTTGAGATTATTAGCATATAAGATTATATGTCTAATTCTTTATAAGTTTCAACCTTTTTACGAGAATACAACCAGCGAAATAGCATGGATAGTCCAAAGAATAACGCCGCAATAAAATACATAACGAAATTGGCGTACCAAAGATTTCCAGTGATTGACATCAACCAGTGTTGTATTATGTCGAACCCAAGAGGGTTGAAAAACAACGCTATCATCATCGATCCTGTTGCTAATTTGTCTTTTAGTTTTTTCGATATGTTCATAACTATCTCCTTCCATATTAGTTTATGTACATGTTCAATTCATACTTATCGTTACCTCTGTTATAGATTTGGATATGTATTGCCTTTCTCTGCTCTTTCTTATTCTTGTAAAGAGACAATGTATCTTTTTTGGTTTTACCTTCATTTGGTTTAAAAAAACCATCTATGTAAGCTGCACCATATTCTTCAGCGTCTAATTGATAACCTTCTGAATTTGCATAAGCTTCAACTGCATTAATTGCCGATGAATATAAATTATGGTATACAGGATATTCTGATTTCTCATTAACAAAGTTTTCGAATAGTTTTATGTTTTTCATAGTGTATTTATTTAATTAAAATTACGTAAGATTTGATCCTTCGTTGAATTCTTTACCATATTATAGTTGATTGTTTAATTCTTCAATAAATGATTTATAAAGATGTTTACCATAATCATCTCTAAGAACCTTAGCAACTGCGGCTGCAAAATCCTTATATGACATTGAGTCATCGATTTTTATTATTGCTTTGTCTATTTCCTTTGCTAAGGTGTCAGAGTCTTTGGATTCTGAAAGATAATGAGCTGCGTACTCTTCTCTTGTCATGTTTAACGCTGCAGCATGCATCGCTAAATAATCATCAAATAATTTTACTGGTTTCATATTGTTATATTGTTTTTATTAGAATCTAGATGATTGTCTTCCGCCACTTGGTTTAATGTAATCATCAGCGTATGCTTCTAATTCAGAAACTCTACCAAATACTACACCACCTTGCTCCCATGTTTTACCAGTCTCAGTATCTAGTATTTCATACTTTGCTCTATCACTCTTCGCATAATCTAATTTGAAAGTAATATCACCATATCTAGAAAGAACTTCTTTCGGCCATTCTACTCCTTTTTTGTCCTTTCTTTCATTAATGAATTCTTCGTATAGTTTTATTGGTTTCATATTAGTGATTCATTATTTTTATTAGACTTTCAGCAGTTCCTTTATTAAAAGAATAAGCTGAATTTGTTAATCCGATTGTATGGTAATTAGTTCCGCTAGAATCGTCAATCATTATACCTCCATCAGAACTGTTATACTCATCAAAGATAAAGAATAACTCATATAACTCTTGTTTTATTTTGTCTTTAACACTAGATGAAATTCCACCACCAATAGTAACTGCTATTAAATAGTTTCTTTTACCACCATTATTAAAATTAGAACGTCCTTCAATTTTACCACCAACGGTAGACCTCATTGAACCTGACCAACCGCCAGCTGCACCAACTGAAGACTCTTCAGTTTCATGTTTCTTATATTTGTTAATCACCTTAGCGACTCTCTTTGCTAAATCAGTAGCGTTACCACCTTGAAATATATCGTAATTGTCTTGTGCTTCACCGCCTTGTATTGTTAATTGATCTTTGAAATCAATCTTACCAGACTTAATTGCTTTTTCAACTTGAGCAAGCTGCCCGTCATATGAAGATCCCCATTTTTCAATAGCCATCTTTGCAATTCTTAACTTATCTTGAAGTTTCGCAGCAATTCCTTTTTTACCAAAAGTTACACCTTCGTTAATATTAGGTGTAAATTCCTCAAATAATTTTACTTTTTTCATGTTTTTGTGTTTTATTAATAACTGGCTGCCCAGATAAATTTGATTTTATGTTTGTCTGCAAACTTCTGACAAAGATCACTGACTTTACTTATTGCTTTTTCATACTTGTCATATGCTTTAGTAGACATCATCATATCGGCTCTATCTCCGTATTCATCAGGATGTCTCAGTTCTCTTGGTTCATCATGCTTAAAGAATATAACAGAATTATTATCTCTAAGATCAGGTGCTCTCATAGCAATTTCTCTAGAAACAACTCTTGCTGCATCTTTAGCTTCGTAATATATTTTATCTATTTTGGTAAATGCTTTTCTCCATTCGGCTTTTAATTTCTGACCAGCTTTTTGAATTTTAACTGCTGATTTTAAATCAAAGTCATTTCCATTAACTCTTGCATAATCACCAAATGCATAAAGAACGTCTGACATAACACCCTTAAAATTAGATATTGATTTGTAACTACCATACATTGATCCTGTTTCAAATGATTTTCCTTCAGAATCTCTTATTCCTTTAAAAACTGAACCGAACGTATATTGTGGTGATCTTGTACTGTTATTAGAATTGAATTGGAAGAAGTTTCTGTTGTCATCTCCTTTAAGTGTTATTGTAACCACTAAGTTACCACCATAATTCCATTCTGATCTATAAACTTTAGCTTGAAATACTAAGTTTGAATTCTTTTTTAAGTTTTCTGCCATTTTGATACCTTTACCAAAATTGCTATCTTGTTTAATTGCTTGCTTACCTTCAGATGATTTTCTACAAATTGATAAGAATTTAGAAAGAGTCATATATTCCTGTTCGCGAAATATCTGTAACTGATCTATTTTATCTAGAATTGCATCTTCATTTATGAATTGTTCGAATAATTTAGTATGCTTCATGTTATGCTTTTATTTTACCTTGCTTCCAATCTTTGTATATTAATCCAATATCACCAATTACAGTTCCAGTAGAACCAAGATATGCATCAACATGCCTTGTAATATTAATGTCAGATGCACCTTTTGGTGAAATGACCATATTACTAGAGTTGCCAAAGTTTTGTTCCCATGTATAACTAGCAGAATCACCGTTACTGAAAACAACAGTAACATCAGTAGTATCTTCTAATATATCTCCATCAGCATCTACCATTGTAATAGGTTTAGCATCAATCTTAAATTGTTTCAGTGCTTTTTTCTCGTCCTTTATATCAAATGGTTCTTGAACGTTTACATCGAATGTAGCCGCTTCATTTAAATAGTTTTCGAATAATTGTACTTTTTTCATAATTGTTTTGTTTTGTTTAGGATACATCCATAACATCATCATAATCACACACGATGCCTTTTTTTCTTAATTGTTTACAAATAACTTCTAATTCTTCTTCTTCATATCTAAAAGGTACTTCATCCTTGATCTTAATTGATTTCAAAAAAGAATTGATTTCTTTTAATCCAAATTTGACTTTCTTGTTTACGTTTGCAGTTTTAGCTACATCGTATAAACTTGCTCCATAAAATTTACCATTCTGTTCTATATAAGAAAAGTTAATTCCTTTTACTTTAAATGGCTCATTCTGAGAAGATATTGCTTTAGCCTCATTAGTAAAGGCTTCAAATAGTTTTATATGTTTCATATTATTTATAAGTAGGTTTTTTAATAATACCTTGTTTAATTAGTTCATCTAAGAAGACTCTGTTTGTCATTTCGCTTGCACCTGATATAATAACATCTCCATCTTCCTTAAAATCACCATCACCGAAAGAATATTGTTTATCATTATCTGCAGCAACTGCTACGATTGTACGCATTGTAAGACTAGCCGGAATCTTACTGACGTTAAGTTTAGATTTAGATATTTCTTGTAACATCTCAATATCATCACTATCGAGTCCAAAGAATTCCCAAACAGTATCGGATTCTAATGGAGTTGATATTTTTTTAGCTTCTTTAGTACCTTCAGCTGCATAAAAATATGCAAGAATGGCACTAGCTATGTTTTTGTCTTGTTTACCTAACATTCGCTGTGCTTCGTTGATAAATTGTTCAAATAGTTTTACGTGTTTCATATTATCTTATTAGTTTTGCTTTCTTAAGTTTAGACTTTATTAATTTAGCAGCTTCTGCTTCAATTCCAGGTGATCTGAATGATCCACCTATTTCATCTGCATTAGTTTTCACATATGTGATTAATTCGTCTATTGAAAATTCAATATTTGTCATTAGATCTTCAATTGCCTCATCTTCATCATCAGAAATAGTTCCGTCCGCATTTTGTTCAGTTACTCTAGTTGTAGTACCACATTGGCAATTACCGCCACATGCACACTCATCTTCATTTGCAAATTCTTCGTAAAATTGTACTTTTTTCATAATAATGTATTTAATTTGTTAAAGTATATATCTTCTTAAAATAAGTCTTTAAGATTATACTTCTCTACCATTGTAACAACAGCCTTATCATAGTTGGGTGCCATTGCATAATTCTTATCTAAATACAGTAAATAACTCTTCTCAGTTTTAAGATCTCTAAGATATGCACTCTGAAATAAAGCATAGTCCATCACAGACTCTCTCCAATTATTATAGTATGCATGATTAAGGTTTGTACCGAGTGCAGTGGTTGCTCTCTGTCTAGCTTGTTTCATTCCAAATAGATTATGATTGGCTCTAAAGATATTGCTCTCAAAATGACCTGATTCAATCATTGACTGTGCTAATACTATATGAGGATATCTGACATTTAGTCTTATTAACTCTTCAACTAACGCATCTTTATTAAATAGATCTGCTTCGATACTGTTTATAATGATAACCTTTTCTTCAGTTGGCATATTAACGATTTTAGTTTCTATTGCATTTGATAGAGCATGTTGGTATATTGCAGTGAAACTTACCAAGAATAGTATCATCACTGATAATATTACTTTAAGTATTTTTGTTGATTTAACTTTAATAAATTTTAATTTGTTGTTACAATAGGTATAATACATAGTTTTTGTTTTTGTTATACTGCTAATATACTAATAATGTTTGACATAAAAAAGCTTTTATTGATTTATTTTCATTTAATATCCCATAATAGCCAAAAAGCTAATACCTAATATACCAATTGCACATGCCAGTTTCCAATACCATTTCTTTACATAGTCGTCTTCGTATACTGTTATGTGAAAAACAAAGCTTAGCACAATTAACATACACATTCCTAATAATTCTAAAATCGATAATGATTGTTCCATATTATTTCCTTTTTATAACATTAATATTACATTCTTTATATGCATGTTGCCAACCTTTGGTTCTTTTACTCCTAAATCCAGATTTACTAAGCAACGTGTCTTCTTCTCTAGTAAGCCAACAAACACCGCTATAATTACTCATTACATTCTTTAATTCTTCAATAGAATTGCAACTAACAATAGATTGATATGTTTCATGGTTTGTCGTTGTATGTTCCCATAACATGATAGTTTTACCATCTTCACCACGACCTAACATTTCACGATTAGTATAGATCAAATCAAATGGATCAGCCTCTATGTTATTTTCTTCGAATAATCTCAAAATTTCAGTTGAAACATATGTTGGAGGTAAATCAGTCCACTTATATACAGTACGTTTAAGTGCTTCTTTTAGTTTTTTCTTTAAGAACATTCCGTTTGCATTATTGTGGCTTTTTACAAACTCCCAAATAACAGGTGTAAATGCTTCATCCCACGTCTCTTTATCAATAGTACTAAGATTTTCTTTATTATGCATGTTTCTTAGATTTTAAAATAGATTCTATGTGATCAGAAAATTCACCATAGTATTCTTTACAGCCAATATTCCATTTAGTTAACTTGTTAAGAGATTCTTCAGCAGAATATGTTTTCCAATCATATATTGTATAATGATTACCATTGAATTCAAATACCCATTCAAATTGTACTTTACCATCGCCGCTTTCTGAATCGAAAGTTGGAGCACCGAATGCTTCATAAAGATCATTGTATGTTGTGTCAAATAAATAGCCACCGAGTGATGAGCCATGTAATGCATCTAGTGCATCTGATTGATTTGTAATTTTTGTTAAAGTATGTTTCATAATATAGACTGTTTTAATTTATACTACTAATATAACAAAAAAAAGCCAAACAAAAAAATGTTTGGCTAATTATTTTTAAAAAGTTACGAACAATTTAGAATGAAAACTCAAATGCTTTCAATAAATCCTTTGCTTCAGAAGATTCTGCTTCAACTTCGAACTCTGTGTATAATTTTTGGTGTACTAAATCCCATTGATCATTATCTGCTAATGTATTTAGTTCAGTCATGTTGTTTTTAATAAACTTCTTAACGTCATTTCTTAGATTTTCAGTTAATGGTTGACTAATGGCTTCTATTAAAGTTTCCCATGATGGTTTAGTTACAACTGATTCTTGAATTTCAAATCCATCTGCTTCAATTGCTTTTCTTGCGTCCTTTAATCCTTTTGCATTAAATGCTCTAATTACCATTTCTTCTGAATCTATACCTGCATTTGCTACTGCATCTGCGCCTGCACCATCTAATACCTTTTGAATATATTTTATATCATCTTCATCTGTGTTGTAATTGAAAATAAATGAGTGCTCTTTAGCTTCATTAGTTGCAGATTCTTCTACAAATTCTTCTGCATTTTCTTCATCTTCTTTGTCTACGTCTTCAACTTTATAAGTTTCGCCTTCAACTTCAAATTCTTTCTCGCCATCTGCAATTGCTTTTGCTCTTGCTGCACCGAATGCATTTCCTTCAGCAACCTCTTTTTCAAGTAAAGATTCAGAAATTGCTAATTGAACATCTTTATCTTTACCAGCAACTGATGCCTCTAATTCTGATTCTAATTGATTCTTTTTTACAGTTAATGCTTTTAATTCTTCTAAGATTTCTGTTTTTCTATCGCCTTCAGCTTCTCTCCAACTTGCTACCTTTTGTTGCATATCAGTTGTAGTTTGGCTCCATTCTTTTTGTATCTTATTAATAGAACGTCCTTCAGTAATTACTTCTACTTCAGTTTCATTAACTACAGATTCTTTAATACCTAATTCTTTTAAAGATTTAATGAAATCACCAGCTTCTTCTTCATTATCTTCACTAGCGTTAGCTAATAATTTAGCTTCTATTAATCTTTTATATATTTCATTTGCAACTATATCAAACGGTACTGAATCACTAGAATTTCCCCAGGTACTCATCACATGTGAAGGATCAATCCAACCATATCCATTTTTTATATCTTTAATCATGTACGCTATATCTTTTTCAAATATGGTAAGTCCTTCATTTAAAGATTCTAGCATTTCACCCCTTTCATTAAAGTTTAAACTTTTACCTTTAGCAACTAAAATATCTGAAGATCCGTAAAGAGATACTTGTATATTAAATTGTTCACCGTCTTTTTCTGCTTCAAATTGTTTGAATGCATTAGCCCTTTGACCAAAACCTGTAATAGTATATGTTCCTTCAGATGTTACAACATCACTTCCAATAGATAATTTCTTAGCAATTTTAGGTGTCATGTAACCTTCGTTTAATCCTAGATTTTTATCAACTCTAGTTGATTCATTTTCTAATGTCATTGCTTTAGCATCAACATAGATTGATTTTGCCCATTCAATAGAATCTGCAGTTTTCTTAACTTTATCTCCAAATTCCTTAAAGAAATCTTTAAGAAAAGAAGCTTCATCTTTAGCATCTTGTGCTACTATGTAAATGTCAGACATTCCACCTTCAAATAAATGCGTTTCATCTGCACTGATAAAGTTACTAGCAAACATCTTTTGCATTAAACTAAATTCTTTCTTAAAGAAAGAGTTTAAATAATGTCTTACTGCTTTGTCTATTAGACCATCTCTATCACTTTCATATTCTTTCCAATCATTCCATGAACTATCAACTTCTTCTTCAGCAGCTGATCTTAATGAATCATCAAATGGTGATGGCATTTTTGAAGGTTTACCGATAGTATTGTGAATAGATTTATTCATGTTACCTTGATCTGAAGATCCCCAACCATTTTCATTGACAACTGATTCTCTCATACTTGGTTCAGCATCTTTAATACCTTTAATAAAATCCTTTTCACTAGATTTCATAGTACCGTATTTAGTTCCGCCACCAACTGCAGCGTTAATAACATCACCATTTGCTTTTATGTAGTAACTACCACCATCGAATTCTTCTCCGCCCCATGATAATTCAAAACCTGCACCTTTACCTTCATCATATTCAAAATCATGAACAGCAACGTGTACATTGTCTAATTTAGCCATTGCTTTTGCTAATCTCTCAGATGCATCTTTCACTTCCTTTTCAGAGAATTTGAATTTAGCTTCATTGATTGCAATTTCTTTAGCTTCATTAATAGCATCTGTTCTAGATGATCTTAAAATACTAATAGCTTTTAATTTATCAGAAAACAATGATAATGCCTCAGTTAAAGAAACCGGTTCTACAATATGCTTAGTTAATGATTCAGCCTTGATTTGGCTTTTAGTTTCTGTTTTTAACAGAGCATTCTGAATAACTGAAACATTATAAAGTGCTCGCTCGTTATCTTTCTTGTTATTTAAATAAATAAATGATGACATATGTTTGTTTTATTTTTTATATATATTCTTATTTCTTAGCAGTTGGCTTCTTAGCTGTAGCTTTCTTGGCTCTTGGCTTTTTAGCAACTTGTTTCTTTGTTGCTGGTTCGCCCGCGTTAGGTGCTGGTTTCTTAGCAACTGTTTTCTTAGTAGCTTTCTTTTTTCTCTTTACAGTTACAGGACTAGTTTCAGAACCAGTACCTCCTCCACCATTCTTTGTCGGTGTCGGTTTTGGTTTTATACCTCCGGTATTGAATTCTTTTACTGTATCCTTAACTATAACATCTTTAATTTTTTTAGATGATTTAAGAAAGAAATAAGCTGCTGCACCTAGTGCAATTAGCGTTAATGTGATTAATAATGTGTTCATTGTATTGAGTTTTGTTTTGATTACGTGTTATACTATATATTATACTATTTATCCTTTTTTTGTTTCATAAAAAAAGAGTAGCTATTTAACTACTCTTTAATTTCTTTTAAGCTGGACCACCGACTCCGAAATGAACCCAATTTGCGTACTCGTCTTCTGTACTGTCTTGATCATCTAATGCGAATAAAGTAAATTCAAATAGACAATCTTCATTAATAACACTTACAACTTCTACGTTTGTTGAATCGTTCTCAGGAGTTACACATGCTCCTGGAATTAATTCAGCCATAATAAAACACTATATTTTTAAGATCAAGAGCGTATTGCTCTCTTTCTATATATCGAATTTCTTTAAACTGTTTTTCTAAAAAACAGTTTTTCTAAATGTTTTTTATTTGATCTACAATCCAGTCCAATTCTACTTGGCTACCGGCATCTGAAATTGCGTTTTCAGGATCTGGGTGTGTTTCAATGAATGATCCATCATATTCAAAAATCTTAGCTGCTTTTGCATATTGCTTCGCTAGTTTTCTACTACCACCAGTAATACCATCACCTGCCATTTGTGTAGAATGTGTACAATCAAGAATAACCTTATCGGCAAATTCTTTCATTACATCGACTCCTCTGAAATCTACAATCAAACGTTCATATCCAAAGTTAGATCCTCTTTCAGTTACCCATACTTCACAATTAGGATCTACTTCTTTTATTTTATTAACAGCATGTTTCATATCATGTGCTGATAACCATTGACCTTTCTTGATGTTGATTACATTGAAGTTTCTAGCGCACTCAACTAACAGATCAGTTTGTCTACATAAGAATGCAGGTATTTGAATAACGTCAACTACGTCTGATAATGGTAATGCTTGACTCGCTTCATGTATATCTGTTGTGATTTTAATATCTGGGTATATTTCTTTTATGGATTGCATAATTCTAATGCCTTTATCCAAACCTGGTCCCCTATCAGAATGTATTGAGGTTCTATTTGCTTTATCAAATGATCCTTTAAGATACCAATCTTTTCCTTCCATTAATGGTACTAACGTTTCCGCTACTATCATAAAGTTTTCCTCGTTTTCAATACTACAAGGACCGAGTATATAAGTGTAATCTTCCATATTGTGTTGTTTATAGAGGTTATACGGAGCTTTGTTATTTAGTTTTAGATATCTTAGATAATAATAGTTCTATTATCTGTGCATGCGTTTGGTATACTGCGATACATCTGGTATTCAATGCATCACCTTTCTTTATTAATCGTGCTATAGATTTTAAAACTTTCATTGGCATATATCCAGTTTCAACATATTGTTTCCACTCTTCATTATCCATGATTACTTTTTGTTTTTGGTAGAAACAAATCTATCTTGTTCAACATCCCATTCACCATTTACTAAATTGGCAGTATATATTGCATTTGGCCTAGGTACAGAGTTGCCGTCTTTACCTTTTATAAATTTAAAACCTGGATTTAAAGAAGGTGCCATTAATGATGCTTGATTAATACCATCAGTAATATTGAATCCGGCGTCTTTCTTTTTGGTAGATCCATTTATATTACCATATTTCTGCTCGGTCAATTCAGCATTGTGAATTTCAGCTAATAAAATAGCCTGAGTTGCATGCATTTCTAGTGCTTCTGATTGATGTGGTGCAAATGGTCCTCTACCATCTTCTTCCCAAGATTTAATTGTATCTTCTGCCCATTGTTTAGGTGTTCTATCACCATACATCAGTGGCTTATCGTCAATGATACCGTTATCCTTTGCCCATTTTTGAACATCATCTAATTTCTTTTTACCTTCTTTAATAGTTTCTGGTGTAGTTGGAGCTTTTTTAGTTCCTAAGAACGCATTGTGATTATCTACAAGACTGTGTAGTTTTTCATTAGTCTCTTTGTTTTTGAATACACTCTCATCAATTTTATTCTTAGCGGCTGAGGCAGCACCTCCATCTTTTTTAACAGAAACTCCTCCAGAAGATTCTAAATTAACAACAAATGGTAATCCTTGTATTGCAATCTTTTCAGCATAATCAGGATCATTAGGATCTAGATCCTCTAAATTAGTATCTCCACCCATTGTAATTATATCTGAAACAGGGAATGTTTCACCTGCCGGCAATACTGTTTTAATACCCTTTTTATTCATCCACACATAAGCATATGATTCTAACAAATCTGCAGAACCCTTTCTCATAGAATCTACTTTATCCATATCTGATAACGCATCGATTACAGCATCTTCATATTCCTGTGCATCTTCTATATTTGCCAAGGCTTTCATTTTTTCAACTACAGCAAGTTCAGCTTTTGTTGGATTATCTCCTAACATGCTTTCAACTTCCGCTGCAATAGAAGTACTATATTCTTTAGTAATTTTATCTGCAGCCTCTTTTTGACTTAAACCATCTAACCCTGAAACAGGTTCTAGTATTTCTAAATCTTCCATTGAAGCTAACCTTTCTAATTGTTCGTTATGCCTTTCAATTGCCCTATTAGTCCTTTTAGCTATTGATTTAACAGCCGCTTCATCAGCATCTGGGTTTTGTTTTTTAATAGCTTCTTTTAATTTTGTAATATCAGGCGCAGACATTCTAGATATCTTTTTACCATCTACCACTAATGATTTAATATTACCATCAGAATCTAATTCCTTTTCAACTTTAACCTTTTTGGTTTTACCTTTAGCTAATTTAGTAGGATTTATTTGTTTTGAACCTATCTTTGCTTCAACTGAACCCGATGTCGTTGCAGCAGTAGTTTCCATTCCATTTTCTATCATTGCTTTTTGTAAAGATCCACCCTTATCACCCATTGATATTGCTTTTTCTCTACCACCTTGTAAGAAATTACCTGGAGAATTTGATGCAAAATAGATTTTAAATGTATCACCCTTTGGTGTAGTTGCAACTTTAGCATATTTAGCTACCATCTTTGCTTCATCATCAGAAAGTTTTTCACCTGCTAATAATTTATCAAATGTTTCCGGAAACGCTTTTTCATCTTCATCATTTTCAAAAGCAATTCTATTATAGTTGGATGATATTTTCTCTTTGTTTTTCTCAGAACCTAATTTTTTTAATATAGTTTCATTAGGTTTAGATTTTGTAGTTGGTGTAACACCTGCTAATTCTTTAGATCCATTTGCCCATGCATCTATTTGTTTTCTAGGTATAATCTTACCCGCAACTTTAAATACAGTAGAATCATGTGGAGTTCCACTAAGATTTTTCAAATAAGCAATCATACTCTTATTGTCAGGCTTATCAACATCTTCATTAATATTACGTGATCCTGCCTTACGCATTGCCATCTCAAAATTTACTCTAATATCTTTCATAATTATTTTATTGCTCTTATTGTTGTTATATTTATATCTTCGTATTCTTTCTCTAAAGATTTAACTAATTTTAAATTAGCTACATCATCATCGTAGAATTGAAAATCTTTATATCCCATTTCTATGTAATCTTTGAATGCTGCTTTCTTTCTATCAGAAATACTACCCTTAAATTTATGTACTGGATCGTTTACTGCAAATATAAGATCTTTGTCTATATGATATCCAAGGTGTTCCTTTAACCACTTATAAATCATATCTTGATCATCTCTTGCTGTTACTATTCCAACTGCAAGTTTCATTTTATATGCTTTCTTGAAAATCTTAAGATAATAATCTATTAATTCTCCAGCTTTCATGATCTCTAATGATTTAAATTCATCAAAATCTAGTTCATGATCTGCATGTTTCTCGTATGAGTTGAATTCTTCAGGTGTTAATGAGAAACATTCACCTGTTTTCTTATTACAAACTTTAATTTTAGCAGAAGAGATAACAAGAGTATCGTCTAGATCAAATACTAGAATCTTAGAACCATGATAAGGTTTGCCTACTCTATTGACTTCGTTTAAGTAATTTGTAAAGGATTGTATATGTTTCATATTTGTTTATATGATTAAATCTAATAATGTTTATTTATTAGACTCTTGTTTTATCTTTATAGCTGTGATTTTCATATCGATTTTCGTTATTTCTGCTTGCAATACTAACTTCTGCTTTGCTAGATTTAATAATTCTGATTTTAAAGGATCATCTTCATCTCTCATCTTTGCTACATTATCTACTGCTTTAGCTTTTAATTCATTTCTCTTCTTATCCAGTGCTCTGACTTTCATATTAAGTTCTGATGTTTTAGATGCATCTTCATTAATAAAGTCTTCTAATAATTTAACGTGTTTCATTTTGTGTTGGTATTTCTTTTTCTATTTCTAGTCTCCATAACATATTGTTAGGTACTATGAATTTTCTATCATGACACAGTACATAGAATGTAGTCTTCCATATGTTCTGCCTAACTATTCTAGCTTTCTTTGATCCTTTTATATAAACAATGTCGTCTACGTTGAAATCATTACCCCATAGGAATTGTATACCTATAACAAAGTTAGAAACTAAGTCTTTAAATATAAATGCAACTACGGCCATTGATGTTAACCAACCCCATTCTGTAATATATTGTGCTATTAGTTCTTTCATATTAATCCCATTGCCATTAAGTTCTGTAAAACCACAGTTTGGCTTAACATCACATGTTTCTTAGCTTCAGTTTTATCCATGAATCTCGCTTGATCAACTTCTTCTAATTGTAATTGTTTTTTAGGAACTACTAGATCTTTAAGTCCTATTTCCGATAGATCATCTATTTTAACTATGTAATAATAAACTACCTTATTGTACTTGTACTTTCTAGAAGTTACTAAGAATGTATGTTCGTTTTTATCTATTAATGATTTAGGAACTTTGATACCGAATTCTTCTGATGTTTCTCTAATTGCCGCTTGTAATTTTGATTCACCTTTTTCAATTCCACCTTTAGAAATACCATAACCAGTATTTGACTTTCTGCCTGCACTGTGTCCTAGTAAAACCATACCATTATAAATAATTGCAAGTCCCGCTGAATATCTAGTTTCTAGAAATTTCTCGTTGACGAACTGCTTAAATGGTTGTGTATGTTTCATTATGCTTTTTTAATATCTTCTGGTTTAATATCGTCATATGACAATACTGATTTCATGTCACTTGGCATTAAAGGATCTATATACCATTTATACGGTTTAGGATTTATCTCTAATAATATTGGATTGTCAAATTCAAAATATTCTGGTAACTTTTTAGCTTGTCCTTTACCACTAACAGCAAATACTGCTCTGTATAATTGTGCTTTAATATTTTTACCAGATAAACCTGATCCAAACGTATCACTGTGTCCACTTGATTCTACTGCACTTAAACCATTTTTTAATATACTTTCAACATTCTTTTCAGATGTCATGTGATATGCTTTTCTAACTCTAGCTTCTTCAGATGCTAATGTAACACTCATGCTATTACCGCCACTGTATCCAATTGCAGTTTGTAACATAAGTACATTGTTTTTCTTAGCATATTTAGTAATATCTGCTACTAATGCTTTAGCTTCTTTTGTTAATTCATCAACAGTATCGCCAGTATCTAATGAAACCGAAATATTACCACCATATATTCTGACTTTGTCAAAACCATGTTTTATAAATAAAGCTTCTACTTCTTTTTCTGTTGACTTGACATTATATGTCTCGTTGACGTATTGTTCAAATAATTTAATGTGTTTCATTATGATGCGGTCTCTTCGTCGTCTAATCTGTTTATTTCTTCCTGAATTTCAAATAATCTCCATTCAAAATCAAACAATTCTTGTCGACTTATTTTGTTATTCTTAAATGATTTCCTAGCTCTACTGTATTCTGCTGATAATCTTTTAAGCGCCTTTTCTAAATCAACCTTTTGTTGATTAGCATTGATCCTATTATTAGCGCTAATACTTCTTTTACTTTCGATTTCTGCCTTTGATACTTTCTCAACAACTGTCATATCGAAATCTGAAAATAGCATCAGAAATTTCTCTGTATTATCCATAATCATTAATGTTTATTTAAACTACGTATATGAATTATATATCGAATTTATATTTTGATTTGACCCTCTGACTTATAGGTATTGCTTCACCTTGTTCATCTATTCTGACAAATTTGATATGTGTATTCAATATAACAGCTTGTCTACCGTCATATACATTATGACTTCTAGCTTCAATTTTCAAGTTAACTGATGTTGTACCTATGTTTTCTACGGCTCCGTATATCTTAAGTAGATGACCTTCTTTTGCAGGCTTCTTAAATTCGCATTTATCAATACATACTGTAACCATTCTTGGTGTATCACATACTTGAGAAGCAAAACCAGCTCCAGCTGCATCAACCCATGCCAATAGTTTACCACCAAAGAGATTACCGTGAAATCCTAGATCTGATCTCTTAACGGGATGTGTGCTTATTAATTCCATTACAAATGTTCGTTTAATGCGTTAATTTTATCCTTGAATGTCCTACCGTCTAATATGTTGTGGTTTTTACAATTACCTTTATGTGTTATTCCGAAATCACTGCCGACTTTCATAGAAAGGTATTCACATCCATCATGTTCGAATGTTGTAATAGTTCTGGTTACATTTCTAGTATCTGTTAAACGTTCTACGTTATCTTGTTCTATCTCTTCACATGAAGAAAAGAAGATGAGTATAATTGCGCTGATTATTGTCTTTTTCATACCAGTTATATAAGTAATTATTTAAAGGTTTCACATAAAAAAACCGGTAACATATGCTACCGGTTTTAAATTATATTAAATTGTATTTACTTTAACCACAATCCTGTTAAGATCAAGGCAATCCCTATCACTTCCAACCAGAATATAGATAATCTCTTTTTAAGAATAAGAGATAATCCTATAATTACTGCACCAACACCTAATATAATAAATGTATATCCTACATAGTATAGCATAATTCCAAAGAATAGGGCTGCAAATATATAGTGGAAATATGTGATTGGTTTTTTCTGAAAGTTTCCAAAAATAGGAACTAACACTAAACATGTTGAAGCAATACGTGGTAATACTTCTGGAAATAAAAACCATAATGAAGTACCAACTACTGATGCAAATGTTCCCCATAACACATCAGTTTCTGCGCCTTCATAATATGAAAAAGAAATAGATCTGTTAATTATAGTTTTGTCTTTAATTATCAAGTATGATAAGTAAATTCCTGTTAAAATTGTTAAAAATAGCATATTTTATGTTTTTTTAGTCTCTAGGTGGATAATCACCATATAAACAGATTATGTAATGCATACCAAGCGTCGGTGTATGTCCAGTAACAACAGGATGATCTCCGATTGTTAAGTTGGTTTGTGTTACGCCCATTTGTTGACCAATTCGAACCGGTACAATACCAGGTCCAGTTCCTACACCAACTGGTACTCTACCTATTAGATCAGGTAATGCAAATGTTGTTCTTCCATCTCCACCGAATGATGTACCCAAAATAGAAAATAAAGCGGTGTTTTGAGAAATTGGTAGTATTTGGCCATCACAGAAAGCCCATCCTTTAGGTGCGTATGTTCCTGCAGTTAGTTTTACTTCACCGATGAAACCGTTTATTTGAGCAAAGCTACTTAAGCTCATAAATAATAATAATGCGCTTGTTAATAATAATTTTTTCATGTAATTGTTTTAATTAAATTTATATGTATTATACTAATTGATATTATTTTGTTTCACATAAAAAAACCCGCATATTTGCAGGCTCATGTTATTATAGTACATTAAAGTGTTATATCGACAACACAAATACGAGCACCATTATTAATACGTATAAGACTGGTGCTATGTTTAATCTAGTTTTTGTTTCCATATATTATATATTGATAAGGTTGCTAATTGTTTAGTTCCAGTATATTAATTAATTGTTACTAAACTATTAATATTGGGTTCTAAATTCTCGCCAATCAATACCTGCAACATTCTTATTAGGAAAGTAATATCTATGTACAATATCATCAAACATTATAATTTTTGTAAATCCAATAGGAACTAAAGCTCCAGTATCTAACCATCTCTCTGGAATATCTTCAAACTTAAGTATAATTATAACTAATACATTTTTATGTGTTTTAGCTAAGACTCTCTCATAGCGCTCTAATTCTTTCCATGGTCCACGATTAAGTCCTCTGTGTTGTAATGCACAATTAAGATATGTAAATGTTTTTCTTATTGTTTCTTTGTCACAATTGAAATCTGCAGCGGGTGCCATATGACCTTTATCCCACACATTACTAACATAATCTTTACTATCACTAGTAATAATAGAATCATTCTTATAAAATCCCATACCCTTTCTACTTGCTGATCCATCTGGACATGCAACTGTATACGAAACTTTTAATGGTTGTTGATATATCTCAGAATAAGTTACTGTGAATATATCTGTTTTAATCTCCTTAATTGTTTGGCCATATGTTGTTACCGATAATAACAAACATAGTATCAATGCTTTTAATTTATTCATTTTATTTAACTTCTTTTATCCAAGACAGTAGACTAGTTTTAGGTTTCCAATCTAATGATTCTGTAATACTAGTTATGTCCGCAACTGAACGCTTAGGTTCCTTTCTACTTGCAACGTGTACAATTTCACCACCAAATGCTTCTGCTACCTCAATAACAGATGTTTCAATTCCACTACCTACGTTGTAGATTGGCATCTTTCGTTTCCAATATGTTTTTACTTCGCTACTCTTTATAAGAGCATCAGCAACATCACCTACATAAATCCAATCTCTTGTTTGTAAACCATCACCAGTAACTGTAATTGGTTGGAATGATTCATATTGTCCTAAGAATATTGGCACTGCGCTTACATATCCTCCAGTATCTCTTTGTCCTTCACCGAATACATTAAAGAATCTAAGTGCTGTACATTTCAAAGATGGTATATGACGATTGCTCATAGTCTTTTCCATATCTAATTTATAACGAGCATAAGGACTTAATGGATCAGGCGTACTAGTTTCTTTAATTGGTAACTTAGTAGGTTCTCCATATAATGCCGCAGTTGACGCAGCAATAAAAGTACCAACCTCATTTATTCTAGCCCATTTCAATAACTTCGCAGAACCATCTAAAATAGCCCATCTATATTTAGTAGGATTTTCTAATGATTCAGGTACAGAAACAGGTGCAGCTAAATGATATATGATACTAACACCTTCCATATCAGGTATTCCATCATAAACTAAATCTATTTCATGGAACTCAAACATATCAGAAGGAAGACCCTCTAAATTATCTAATGATCCAGTACTCAAGTTATCAAGTATATGGACGAACCATCCTTTGCTAATTAATTTCTCAACTAAATGGTGACCTATGAATCCAGCGCCTCCTGTAACTAATGCTTTCATATTATCATTTCTTTTAGTTTCTCTATTACTCTTTCTGATCCTATTGTTTTAGTACACTCAAATTGTCTATGTGTACCTTTCCAACTAGGACACCAATTCCAATCACCTTTATCAAATGTATCCCATCCCCAACATCCATGACATACTTGATGGTTGTTAATATAAATAGCGTTTTTCATTTCCACGTAAGGATCTGTAAACCCACTTATAATGATTACCTTTGCTCCAAGTGCCCATGCGAACCAGCTAAGTCCAGAGGAAATTCCAATAAACAGTTCGGCGTTATTAATAGCCTTCGCTACTTCTGTAAGTTCTTCGGGTAACTGTTCAACGTTTTTCAATTCACTACCTTCTTTACTCGCATGTAGGACTTTGATCTTATTATCTTTACACCAGTCAACAGTCTCTTGCCATCCATTTGGATTATTCCAATACTTTGCTTGTGCGGTTGATGCAGTTGCTATAACTATAGATCTTGTATTAGTTGCTTCAGTAACCGTGTATTCTGCTGCCAGAAATGGTCTTTGTTCAGTATGTTCTATACCTAGTCTATCGGCAGCGATTTTCCCCAGAGGTATGGTTCTCCAATCGTATTTGTGTTGATCTTTTTGCCATGGATGCTCCATAGTATAATAGACTCCGATAGACGCCGTAGCACCAATGTTAGGCACTGACCAGTCGATGAACTCTATGTTCTTAGCTAAGTACCGTTCTTTGTGGAACAGCCAAGGTTTGTGTGTCTTAACATATAATCTTGATAGCTTATGTTTGTCTATCACTGTGTGTAACTGTCCCATGAAGCTCAATGTGTCTCCGAGTGATGAGCTGCCCATCTCTATGGTTAATGCTTGCCCTTCAAGTGTATAATACTCTGTACTAATCAGTTGATCGTTGCTGTATATTTTGACAGTCCATTCAGTCCACCATGCCCTCGTTGGCTTATACCAGCTCCCTGCCTTTAAGTCTTTCGCTCTGTATATTAAATCTGGGCCGTCCCAGAACTCTGCTCGTAAGTGAGTACCATCAGTGGACATCATTGTCAGTTTTAGACCATTTGAGTACTCTAATTTCCAGTTGGGTGTTTTAGTCTTTGATATTTTCTTTGGGCCACGTGGTTCTGTAAGTACTTTTTGGTACCATTCGTTATGTTGGTCAGTGAAACGCTTAAGATCATTAGGTAGCTGGATATTTTTTCCTTGATCCTTTGATGATTTGAGTGTTCTGATTAATTGGTCAACATTTCCTTGGAGGTCATTAGAGAATGGGACAATGTAATCTGTAAACATGTCCTTATATTGCGGTAGATTCCTAGAGAACGTAGTTAGACCATAGCCGATCGCTTCTCGCAATGCTAATGGACTACACTCCCATGTCGAGTTAAACATAAATGAATCACATGCGCTCATAAATACGTCTACATCATTTCTCTCACCCCATACTGTTACATTACTTGGAAGCTTGTCCATAATTGGACTCCAATAAGTTTTAAAGTTCTCTGCTTGATTACCAACGAAATGGAATTGGAATTGTCCAGGACATTGTCTTTCAACAATTCTAGCAATATCAACACCTTCTTCTTGGTTTTTACCAGATGTCCAAAGTCCAACATTTAATACATGGATTTTGTCTATTGCCAAACCTAGTTTTCCTCGTGCTTTTGCTCTTGCGAACGTGGCAACTTTATTATCTAATATAGGATATTCTACTACTGGTTTTAAACCGTTTCTATCTGCGAATGTTTCTAAGTGATATGGTGTACACATCATATACATATCTGGATCGTTGATCTTATCATTAGGATTAAATGATATGTTATGACATGTCTCTACGACTTTCCATCTTTTATCATAAAGCCAATCTCTTGCAATATCGTCTAGTTTATTGAAATTATCGAATGATTCAGGACATTCATCTATGTGAATGATGTCTGGATTTATTTCTTGGACAACTTCCATTAATTTGTAGCCACGTTCTGAAATATCCAGCGAATTTAAGAATCCTAATGAATGGAATTTATCACCTAATAATTCTATTATTTGATCGCGTTGTACATTATATATGTTGCTGTATTGTGCATACTCTACTAAATGAATTTCATATTCAGATCCCTTGTTCAATGCTTCAATTCTCTTTAATATAAATTGAGGCATGCCACCAGTACTCAAGTGTGGTGCTAAGAATAATAACTTCTTTTTATGATCTTTCATATTCATTTTATCTTATTTGGCTATTGCCATGAATCATTACATAGATCGAACTATTGATATACCTCGTATGACTTCTCTTCTACTAATAAAGAACCTGTTAATATATTTATGTCCTTCTTAGTAGTTGCTCTTTCATCATTGGTGTAATAAACCGAGCGTGCTAATTCAACAAAGTCTGAATCAAACAATCCGTCTCTTTCAGATTCTCTAATTAAATCTTCAATATTCCATAATGTTTTATTAATATTTGAAAGATCAGTGTATAAATTTTCTAGTGATGGCAAACATCCAGTACGATGTGCTTCTTTATGGATCTTTATAACACATGGAGTTAAATGTGTATATTCTTCCATGATGTTAGATCTTTGTGATTCATCTAAGATCTTTTCTAATTTAATCTCTAAGATTGAATACTTGTCTAGGATTTCTCCATTAGATACTTCTATTTTCATTTATTTAGATTTTTGAGGAAATGGTTTTGTTAGTAATTCTGCGGCTGCAGCAACAAATACTGAATCTCTTACACTTAATACTCCTGCACCTTGCGCTGCATTAGCTGCTTGGATTAAAATATTAAGCGCTTGTATATCAGTCATTGATTTAACTTCTTCAAACGGTGAACCTTGAGGTTTCTCTGACGTGTCTTGTGTTGTTGGTGTATTCATAGTGTATATTTGTTTAGTAATTATACACACTTTGTAGATTTGGTTTCAATTATAAGCTAATTAACATGTCTATTAGTTCTTTCTGTGGAAATACATCTGATTTACCTGTACGAACTTGACCGTGTGTTAATATACCTTTAATATTACCCATGTTTGCGGCTTCATTGTAATCAAATGCATTGTTGGATTTTCTTATCATATCAGATATGCCTGATTTTAAATCAATAGCATGTTTGTCCGATAATAATAACAATAAAGCTTTAAGTGATTTTATCTGTGCATTTGAATACTTATGATAATACTTATGATCTTTGTATGATGTTTCTAATCTACACACCTGTGATGCATGTACTTCTGCACCATACCATGTGTAAAATTTATTATCTGCCTGTGTTAAATATCCTGCCGAGCATATTTCAATGCTAATGCTACCTCTGTGCATTTTAGAAGATCTAACTGCACCTAAATGATATGCCCAATATTCATCTCCAATTGCTTGAAGTATTTTACCATTGTGTTTTGAATCTTCTTCACTTAAGTTGTTTAAATCCAATGTAGATTGTACTCCACCTATAACATAATGAGTTCCAACCCTACCTCTTTGATCAGAAGCCCAATGATCTATTGTTTTTTTAGGATTACTTCTTCCTGCAGTATGGTGTAGAAATATCCATTCTTTGTTTGTTTCTTGTTTAACATATTCACCATCTGGTAAACGGTACTGCTGAATCCAAGTCGCTGAAGTCATATGATCTGAATCTGCCTCTAATTCAAGTGGGTTATAATTCAGCTTCGACCACGTCAATGGTCCAACTATGCCATCTGATATTAAACTATTATCTTTTTGGAATTGAATTACAATCGAACGTGTTTTATTACCAAATTCACCATCAGATCTGATATTCAAAAGCTCTTGGAGAATTCTTACTAAATCTCCATTTTGGCCTATCTTTAAAACGTATTTGCTCTGCATAATTCTTCGGTTTTCTTATGAAATATATCTATTAATTTATATATTTCTTTTTTACTCGTACTCATATGCTTAAATGAAAACGATTCCTTCATATTACTTTTATTTATAATCTTATAAGTAATTGAAAAGAAAGGTCTTTGTTTATGTTTCTTAGACATAGATTTAATAATACCGATTTGTTGTTTTGCTCTACCACAATATCCATGATATACACTTATATATGCATTTATATTATAATGTGGGTGATCTTCCAATGAAAGGAAATGATGCATTGACGTTAAATCATTCGTTATTAAATATAACGAATGTATTGTATTAGGATGTTCGCCAATGACCTTAAGATATGTTTCTTTTTCTAATGGTTTTGAAATATAAAGATCTTCAATATTAATCTTAATCCTATTTGTTAGCATTTTTATTTTTTATAAAGGTGTCCATTTCTTCTTTGGCTTTTTTGGCCATGGCCTCGTTCCATAATTGGTCATCAGTTTTGATATCTTCATTTTCCGGTAAATGAGGGGTTGCTACTTTTTGAACTAAAGTTGCGGATGAATAATTATCAGCGGCCGTTTGTAGTTTTTCATTAGGCTGTTGTGGATTTTCATTAGCATCCACCATAACTTTAATATCTTCTTCTGTGAAATCCTCGACCATTGTATTAAGTACTTGATCTAATTGATGATCATCGTCAATCGGTTCATCAACATCTGATTTCTCATCTTCTAATTCTTCTAAACCATCTTCTAATGTTACGTCCCAGTCCTGTAAATTTTCTAAGGAATCTTCGTTAGCCTGATTCTTCCATAGTTCTGATTCTAAATCGACTTGATCCATTTCTAAATCAGCAGTATCTATATCTTCAAAGAATTCTTTAGATGGTGCTTTATCAAATTTAATCGGATGTTCTGGCATATCATCGAAAATACCATCTGTTATTTCATTGTCTTCTTCGTCCTCACCATCTGGTTTAATATAATCAACTAATGATTTAATAAATCCTAAAGCAATTAATGGTAGAATAGCACCTGAAACAAAAGCTAAGATTCTCTTTTGATAAAGTAAATCCTCTTCTATTAAGTTAAATAATTCTGACCAGGAAGAAAAGTCTTCTAGGTTAATGAATGCGTAAAACATGTTACCTTGCATTTGCATTAGAGTAATCGTGATAAAAAGAGCCCATACTATAGACTTATTCATTTTCTTTAATATTACTAAAGATGCTAAAGATGCTGCTGCACCTATTTCAAATCCTACAGCTAACGTTACTGCTAACCAATATGGGTTTGATAATTCAAAAAAGTCTATTACGTGAATTGTAGAAATTACAGAAACTAACGCGTATAAACTTACGAATGTTCCTATTACAAATCTTTTTATTAATGTTTCTTTCATTATTTCATTATTTTAATTTTACCATTTTCCTACCGGACATTCGGCCTGTGGATATAGCGTTTTAGCAGATACGTTACATCCGCATCCATGTTCTACTATTCCTGTAATTGCATGTTTGACTGATTTTCTAGTATCACAATTGTTTCCAGTTCGTATATGGCATGAATTACATATAAGTAATCTAGATTCACTTAATGCCTTTGTTTCTGGATCTAATTGACCAAACACATCTTTTATTTTATTTCCCCAACCTGTAAATATTGCTTCTATTTGTGAAGGTTTATTTTGAGGTGTTTCAATAGCAGGCGGAGTTGGTACGCCTAACTTCTCTGACATTCTCTTTAAATCATCATTGTAATCCTGCGTTCTATCTTCAGATGCCATAACAAGTGTTTATTTTTCTAGTTCATCAATCAATCTTTCGATCTCGTTCTGGCGTTGAACATCTAGCATTTTTCTATCGGTTCCTTGAATCATTCGCTTCTCAGCTTTAAGTCCTTCAACTATAATATCTGTTTTAGTTGGAAGATCATTGATCAATGCTTTAAATTCTGCGGCATTTGTGTTTTCAATCTTGATCTCTTTTTTTAATTTATTAAGTTCAGAATCAATTCCACATGATTTGAAATAAGTTAAAATTAATAGTACTAAAACGATTTTAGTTCCATGGTCTGTTAAAAATGTATTGAATTTGTTCATAGTTATATATATTTGTATTTTATTTATCTATTATTTCTATTATACTAAAATACTTAGTTTTGTTTCTTTTTACAGCCTCTGTATATGCCAACCAAGCTTCGGATGCAATCCTTTATTTTTTAGTGCAAAATATATTGGAGTGTATGATTTAATTCCAAGTGACTTACTCGCAGAAACCATTGTATCATGTTCAAATACGCTACCATCAGGCATTGTTACCCTTAATCCCATTGCCTGTGAATTATTCTTTCCACTACGTTTAGCTGACATATTGGCATAATATACGGGATCTTTCCACAACTCTTTCATGAAAGTTGAAACTTCTTCATTACGTTGGGGGTTGTTGTTATAATAATTCTTAATTGAAGCTCCGGTTCTAATCCTTTCATTAGGATCTTCATATCTCTTTTTCTGTGAAGCTCTTTGTATTTTACCAAAGTTTAACCTTAATCTGTCATATTCTCTTGCACCTACCTTATAGCTTCGTTCTTGTGTTTCACTAGTACACCCATTCACCATCATCCATATTGCATAAGCAATTGAATTATTATCTGGGTATATTTTAACTAAAAGTTTGTGTATTATAAAATGTTCTCTTGCGGTTAGGTCTACTAAGTTCTTTATATCATCGGTGCCGCCCAAGCATGTAGGTATTATATGGTGCCTTTCAACATAACCTTCAATTGGTCTGTTTCTTGCGTTCTCGATAATATTGTCGTGGATTGATTGATAGTTCATAATTTAAAGTATATTTTGTAGTTATATTATATATCTTTAATTTTTATGTAACTTTATAAAAAAGGCCCTCAGATATGAACATGAAATATAGTAACTACAAAATATATCTTTTCTACTGAGAACCTTTTAGTGTTTTATCTTTTATTTATTTTGTCTATCATATCGGGTGTTAATTGCTTCAAAAACTCTACATATAACTTAATACAATATTTGATATCCTTCTTATGACACATTTCTACAGTTGTATGCATATATTTTAATGGCGTTGCTAAAATAGCAACAGGTGTGTTTT
>Ga0308004_10000084_pt1 | contig 45203 bp, 49 predicted proteins | sample Neamet38_FD_203156 | JGI IMG/M metagenome (GOLD analysis project Ga0308004, IMG submission 203156) | Marine microbial communities from water near the shore, Antarctic Ocean - #38 | ecosystem: Environmental > Aquatic > Marine > Unclassified | place: Southern Ocean | collected 2014-06-06 | reverse complement strand
ACTGAACCGTCAATTTTAGTTAGTAATTTTGCAACAGTACCTTTGCCGGCACCTGGAGCACCTAAAAGAATTAATTTCATAATGTTTCCTTGGGAATGGTTAATAAAAAATTTAGCCCCATTTTTTTAATACTTTGGGGTCAAAATTGAGCGAAAATTATATCATAGAGATGTGATATTTACAATCTAAGCTAATTTTTGACCCATTATAAAAAAATTCAAAATTTTGCTTGAAGGGTTAACGAAAACCCTGGTTTTATCTAAAAATGACTAAAATAGTGAGTTTTTAGCCTATAAATGCTTGATTATTAAGTATTTTATAGGCCATATCGATAATTTGCGATATTTTTATAGTGAGCGAAGAAGCTTTGAAAAGCTACTGAACCACAATTACCATTGCTGGACGCACTAAGCGACCATTAAGGGTAAAGCCGGCTTGGATAACCTCCAGAACAGAATTAGACTCCTGGTCTGGCATAGGTAGCATGGTAACAGCCTCATGAAATTCTGGATTAAACGCTTCACCTTTAGGATTAATCGTTTCAACGCCAAATTTTTCTAGCGTTGAAGTAAATACTTTATCAGTCATTTCTAGACCTTCAGTGATACTTTCTACCGATGCACTATCTTCTTGGGCAATTTTTAGGCCCATCGTCAAAGAATCTTTGACTTCAAGAAGGGCTTTAACAAAGCCATCGAGTGCAAATTTGTGGGCATTTTCAAGATCTTTAGCATTGCGACGCTTAAGATTTTCCATTTCGGCTTGAGCGCGAAGTACTTTATCCCAGTTATCTTTTGTAGACTGCTGAGCCTCTTCTAGCTGAGTTTTTAGATCATCTGCTTGATGTTCTTGAGTGGTAGTTTCGATGTTTTCATCTTCTATTTTTTCAACACTTTCGTCTTGGTCTTGCTTTTTTGTCATTTTGTTGTCCAATTAATGTATATTTAGAGCTAATTATTAGCCAGTTATATAGTGGCTATTTTAAAGAATTCAATAGAAGAATATAACAATGTTTAATACAATCGGCATTATCACCAAACCCAATGATTCAGTTAGCGATGGTATCGCTGAAGAATTGTCAGCATTTTTACAAAACAAAGGTGCAGGCGTTGTAGGCGCCAACGATCAAATAGCTGAACAGGCAGATTTGATTATTGTGGTGGGCGGCGATGGAACATTGCTCAACACTGCGCGTAGTTTTGTAGACAACAACATTCCAATTTTAGGTATCAATCTTGGTCGTCTTGGTTTTTTGGCCGATGTGTCAATTGGGAAGATGTTTGAGGTTGTCTCTCAAGTTCTCGAAGGTGAGTTTACCAAGGAAGAGCGCTGTTTATTGTCATGTCAAATAGAACAAGATGGCCAAGTAATACACAAAAGTGTGGCGTTAAATGACGCAGTTGTCAATCGTCAAGACGCCCTTAAGATGATAGAGTTTGATGTTTATATTGATGGTAAGTTTGTCAATAATCAGAGAGCAGATGGACTTATTATTACTACGCCAACAGGATCAACCGCTTATGCGTTGTCAAGTGGTGGACCTATTATGCATCCCGGTGTTAATGCAATTGGCTTGGTGTCAATTTGTCCGCATACCATGAGTCACCGACCACTTCTGGTGCCCGGTGGCAGTGAGATAGTGGTCCGAGTTAAAGATGCTAGTGAAGGGGTGAGCGTACATATAGATGGGCAAACGTCTTTTCCAATTACATCAGATCAGGAGGTTCGCGTGCGTCAACACGCAAGTTTTGTACACTTACTGCATCCAAAAGATTATGACTATTTTGAGATTATTCGCTCAAAACTACATTGGGGATCTAAGCTGTAATAAGCAAATCTAGCTATGTTATCGCAGTTAACCGTTAAAAATTTAGCCGTTGTTGAAAGGCTTGATCTGTCTTTTGAGCCAGGAATGAGCACCGTTACCGGTGAAACAGGTGCGGGTAAATCTATTCTTCTTCAGGCATTGGGTTTGGCATTAGGCGTTCGTGCTGACTCAAACCTGGTGCGTCATGGCAAAGACAAGGCCGATATTAGTGCAGCCTTTGCTTTAGAGCATAACAAAACCGTGCAGGACTTTCTGTCCGAACATTCGCTAGAAGATGAGGGTGAATGTATCTTGCGCCGAGTTATCACCAGTGATGGTCGCTCCAAAGCTTTTATCAACGGCAATAGTGTCCCTCTATCGACAGTTCGTGATGTGGGCGATTTATTGCTGGATATTCATGGCCAAAACGAGCATCAATTATTATTACGACCTGATCAACAGATGAAACTGTTAGATGGATTTGCACAGCTAGAAGCCGATAAGCAAGCACTTAATGAAGTGGTCAAAGCGCATAAGACATTGAGTGAAAAAGTAAATAATTTACTTAATAATCAAGATATTATTGAGCAGCAGCAAGCGTTATATTTGCATCAGGTAGAAGAGCTTAACGAGGCAATGCTTGATCAAGATGAGCTTAACACCATCGAGGCAAACTTTAAAACCAGTGCCAATTCTCAGGCGATTAATGAAAAGACATCTAGTGTATTAAACCAGCTAGAAAGTGAAGCAGGTGCAAATGCGCAGTTATTAACGCTCAGTTCGCAATTGTCTGAAGCGCTCGAAATGGACGACAGACTTCAGGTGGGCGTTGAGTTACTCAGCTCAGCACAAGTGCAAACTCAAGAAGCTGTTTATGAGCTGACACAATACTTAAGCCGATTATCAACCGATGAACAAAGTGCGCAGGAAATGGAGGAGCGAATCTCTGAGCTGTATTCACTGGGCCGCAAGCATCAGTGCCAAATTGAAGAGTTGATAACAGTGCGTGATCAGTTGACTATAAAACTAGAAGACATTGGCGGCGGTGCAAACTCTATTGATGAGATGAATAGCCAGCTTGAGGTGTTTGCCAAGCAATATCAAAATAAAGCACAGAAATTTTCTAAAGCGCGAAACACCAAAGCAGATGAGCTATCCAGACTTGTTACTGAAGCGATGCAAGTGTTGGGCATGCCAGGCAGTGAATTTAAAGTTGGACTCAATGAAAAGCCTGATGGCGTGCATTTGAATGGCCACGAATCAATAGAGTTTTTGGTGACAACCAACATGGGCCAGGCATTTAAACCACTTAAAAAAGTTGCCTCAGGTGGTGAGTTGTCGCGCATATCACTTGCGATTTCAGTGGTTAGTAGCGATAGTGAATATACACCAACCTTAATTTTTGATGAAGTGGATGTTGGTATTAGTGGCGCAGTGGCTGAGGTTGTTGGCAGGAAACTGCAAGAGCTTGCCAAGAATTATCAAATTATCTGTATTACACATTTGGCGCAAGTGGCCGCGTTTGGCCACCAGCATTTGCGAGTCAGCAAGGTACAAAATACACAGGGTGCGCAAACCACTGTTGAACAACTTGAAGACGAGCAAAGGGTCGATGAAGTGGCGCGTATTTTAGGCGGTGCAACCGTTACCGACAAAGCAAGAGTTGCTGCTGCTGAAATGATTGCCAGTAGCCGTGTTTGATAAAACCAGCTTATAAAAAAAGCCGCTTTCGCGGCTTTTCCATCTAAACTTTATTTTTCTTAAGGCGTTCAATACCTAACATCTTAAAGATGTATTTTTGATAGGCCGGCTCTGGGTTGCCAATTTTCATATTTCGAATAAAGAACTTTTCGAAAGCAATTTTAGCTAAATGCATCATTTTACCTTTCTTCGCCCAAGTTACATTTCTTGGCGGGATTTGTGGCATGGCAACAAAGGCTGCGCCAGTATCGCCCATATCAGCAATACAGACAGCATTCCAAGTTGGAATATTTGAAGGTGCATTGCCAGCAATCATGTCTTTAATGTTGTGCACAATAGCAGTCACCATTGATTCAATCATATAGCCCGTTTTTGGCGTACCACACGTAACCGGTGTTGCCTCTACAGGTGGAATAGCGATATTCACACCGAGTGAGAAAATGTTGTCTTTAACGGGTGATTGTTGGTAATCGTTGACCATAACAAAGCCACGAGGGTTGACATATCCTGGATCAACCTCTGTCAATTTAGCAACAGTATCAACGCCTTTAAATGCAGGCAAAAGCATAGTGTGTTTTGTGGCTACCTCGTGGGTTTTAATTGTTTTACCTTCGTCGTCCACTTCATCAACTGTAACTGTGTCAGCTGTTATAGAGGCAACCTTTGAATTCGTAATCCATTTAATATGACGACTTCTGAATTCAGATTCCAAAAGACCTTTTGAATCACCAACGCCACCTAAGCCTAAGTGGCCAATATAAGGTTCAGCAGTGACAAAGGTCATCGGGCACTTGTCGCGAATGCCGCGTTTTTTCAAATCAGTATCCATGATGGTTGCAAATTCATAAGCTGGGCCAAAGCATGATGCGCCTTGAACCGCACCGACGACAATAGGGCCGCCACCGTTTTCACAGAAAGTCTCCCATTCGCTAGAAGCAACCTTGGCATGAGCTGTCGTACAAATTGAGACACTATATCCCTCAGGACCAAGCCCCTCAACTTCATCAAAGGCAAGCTTAGGGCCAGTCGCCAATACTAGGTAATCATAGTCAACGGTTTGGTCGCCAACCAAAACTTGATTATCGTTTGGTTTGATTTCAGTCGCCTCACCAACGATTAAATTGATATCTTTACGCTTAAGTCTTGGTGCTAGCTCGAAGCTAATATCTTCTTCACTTCTCCAGCCCACTGCAAGCCAGGGATTGGAAGGAATAAAGTTAAAGTTAGGGTTGTTAGATATAACAGTCACTTTGTGACCGTTACCTAAAGTTTTCTTAATATCATAAGCAAAAGGCAGTCCGCCCGTGCTCGCACCAATAACTACAATGTGCGCCATATCATTCTCCTCAAAAAGATGCCGTATAAAGGGTTCATTATTCGTATGTCTTTATCTAATGTCAAATGTATTAGTGCATTGTGATATTAAGAGGTCAATACAAACCCAATACATATATTCATAATATAAAAAAACATTTGACGCTAGTAAGGTGGTTTATGTATAATTGATTCACCTATGGAAATTGTTGTCGGGGGCTTAATTGCCATTATAAACCAAGGTCTGCTGTATTGGAGAATCCAACAGCTTAAGCGTAAAAATATGAGAAATCCTGGAAAGATTATAAACCTATCCAGGATTTCTTTAATAGAGAGGCTTATGTTGGTTGGTGTTTTACTGGTGCTGGCCATGCAACAATTAGATCCATTGAGTGTTATATTGAGTTTTTTTTTAATTAATTTAAGTTTGACTTATTACCAACAATGGCATCTGAAACCTTAACATCTTCCGAATATATTAGGCATCATCTGCAAAACTTGACCTATGGTCAAAATCCAAATACAGGTATTTGGGAATTTGCAAGCACGTCGGAAGCAGCGAAAGATATGGGCTTCATGGCATTTCATGTCGATACGCTTAGTGTTTCATTTATATTAGGCGCCCTATTCTTAACCTTGTTTTATCGCGTTGGTAAGCGCATGACTGTTGACACACCATCAGGGATGCAAAATTTTGTTGAGAGCATCATTGACTTTATTAATGAGAATGTTCGAGGCTCTTTCAATGGTAAAAATCCAATGGTGGCGCCTTTAGCGCTAACAGTCTTTATCTGGATTGTACTGATGAATACGATGGATCTTGTTCCAGTTGACTGGTTACCATATCTCGCCCAGCAAATCGGTGCTTTTTTTGGTGCAGATCCTCATCATGTATTTTTTAAAGTGGTTCCAACCACTGATCCAAACGCCACTTTTGGTATGGCTCTTGGTATTTTTATATTAATTATTTTTTACAGTATTAAAGAAAAAGGTGCAGCGGGCTTTGGTTCGGAATTAGCATTCCATCCTTTTGGTAAAAAAATGATAATATTTAACCTTTTTTTAGAAGGCGTTAATCTTATTGCAAAGCCGGTTTCATTGTCATTACGTTTATTTGGTAATATGTATGCAGGAGAAATGATTTTTATTCTTATTGCCTTATTGCCGTTTTACTTGCAATGGACCTTATCATTACCGTGGGCAATTTTCCACATTTTAATTGTATTATTACAAGCGTTTATTTTTATGACCCTAGTAATTGTATATATGGACATGGCTCATCAGAAAGACGAGCATTAATTTTTTTATAAACAGGAGTAGAAGATGACAGAAGTACAAGGAACGCTATTTTTAGCAGGTGCAATTTTAATGGGCTTAGGTGCATTAGGCGCAGCAGTGGGTATTGGTACATTAGGCGCAAAGTTTCTCGAAGGTGCAGCGCGCCAGCCGGAGCTTATTCCAATGCTTAGAACGCAGATGTTTATTGTAATGGGACTAGTTGACGCGGTACCAATGATTGCAGTTGGTATCTCAATGTATATTTTATTTGCGGTTGCCGGATAAACACTGTTAATTTAAAGATAAAGGTTTAAGCTATGAATATTAATTTGACAATGATTGGCCAATTAATTATGTTTACCATGTTTACATGGTTTTGCATGAAATTTATTTGGCCACCAATTGTTGCCGCCATGGAAGAGCGTAAAAAGCATATTGAAGATGGTTTGCTTGCAGCAGAACGTGGACTTTCAGAGCAGGTAGAGGCTGAGCAAAAAGCACAAGAGCTAATTAATCAGTCAAAAGATCAAGCTTCTGAAATTATTGCTAACGCATCTAAGCAAGCTTCCAACATGGTTGAAGAGGCTAAAGATGTTGCTTTGCAAGCTGCAGAAAAAGTTAAGTCACAAGCAACAATAGAGCTTGAACAAGATAAGGTGCGTGTGCGAAATGAGTTGCAAAGCCAAGTATCAAGTTTAGTGATGCAGGGTGTTAGCGCTGTTCTATCTAAAGAAGTAGATGGTAAAACGCATAAGACCATGCTCAACAAATTGTCTCAAACACTATAGTAATCAATTATGGAATTAGTAACAATTGCCAAACCTTACGCCAATGCAGTATTTGAAATTGCACAGCAAGACAAGTCATATGATGGCTGGAAGTCAGTATTAGAGGCGGCGGCATCACTCGTAAATAATGAGAAGATGCAAAGTTATCTTGATTCTCCAAGTGTAACAAAGCAAGATAAAAGTGAAGCTATTCGAGGCTTGGTAGTAAAAATAACCGAGAGAAAACTAGACTCCAAAGAAGATGAATTTTTATCTTTGATTTTGGAAAATAGCCGAACAGACGCGCTACCAAGCATTCTTGCTTTATTTGAAGAGCGTGCTAATGAATTTGAAGATGCTAAATTATTTCAAGTTATTAGCGCTTACAAATTAACAGCTGCAGAAGAGAAAAGCATTGCCACAGATCTTGGTGAAAAATACAATACAAATGTTAGTATTGAGACCACTATTGATGATGCTCTTGTTGGTGGCCTGGTAATAAAATTAGGAGACAAGGTGATCGATATGTCGATCAAAGCTCGTACAGATGAGCTAAGCTTGCGTCTTACAACACATTAATTATAAATTTATATAAAAGGAAGGGTTATGCAATTAAACGCCAGCGAAATTAGTGATTTAATTAAAAAACAAATAGAAGGTTTCGACTTTAAAGCAGAGGCACGCACAGAAGGTGTTATTGTTAGTGTAAGTGATGGTATTGTTCGAATTCATGGCTTAGCTGATGTACAGTTTGGTGAAATGCTTGAATTTCCAAATAATACTTTCGGTATGGCGCTTAACCTTGAGCAAGATTCAGTGGGTGCAGTTGTCTTGGGCAGCTATCTTCACCTATCAGAAGGTGATATTGTTAAATGTACCAACAGACTGGTTGAAGTACCAGTAGGTGAAGCGTTATTAGGACGCGTGGTAAACCCATTGGGTCAGCCAATTGATGGTAAAGGCGCTATTGATACAACAGAGTCTCTTCCACTAGAAATTATGGCACCAGGCGTTATTGAGCGTAAGTCTGTTGATCAACCAATTCAAACAGGTATTAAGGCAATTGATGCGATGGTTCCAGTTGGCCGTGGCCAACGTGAACTTATCATTGGTGATCGTCAAACAGGTAAGACAGCTGTTGCCATCGATGCAATTATCAATCAAAAAGACACAGGCATTCGTTGTGTTTATGTTGCTATTGGCCAAAAAGATTCTTCAGTAGCAGCTGTTGTTCGTAAATTAGAAGAGCATGGTGCATTAGAAAATACAATTATTGTCAATGCTGGTGCAGCTTCATCTCCATCGCTACAATATATTGCACCTTATGCTGGTTGTTCGATGGCGGAGTATTTCCGTGACCGTGGCGAAGATGCTTTAATTGTTTATGATGACTTGACTAAGCAAGCCTGGGCATACCGCGAAGTATCATTACTACTAAAACGTCCACCAGGACGTGAAGCTTATCCAGGCGATGTATTTTACTTACACTCCCGATTATTAGAGCGTGCTTCACGAGTGAATGCAGAGTATGTTGAGCAAATGACGAAGGGTAAAGTTAAAGGCAAAACAGGCTCATTAACTGCACTTCCAATTATTGAAACACAAGGTGGTGACGTTTCAGCATTTGTACCAACTAATGTAATTTCAATTACAGATGGTCAGATTTTCTTAGAAACAGACCTATTTAATGCTGGTATTAGGCCCGCTATTAACGCAGGTCTCTCAGTATCTCGTGTCGGTGGTGCAGCACAAACTAAAATTATTAAGAAGTTAGGTGGTGGTGTTCGACTAGATTTAGCGCAATATAGAGAATTAGCGGCTTTCGCTCAATTTGCTTCAGATCTTGATGCTGAAACTAAAGCACAAATTGATCGTGGTCAAAGAGTGACAGAGCTAATGAAGCAAGACCAATATAGACCTTTGTCTGTTGCTGAACTAGCCACTTCATTGTTTGCTGCAAACTCAGGATCTTTAGATGATCTTGAGGCTAATAAAGTAGTTGATTTTGAAAAAGCACTATTAACGTACATGGGTTCTAATCAAACAGAGTTAATGGACGACATTAACGAGAACGGCGATTATAATGATGACATTGCTAGCAAATTACAAGCTGCAATTGATGATTTCAAGGCAAACCACACTTGGTAGATAAATAATATGGCAGCTGGAAAGGAAATTAGAACGCAGATCGCGAGTATTAAAAATACTCAAAAGATCACATCGGCCATGGAAATGGTGGCTGCGTCTAAAATGAAAAAAGCTCAACAAAGGATGCTCGCATCGCGCCCTTATTCTGAAAAGATTACCAAGGTAATTAGTCATTTGGCAAATGCACACCCAGAATTTACCCATCCTTATATGAAAGAAGTTGGTGAGCTTAAGCGTGTAGGCATTATCATCATTTCAAGTGACAGAGGTTTGTGTGGTGGTTTAAACACCAATCTTTTTAGAAGCCTGTTAAAAGAAGTAGCTGATTATCAAGCTAAAGGTATAGAGGTTGAAATTTGTACCATTGGTAAAAAATCCACTTCATTTTTCAAGAATTTGGGTTTAAATATTAAGTCTGTATTAACAGATCTTGGAGATGCACCGCATTTTGACGATCTTTTAGGTACAGTTAAAGTTATGCTAGATGCATATGACAATGATGAAATTCAGCAATTATCAGTCGCTTATAACAGATTTGAAAATACCATGACACAAGTGCCAACAACTGCACAATTAATCCCAATGGTTGCTTCAGAAACAGAAAGTATGAGTCATCACTGGGATTATCTTTATGAGCCTGATGCACAAACAGCGTTAAGTGCATTATTAGTTAGGTACATTGAGGCAATTGTTTATCAAGGATTGGTCGAAAACATTGCTTCTGAGCAATCCTCTAGAATGATTGCTATGAAGAGTGCAACTGATAATGCTGGTGATATGGTGGATGAATTAGAGTTGGTATATAACAAAGCAAGGCAAGCAGCAATTACTCAGGAAATTTCTGAGATAGTAAGTGGTGCAGCCGCAGTATAAAATTCAAAAATAGAGTTTAAAAAAGGAAAATCAAAATGAGCAGCGGAAAAATTATACAAATCATTGGTGCAGTTATTGACGTCGAATTCCCGGCAGACAGTATTCCCAATATTTATGATGCCTTAATCGTTACAGAAACAGGCCTAACATTAGAGGTTCAGCAGCAATTAGGCGACAACAAGGTTCGCGCTATTGCAATGGGCGGTTCTGAAGGCTTAAAGCGAAGCATCGAAGTGACTAATACAGGCGCTCCTATTCAAGTTCCAGTGGGAACTAAGACATTAGGCCGTATCATGAACGTATTAGGTAAGCCTATTGATAATGCTGGTGATATTGGTGAAGAAACAAATTGGGCCATTCATCGTCCAGCACCTGCATATGACGAATTAGCGCCTGCTGCAGAATTATTAGAAACCGGTATTAAAGTAATTGACTTAGTTTGTCCATTTGCTAAAGGCGGTAAAGTTGGTTTGTTTGGTGGTGCTGGTGTTGGTAAAACCGTTAACATGATGGAGCTTATTCGTAACATTGCGATCGAGCATTCAGGTTATTCTGTATTTGCTGGTGTTGGTGAACGTACTCGTGAGGGTAATGACTTCTATCACGAAATGAAAGAATCAAATGTACTTGATAAAGTATCTCTAGTCTACGGTCAAATGAACGAGCCTCCAGGAAACAGATTGCGTGTCGCGTTAACTGGTTTAACGATGGCTGAGTATTTCCGTGATGAAGGTCGTGATGTATTATTATTCATTGATAACATTTATCGTTATACACTAGCAGGTACAGAAGTATCGGCTCTATTAGGTCGTATGCCTTCAGCGGTAGGTTACCAGCCAACATTAGCCTCAGAGATGGGTGCATTACAAGAACGTATTACCTCTACTAAGAAAGGCTCGATTACTTCAATTCAAGCTGTATATGTTCCAGCGGATGACTTAACTGATCCTTCACCAGCAACAACATTTGCTCACTTAGATGCAACAGTGGTATTGTCACGCCAAGTAGCTGAATTAGGTATTTACCCTGCAGTAGACCCGCTTGATTCTACTTCACGTCAACTAGACCCATTAATTGTTGGAGAAGAGCATTATGCAGTCGCTCGTGGCGTGCAAGGAATATTACAGCGCTATAAAGAATTAAAAGATATTATTGCAATCCTAGGTATGGATGAATTGTCTGAAGAAGATAAACAATCTGTGACACGTGCTAGAAAAGTTCAGCGTTTCTTATCTCAGCCATTCTTTGTTGCTGAAGTATTTACAGGGTCACCAGGTAAGTACGTCTCTCTTAAAGACACGATTTCTGGATTTAAAGCTATTTTAAACGGTGAGCTAGATGATCTTCCTGAGCAAGCATTCTATATGACTGGCTCGGTCGAAGAGGTGCGCTCAAGAATTGCGGAGAACGCTTAAATGTCAATGATCCATGTTGATATTGTCAGTGCTACTGAGTCCCTTTATTCAGGCGAAGCAAAGTGTGTGTTTGCTCCCGGCAGTAATGGTGAGTTAGGTATTTACCCTCAACATTTAGCTTTATTATCAACGTTAAAACCTGGCGAGGTTCGTGTCGAAACTGAAAGCGGTATCGAATCTATTTACGTGTCAGGTGGTATAGTTGAAATACAACCGAACATTGTCACCATTTTTTCTGATACTGCTATACGAGCTCATGATTTAGATGAATCTAAAGCATTAGAAGCAAAGAAAAGAGCTGAAGAGGCTATGCTAGATGCTGACAGTAGTCACGATATTTCCTCGACACAAGCAGCTTTAGCTGAATCAATGGTTCAGTTACAGATGATTTCTAAGATGAGAGGCAAGAAGATCTAAAGACAAAAATTCTTGAAATTAACAACCTTATTGTTAACTATCTTAATGCCTTCTTCTTGAAGGCGTTTTTGTTTTAAAGCAGACCCAAAGGCATATTCACCCAACTCACCATTGGACTTAACGACACGATGACAAGGAACCTCAGGTGCATATGGATTTTTATTCATAGCTGAACCAACAGCTCTATAGGCATTAGGACGACCCATTAACGTTGCTAAATGACCATATGTAATAACCGAACCTGCAGGAACGTTACTTTTAAGCGTTTCATAGCAAAGTATTTGAAATTCAGTCATACCAAGTAAACACTCATAGCTGAGTCATAGCTATTTTGTGCTTTTAGGATAAAGTCACAAGCCTCTCTAACCGCGCCATGACCGCCTTTCTTATCAGTAATCAAGCAGGCATTATCTTTAACTAGTTCATGGGCATTGGCAACTGCAATAGCAAGACCAACATTACGCATGACAGGAAGGTCAATGACATCGTCACCTACATAGGCTACTTGATCTGAATTTAAAGAAAGTTTCTCTAGTAGCTCATTAAAGGCAATTAATTTATCATTTTGGCCTTGATAGAAATGTTCAATGCCTAAATTCTTCATTCTATGAGCCACATTAGGAGTATCTCTAGCGCTAATAACCGCTGGCTCAACACCATTCTGTTTGAGGAGTTTGATGCCTAGTCCATCTAATGAGTTAAAGCGTTTAAGCTCAATACCTTCATCTGAAAAATACAATCCACCATCAGTTAGAACGCCATCGACATCAAAAATAATAAGTTTGATATTTTTAGCTCTAAGATAGGCTTTGTTTAATAATTTCATGTTAATTTACTCCATTCAAATGCAGGGCCAGGGTCTGTTTTACGCCCGGGTGAAATTTCATTATGCCCCTTGATATCAGTGATAGGATAGTGAGATCTTAATGTTGATAATACTTGATTTAGAGATGTATATTGCGACGTTTCATAGGCACTATTATCAGTGCCTTCTAATTCGATGCCAATTGAATAATTGTTGCAATCGCCAACTTCGTTAAAACTTGATTGACCGGCATGCCAAGCACGCTGATTAAAATCTACAAACTGCACAATACTGCCATCTCGTTTTATGAGTAAGTGCGCTGAAACTTTAACGTCTTCCAGTGTTTTGAAATAAGTATGCTTATTAGTCTGCAGCTTATTAGTAAAGAAATCCTCAATATAAGTATTTCCAAATTCACCAGGTGGCAGTGAAATGTTATGAATAACAACTAGGGTGATTTCAGTATTGTCTGGTCTCTGGTTATAATTTTCAGAGGGTGTTTTTTTTGCTATATTTAATCTATGATCTGTAATCATAACTATGATTGTACTCGATTAAAATAACGACCTCTAAGCATTAGTCTGGGCGTCTCTTGCTGATCTATATAGGTAGAGCGCTTATGTAAGATATTGTTGCACAGAAGCCCCTGGTTAGCTGACATGGTATGAGTGAAATGATATTGCGTATTGCCTGCTAAAAGTAGGTCAAGAATTTCGACAGCCTGCTTAATTTCATCAGAATCATAGAAGTCAATATTTTTCTTTCTTTGAGTGTAGCGCATGTAAAGCTGATTCGTCATTTCATCCATGAAAAAAATAGGTCCAACAGAAGTCTTGCGACGAATCTGACCGTCCACCTTGTGAGCCGGTATGCTCATGGCCTGAGCATGGGTAAGTGCTGTTGCAATATCTGAATTTTCCTCTCTCAAAAGCAAGTATGCCATTTGTGGATCAATCCACTGATTTTCTCCACCTTGTTGAGCTGGGTTTACACAAAATAAAGAAAATGCTCTAATCCTGTCTTCAGGAGCATTATAGTAGCCATCTGTATGCCAACCAATAGCACGATCTGTATAAGGAATAAATTCAGCTTGATCCTGTTGATCACTTTGGGTAATATGAGCCAGACCTTGACCCTTGACATATAGATGTTGATCAAATGTCTTCAAGTTAAATTGCTGATTAAAACCAACTATGCTAGATTCATAGTCCTGCTGAGAGGGTATATGAAATAGCGCGAAGTTATTGACACGGCACAAATGAGTGATTTGATTTTTTTCAGCTTTCGAAAGTTGAGTGGGCTTGTTAACTTCTATCAAACAATTTTCAATATCAGTCTGGACATTGGCAAGTTTTTCATCTCGCCAAAATCGGTAGTCGTCAATTGAGGTGACTATATTAGCCATTAATGCGCTTATTGATATACCACTGTTGAGCAATAGATAGAATGTTATTAGCTACCCAGTAAAGTACCAGTCCAGACGGGAACCATAAGAAGAATACAGTAAATATGAAAGGTAAAGCCATCATGATCTTGGCTTGCATTGGATCAGGCGGCGGTGGATTAAGTTTTTGCTGGACAAACATAGAGACACCCATGATGAGAGGCAAGATGTAAAACGGATCTGGAGCGGCTAAATCAAGTAAATACCAGAAAGGGGTTTGGCGAAGTTCAACCATTTCTAATAGTACCCAGTAAAGTGAGATAAATACCGGGATTTGAACTAAGATTGGTAGGCAGCCAGCTGCCGGATTAATCTTTTCTTTTCGATATAACTCCATGGTCTTTTTACCCATTTTCTCTTTATCATCGCCATAGGTTTCTTTAAGCTTCGTTAATCTTGGAGAGAGTTTCCTCATGCCTGCCATAGAGCGATATGATTTTTCACTAAGCTTGTAGAACGCAAGTTTGATTAACAGGGTCAGAATAAGAATGGCATATCCCCATGAGCCAACGTAAGCATAAAGCCAATTTAGCACTTCTGAAAGTGGCTTGGCAATAATAAATAAAATGCCATAATCAACCGTCTTGTCAAGTCCAGGGGCTAAATTACCAATATGAGCCTGCTCTTTAGGGCCAATATATAAAGAATTTTTTCCGAGTGTAGCAGAAGACCCAGAAGCGACATTTTGAGCGGGATTAACCACGGTTAGTAGATACTTACCGCCATTAACTTTGGCAGAGTAATTGTGCGTTGCTTGCGTCTCTGGGATCATGGCAACAAAGAAATAGTGCTGGATCATGGCTGACCAGCCGCCTTTAGAGGTTGTTTCCGGTTGTTCGTTAAATTCGTCAAACTCTATTTTTTCATAGACTTCTTGGTCATCGTACTTGGCACCACCTGTGTAGGTTGGCATCATCATGTTAGATTGGTCTAAGGCATTACGCACTAGTTGCGTATAACTCGTGATAGCGATATTGTTATTCGAGTTATTGCTAACTTGGTAATCTATATCAACGAGGTAGCTACCTCTAGTAAAGTGATAATTTTTAGTAACCACAACGCCATTATCGCCCTTCCATACTAATGGCACTACTAAGCTATCTCCTTGCATTTGGTAATTTGTTTGAGTCGAGCTAAACATTGAGTGATGCGTTGGCATTTGCTCGCTTGGTAGTAGTCCACTTTGTGCTTGGAATAGCTCATTAGGTGTGTCACTTAAAAGCTGAAAGTGTGATTCAGAGCCTAACTCAATCGGATAATCATTAAGCCATGCATTGGTAATCGTACCACCTTTATTGCTTATGTTTACTGTCAGGAGATCAGAGCTTACAGTGATAAATTGGCCAGTATTAGTTATCTTTGTTGCTGGAACATCAAGCGTTGAATTTGTAACAATTGCACTGGGTATGTTTGCATCATTTTTAGCAGGCGCGCTTGTAGTACGTTCAGTTTTCGGCTGATAAAGTAAATCGCCGTTGACGTCAACAGCATGTTGTCTATCCCATTGCTCACTAAGTAGAAATATGCTAAGAAATATTGCGATAATTAAGAAAAGTTTTTGGTTGTTCATCGAATTTAGTTTTAGTTAAAGTTAAGTTATTTTTTTGGCACAGGATCAAAGCCACCATCATGCCAAGGGTGACACTTTCCTATGCGTTTTGCGCTCAGGATAAAGCCTTTGATTAGTCCATGTTCCTTGACAGAGTCATAAGCATATTCTGAGCATGTAGGCTGAAAACGGCAATTAGACCCAAGCAAGGGGCTGATAAATAGTTGATAGAATTTAATCGGTATTAATAATAAGTAGCGCATTACTTGGCCACCACTTTATTAAATAAATTTAATAAATCCTGAACTATAAGATCGTTTTTAGCTGGCTTAGAGTGCTTAGCCATAACCACGAATTCCCAATTATCTAGCTGAGCTCGGTTCTGTCTAAAAGTTTCACGCGCTAAACGCTTAAAGCGATTACGATCAACCGCTAGACGATGTACTTTTTTAGAAATTGCAAGACCGAGCTTAGCTCGAGAATCTTCAGTCTTAATGGACATAACTTGCCAATATTTTCCCCTAGTCATTTTCCCATCATTAAAAATGGATTTATATTCACTAGGTTTTAATACTTTAGATTGGCGAGTTAATCTAAAAGACATCTGAAATAAGGAATTAAGCTGTTAAGCGCTTACGTCCTTTTCTTCTACGTGCATTGACAATCGCACGACCTGCTTTAGTGCTCATTCTTGATCTGAAACCGTGCTTACGCTTACGCTTGATAACACTAGGTTGAAAGGTTCTCTTTTGCTTCATAATGGAGTTTGTTCAATAAAATCTTGCAATTTTACCATAAATTAATCTGTTTTGCATTAACTGTGACGAATATAGCATCTATACTTATAAGGTGCTACAATGACCCCTATTTATGAGCTAGGGCGGCACCGCTAATGGATTTGATTTACTGGTTAATGCTATTAAAAGCACCTCATTTGGGCGTTAAAACATTTTATAAGGCATTAAAACACTTTGAATCGCCACAACAAGTTTTTCTTGCCAGTCATAATGATAGGATAAATGCAGGTTTATTTAAAAAACAAACACTAGATTATCTCAAGACTGATGACCCCAGTCTTGTTCAGCCAGATCTTGTTTGGATGCAAGCAGATGATTGTTATATCCTAACGTTAATTGATGAGCGTTATCCGTCTCAGCTAAAAACTATTTCTGATCCACCTCCTATACTTTATGTCAGAGGTGATGTCGATTGCCTAAAAGATCCACAATTAGCCATTGTTGGCAGTCGAAATCCAACAACAGGTGGAAAACAAAATGCACAGCAATTTGCAGCTGATCTAGCCAAACTGGGCTTGGTCATTACCTCTGGGATGGCTAGTGGTATCGATGCACAAGCACATATCGGCGCATTAGAGCAGGGCGCTAAAACCATTGCTGTGTGTGGTACTGGGCTAGATAGGATTTATCCTGCAAAGCACAAGTCCTTGGCGCATCAAATTTCGTTGCAAGGCGCGCTGGTTTCTGAATTTTCTATTGGTACAGCGCCTATAGCTAGTAATTTCCCTAGGCGAAATCGAATCATCAGTGGTTTGAGCTATGGCACACTAGTGGTTGAGGCGAGCATTAAAAGCGGCACCATGATTACCGCTAAACTCGCTGCTGATCAGGGCAAAGAAGTTTTTGCCATCCCAAGCTCAATTCACAATCCTTTGGCGCAGGGTTGTCACTATTTGATAAATCAGGGTGCTAAATTGGTTAGCAGTGTTAATGATATTGTTCAAGAGCTTCCAGAGGGTGTATTGAATGATATACTGCCAAAGAAAAACACCCATTCTATAAAAGAGATGGACAAAACAGGGTCTAAAGTATTAAAATGTCTGAGCTATGAACCTATGAGTGTTGATCAGTTGGTTGAAAAAACCAAACTCAGCCCCCAGATAGTTTCACAGGAGTTGCTCTTATTGGAGCTGGATAGCAAGGTGGAAAAGACAAATGCACAGGGCTACGTATTAATTTAAATAAAATTTATGATATGACACATAATATTCTCGACGTTCTTACTTATATGTTCGACTATCTTTTCGAAGAAGCGGAACAGGACAATGCGCACGAAATTAATGACAGTGAGCTAAAAGCACACTTGTCAGAAGCTGGTTTTGATGTCGCAGGCATTGATAAAGCACTAAGCTGGTTAGAGAATATCGCCACCTTACAAGACGGAAAAATCAAACCATTTGATCTGATTAATCAGACTAGCATGCGTATCTATACAGAAGCAGAGCAATCAAAGCTGGATTCGAAGGCGCGTGGATTTTTACTGTTTATGGAGAATGTTGGTCAGCTTGATGCCAATCAGCGTGAAATGATTATTGAACAAGTGATGTCACTTGGTGATACAGGGATTGATCTTGAAGATCTTAAATGGGTGGTAATGATGGTTCTGGGTAATAGTACAGATGGCGAAATATCCGCACAATGGCTTGAGTCTATTGTTTTTCTTGATGAAAACCGCACCTTACAATAATGGCTAAAAATTTAGTTATTGTTGAGTCCCCTGCCAAAGCAAAAACCATTGAAAAATTCTTAGGCAAAGATTATGTCGTTAAGTCGAGTATTGGTCATATTCGCGACATGCCAAAAAAGAATATGGGCATCGATATCGAGAATAACTTCGAGCCTACCTATGAAGTAACGGCAGATAAAAAGAAAGTCGTTGCTGAATTACGTAAAGCAGTTAAGTCAGCAGAAAAAGTATACCTCGCGACGGATGAGGATCGAGAAGGTGAGGCCATTGCTTGGCACCTATTAGAAACACTTAAACTTCCAAGAGACACAGCGAGAATCGTATTTCATGAAATTACCAAGGGCGCTATCACTAGTGCCATTACCACGCCAAGAACAGTAGATTATCACTTGGTTGATGCGCAACAAGCGCGTCGAATTATTGATCGATTAGTAGGTTTTGAGATTTCACCAGTACTTTGGCGCAAAATCTCTGGAGCGCGTTCAGCCGGACGTGTGCAATCTCCAGTGATGCGTCTTGTCGTTGAAAGAGAAAGGGAAATCACTAAGCATACTTCTATATCTACTTACAAAGTCAAAGCTGAATTAGTCAACGATAGTGGCGAAGTGGCAGATGTTAAGCTGAATAAAGATTTTGATTCTAAAGAGGATGCGTTGGCATTTACAACCAAACTCTTATCAGCAGATTTAACAGTAGCCTCTATTGAGAAAAAACCTTCAAAGCGTTCACCAAAAGCACCATTTATCACCTCAACATTACAACAAGAGGCTTCTCAAAAACTGGGTTTTTCGGTTAAGCAAACCATGACTATTGCCCAGAATTTATATCGTGAGGGTTCGATTACCTACATGAGAACAGATTCATTTAATCTATCAGAAACTGCAATTGAGGCAGCTGGAAAAGTTATTGAGCAAGAATTTGGCACTGAATATCATAATGTCAGACGCTTTAAAACTAAAGACTCTGGCGCACAAGAGGCGCACGAAGCGATCCGCCCAACAGATCTAACTAAGCCAAGTATTTATGGCGTAGATGAACAAACGGCCAAGCTTTATAGTCTGATCTATAAGCGCACATTGGCGTCGCAAATGAGCGACGCTCAATTACAAAAAACACAAATTAAAGTAACTGTATCAAATGCAGATGAACTGTTCTTGGCAAATGGTGAAATTTTAACTTTTCCAGGTTTCTTAAAAGTTTATGATTATCTTTCTGCTGATGACAAATTACTACCTGATTTAAGCAAAGGTGATTCTCTGACACTGGCCAGCTTCTCTGCAAGAGAAAGCTTCTCTCGCGCTAAGCCACGTTATACAGAAGCTTCGTTGGTTAAAAAAGTTGAAGAAATGGGTATCGGCAGACCATCTACATTTGCCACCATGGTTTCTACTGTTCAAGATCGTAATTACGTTACTAAGGAAACTCGAGAGGGTTATGAGCGTGAGTACGACCTAATTGAAATTCAAGACAATGCTGTAGTTGAATCAAGAGCCAGTGAAACAACAGGCGCTGAAAAAAATAAACTCTTCCCTACTAATGTCGCCTATTTGTTAAATGATTTCTTGGTGAAGAATTTCAGCAACATTATTGATTACGAATTTACAGCCAAATTAGAAAGTGATTTTGACACAGTAGCAACCCAAAACGTTCCTTGGAAGCAAGTTGTCAAAAGCTTCTATGACCCGTTTCATGCGCAAATTGAAGCAGCGGCAGATATCTCTAGAGAAGAGACACATGGTATGCGTGAATTGGGAGAGGATCCTAAATCAGGTAAACCTGTCAGTGTTCGATTCGGACGATATGGTGCATTTGCACAAATTGGCCATAAGGATGACGAAGATAAGCCTACTTTTGCAGCGCTTAGAGGCACACTCGACATTGAAACCATCACACTGGACGAGGCACTAGAATTATTTAACATGCCTAGAACGGTAGGTGAAACAGAAGAATTTGGCGTTATCAAGGCTAACTATGGTCGCTTCGGTCCTTACATCCAATATGGCAAAAAATACGTTTCTCTTAAAGAGCACATTCCAGAAGAGGTTGATTTAGAAACAGCTTTAGAGTTAATCGCAGCCAAAGAGAAATATGATGCAGAGCGTGTTATTAAGAAATTCGATGATTCTGAAATTCAAGTCTTAAATGGCCGCTTTGGCCCTTATGTTTGGAATGGAAAAAAACGCGGAAAAGGTCAGAAAAACATCACTATCAAGAAAGTATTTGGCGATAAAGAGCCAATTGATCTAACTTTGGAAGAGTGTAAGAAAGCTATTTCCGGGAAGCTTAAGCCAAAAACAAAAGCACGTAAAAAAGCAGCACCTAAGAATGCTTCAGCCAAAAAAACAGCCAGCAAAGCTACTAAGAAACCCACTAAGAAAAAGTAAGAAAGCACCATAGCCTTATTATCACACAGCCTTTCTTCACTTTTGCCGTGTAAAATGCAGAGCATTTATTATTAAATATAAGTTGTTATGTTACTAATTAGCGAAATAATGATTGGCAATCCTCAAATTGATGATTTTGAAGAATTGGTCGTTGTACTAAAGGCCATTTCAGATTCATCTGATGAGCGCTTCTTTCGAATGGATGTCAAACCTGACTATCAAGATACACCAGAAAACTGGGAGGACCGTCTAGAGGCGGCATTTTACTAATGGGAAAATATCTAAACAAAGAGCAAATTTTTGACGCAGAAGATGGCGAAGATTTGTATGCAAATGAAGAGCAGTTAGTTGCACGCTTAGAGTTTTTTGAAACACAACGCTCTGAGCAAACCCTTGAAACCCCAGTTGAAGAGCGCATTAACACGCTGCTTGAAATTGCACGTATTCAGGTTGAGCGCTACAAAGGCTCAGACGCTTGGGAAGTGGCTATGTTAGCCTTTGATCTGGCTAAAGAAAATGAGCTTTGGGAATTAGCAACAGAGGCTTGTGATGCGATGTTTTTATCTGAAGGTCCTGATGCTTTAAAAGCACTCGGCCATGCTTTGTGGTTGGGGATTACTTTCCCGATTGATCCAGAAATCACAGTGGCAATGTTACAACACTTGGTGGAAGAGTCGCCTAAAGGTGCCGACACAAAAGCTTATGCAGCAGCAGTAGCGCACTATATTGTTTCTATTCGACGTGGTGCAGATGATGATTTAACCTTTTTTGCCTCTCAAATGATTGCATCAGTTGCAGATGAGCATTCTCATGTGGCTGACCAGTCAACCTTTGACTTGTGGCGTAGAACTTTGCAGCTAGATAAACCAGAAGTTTTTTTGCCAAAACTTTCTAGTGCGGTTGAACAGTTAGTTGGTGACAATTGGTGGGTTGATCGAGAAGCTATAATAGCTAAACTCGATGCCGAAGGTAAGTAAGTGAAAATTAAGATCTGCGGATTTACTCAGGCTCAAAATGCACGTGATGCATCTTTGCTTGGTATTGATGCAATAGGATTGGTTTTTTATGACAAATCTCCACGTTATGTAGAGATTCAGCGCGCCTTAGAAATCGTTCAGGCTTTGCCGCCTTTTATCAATCGTGTGGGCTTATTTGTCAATGCAGATTCTTATTTTATTGACGAAGTACTCTGCGAAGTGCCACTTGACACCTTGCAATTCCATGGCGATGAAACCCCTCAAGAATGTCAGCAATATGGCCTACCTTTTATGAAGGCTTTGCGTGTTAACGAGCAAACAAACATCCCTAAACTAGCACAAGACTACCATCAAGCTAACGGCTTGCTGCTGGACGCTTATAATTCTACAACTTATGGCGGCACTGGAGAGAGTTTTGATTGGTCATTGGCTAAGGTCGAGCTTGATCTACCTATTATTTTGGCCGGTGGGCTCAACCCTGAAACTGTTGGTAAAGCGATTCAGCAAGTTAGTCCCTATGCAGTTGATGTGTCAAGCGGTGTAGAAAGCTCTAAGGGTATTAAGGACATTCAAAAAATTCAACAGTTTATTCAGCAAGTAAACCTATGAGTCACTACAACTTACCAGACGATAGTGGTCATTTCGATCAATTTGGCGGTGCATTCATGCCAGAAACGTTAGTAGCCGCTGTTACTGAACTGAAAGAAGCTTATGAAAAATATAAAGTCGATCCGGAATTTTTAGCAGAATTTGAGCATGACCTTAAGCACTATGTAGGCCGCTCTACGCCGCTTTACCATGCAAAAAATTTAAGCAAAAAACTGGGTGGCGCTCAAATACATTTAAAGCGTGAAGACTTAAACCATACTGGTGCACACAAAATAAACAACACCATTGGCCAGGTTTTATTGGCAAAACGCCTAGGAAAAACTCGAATTATTGCTGAAACTGGCGCAGGCCAACACGGCGTTGCAACCGCAACTGTTGCTGCTCGCTTAGGATTAGAGTGTGTAGTTTATATGGGTGAGGTCGATGTGGCTCGCCAAGCCTTAAATGTTTTTCGTATGAAGCTACTTGGGGCGACAGTTGTTCCCGTATCTTCTGGCTCAAAAACTTTAAAAGATGCACTTAATGAAGCGATGCGTGATTGGGTAACCAATATTGATGATACTTTTTACATCATCGGAACCGTAGCTGGACCTCATCCTTATCCAATGATGGTGCGAGATTTTCAAAGTATTATCGGTAAAGAGGCTAAAAAACAGTTTGCCGATCAGGTCGGTGGTCTGCCAGATGCATTGGTGGCTTGTGTGGGTGGAGGCTCAAATGCTATTGGCCTTTTTCATGAATTTATTGATGATACCTCTGTTGAAATCTATGGTGTTGAAGCAGCTGGATACGGTTTAGAAAAAGGCCCTAGTGCACATGCAGCACCTTTATGCGCTGGCAGTGTTGGCGTACTTCATGGCAATCGTACCTATCTTATGGAAGATGAAAATGGCCAGATTATTGAAGGACACTCGATTTCAGCTGGATTAGATTACCCAGGTGTTGGCCCAGAGCATGCTTACTTAAAAGATTCAGGTCGAGCAAAATATGTCGCTATTACTGACGAAGAGGCGCTGGATGCTTTTCACACACTTACTAAAGTAGAAGGCATCTTGCCCGCATTAGAATCTTCTCACGCAGTGGCTTATGCAATTAAGCTTGCTCAAGAATTAACACAAGATAAGCATATTATCGTCAACCTCTCGGGTCGTGGCGATAAAGATATTCATACGGTTGCTGAAATCGAAGGCATACAATTTTAGTTACACTGAGCAATTTATTTAGCACTCGATCATGCTTACAGCAAGTCCACCAAGTGAAGTTTCTTTGTATTTACTCGACATGTCGAGTCCAGTTTTTTTCATGGTTTCGATGCAACGATCCAAAGAGATTAAATGCTCTCCATTTTCTTTGAGTGACAAAGAGGCTGCTAGATAAGCACTAATCGCGCCAAATCCATTGCGTTCGATACAAGGAATTTGCACTAAGCCTTTAACCGGATCACATGTTAGCCCTAAATGATGTTCTAGTGCTATTTCTGCTGCATTCTCAGTTTGTTCGCTAGTACCGTTTTTAGCAGCGCATATTCCTGCCGCCGCCATAGAGGCTGCAGAACCCACTTCACCTTGGCAACCCACTTCAGCACCAGAAATAGAGCTGCGATGTTTGATTAAACCACCAACGGCTGCCGCTGTTAATAAAAAATCGTATATTTGTTGTTGGTTAATTTTTTGATGATGCACCAAGTGATACAAAATTGCCGGAATAATGCCAGCAGCACCGTTAGTAGGCGCTGTAACCACCATATGCCCTGAGGCATTTTCTTCATTAACAGCCATTGCATAAGCGCATAGCCAGTCATTCACATCGGCGTTGTCTGGATCATTCTTTAACTGTTGATGTAGGTTCTTGGCTCGTCTGGGTGTTTCTAAACCACCAGGTAATATTCCTTCACCTAACAAGCCTTTTTCAACACAAACTTTCATGGATTGCCAAATTATATCCAAGCCTTTTTCTAAAGATTCTTTAGAAAGGTTTTGAGCTTCATTGGCATATTTCATTTGTGAAATCGATAGCCCACTATCTTTAGACATTAATAGCATGGCGTCAGCGGAGTCAAATGCATAGGGAAATTGTGCTTTAGACTGGCTCAGCATAGGCGCCTTTATTTGGTGAATATTATCCAGAGTTGTAATGAACCCTCCACCAATGGAAAAGTAAGTCTCTGATAAGATAACTTGCTCGGATGCATCTAGCCACTCAAAAACCATGCCATTAGGGTGTTGAGATAGCGAATGTTTCGTATCAAAAATAATAGCTTTTTCAGTGTCAAATTCAACGCTGTAATTTTGTTCTAATGAGATGGCTTTTTTACGCCGTAATTGATCGCTAAGACTATCTACATCTGACTGTGCCAAATCCTCTGGTAAATAACCATGTAGCCCTAAAATAATAGCCAGATCAGTTGAGTGGCCAATTCCTGTATAAGCCAAAGAATCCTTAAGCGTGCAACGAACATGAGTCTTTACTTGCATGGGCTGCTTGCGAATAAGGTTGGCGAAAGTATGCGCTGCTATCATTGGCCCCATTGTATGAGAGCTCGATGGCCCGATGCCTACTTTAAATAATTCTAAAACGCCGATAAACATAAATACGATTTCTTGATATGATTAGTCATAATACTGAAATGATACTATTATATTTAACTCGGTATGATTTTATTTAAGCGAAGAAAAAAAGGGTATTTAGGCTGGACTATGTCCACTAAATAATGTCTTAATTTAAACTTTTAATATGACATATAAGTTACAATTAAATATTGATTATTATTCTTGGGGAGTGAAAAATGTATAAAAAGTCATTGGTTAATTTATTAGTAAGTTTAGCTGTTGGACTAGGGATCGCTTTTTCTTCTGCGGTTTTCGCTAAAAATCCAGTAAAAGTGGTTAAGAATATGGATCATGATGGAGACAATAAGGTGAGTTTAAATGAGTGGACTAAATCACCATTTATTTTTAAAAAAATTGACTTTAATAGTGATGGCTATATAACTGCTGAAGAGTTTGCAAAAAAATGGGGAGTGCCAATGCCTAGCGCAAGTTCAGTTAATAAAAGTATTTCTGATGCAGGGTCTTTAGATGAATCTAATATGATTATTGCTGATGTGCATATGCACCCTCACCCTGAAAACCACCCAATTGACCAACTGACTTGGATGAACCGCAATGGCGTTAAATGGGCCGGACTAGGTGAAATTAAGGGCGGTCGAGATCTTCGTGAAAAATATCGTCAAGCTATGGGTAAACGTTTTATTCCTTTTGGCGGGCAAAGTACTTTGAATTCAATTTATATTAAGCATGGCATAGAAGGCCTTGAAGATTTAGATAACTGGATGTTTAAGTCATTAATGAATGAGCTAGAAGAGGACTTTGCTTCTGGAAAGCTAAAAGGCATTGGAGAGTTGTTTGGAAACAACAGTAAATCTAACCCCAATCCAAAGGTTAGAAGAAAAACCCGAATCGATGCACCAACTTATTTAGCAATGCTTGATCTAGTTGAAAAATATGGAGGCGCATTGTCAATCCATGTTCAAATGGATAAAGATTCAATTGAACAACTTGAAATTTTGGCTGATCATAATCCAAATGGCAATATTATTTGGGCGCACTGTGGCAATAATAATTATGCTGAAGAAGCGCGCGGTGTATTGTTAAGGCATAATAACATCTATTGCGACCTTGCTGCTAGGCATACTCCAAAATTAAAAGATAAAGTTATACGCAAGAGGCCACACTCAGAGATTTTTACATCTCAAAACTTAGATAACTCTTGGAGAGAGCTGATTGAAGAGATGCCAGAGCGCTTTATGGTTGGTACAGATACCAAGACAGAAGAACATTACGATAGAGGAATTGAAAATATTAGAAACGGTCTCTTATCTAATTTAAGTCAAGATACGGCAGAGAAAGTTGCCTACAAAAATGCACAAAAATTACTTAATCTTCACTAGTGTCATTTTCTGCTTAAACCACTAAAGGAGTATTAGAATATGGGCAAAAGATCTTTTGTTAATTTATTAGTGACATTCATTATAACTCTAAGTGTTGCCTTTTCTTCCACAGTACTTTCCCAGGAAAATGGTGATAACGCCGTGATTAGTATAGATTTTCCAATAACAGATCTTATGCCAATCGCAGATCTTCACTTTCACCCTGGCAGCGATGTGGCGTATTCCCCTGCTGATATTATAAAGTTAATGAACGATACAGGTGTGAAATGGGCTGGTTCTGGCTCTATTTCTGGGCAAGGTGGTAACTCTAGATTGTGGGAGGAGTATGCCCAGAAAATGGGTGATCGCCTCATTCCATTTGCAGGACAAAGAGAACTGAATAGGGCATATTTTCAGGGTGGATTGGGTGGTATGGAAGACCCAGAAATGCTAGAAGATTTTATACAAGAAGTTGAATATGACCTTGAAAGTGGCAACGTTAAAGGCATTGGGGAGATATTTATTAACAACATGCATTCTAATAAAAACCCTAAATTTAGACGCAAGGCACAGGCAGATGCAGATACATTTACAGTGCTTTATCAACTAATTTCACAACATAATGCATTCTTAACTTTTCACATGGAAGGCGATTCTGATAGTTTAGAGCAGATGGAGAACTTGTTATCGAGCAGTCGAAAAGGCCGAATTCTTTGGAACCATTGTGGTACTAATACTTCATCAAGTGATGTGCGTAGAATGATGAGTAGAAATTCTAATTTATATTGTGAATTTTCATTTAGATACCTGCATGAAATGTCAAGCCGAAATATTTTTAGTGCTAGTGGTATTGATAGTGGTTGGCGTGAGCTAATCGAAGATTTTCCTGATCGTTTTATGGTTGGAACAGACGCCCATAGTGCTAATGATTATCGTGAGTATATAGAAGTAGTGAGAAGTGGCTTATTAGCCAACTTAAGCGATGAAACGGCTGAGAAAGTGGCTTATAAAAATGCCCAGTACCTGTTTAATCTGAAATAGATATTTTTATTTATTCCTCACGAATAGTATGAGCCGGCAAGCGGGTTATTATTATTTGTGGCTTAACCTTTAACCTTTAACCACCAGACTAAAACCAATATTTGAATAAATAATAGCGGCGTGACCGAGAGTAGTGCAAACTCCCAGCCGTAGTTAAACACAAACCAGCCAGAATAGAGTATGGCGATTGCCTCAGTGGCAAATATTAATAAGTCATTCAATGATCGGACTTTGAATTTTTCAGGCTCAGTGTAGGCACGCGGTAATAAGCTTGTGCCGCCGATAAATAAAAAATTCCAACCCAGTCCAACTAGGATTAAGGCAATCCAATAATTATGAAGCGCGTGTCCTGAATAGGCAAACACTATGGCTATAAAATAGATTAGAACACCTGCCAACATCATCTTTGTCAGCCCTAGCCAGCGTGCGATAAAGGGTGTGAATAATGAGGGTAAGAACATGGCAATGACATGCGACTGAATGACAAATTTTGTTTGCTCAAGTGAGTGTCCATCGATCACATGCATGCTCATCGGCGTGGCTGTCATTAGATAGCTCATGACCACGTAGCCAATGGCGGCGCTGGAAATGGCGACAATAAAAACTGGTTGCTTGGTAATGATGGACAAGGGGCGGGCGCTACTATCTTTTTGTTCTATAGAAGGCTTGGTTTGACGATAAAACCACAACACACCAAAAGCAATAACGAAACAGCTACTTAATAATACAAATGAACCGACAAAATCAGTGGCAAATAAATGCCTGCCTGTTGTTGCAAGTTCAGGCCCTAAGAATGCAGAAACTAGCCCGCCAATTAACACCGCCGAAGTGGCAGTAGCACTCAATTTTTTGTCAACACATTCAATCGCAGCAAATCTAAATTGGTTCATAGTTGCCGTGGTGACCCCAAATAGAAAAGTGGCCGCACAAAAGAGATAAAAAGACTGAATAGTGAGAGCTATAATAGCGAGTGTAATAATAGCCAATGTATAAATACAAACTCCTAAAAAAGTACGCCTTTGACCGATGATCGACATAATATGATTGATGGGAATAATGCTGCTGGCTGTACCTACGACCAAAAGTGCTACTGGCAAGGTTGATAAGCCATCGCTCGGCGCTAATGATTGGCCAATAATGCCACCTAAGAAAAATATAAAGACACTAAGCGACATGAATAGTGCTAGGCTTACTGAGAGTAGCCAGACGTTTCTTGGTATGAGGCGCATCTACTTTTTACTAGGCTTCTGCCAGCTTTTCATCGTGACTTGCTTAGATCGGCTGAGTGTTAGTTGATCTTCTGGAGAGGTTTTGGTAATGGTAGATCCTGCGCCAATTGTGGCATTTTTACCAATGGTAACAGGAGCTACAAGTTGGGAGTCTGAGCCAATAAATGCGCCATCATGAATAATTGTTTGATGTTTGTTAACACCATCATAATTGCAAGTAATTACACCTGCACCAATATTAACATCAGCCCCTAGGATGGCGTCACCAACATAGCTAAGATGTGAAATTTTTGAACCCTTACCAATAGTAGATTTTTTGACTTCTACAAAATTGCCAATTTTGGCATTTTCACCAATATTGGTTTGAGGACGAACTCGAGCAAACGGACCAATCAAAGCGCCGTTACCAATCACAGCATCTTCAATAACAGAGTTTGCCAAGATAGAAACGTTATCGCCGATTTTTGAGTTTTTTATACAACAATTTGGTGCAATTGTTGTATTATTTCCTAGTGTTACCACCCCTTCAATCAGGGTGTTAAAGTCAATCTCGCAATCTTTTCCAAAGCTTAAATCGCCACGACAATCAAAGCGCGACGGATCTTTTAAGCTTAAACCGAGTTGCATATATTGAGTAGCTTTTCGATGTTGGAAAACACGCTCTAGTTGTGCTAGTTGAGTTTTATCATTAACACCTGCTACCTCGAATTCATCAGTAGTAATAACAGAAGCGACGGTTTTTTGATCGCTCGTGGCTGATTCGATAATATCGGTTAGATATAACTCGCCTTGGGCATTGTTGGTATTAAGGCCAGCTAGGTACTTCTTGAGTAAATTTGTTTGAACAGCCATGATGCCGGTATTGACTTCGCAAATTTTAAGCTGTTCATCACTCGCATCTTTTTGCTCAACAATGGCTTGGACGGCGTTATTGTTGCGAATAATGCGTCCGTAACCCATAGGGTCTTTTAAGACAACCGATAAAAGGGCGATGCCTGACGCTTTAGAGGCGTTGATCAACTGATTTAGTGTTTCGAGCTGAATGAGAGGTACATCGCCATAAAGAATCAGCGATATTGAATCGTCCTCAATATGCGGCGTTGCTTGATGTACTGCATGACCAGTGCCTAGTTGCTCTGTTTGCTCAACCCAATTAATCGTATCGTCATTAATGACTTGTTTGACTTGATCGCCACCAAAGCCGTAAACTACATGCACTTGTTGACTGATCAATTTAGCCTGTTTAAGCACATGATCTAATAGCGTTGCGTCTGACAGTGTTTGTAAGACTTTAGGCTTTGATGAGTTCATGCGCGTGCCTTTGCCCGCTGCAAGAATAATGGTGTGAATGTTGTTCATTTAAAAGTCTTCAACAACAGGGTTTTGGTCAAGGTAGCTTTCGGTAATACCAGGAACAATAAAACTGATGGTAGCAACAACTTGTCCGTCTTTACGCCCAACACTATAAGTAGCAGCGCGCATTTGGATAGGTGCGTTTTTAAAAATATCAGAAAAGTTATGAGACTTTCTAGACTGTGCTGAAAACTCTTCTTTACTGATGAAGGTATATTTAATATTATAGTTTTGATAAGCTTCATTTTCAAAATCTGCAATCATTTTGGTAAATTCATTTTTATTAAAGGTATTGGCACTCACCTCTAATATATCGAATTTTTCTTTACCATCTTCAATTAAAACTAAGTCAAATTGCGTCTTTAGCACGTGAAACATTTTTTTAACCTTATTGACATCGCTCAGAGGTAGCATTAATACAGTAGAGACCAAGCGATCATTAAGAAAGCGAAATGCCAGTTCAGCCTCTTCTCCTGCCAAAGAATGATTTTTTAAGCATAAGGTCCCCAGTTCATATCTGGCAGAACAGTCCTCCAAGGTATGTGCCTTTTGTAAAAAAACTTTGGGCATGCCAACGACATATTGCTTATATAGTTGAATTGGTTCGCCAGCAAAACTAGATGTGCTGAGCAGAGGTAATAAGATTAATAGTAGAATGCGCTTCATAAAGAAAAATCGTTTTAATTTGGCTCATATTGTAAACGCATAAGCCTTTAAATACAATAAAATTAGCCTCTATGAGTAACTCTTGTTTTCACTGCGGATTGGAAATTACCGATCGTAATCGCATTCAGTCAAATATTGATGATAGGCTCCAGGATTTTTGCTGTGTTGGGTGTGAAAGCGTCTGCCAAACGATTTATCAAGGTGGATTTAGTGCTTTTTATGACCAGCAAACTAGCTCAGCTCTGCCAGCAGTGGCACTTGAGTATCCGCTTGAGTTTTATGATGCGCAGGTATTCCAGCAACCATTTTTAGAGTCTGCACCATCTGGTGGGAAAATTATTACCTTAATTAGCGACACGATTCATTGTGCTGCTTGCGTATGGTTAATAGAAAGAGCAGTTGGATCATTAGAAGGAGTGAATTGGGTTCGTGCAAATTTAACCAATAAACGCATTCGCCTAAGCTGGAATGAAAGCGAAATACAGCTATCTAAAATCATGCAAAATCTGGCAGGCTTGGGTTATAGCGCCATGCCGTATGAGCAAAATATAGCCGAGAAAATTGCTAATAAGTCTAACAAGGCCATGCTTTATAAGATTGGATTTGCCGCTTTTACAATGATGAACTTATTGTGGATTTCAATCGCTATGTACACCGGTGCCAGTGAAGGTAAGTATTATCAATATTTTCAGTGGCTAGGGTTTGCTTTGGCAACACCTACCTTGTTTTATTCTGGTTTTGGATTTCTAAAAAGTGCTTATAGTGGTCTTAGAAATGGCCTGATAAACATGGATGTGCCGATTAGTATTGGCGCCCTCACCACCTATTTTTATTCTGTTTACGTTCTGCTCGGTTACTCCGTTAAAGGTGAGGTGTACTTTGATACGGTAGTGAATTTTATTTTTGTTATTTTGATTGGACGCTATTTAGAAAGTTCGGCCAAAAAATCTTCTATTTCAGCATCTAGTTCTTTGCAACAGTTGCAACCCAAAGTAGCTTTGGTGATTAAAGGCAAGGATGAGATTATCACCCCAGTGGGTGCAATTAATATTAATGACCAAGTGTTGATTAGACCGGGTGAGCGAATTCCAGTGGATGGGTACGTACTTTCAGGCGAGAGTGACGTAGATGAATCTTTGCTCAGTGGCGAATCTAGGCCGGTGATAAAAACAACAGGCGATGAGGTTTTTGCCGGTTCAGTTAATGGCCAGGGAGCGTTGGATATTTCAGTCACTCAAACGCTCAAGCAATCAGTTTTGGGCAAAATTGTCAGTCTGGTTGAAAATACCCAGCACAGCAAAAACTCTGTGGTTTGCAGTATTGATAGAATCATTCCGTATTTTGTCGGTGTGACGATATTTCTCGCCTTTGCTACTTTTGTTTATTGGTATCCGCAAGACTTTGATTTGGCCTTGTTAAGCGCCACTAGTGTGCTTATTATTACTTGCCCTTGTGCATTTGGACTGGCCACACCAATGAGTATCGCGGTAGCGAGCGGAGCTGCTATTAAAGAAAAAATGCTCATTAAAAATAGTGATACACTGGAAGTGTTAAATAAAATTGATTGGGTGGTGTTTGATAAAACCGGCACGCTGACTTCGGGCGAGTTTAAGGTTGAAAAGATCGTAAGTATTTCCTCCCAAGATCAGGATGAAAAAACAGCCTTGATACAGCTAATGGCGAGTATTGAAAAGTATTCAGAGCATCCGTTGGCACAAGTTATTGTGAATGAAAATCATGATGAACTACTCAGCGTAACACGTTTTAAATCTACACCAGGCCAGGGCGTTAGCGCAACCATTGATAAAAAAATAATTAAAGTGGGCAGATTGTCTTTCATAGATGTTGATCATCAAGTGGATGCTGATATGCTTAAAAAATCTCAACAACTAGAATTAGAAGGGTCAAGCTGTATTTGGTGTTCGAGCCAAGATAAGATCCTAGGGTTTGTGGCCTTATCTGACCAAATAAAAAAAGATGCGAAGGCTACGATTGCCCAATTACTTAGCTTGGGTAAACAGGTTAGTATTTTGAGTGGCGACAGTCAAGCAGTGACTCAAAAGGTTGCTAATTATTTAGGTATTAAACATGTGGTCGCCCAAGCGCTGCCAGAGGACAAAGCGAATTATATTAAGCAACTGCAACGTCATCATTGTGTACTCATGATTGGTGATGGGGTAAATGATGCACCGGCATTGGTACAGGCCGACACTAGTATGGCGATCGGTTCTGGTAGTGATGTGTCCATTAATCATGCCGATGTAGTATTGTTAAAATCGACATTATCACCAATTTTAGCCATGATTCACTTGTCTAAACGCACCAGTCAAACCATTAAACAAAACATTACTTTTGCATTGTTATATAACACATTGATGGTGCCATTAGCAATGATGGCAAAGGTTACACCGCTGTTTGCAGCCATTGCGATGCCGATTAGTTCACTCATCGTCATTGGCAATGCAGCCCGACTTCGAAATAAATAAAAACAAACTGATAAAAAATAAAGCGACGTAGATGCAAATAGTATATAATTTGCTCTCTTTTGAGATTTAAACCTTATTACAAACATGAAAACAGATATTCATCCTAATTACGACACCGTTAAAGTAGTTTGCTCGTGCGGTAACACATTCGATACTCGTTCAACGATAGGCAAAGAAGAGCTACATTTAGATGTATGTTCAAGCTGTCATCCTTTTTACACAGGTAAGCAAAAAATTACAGATAGTGCTGGCCGTGTTGAGAAATTCAAATCACGTTTTGGTGCATTCAAAAGATAAACCGAATCGATCTAAAGAAAAGTCACATTTATGTGGCTTTTTTTATGCCCGATTGGATAGGAAATATAACCAAATATCGTTATAATTGTGAGATTCTTTTTTTATCCACGATTCTATGTCATTTGATTACCTTAACGCACTAGCAAAGAAGCCAACAACACGCACCCCAATCTGGGTAATGCGTCAAGCGGGACGCTACTTACCTGAATACCGTGCAACGCGAAAGCAAGCGGGCGACTTTATGAGTTTATGTCGTAATCCAGAGCTTGCTTGTGAAGTAACCATGCAGCCTATGGATCGTTTCGATTTGGATGCGGCTATTTTATTCTCAGATATTCTTACTATTCCTGATGCTATGGGATTAGGGCTATATTTTAGTGATGGAGAAGGGCCAAAATTTGAACGCCCTATCCGAACTTTAGCAGATATTGAAGCCATCCCTTCAAACGTTAACAACGATTTGACTTATGTTTTTGATGCAGTCTCTACTATTAAATCTGCTTTAGGCACGCGTGCACCACTCATCGGATTTACCGGAAGCCCGTGGACTTTAGCAACTTACATGATTGAAGGCGCTAGTAGTAAAACCTTTGCTAAAACCAAAGCCATGCTTTTCAACGAGCCAAAAATGCTACATTTACTCTTGGATAAATTAGCCGACAGTGTGATTGCTTATTTAGACCAACAAGCCCAAAGTGGCGCAGATAGTTTGATGGTGTTTGACACTTGGGGTGGCGTTTTATCAAGGCAAAATTACCTAGATTTTTCACTAAGCTATATGCAAAAGATTGTGAACGGCGTCAAGGCAAAACATCCAAATACCCCGATTACTTTATTTAGTAAAAATGGCGGCAAACACTTAAATGAAATTGCTGCAACAGGTTGTGACGGCGTAGGCATCGACTGGACAGTGGAGCTAAGCGAAGTGCAGGACAAAATTGGCGACAAGGTAGCCATCCAGGGTAATTTAGACCCCGCTGTGATGTATGCAACCCCTGAAATTATTAGAGCGGAAGTTAAGAAGGTGTTAAGCCAGTTTAAGGGCGATACTGGACACATCTTTAATCTTGGTCACGGCATTACGCCTGATGTTAATCCTGAAAATATGGCCGTGCTTGTTGATAGTGTTCACGAGTTCAGTGCAAAATAATTATGTCTAGACTATCCCAAGTATTTGCAAACCTACCTAAAGAGCATAAAGCTTTTATTCCGTTCATTACCGCAGGTGATAGTGGCCTGGATAATACCTATGAGCTCATGTTAACTTTGGTTGATAATGGTGCAGATGTTATTGAGTTAGGAGTGCCGTTTTCTGATCCAATGGCAGATGGCCCTATGATCGCAAAATCTCACCAGCGTTCCGTTGAAGCGGGTATTGGTTTAAAGGATGTTCTAGCTTTAGTACAAAGATTTAGAGCAGTTAATAACTCTACAGCTATTGTACTAATGGGCTATCTTAATCCGATTGAAGTTTATGGTTACCAAGCTTTTGCCGCTGACGCAAGTCAAAGCGGCGTAGACGGTTTATTGGTAGTAGATATGCCGCCAGAAGAGGCGCATGATCTGAAACAAAGCCTTGACGCTAAAGAGGTTGATTTGATCTTCTTAGTAGCACCAACGACAACCGATGAGCGTATTAAGTTTTTAGCAACCGTAGCCTCTGGCTTTATTTACTTTGTTTCGCTTAAAGGTGTCACGGGCGCAGGCCATCTTGACATTGATGCCGTTAAACAGAATCTCTCTAGAATTAGACGCTACATTGATTTACCTGTCGGCGTGGGTTTTGGTATTAAAGATGCACAAACTGCCAAAGCCATTTCTGATAATGCTGACGCTGTTATTGTTGGATCAGCACTGGTTGCATTTATTGAGAAATATGCTGATGATAAGACTAAAATGTTAGAAAGCGTTGGAAATTTAGCAAACGAAATTTCTTCCGCAATTAAATAATTAAAACAAGGACTTAGATATGAGCTGGCTAGAAAAAATCTTACCCTCAATCACTAATGTTGTTAAAAAGAACATTCCTGAAGGGTTGTGGAGCAAATGCCCAAAATGTGACTCAACTATTTACACTGAGGAGTTACAAGAGGCAACGTATGTTTGTCCAAAGTGTGATTATCATATGCGTATTTCAGCCAGAGTTCGCATTGACAGCTTTTTGGACAAAGAAGGCCAAGAAGAAATTGCACCAAACTTAGTCGCTGTAGATCCGCTAAAGTTTAAAGACCAAAAAAAATATAAAGATCGTTATTTGCAAGCACAGAAAGACACTAACGAGAAAGACGCATTGGTAGTAAAAAAAGGTACTTTAAATGGTCTGCCTGTTATCGTAGCCGCATTCGAATTTAAGTTTATGGGCGGCTCAATGGGTTCAGTTGTGGGCGAGAAATTTGTCCGAGCTGCCCAAGAAAGCATTAAAACCAAAGCACCTTTGATTTGTTTTTCTGCATCGGGCGGTGCACGAATGCAAGAGGGTTTGTTTTCACTTATGCAAATGAGCAAAACCTCTTTAATGGTTAAATTGCTAAGCAATCAAAAAATTCCTTTTATTTCCGTCCTGACTGACCCAACCATGGGCGGTGTTTCTGCTAGTTTCGCTATGTTAGGGGATGTTCATATCGCTGAGCCAAATGCTTTAATCGGTTTTGCCGGTCCTAGAGTGGTAGAACAAACTGTGCGTGAAGAATTGCCTGAAGGTTTCCAACGTAGTGAGTTTTTACTGGAAAAAGGCGCCATTGATTTAATTGTTCACCGTCACGAATTACGCCAGCAGGTGCACACATTATTAAGTGCTATGACATTTAATAATGGCTAATTACACGATTCACTTCAAACTCAGCCATGCAAATGGTGCCTTAGTAGACGAAGCCTGGGACGAACCTTTAGTGTTTGAAATGGGTGACGGCCAACTAGATCCTTGCTTAGAAAAATGCGTACTTGACTCCGAATTAGGCGAATTAAGAACCTTTCTATTGGGCGCTTCTGAAGCCTTTGGTGATTCTTATGATGAAGCGTTCCAACTGATGCCGCGTGATGATTTTCCGCCAGATTTTAAATTTGAAATAGATGCAGCAGTTGAGTTTCAAACGCCTACAGGTGATGCCTATGTTGGCTGCATTGATCAAATTGAAGATGAACAGATTCGAGTCAATTTTAACCACCCATTAGCGGGTGCGGATGTGTCGTTCCAAGTCAAAATTCTTGATATAACCTCGTGAAAATTTTATTAGCAAATCCTCGTGGATTCTGCGCGGGTGTAGATCGAGCCATTGAAATCGTAGAGCGAGCCCTTAGCCTACACGGCAAGCCAGTTTATGTTCGTAACGAAGTTGTTCATAACAAATTTGTGGTGAATAATCTTAAAGCTAAGGGCGCTATTTTTGTTAAAGAAATTAACGAAGTGCCTGAGCAACAAGTGGTTATTTTCAGTGCACACGGTGTATCCCAACTAGTGCGCATGCAAGCTGATGATATTGGTGCCACTATTTATGATGCTACTTGTCCCTTGGTTACTAAAGTGCACAAGGAAGTGGCGCGTAAGCAAAGACAAAATCATCAGGTTATTTTAATTGGCCATAAAGGCCATCCAGAAGTTGAAGGTACTTTAGGCCAATCAAACGATGGACAACAGGTGGTTTTAGTTGAAAATTCAGCAGATGTTGAACAGCTAACCATTGACAAAAATAGCGACATTTCCTACACCACGCAAACAACCTTGTCTGTTGATGACACTCAGCACATTGTTAATCACTTAAAAGATAAATTTCCACACATTAGGTCACCCAAGAAAGATGATATTTGTTATGCCACTCAAAACAGACAAGACGCAGTTAAGACGCTTATGCAATCTGCTGATGTGCTTTTGGTGCTTGGGTCTAGAAATTCTTCTAATTCAAATCGCTTACGTGAGATCGCAGAAAAAATGAATCTGCCTGCTTATTTAATTGATGGCGCCGATGAAATAAAAAGTGACTGGATCAAGGATGCCAATATTGTGGGTGTAACAGCCGGAGCCTCAGCGCCAGAAATTTTAGTACAAGAGGTTGTTAACTATTTGTATGATCATGGTGCGGATGAATTGCAAGAAGTCAGTGGCACTAAGGAAGATGTACATTTTCCAGTACCAGAAGAATTAAGATAATTAAACAGGGCCACGGCCCATATTAAAAATTCAGGAGAAAGAAATGGAAAAAACAGCATTAATTTGTGGCTCATACGCCTTTGACTCAATCATGGTTTTTCAGGATCAATTTAAAAACCACATTTTGCCAGACAAGGTGCACATGTTAAACGTGTCGTTTTTAGTGCCTACTATGCGTAAAGAGTTTGGAGGTTGTGGCGGTAATATTGCTTATAACCTTCATTTACTAGGTGCCAATTCAATTCCAATGGCAACGGTGGGCGAAGATTTCACCCCATATATGCAGTGGATGGAAAAACACCACATGAATACCACACACATGAAAGTCATCAAAGACAGCTACACGGGTCAAGCGTTTATCACCACAGATATGGATGATAATCAAATTACAGCTTTTCATCCAGGTGCTATGAGCAACTCTCATGAAAACAAAGTCAGCGACGTGAGTGTTGCAGATATTGGTATCGTTTCTCCAGATGGTCGTGACGGCATGATTGAACACGCTAAACAATTTGCAGATGCTAATATCGCTTTTATTTTTGATCCAGGCCAAGGCATGCCAATGTTCTCTGGTGATGAGTTAATTACTTTTATTGAGCAAGCAACCTATGTAGCGGTTAATGATTATGAATCACAAATGCTGCAAGATAAAACTGGCCTTGATTTATCAGCTATTGCTGCAAAGCTAACCGCACTGATTATTACCAAAGGCGGTGAAGGTTCTGAAATTCACACACAAGGTGATGTGATAAAAATATTACCGGCTAAAGCAGCCTCAATTCAAGATCCAACCGGTTGTGGTGATGCCTATCGAGCAGGTTTGTTGTTTGGCATCATGAATGACTTGAGCTGGAAAGCTACAGGCCAATTAGCAGGGTTATTAGGCGCTATCAAAATTGCACACCCAGGTACACAAAATCATACTTTTACGTTGGCGGACATTGAGAAACTTTACCAAGATAATTATGGCGAAGCTCTTATGGCATAAGGATTATTAAGGTAATAAATATTTTTAATAACATACTAAAATGATCGGTTATTATTAGGCTATAATTTAATCTGGTTTAATAATAAAAACCCTCTGGGGAGAGGACAATATGAAAGCACTAGAAAAATTATTTGAATTAAGACGTTCACTAGCGACATACGAACGTGAAATGGGTTTTGATACGTTATCGGAAGTAGAAAAATCAGTTCTTGAATTTGTCATGCATTCTAAGGATGCCAACATTACAAGAATTACCAAAGATGAATATTTCTATAAATACTCACTGTCTACGATCAAAAGAGCAGTAGGTGTCTTGTTAAATAAAGAGATCATCCTTGCAACGCAATCTAGCCTTGATAAGCGCTCAATGATTCTAACGTTCAATCAGCAGCATTAGATAATGATGATTAACCAACAATTTGAAATAACTTTGTCCTCAGTGTAGTAGCCACATACTATTATGACTGTAAAATTTCAAAATTACCTACTGGAAAATGCCATAGCCTTTGTGAGTGTCTTTTCCATGGCGTACATTATGATCTTGTTCGGCTCGTTTGAGCTTGAAATGGGTTCATATATGTATTTGCCATTAGGTGCAAAAATATTAATGTATTTGATTTTTGGTTATCGAGTATTTCCAGGTGTTATCGCTGCTTGCGTTGTTTCGGGCATTGTTTTGATGAATTCTTGGGGTGACAATCTACTCATTGGTACGCTATCTGCTTGTGCGGGTGCAGTCGCCCCGATTTTAGCCATGAGCTTTATGAATCTAACTCATGTTAGTGATTTCTCTAACTTGAGCAAGATAGATTTTAGACATGTTTTATTCTTGGTAGTTTTTACATCAGTCATAAGCGCACTGCTTAAGTTCTTTGTTTACATGCAAGATGTCACCCTTAATATTAATGCAGTAACTTTCATTACTCATTACATTAGGGGCGATGTCATTGGAGGCCTGGTGGTGATTTACTTAGCTTTGGGCTTTGTTGCCCCAATTATAGAGCGGTCTTACACGAAAAAAACAGCTCACTTTTAGGTTATAATTTGAACCTTAATAACCAAAGGTTACTTCTGTGTTAATTGTTAAATATAATATAGTCGCCTTTGTCTTAGTCATAATCTCTTCATTAATAATAGAGCGTACAACGCATATTGAAATTTCCATTGGAAACTTACTGTACCTTCCAATGGGTGCAGCTATCTTTTCTTATCTTGTATATGGTTTTGGCGTTCTACCGGGTTTGGCTATTGCCAATACTCTAGTAGGCTATTTCCTCTGGGACAACTGGTTTGGCATTGGATTGACTGGATTTTTTGGCCATGCAGTTGTAGGATCTTTAGCGCCAATTGCTGCAATTCTAACAATGAGATATTTCAAACTATCAAAGTTTTATGATGATGAAGATCTTAATTTTAGGCATGTAATATTTCTTGTTATTTTGACGGCAATGATTAATGCCTTATTAAAGTTTTTTATCTTTATGAACGCTCTTCCTGAGTTTCATGCCCCGGTCCAATTTATCTTAACCCATTTTGTAAGCAATACTCTAGGGGGGCTGGTCTTTATCTATGTAGCCAGTCGGCTATCAAATTTCTTAGTTAAGCGATAAAATTTATCTATGTTTGTAATTAATATCATTATCGCTCTGGTTATTTTTTTAACGTCAGCCTTGATGTCATGGACAAACGGTATTGACATCACACTTGGAAATTATTTATGGCTACCAATGGGTGCAAAGATATTAGCATTCTTACTATTTGGGCTTTGGGCATTACCTGGTGTTTTACTAGGGTCACTCATGAGTGGGTACATTCTGTATAATTTTTTGAATGTTGATCCTATCTATGGGCCACTAGGCACTTTGGTTGGAGCTTTTGCACCAATGGGTGCGATACTAATAATGCGGTATTTCAAATTATCGACGTTCTTTGATAGCGATAAAAAATTGGAATTTAGGCACGTTATTTTTTTAATTGTATTGTCATCAATCATTAATACGTTGTCTAAGCTGTTTATTTATTTGGGTAGAGTAAGTGGAGTTGATCAGCAGCAGATAGATAGTCCTGAATTTATACTCAGCTATTTAACAGGTGATATATTAGGCGGCATTGTATTTATCCTGCTTACAATTAAGATTTTTATGCCAATTTTGCTGCGATTTAAGCTAATTTAGCTTTTTTAGCAAATTTTCTACTAACTCGATACGTCTGATGTCTTCAGGCATCGATTCCTTAACAATTAACTGGTTTTGACCCTTTAATTGATAGTTTTTAGGCTGTTTTTGGATTAATTGGATGATTTTTATCGGTTCAATGGTGTTTTTAGGGCCAAAAGTGATGATAGCTTTGTCTTCGTAGAGGTTAATTTCATCAATTCCTATTTTTTCGCAAAAAAGTTTAAGGCGTGTATTGGCAAATAAGTGCTTGGTAGAGTCTGGCAATAAACCAAAACGATCAATCATCTCAATTTGCAATTCTTTTAGCTCATTGTTACTCTTACAGCTGGCAATGCGTTTGTACAAAACTAAGCGCTCGTGCACATCCTCTAAATAACTCTGAGGAATAATTGAAGGCAGGCCGCAGTCTATTTGAATCTCATGATTAATCGGATCGTCTAGATTAAGTTTTCGTCCAGCACGCATGGCGTCAATCGTGCGCTTAAGTAAATCATGGTAAAGGTTAAAACCAATTTCACTAATTTTTCCTGACTGATTATCACCCAGTAAATCACCTGCACCACGAATTTCAAGATCATGATTAGCCAGCATAAACCCAGCGCCCAGCTCTTCTAAAGATTCGATGGCATCTAGGCGTTTTTTGGCATCCCTAGATAAAGACTGGTGTGACTTAATCACCAAATAGGCATAAGCTCGGTGATGAGACCTGCCAACACGACCACGCAATTGATGTAGCTGAGCGAGGCCAAAATTTTGAGCATTATTAATAATAATGGTATTGGCATTTGGAATATCGATACCCGTTTCAATAATGGTAGTACACACCAAAATTTGAAAGCGTGCATGGTAGAAATCACCCATAATGTGCTCAAGCTCTCGCGTTGGCATCTGGCCATGGGCAACGCGAACATGAACATTAGGCATAAGCTCTGTTAAGCTTTGCGCCATATTGTCAATTGAGTCAATGTCATTATGTAAGACAAAAATCTGGCCACCACGATGCAGTTCTCGCGTGATCGCTTCTTTGATATTATCATCACTCCATTCTTGTACAAAAGTCTGAATCGCACTTCGCTTTGCAGGCGGTGTAGCAATAATTGACAACTCTCTGAGTGAGCCCAGCGCCATATTTAAAGTACGTGGTATTGGCGTGGCAGTCATGGTGAGGATATCACTTTGCCCACGTAATTTTTTTAAGGCTTCTTTTTGTTTCACACCAAAACGATGCTCTTCATCGATAATGACTAACCCAAGGTTTTTGTATTGAATACTGCCTTGGATAATTTTATGAGTACCAATAACGATATCAATTTGGCCAGTGCTGAGTTTTTCAACAATAATTTTTTGTTCTTTAGCTGTTTGGAAGCGAGATAATGCAGCAATTTCTACAGGATGATGAATAAACCGATCGACAAAAGACTGATGATGCTGCTTGGCCAGTAGCGTGGTTGGCACCAAAATAGCGACTTGTTTACCCGCTTCAACCGCTAAAAATGCAGCACGCATGGCGATTTCAGTTTTTCCAAAACCAACATCACCACAAACTAAACGATCCATTGGCTTATTAGAACGCATATCGGCCAAGACTTCGCCCATGGTCTTTAGCTGATCAGGCGTTTCTTCAAAAGCAAAGTGAGATACAAATGCTGAATAGGCATCGTTAGGCTCTGGAAAAGCAAAGCCAGTTTGGGATTCACGTTTGGCATAAATCTCTAATAGTTCAGCAGCTACGTCATGCAAAGCTTCACCCGCTTTTTGTTTGGCCTTACTCCATTGTGGCGTGCCTAATTTGTGCAAAGGTGCATTTTCAGCTAAGGCACCAGAATAACGCGAAATAAGATTAAGCGACGTCATTGGCACCATCAGTTTAGCGCCACCTGCATATTCTAATTGTAAAAAATCCTGAGATAACCCGTCGTAAGTTTGAGTCTTTAAGCCTAAGTATCGTCCGACGCCATAATTTTCATGAACAATAGGATCGCCTTTTTTAATCTCTACTAAGCTTTTAATAGCCTCATCAAAATCTTTATGCTTGGCTCTTCGTCTACGCTGCTGTTGAACAACTTCTTGGCCAAATAAATTGTCTTCAGTAATTACCGCAATATCAAGACCCAACAAACCCTGAGATAATTCCTGATTGGTGATATGTAACAGTTGATCACTTGATAAGAAGTGCTGCCAATCTTTTGTATTTTGCGCCTCAAGATCGTGATTTTTTAGCAATTCATCTAGGACACTTTGCCTGCCTTGAGACTCACAGACGATGAGTATTTTTTTCTGAAAACGCTTTGCAAAACTTGATAGCTTCGATAATGGATTTTTTGCCTGTGGATCAATGCGCAATGGCGGCAATAATTTTGACGAGAAGTTTAAATGCCCAGGCTTCTGTTCTAGTTTTGAAGGGCCGATAACAAGTTGTGGCTGTTGCTTAATTGCAGAAAACAACACTTCTTTACTTAAAAATACACGATTAACTGCTAATGGCGGTCGATCCAAGTCTAGTTTAGCGTGGTCAAATCGAGATTGGATATTAACAAAAGTCTTGTCTACTAAAGTTGAAAATCCGGCAAAAGTTGCAATGGTTAATGTCTTGGGTAGGTAATCAAACAGCGTGTTGGTCGAATTAAAAAAGAGCGGCAAGTAAAATTCAATACCACCAGGTAGTCGACCTTCGCTTATTTCATGATAAATAAAACTCTGATCACCAAATGCTTGTGTGTAATTTTCTTTAAATAAATTAATACTTGGCTGATCAGTGGCAAATTCTCGCGCCGGTAGCAGTGCGATCTCATCTACTTGAATCTCACTTCGTTGAGTCGAAGTGTCAAAGCTGCGAATGGTTTCTATTTCCTGGTCAAATAAATCGATTCGATACGGCTTGTTGGCACCCATTGGATATAGGTCAATTAAGGAGCCGCGAATATTAAACTCACCATGTTCCATAACGGTAGTCACACGGTTGTATCCAATTTTTAAAAGTTTTTCACTTAATAAGGCAGGATTTATATCGTTGCCGATTTTAAGATCAAAGCTGAATTTTTCGCTAAATTCAATAGGACACAAGTAGGAAAACAAGGTTTCCAATGTGGTGACAACAATACCTTTTTTGAGTTTTTTAAGTTTAGACAACGTACTAAGACGATTTGAAGTAATATCTGGATGCGGTGAAAACTGATCATATGGCAGCACTTCCCAGTTATCAAACTTTAGAATATCTAGTGTGTCGTTGTAAAAATTTAGAGATTTATAAAGTATATCTAGATGAGCAATATCATTTGCAATAAGCAGGATTACTTGAGATTGCTGCTGAGCATATTCGACTAGAGCAAGTGCATCTGCACTTCCATACAAAGAGCCCCAATAGGTTTTTTGACCCGGATTTGAAAGGGGCGTCTTCTCAGGATATAAGTAGGGCATGGTTTTAGAGTTGTGCGCTAAGGATATCAATTCCTTCGTTTTCTAGTAATTTGATTAGCTGAATTAAAGGCAGACCAATTAATGTATTAGGATCCCTACCTTCTAGGCTAGTGAATAAGCTGATTCCCAATCCTTCTGATTTGAAACTGCCAGCACAATTGTAAGGCTGTTCTTTTTTCAGGTAATTATCAATTTGTTCAGGCTTAAGAGTTCTAAATACTACTTTATAATTTTCGACAATTGTTTGAATATTGCCGCTATTTGTATTTAAAAGACATAAACTTGTAACAAAAGTGACTACATTTCCAGAACAAGCACTAAGCTGTTTAATAGCATTTTCGTGAGTGTGAGGCTTACCTAATACAACGTCTTGCGCGCCTAAACCATCTTGCAATGTAGCCACTTGATCTGAGGCGATAATTAATCCATGTTTAGATTTAGCGACTTCTCGAGCTTTATCTTGGGCCAATCTATAAACTAATTGCTCTGGCGATTCACCCGGTTTTCTTGATTCATCAATATCAGGAGACTGCACTGAAAACTCAAGTCCAAGTTTGTTTAATAAGGTCTGACGAAAGGGGGAAGATGAAGCGAGAATTAATGCCACGAGTGCTGCCGGTGTTTGTAAAATAGAGTTTATTTTACGTTATTTGAGGCTTTTTCATGCGCTTATCCATCATTGTTGCAATGGACGACAATCAGTTAATTGGCAAAGATAATACTCTGCCATGGAATCTACCGGCTGATTTAGGTTATTTTAAAAAGACTACCACAGGAAAAACGGTACTCATGGGTAGAAAGACGTACGAATCTATTGGTAGGCCTTTGCCCAATCGTAGAAATGTGATCATCAGTCGTAATACTAATTTCAAAGCGCTAGGTTGTGAGGTAGTTGGTGGTATTGAAAGCGCTCTTGAGCTGGCGAAAGAGGATGATGAGATTATGATTATGGGTGGTGCTTCTTTTTATGAGCAAATGCTACCTAGTGTTAATCGTCTTTACATCACACAGATTGAAGGTGCTTATGCAGGTGATGCATATTTTCCTAGTTTTAATCGAGACGATTTTGTTGAAACTTTTAGAGAATCACACCAGCCTGATGAGAAAAATAAGCATACTTATCATTTCACTATTTTAGATAGAAAGTCATAATGTTTAAATTAATCACTTTAATGTTGTCAGCTTTGTTAGTTTCAAGTTGTGTGCTAACCAAAGTAGTAACAGTGCCGATGCGAGTTGGTGGTGCGGTTATTTCAATCATCCCGGTTGTCGGCGAAGGTATCGATGAGGCGATTGATGAAGCGGCCGATGTTATTGACGCGGTACCGATTTAGAGTAAGATTTTAATCATAAAAAAAGGGTTGCTAAGAAGCAACCCTTTTTTGTTTAGCTATCTTTTAAGCTTTTCTTTCAGCTAGGACTCGCTTGAAATCTTTAGGCATAACCTTAATGAAATGCTTAATCTCATCATTCCAGTTATCAAGAATGCGTTGAGCCACTTTTGA
>Ga0308004_10000082_pt1 | contig 45304 bp, 41 predicted proteins | sample Neamet38_FD_203156 | JGI IMG/M metagenome (GOLD analysis project Ga0308004, IMG submission 203156) | Marine microbial communities from water near the shore, Antarctic Ocean - #38 | ecosystem: Environmental > Aquatic > Marine > Unclassified | place: Southern Ocean | collected 2014-06-06 | reverse complement strand
ACTCTCCATTATTAATTACATTTGGGTCATTATTTTCCTCATAATTAAACCCCTGATTCTCCATCAAGATCGACTCCACCTTCCAGGTCTTCCCCTCAGGAACAGTTTGCCCCTCTGTTACAGAGATCACCTGATTAAAGACCATATCATTCCCATTGTTGTTTGGGACAATATTAAACTCCAATACAGAGATGGAGGATACAGGAACCTCTGGACTTATACTTGACCCACTCTCCAACCAAAAAGGGAAAGAGATGTCATCAGAGACCAGCATAGGGGTTCCATTAACTGTAATAGTCTGTGCTATTGTCGTAGCTCCTATTAGTAGGACTATAATATAAATTACCTTCTTCATATTAGTCTGTGTTGAATTCAATTATATTTAAAAAATCCAAATTATATGGATCAGTAATTGACGTACCAGATGGTAACCAAAGTGGAATCGTAGTTGGATCTGGAATCACATCTACAGATATATAAAATGCAGCTCCATTTATATAAAACATGCGGTCGGCGTAGGGTGTAGAAGTCCTTCGTTGACATGAAACAACTTTCCAAATCTTCCCCTCTGGAACTATTTGTTCTGTTGATATATCAAGAAGTAAAACCTGACTAAAAGTCAATCCATTCTCCTCTTGAGAAAATGCCACACTACTACAAAGCAGTGCTATCGATATAATTATTCTAGAAACCATTAGACAGGTACATTAGGGTTTTTAATCGGTCTGTATCAGCTGACTTTTGAGAGTAGTAAGAGTAAGGAACAGATAGGAACTGGGACACACCAAGGGTAGTCATCTCTTCCCCATCTAGCATTTCTACTTTTAGAAACTTAGTAGACTTCCAGTTTATTGCTGTCATGTTTCCCTCTGTAACCCCTGAACCAATTACTAAGGAGAATAGACCAAAGTTATCAGTGGTTACTGTATGGCTCTCCACATACTCTGCAGAGCCATTTATAGAATCTCCAAGGATACTCAGTTGAAGTTGAATCTCTTGATTAGACATCTCAAAGCCATTGTTATCGTAAGCAATAGCTTGATAGGATATGCCCTCTTGAGCGAAGGATACCGTTGTCACTAGTGTGATTAAGTAAAGTAGTTTTTTCATTGTGTTGTTAGTTTAAATTCGAGACCATATAAAGTAATTGAAAAATCATTTTCATAATGATCTACAGAATGATATCCAGCATCTAAATAAAAAGGTGTTGGTGATTGAAAAGTATAGGGATCAGAAGTATATTGGTAGTAAATATAATTATTGTTTAATTTAATGTATCTGTTTGAACCATTTGATGGAAGATAGTTAACAGACCAGCTTTGAACTTTATATATTGTTCCTGAGTCAATTGTGAAAAAAGGTAATTCATCACTAAGTTCAATATTCCTAACCCCAACAAGTTCCATATTCTTTGTCTCTTGAGAGAAAAGGAGGCTTGGGAGGAAAATTAATATGTAGATTAAGTTTTTCATATTAGTACTTTATTATATAGTTAGTTACTAGGTATGGCTGCATGTTGTTGTGAGGTTGATTACCTCCAGCATTTCCAGTTTGACCATAATAATGAGCGTAGTTTGTACTTGAGTTAGGATTTGAATATTGATAACCTGGTTGAACGTCCCATGAATTTGATTGAGAAGTATACCCAGCTATAGAATGGCTATGTTCTGGTAATTCGTCTTCAGATAACATATGAGTCTCTTCTCCTCCGTATTTACCAATTGAATCAGTATTTGAAACAATGTCTCCAGTGGTATCAACTCCAATAATTGTTCTTCCTCTTAGGTTAGGTAAATTGAATGTCGATGAAATATTTATCATTTCTTCAGGATCCATTATTTCATCATCATTAACATCAACCCATTGTAAAGTATATGAACCATCACCTTCACCATATAAATTAGTAATTACAGAAAATAAGTCCGAATAAGTGGATGAAGAAATAACAGTCCCATCGCATATTAAATATCCTTCAGGAGCACTATTTCCTGCAAAGGATAAAATAGTACCAACTGGTACACCACTTCCTTGTAGATTGCTATTCAAATCATCAGAATTTTCTTCTAAAACTGATGATGTATCGCTTTCATTATTAAAATTTAAGTCAAGCTTCAATACTGATTCCACTTTCCAAACCTTACCTTCAGGTACTGAACTTTCAGAGCTTAATGATAAAACTTGATTAAATATCATGTCGTTACCATCTGAATTAGATTTAAGGTTAAACTCAAGAACTGAAATTACTGAAACTAAAGACTCTGGACTAATACTGGAACCACTCTCCAACCAAAATGGAAAAGATGTTTGATCGTCAACTAACATTGGAGACCCATTAACCATAATGGTCTGCCCAAAAGAATACGACCCTATCAAAAGGGTTATAAATAATATAAATCTCTTCATAATTTCTTATTCTACTAAGGTTAATTGTTTTGTTAAAGTCTTTGCAGAGGTTGTAAGACTGTAGAAATACATTCCAGGAGAAAGGTTTTCCCTTTCTAAGTTCACACTGTGATACCCTCTCTCGTAATCCATCTCTGTTATCGTCACTACCTGTTGTCCTATACTATTTGTTAGAGTTATAGTCGCTCTTGTATCTTCTGGTAAGAAGAAACCTATTTCTGTATTTGATCTTACAGGATTAGGAACATTTTGGAACAGTTCCATCTCTTGAGTGATGACCTCATCCATATCGAAACCTGCAATCACTGTCATTCCATCCTTACTAAAGGAATTAGTACCTCGCTCAAATTCAGCGATTTTTAAAGTAACAAGCTCATCAGAACCTTTCTTAAAAAGTACTAAAGAGAAAATCTCTCCAGCTTCTAATCCTTCTTTCTCCTCTGTAAATTCATCATCTCCCCAAATGGCTATAGCATTATGTCCTTCTTGTAAAGCTACACTCCCTACCATATTACCATCCTTGTCGTATGCTGCTAATTCGTCTCCCGCTTGCGGAGTTTCTTCCCAAGCAGACTCTAGTACCAATACGGTATGGTTGCTTCCAGTATTAACAGGGCGAGAGAAACGTTTTGTGTTTTGAGCTATTGCACTGTGATTGTTTTGTTCTAACCTTAACTCTTGATTGTTTGCTGCAAAGGTGAAAGTAGTTTCGGTAGTGGTTTTTATTTGGTATCCTTTTCCTTGAGTAAAATTCCCAATACCGTTAAATCCAAACTCTGGCATATATACCTGTCCATCTTCATCTTTAAGTATCATGATATCATCAACTATATCCTCCATGGAAGTAGCAACATCAGACGGATTCATTCTTAAGTAAGACATCATATTCCAACCAGATACTAAGTCCACAGAATTCAATTCTGGAATAACTCTACTACCTCTAACTGTTAGAATATTAGATTCTGACATCTTGTACTGGTAACCATCGAAAAAGTCCCAATCTCCAATACCATTAAAACCAAATTCTGGCATATAAACATTCCCATTATTGTCTTTTGCTATCAATAAGCCATCGACCACATCGGAGTAAACCTCTACCATTTCGTTGGCATAAGGACGAACTCTAGCAGAGACCATTCCCCAACCTTCTCTAAGATCTATATCCTGATAGGCAACAGTATTCTGCTGAAAGCCTTGAGAGAGTTTGTTAGTTTCCCCAATAAAGCCAGATATAGGTTGTCCTACAGTGTAGCTAAGTGTGATGTTTCCGTTAGTTTGAGTACCCCCCATAGAGGCAACAACGTCCCTTTGAAGGGTCTGCGCAGTAGCACCAATCGATAGTGCTAGGATGCTGTATGTTAGTAGTTTTTTCATAGCTAATGTTTATTATGTCTTGTTTTTCAAATTCGACCGCTTCCCGGTAGCGTTAAATAGGTAAATAGTTAAAAAGTACGAATAACACGAACCCTGTACGTATCGTACCTATAGGCGCCGTTCGGGTTACCATCTTCATAGAAACCGACGTACCACGCGAGGTTATTACTGTACTCCGAGGAAGACCAATAGATACTATTCTGAAAACCTCCTATATTACCCTCTGTGCCGCCGTTTCCTATGGTGTTATACATTTCTACAAGTTCATATTTTGATGGTAAGAACCAGTCTGTATAACCCTCTGTTTCGTATGATAAAGCAGCTTGAGATGCTGTTATACCGCCACCTTGGGTTTGGCAATTTTGAGCTACTACATCTAAGGTATTCTGATAGCCGGTGCCTATCGCTTGTCCATCTGCTCCACTTACATATCCTAGTAAACAGCCCCATTCGTAAGAACCTAAATCTTCAGTAGCTGCTACTAAGCCGTGTTCACCTGTTTCATCTATATAAAAGACTATTCCCCCTTCTACTAGGTCGCCTATTTGATGCATTTCACAAATCCCATTGTTTACAATAGCTAAAGAATCAAAATTATAAGCCAAAGAGTCGGTACAGCCATAAAGTTCTGTAGAGTTCAAATCACAACTATTATTATCTATTGTAGCATAATAATTATAGTTTGGGTAGCTCTCTAGGGTACATCCATAAATAATACAGGTGCCATCGTTTATACCTGCTTCGGGGTTGTAGTTTTCTGCAGAGCTATTTACACACCCCCCTATTAAACAAGAGCCATCATCGGTATTCACAAATTCATTATAATTTCCAGAAGCCTGATCCAGACAGCCACTTATTATACAAGAACCATCGTCGCTCGTAAATTCGTAACTGTAATTATCTGCCATACCATTCATACAACCATAAATATGCTCGCAACCTTCGTTTACATTTGCTTCCGGATTGTAATTTAAAGCTAAAACATCCATACAGTCATAAACAATAAGTGTTTGGCATAGATTGGCACTATAACTAGCTGCTGTAGAATCGTATTCAAGGTACTCTGGGTAAGGACAAGCTTCAGCAGGTATACAAGAGCCATCGTCTTGGTTGGCCATTGGGTTGTAGTTGCCAGAAGTGTTATCCATACAGCCCGAATAGATACAGTTTGTACTGTTTAGTGATTGTGGGTTATAATTGTCGGCTGCCTCATCAGTACAACCTTCTTCTAACTCATCACAGGTTCCATCGCCATCGTCGTCGTTATTACATTCGCCTTGGCAGTTGTAATATAATTCTTGGTAAATACAAGAGTTGTCTTCGTTTGTTGCTCCTAGTATATAATTACAAGCAGTTGCATCGGTACAACCTTCTACCTCGTCTAAATCGCAAACGCCATCTGTGTCGGTGTCTATACAAATGCCATCACAAGTATAACCTGTTATGGCATAGGTACAAGAATTGTCCGACATGGTTGCTGTGGCATTGTAATTACAGGCGTCGTGGTCTTTACAGCCAAAGTATTGAGAGACAACATCTACTATACTCTGCAAACTGTCAATTTTATTAGAAACTGAAGATGGTATATTCTCTGCAAATAGAGAATAAGGAACTGAGCTAAAAGAGTTTATTCCCATTAGGGTATAATCGCCATCTAAATTGGCATCCATTTCTATTTTCAGAAAGGCTCCATTTTCCCAGTTTAAAGATGAGAAGTCGTCTGTGCTGTTTCCTTCAGAAATGACCAAAGAAAACAAACCAAAGTCATTGGTGCTTACTTGGTGGGTTTCAGCATAAGAAGTTTCTGCATCTGAAGTTTCTAATAAAATACCCAAACGAACGGAAATTTCCTGGTTGGCAATTTCAAAGCCATTAGCATCGTAGGCAACAGCTTGATAACTTATACCTTGGGGTGTTTGAGAAAACACCAATTGTGACACTAAAAATAATAGGTAAAATACTTTATTCATCGTTCTTAAGTTTAAGTTGTTTCCACATTTCATTGAAATTATTATAATAAATCACTTTAACATTTAAAGCTCTAAGTGACTCATCTCTAACAGTTGTTTCAACAGACCGTACAGTATGATAATTAACAGAAGTAGGATTTTTAATATTTTTAGTATTCCTAGCTCTTTGGGTAAGTAACCACCATAGATCAACCTCATCGGTAGACAAACCTACACCTACAATATCTACTTCAAATAACATAAATCTCGTTAACCAATTGTTATACCGTTTGTCAATTGGTTCACGTTTAAGTAATTTACCATCTTCAGATTTTATAATTGCTCGTACCTCCTCGTAACTATACTTCTTTTCCCATTCTTTAAATTCAGAAAATATTTTAGAATACATATAATTAGTTAAACCATAATCGCGTACACCAAGTTTTATGGTGTCCGAGTTTAATACATGTCCGTGTGGTTTCCACACAAGAGATTCATTTTTAATGAAATAGTCGTAAAGTCTAGATTCTTGTCTTTTTAGATGATTTGAGTCTATTTCCGATTTCACAAAATCAGTTTCACTAAAGGCTGTAAAGTTCAAGTCAAATACATAACTATATTTCGTAGTTAAGGTGTTTATTGTCTCCTTAATAAATGATTCAATATGCTCATCCTTAAATAATTCTTGTTCAGCCTCTTTAATTGACTTACATATTTCTGTTTTTAAATATGACTCTATTGCACTAGCAGACTTTCCTTTTGTGTTCAGAATAATTTCCTCAAAAGCAATAGTTGGAGAATTAAGTCTTAATAATTCATTAACCCCTTTAAATTCTAAAAGTAGATTAGACCAATTAATGAGAATATTGTCATCAAAATCTCTCTTACTATTAGAAATAGCCTGCGAATAAAACCCGCTTCCTAACATCAACACTTTTGAATTTCTCATATTAGAAACTTCTAAAAATTAAATAATGAGTGCTGGATGAAGTCCAGTTACTAGGACAAGAAATTGATCCGGACGAATAGCTCCACGTTGAACCAATTCCTGGACACTGAGCCAAATAATATACATATCCAGAATTACAATAACCTAAAAGGGGACTATTACTTGTACTAGGTAGTAATACCCCACTAAGTTTTAAGCTATGATAAGTCTTATAGAAATCTAATAATTGATTAGTATTTTCGCCAAAACCCCAATCACTAAAACCGTTATATGATTCGATATTTAATTGGCTGACTGTCTCATTTCTAATTGAGCAATTTGACTCATTGACACTACTTGACTCTGGCCAAGTATTAAAAGATTGATTGAGAATAACATCCCCGCCTCCTGCACCATCCAATGTAATTATTAATCCACCAGCATATTCCATCCCAAATACTAATTCTGTTGTAAAAGAATGAACTTCACTATATGTCATCCCTTCAGTAGATGTAACAAACGCCCTTACAAAATAAGTTACAGAATCTTCTAAAGGAATATATTCATGTGTATAAGAACCACTTCCGCTACCCAAAGAAACATATTCATCGTAGACAGTCGGTAATTCATTAGATGTTGACCAACAAAATCCCTTCTCGGTAATACCAGAGCCTGCTGATGGTAATGTGGCAGCATTAAGCACTACAACTCCATTGTTTTCATAGTTAATTGAGTCCATTGAAATATTAATTGGTAAACCAAAACTTGATACTCCATTGGTATATAAAATTGATTGATTAAAAAAATTAAGAGGTGCTAAATAACCATTTATATTATGACTCCCAGACACTAAGTCATCACTTTTTAATATTAATGGAATCTGAAGTTCTGTATAATTTGAAAAATTTGATTGTCCTTGAATCATTTTTATTCCATTAATCTTTAATTCAGAATTTGAAACATTACTAAATGCATTAGTTATGTAAAAATTGTAACCATTTGGAACATTAAACTCTTCTGACGATAAATCTATAGTGAAGGGAATGACACTACTCTCCACTATAAATCCATTAATATTGTTAGTTCCTGATATTATGTCATTTCCTCCTGCTATTACTGGTAGTTTTAATGCTGTATAATTTGAAAAATTTGATTGTCCATATGTAATATCTATTCCATTTATTTTAAAAACGCCATTAGATAAAGTTGTATGATTATTTGTAATGTAAAAATTCTTTCCTGAAGGGACAGTAAAATCTCCATTGCTTAGGTTTATTGTAAATGACTCACCAAAACATCCATCAGGAAAGATTAAACTCTTATTCGATAATGAAATTTGACTTATATCTGATACTGACTCTGCTAACAAATCGGATATTTTTATACTATTTCCATTTGAAATTGATAAAGAATCATTTACGATTGAAATTGTTTGCAATTCGTCTTCATTGTTCACATTCTCTGCAAAAAGAGAATAAGGAACCGAGCTAAAAAAGTTTATTCCCATAAGGGTATAATCCCCATCTAAATTTGCATCAAATTCTACTTTCAGAAAGGCTCCATTTTCCCAGTTTAATGTTGAGAAATCGTCAGTAGTAGCACCCTCAGATATCACCAAAGAGAACAAACCAAAGTCGTTGGTAGATAATTGGTGGGTTTCAGTGTAAGAGCTTTCTGCAGTTGCTGTTTCTAAGAGGATGCCCAAGCGTATTGAAATCTCTTGGTTGGCTATTTCAAAGCCGTTTGCATCATAAGCTATCGCTTGGTAGTTAATACCTTGGGGTATTTGGCCTTGCACTAATAATGGAATTATTAGCAATAAGCTTTGTAGAAATCGTTTCATATATTTTCTCTTCAATTATTAGCTTAGCTTAAAATGAATGTAAATTATTGTGTGTGTGCTTCGTGAGCCTCTGCAGGACAATTTAGTCCTTACCTTTGGAAATTAATAGATGTAGGTTCTCCAATCACGTACATCATATAGGCTTCCCCAGGTGTAAATGTGTTAATCTGTGCAAATGCAGAAGACCAAAACTGACCACTGACATTTTTTATTACTTGAAAAGTTTCTGCTATTGTAGCTTGGTTTTCTAAAGCGGCATCCATGGCTAGAATAATATTGTTTTCTGCATTTTTATCGCCTGTAAAAGCAGCCATATTCCAACCAAAACTTAATGGATATTCTATTCCAAGCTGATAAGCTGAAGGAGATTGAAAACTCAAACTTGTAGCTTCATCTATCACGTACATCATATAGCCCTCACCAGGAATGAAATTATTTATTTGTGCAAATGCCGCAGACCAAAATTGTCCCGATACATTCTTAATCACCTGAAAAGTTTCTCCTGTACTCGAACCGTTCCCTAAAGCAGAATTTACCTGTTGTTCAATTCCTGTATTATCTGAAGAACCTACATAGCCAACCATATTCCAACCTGAACTAAGTTCAAAAACTATTGGACTGTAGAATTCCTCTACGAAACTGATGGCATTTTGTACGTAGCCTTCAAAAAGTGGGTAGGGAGAAATTATTTGAATCTCATTTGAACTTAATATAGCGAATACAGGTATTTCTCCAACTAGAAGTCCTTCAACAGTATTTTCTGTAGAGGCATCATCTCCCCAAATAGGGAAACCAAAAAATCCTTCTTGAATGGTATAGAGTCCAACACAGTCAATAGTACCATCAAAATTATAATCGTGAAAAATTCCTAACTGATCGCCAGCGTAAGCATCGAACATAGATGAATTTACTGCTAGAGTCATATTGGAGCCAGTGTTTATAGGCGAACTGAACATCTCTGGTGTGAGTTGTGCAAATAAGTTAAGTGGCAATACTAGAACAAACAAAAATATATTTCTCATAATATGGAGGGTATTTAAAAACAGAATTACTACTTAAGGTATACACCTTAATGTCTACGAAATCCAAAAGGTTAACATAAAAATGAATTATTTTAAATAAAAAATTTTATTGAGAGTATAATGCCCATTATTTAAATGGGGTAAAAACACTCTATTTGGAGCTTATAAAAGTAAAACGATTTTTGAGGAAAGAGTCAAAACTCGACGTAATTGTAAGAAATTGCCTTATTAGTCAAGAATAATATTAGGGGAAAAAGAGGTTTTTGTTATTATATAAAATAACGTTATTTTATATAATAACGAGAGAGAAAAGCTAAGGAGTTGATTGTCAAAGATTAAAGCTTTTTGCTGCCATAAATATGTTAAACAACTGACTAGATAGGTCTTACATAAGTAATTTTGTAAATTGTAGTCACACTAAACTATATATTTATGAAACAGAACAGTAAAGATCAGTTACCAGAAAATCACTTCCTAAATTTCATGAACTTCATCCCTGCAAACAACTTAGAGAGTATTTGCGATAAGGAGATAATAATGGAAAACCAATTTCAAAAAGATTTGCTTAAAAACTTTGAGCAGAGTAAATCTGAGTACATATTAAAGAAGGGAAGATTGACTAATTTATCTCCAGATTTCAGAGAAATAGAACTCGTTAAAGAGGAGTTGAAGTTCTGTAAGACTATTATTCAGAAAGCTGATGAGGATAATTATTTATTTGAAGCTTACTTTTCGATAAACAAATACAAATCGTACTTAGAAAATAAGTATAGAATATTAACAGAACCTGATTTTGGTATTCTACATAAGTACGATGATTTAAATTCACAAGAAGTGGTCTTTCTCTTTCTGTGGTTGTGGAAATCGAAAATCTTTAACTTTAAAAACCAAAGTGCCTTAAGTGCATACTTAGAATCACATTGTGCTTCTTCTACAGGAAAACTGAAGGGCACTAATTCAATCATCACAAAAATTAAAAACAACGACATCCAACTAGACCATATGCGTCATTATATATACAACCTTAATACGTCACTTGATTATATAAAATTCTAACCCAACACTTTTTTTGTTTATCGACTAGGTTTGGAGTCTTCATTAAATTTATGGTAATATGAACTTAATCCACATAAAGATGGAAGATTACAAATTACAATTAGCTTTAATTGAGCTAAAAGAAGAATTAAAAGATTTTATGACAAATCTTGTAGAAACCTCAACGGAAGAAGTTGAAGAAAACCCTTGGTTAAAGACCAAAGGGGTCTGTGCATTACTGTCTTGCTCTCCAGCAACAGTTGGAAGGCTGAGAGACGAAGGTATATTAAAGCACAGTTTAGTACACAAAACCTACTATCACCGACAATCGGATGTAGAACTGATGATGGAAAATGGTCGAGAGAACTAAATTTGGTTCAGCAAAATTAAAAGCGCCTTAGGGCGCTTTTTTTATGCAAAAAAATGAACATATATTTAAAACTGGTTCATTCCTAAATATAAGTTATATCAGCAAACACGTATTGACTGACAACTATTTCTCTGGGTTCTATGATTAGTAAAATTACTATACGAATATCACGCCGCTAAACTTAGAAGGAAATGGTTAAACATATAGGAGAAATTGAGAAACTATTTTAAATCCGCATACAAATTTAAAGCTCATATAAATTTTTATAGGGATCAAAAACAAAAGATAATGAACTTAAAACGCAGCTATCGTGAGCTAGAAAATGGCATGCTATTTTTCTCTTTCGATTTTATAAAAAGATTTATCTTCAAAATAACGAAAACAAAAATCCGATGGGATGGACGCAAAAAAATGGAACAGAAAATGAAACGCAGAGGAGAAAAGCACTTTAGTAGGCGAGAAAAATAACAAATACACCCATTTGAAAAATAAATATACTCGATGCATACAAATGGGTGAATCTGATATATTTTAGAGGATTTGCTATATATGAAAAGAAAATATACACGTTGAAATCCTTTCTGAAAATACGATTTGAAACGAAAAGATACTGAATAATACGATTTTATATAACATGAAAAGATTAGGCCTACTTGAACAATATGAAACTATTTTATACCTAATGGAAATTAAATATACCATTTGGTAAGGTATGATGTCTTTTGAAATCTCAAATCACCTTTTCGACCTATATATTTACGATATCTTCTTTTTTGCACACTATATAGCTCGTCTTAATTCTACAAAACTTCAACTTAACTTCTTTGAGAAGCCCTACATCTAAGGCCATTCTTTTCACTGTACTTTCTGACACGCCAAATAGTTCACTCAGTTTTCTCACAGGGCCCGTAGATTCTTGTGTTGCTAAATCGAAAAATAGGTTTAGCTGTATTAGGTAATTTTTAAAATTCATGTTTAGTGTTTTAGATGATGCAAGATAACAGCTATCGAGCGCATGTGATGAGCTGTAAAACATTTTCTCAAAGACACTAAATGTCACTCTCCTATATGACTTTTGAACAATTGAAAATCGAATCCATTTGCTTTGTAAATTGCCCTATGAAAATGAATGAAATAAATTCTGAAGGAAGAGTAACCTTTTTAAAAATAGACGAAGAAGGATTACGTAAAGTACCTATGTTCGAACACACAGTACAATGTGGATTCCCATCCCCTGCTGATGACTTTTTAGACCTCGATATAAACTTAAACGATTACTTAGTAAAACATAAGTCTGCTACCTTTTGTGTTCGTGTAAATGGAAACTCTATGGACAATGCAGGAATACAATCTGGAGACATACTTATAGTTGACAGAGCTGAGGAGAAAAAAAACAACTCCATTGTATTGGCTGTAATAGATAATGAGTTTACGGTAAAGCGCATAAAGAAAAGTGGCGCTAAACTATTCTTAAACCCAGCTAACGAAGACTACCAACCTATAGAAATAACCGAAGACATGAACTTCCAAATTTGGGGTGTGGTTACATTTGTGATTCACGAACTATGATAGCCCTTGCCGACTGTAATAATTTCTATGCTTCATGTGAGCGAGTATTCCGTCCAGAATTGGAAGGCAAGCCAGTATTGGTTTTGTCTAACAACGATGGTTGTGTAATAGCACGCACCAACGAAGTAAAAGCACTCGGTATTAAAATGGGGGAACCTGCTTTTAAGATTAAGGAAATTATCCGAAAGAATAAGGTACATGTTTTCTCAACTAACTTCATGCTCTATGGCGATATGTCCAATAGAGTTATGTCTGTACTAAAAGAGGAATCGTCTGCTATAGAAATCTATTCTATAGATGAGGCTTTTATGGATATGTCAGACATTGGTGGTGTAGAAGAAAAAGCTATCCTTTTACGAGAACAAGTAAAACAATGGACTGGGATTCCTATTTCTATTGGATTGGCACATACTAAGGTTTTAGCTAAGATTGCCAATCATATAGCAAAGAAATACAAAAAGAATGGTGTCTTTGTTTTAGAAGGTGACCAGCTAATTGAACGTGCCTTAAGATTTTTCCCTGTTGATGATATATGGGGTGTTGGGAAGCAATCTGCAAAATTACTCCACAAAAACAATATAAAAACTGCTTGGCAATTATCACAATGCGACGATAGATGGATTAAACGAAATCTAAATATTACAGGTTTAAAATTAGTAAAGGAACTTAGAGGTGAAATATGCTATCCATTAGGTACAGTACAAGCTCCTAAAAAGAATATCTGCACCTCTCGGTCATTTGGGAAGGAAGTTCATAGTAGAGATGAGCTTAGAGAGTCTGTTTCTACCTTTGCTGCTAACTGCGCGAAGAAATTGAGAGATCAAAATTCTGTTTGTAAGAAGATATCAGTGTTTATCATTACCAATCCTTTTAAGCCTGAAGCAAAGCAATACCAAGGCTATCAAATTCTAGAACTACCAACAGCGACCAATGATAGTATAGAGATTTCTAAAATGGCTTTACAAGGACTACAAAACATCTTTAAAGACGATTGTGTTTATAAAAAAGCAGGAGTTATCGTTCATGATATTAGCCCAGAAAATCAGTTGCAACTAAACATGTTTGACAAAGTTGATAGAGCCAAACGAAAGAGCCTAATGTTAGCATACGATACAGTAAACAATAAAATGGGTAGAGATACACTTCGACTCACGGTACAAGGTTTCGATAGAAAATGGAAAATGAAACAAGAACAATTATCGCCTTGTTATACTACCAGAGTTACCGAGTTGTTGGTAGTAAAGCTTTAACTACAGTCCTAGATGGATAGTACCTAGTTATTATTATAATTTTCTTCGTACAAGACAAAATTAATATATTACAACTAAAGATTTAAAACGCTTTAACAAATACTTACCGTCAGATTGAATCGTTAAGTCAAAGGATGAAGATAAAATTGTAGAAATGTTTAGAGAATTGGAAGTTTATAGGTGATAACTAATCAGCTAAAAGAAAATGAATGAAACCACACTATTTTAATCTTCACGTTCGTGATAGAATTTACCATATTGTTCTCCAGTATAGTTGTACCTCTCTAAATAATCCAAGTAAACAATTACAGTTTCTTCGAACGAGGGAGATTTGGAACCGTAATAAGAACTGCCCAATTCATCAATCAATAAAAAATCTAAGATATGGTTGTTTTTAATGTCAACACCGTGTTTAAAACCTATATATCTATGAAAACCATTTTTTGTTATTTTAAAGTTTTGTTGGTAATATTTGATGTTTTTTTGTTTCTCAATTATTCCAATGTGTTTTGATCCAGTACATTTATACTTACTCATATTGTTAATACACCGATAAATTATGAGTTGTTGAATTAAGTTTCTATATAATCCTACTGGATAAATAACTAAAGGAAACCCAACTACTAATAAAGATTTTAGAAATTTTAATATTGAAAACTTCTGGTATACATATAAAGAATCAAAGTCATTCCAAAAGAGGTAGAGTAAAAATGAAACAGACAAGAGAGAACCAGTTATTAAGACAAACTCTTTGATAAAAGAAACCCAACCATCCCAATCGTACATTTTTTGTATGTTAAATCTATCTTTTGGAATATTGTTTTTATTAATCTTTAGTTTTTGAATTTCTTGTTCCCTTTCTCGTTCTTTTTCTCTTCTTATTCCCTCCTTCTTGTTATTTTCTCTAATCTCATTTTTAATTCTGTACCCACCAGCACCAAGAAAGTTTCTATATACAACCTTTATTTTAACACCTTCAAACCTCCAATAGTTATAATAAGTAGTGGTTTTGGTTGATGATTTATTACTTACATCTTCTTTAATTGACACTTTTGTACCATCTTCAGACACCCCACTAATTGTAAACTCTTCACCAACCTTTAAACCCCGAAAACCTTTAATTTTACTTCCAACTTTTGAGCTAAAATAATTATTTAATTCCTTTTTGGATAAACTCAATAATTCACCAAGTTTATCAAGTTGTTTTTCTTTAAATAGTTCAGGTTTGTTAAGGTGTTTTTTTAAATTAGGTAAAGACATTGACAACACTTTACAGATGTGTTTTAAACTAAACTTTTCATTATTGAAGATATCTTTAAGGTTTTTTGAGTTGACGGAATAAATTACTTTATCCCCAACCTTAAAATCATCTTGAACTATCCAAACTGTTTGAGTTCTCATGTAATTATAGATTAAAATTGACAATGCTTATCCGCATGATTACAGTTGACAGTAATTGAAACACTAGAATTCTATTTTTGAAAAAAGGATTCTGTCGCATTAATATACCAAATATAAATTATTTAGTTTTGATTTAAAATTACACTCCGAACTTATATAGGGCTAAACTATACAATATGAATTTTTTATTAAGTATTAATTGACAATATTTTCGGCTTAGAAATCGTGAAACTATAGGGTCCTTTTTCACAGCTCACAGAAATTGAATTGTCATTAGTGCATGAAATGCTAACCACATCTGAGTTATTGTATTTTAAATCCCCAATAATATTTTCAGATACTTTTTTTGCGATTTTTTCTATAACTGAATATTGCTTAGTGTAACAGTCAATTAAAAAACTTTTATTAGTATCAGAGTGATTTATTTTCAACTTAAAATCTATAAGTCCATTAACAGAATTGTAATTAAATGTTACGTCAATTAAATCATTTATTACATCAATATCATCATTGCAATCATCATCTTCATGTATTATCTCATTATAAATTAGCTGGTTAATGTACTTTTTAGTGTAAAATCTATTTAAAAATCTCAATAATCCATAGTCTAATAGTTCATTTTGAAATTTAGATGTGTAATCATCATCCCAAGAATAATCATCGTAAGTGTTGAAATCTACATAGAAATCATCATTTTCTGTTAATGTGAATGTAAATGAACCACCACCAGTAGTAAATTTACTGACATAGTTTTCATAAAATACATTAAACCAAAATGAACCTAACAAAGATTTCAATTTGCTGAAATCTTCTGAAAAATCAAAATCGACTTCCACATCTGGAATAGGAACTGGATAAAATGAAACACTTAATTTACCGTAAATTTTTATATACCGTTTTATTTCAGCATAAACATCAGGCATTAATCCCTCTTGACAATACAAACTTAATTGCGTTATCACTTCTATTAAACTCCTAGCATTACTATGGTTATGGGCCTCTGATGAGCTTTTTTTTGTTTTATAATTTACATGCGGACACAATGATTTTATAACAGTTTTTAAATAACTTGTATCAGTCATTGCTGATTTATATAATTTTGGATTTATCAAAGGAGGCATTATGTCCTTCAACCTATCAGATATTGCCATAATTTGTTTTTCATAACTTTGGTGATTTTCACATAAGTCATTTAATATTTTTCTTTTCAAAGCAATATCGCTTACGATAATATCACCATGCTCACCACAATGTTTAATGAATATCTCGACAAACTTATCTTTTGAGTCATTAATATAGTTTTCATTTTTTGAATAGTAATAATCCTGATTTATATATAGTTCGTATAGAAATTGTGGACTGTTATCACTATTGTTTACTTCAGAAACATCTGTATCGCACTTAATCGACTTGAAATCGAAGATATAAACGGGCGATTTCAGTTGGTTAATAAATGTATTTATTTCCTTGTTGTTTAAATTAAACAATTGATTTGTTTTCATCTTATTTAGATTATTTATACTGACTGGAGATTAGAGTATTACCAATAGTAGTGAAGTTAATTGATTTAAACGATAGTTACTCATATTTTCTGTTTTAGGACAATTATAAGTGCTAGTAATACAGTTCAAGATTTAATCAATAAGTTGCGTTTATTACTTGAATAAATGCAATCTCCTTACAATAAAACTAATTTCATTGTCATTATATTTACTCTTTAAAATTAGGATTATCTTTAATCTGTATCATAAGTGGTTGCATATAATTTCGGAGTGTTATTTTAAATTTCTAATAGTATTTGTGTTTTACAAGGAGAAATATAGCATTATGAATTTACTGGACCTTTACTATAAAAAGGATAAAGAATAGATATACGTTGTAAACTGTAGTAATAGAATTGTTTTTCACCAATGATTTAGTCGCATATAGTCCACTAAATACCATTTATGCGCATATATCCGCATACAGTTAACTATATGCATCTAAATGCTATTAATTATTCGCATAAAGGCGGGTAATGTAGTTTCATCAATAAATTCGAATATTGTATAAAACGAATAAGGAGTGTTTTGCTATCAATTAGAGACTTACAATTTCTAGATGGAAAGTGAGGAGAGATACTTAAACTCAATAAAAAACGGTTATTACAAGTAGGCTATAAAACTCCTCAATTCAATAGAACGTATAAATAACTGTAAAAACAAAACAATTACCGTGCAAATTCCCAAAAACGAAAAAGGCTCACAAGTTGAAAATCTGTGAATTCTTACTAACAACAACTCGTTTGTAGGTGCTCGTTCGAACCGCTTTTGAATAGATTTGAAGAAGTTTAGGGAATAAAAAAGCCACCCTATTAGAGTGGCTTAATAATTTTAAATACTAGCTAATATAGATAACTTCTATAAATGAATAGCTATTCCAACAGAACCGCCTAATCCACCCATTTTCATTTCAATATTATCTACATCACTATTCATCATATAATAGCCTAGAGATGGATTAATAGAAATATTTTCAGCCAAATACCAAGCATAACCAACATCAATACCTATTCCACTTATATCAATATCATCAGCACCAACATCTTGAGTTCCCATTATATAACTTCCTTGCCCCCAAAGTCCTGACTCACCAATATAATATCTTGCCATAAACCCATAGGACAATAAACTTGATTCTGAATCATCAGCACCTTCCATTTCAAGTTTTGAACTAGTATAATTTATAAGTAATCCTAAAGCTAAATCATCTATAACAAAACATCCTCCATTTAAAGAAAATTCGGTTACAGTACTTGTCATATCTGGGAGATCAGATTCATCTTCTCCTTCAATACCAGACAGACTAAGACTTACAAAACCAAAATTTGAATCAGCACCCAAAAGAATTGTCCCTTTCTCTGTTTGAGCAGAAAGCTCCAATACGAGAAGAAATGTAAATGCGGTAATAATAATTTTTTTCATAATGTTAATTTTTAATGTTATGGTGTAAAGGTAATTATTTTCAAATATGATGAGATAGCAGTAAATTAACCTCACCTTGTTTATTTGATTACAACAGTTTTACAAAAAAAAATGCAGTTCTTTTGGATTTATTTGAAGAAGGTTGAACCAAACTATTGTTTAGGGTGTGATTTTTTTTGAAGATTTTGACTTGTTAAATTCATAGCTATACATTATCAAATATTTTTTGAAACTAAGAGCAGTGTTTTGACTTGAGTTGGGAATGTTTTTGAAATATACCTACTAATAATTAGATAAATGTAGATGAGTTTGGAGTAAATAAAAATTCAATTATATTCGTTATAACCGTATATATTCTCACACTACTAGACTAACATCTCAAGCAATATTGTTTGCGTAAATAATAGGAATAAGAAAAATGTTATGATTTAAAATATTTATCCATTTTAAATGTAAGGTAAAATACAACGATAGTTATTTTTAGGATTATACTTTTGATTATTCTTTTAGGGTGGCACCCATTCTCCGAAATGCACACCAAAACGACCTAGCAGCAGACTCTATTTGACTTATTGATAAATTATATAGTTTATATTTGGAGGATTAATTAAAGAGTACTAAAAGTTTACATCTATAAAAATGATAAGATTAAGTAAGGCGGCAAAAGAGTTAAATGTGGGTATTGCAAATATCGTGGATTTTTTATACTTAAAAGGATTCGATATTGATGGGCGACCTAACACCAAAATAACTTCTGAAATGTATGAATTATTACAAAAGGAGTTTAGTCCTTATGCCGAAATGAAGAAACAATCAGCAAATTGGGAATCTAGAAAATTACATCTAAATACTAAATCAGTTGTCAAAAAACCTAAAGCCACTGAGTTAGAGAATAAGAAGGATTTTGGAGAAGAAAAAAATCAATCTAACTCTTCTGGAGAGGCTGAGAAAAGAACGACCAATTCTAAGAGTATTAACCAAGTGAAAAAGCCAGGGATTAAATCGAAGTTAACATCAGCAGAGGAAAATAAATTAAATCATAAGAAGTATAACTCTAAAAATTCTTTTGATGTTAAATTATCTTTTCTCTTTGAAGATGACGAGTTAATCCTCCTCAAAAAACACGGAGAATGGTATAGGGCATTATATGAGGGTAAAATTAAACCCACAAGTGAAAGTCAAAAAATATTCACCAAAAAATCATCTGATTCACCTCCAATAAATCATCATCATTCAGTTTGGAGGAAGTATTTGTCAGTCCAAGATTCTTGGGGTGAAATAAATAAAATTCTAAATGCAAGCTCTAAGGATGATTTAAAAATTCTAGCTGACATTTTGGAATGTAGCTTTGTGACAAGTGATGACATCCTAAAATCATTAATTAAAAAAAGTAAAAACATAGTAGATGATATCGTTGATGATAACCAATATTCTTATAGAGATATTTTAACAAAAGTCGCTCACCAACTTAAAATTACAAAGGATAATAATGTCCGCTTTACAGATCGATTAAAAGATGAAGAATGGCTTGACTTTGATAATGGTATACTTGGAACCGCTTTCTTGAGTTTATCAAATCTTGCTATAGCTACTATTAGTCATCATAGTGCTAAAAGCAGTGCTTATTCAAAGACTTCGAATAAGGATTTAGAGCGTAAAATTACTTTAACAGTTTTTAAAGAGTGTTACAATAAGATGAGTGATAGAGAGAAAAGGGATTTTGATAGGAAAATAGTAGCTTTGGCAAAAGAAAACGGAGATACTTTAATGAAAGTTGGCTCAGTAATAGGAACTCTAACAGCAGCAAACTTATCTGGATTTGGTGTTTATGTTTTAGCGACATCTACTTTAGGCGCTATAACAGGAGCAATTGGATTAACCCTACCATTTGCTGCATATACAGGTTTAAGTTCCGTTATTTCAACAGTTCTAGGCCCTGTAGGTTGGGCCGCAACTGGTATTTATGCAGTTTATAAATTAAATGATGTAAATTACAAGCGAATTATTCCTGCTATTATTTATATTAATTGGCTAAGAGAAAGTACACAAAAATCTAGAAAACATAATAAGAGCTTATAATTCATTGTTTAATTATCTATACACAGAAACTAATAGAGAGTTATGATATTCAAAATGATTCAAAAAAATGCAACTATTTTTTTAAAAAAAATTAGTTCAGTTATCATAATTTCAATTGTAGTTTTAATTTTTGGTACTGGCTTGTATTTTTCGATTTTACTACCAAAAATTATTGCTATCATTATAATGTCTATTACATCATCGATATGTACATTATTTATAATTAAGAATCAGAATAACCTAGAAATGGGGACATCTGATAAAAGAAATACAATCGATGAAAACAAATACAAGTCAAAGATTAAAAATCTAAAATCTCAACTAGAAAGAGTTAATAGTATTGGTCTTAAAATTGCTAATATTACAGATATACAAGAGGTAGGATTAAAAAAAATAACCCTCAATATTACGGACTATAAAGAAGTAGAAATATCTAAAAGAGACTTATCAATTGATATTCCATTATTAGGTAAGTTTAATAATAAACATCATGTTACTGAATTTAAAGGTGTTTTAAGTAAGTTAATATCCGTAAAGTACGGATTGGATTTGTCTAAAATAAAAATATGTCTCAACAATGGGGTTATTTATATTTCAAATACTCAACCAAAATATATCGGCTATGAGACAAATGAAAATATTTGGAAGTTAAGAGAGTTAAGAAGTAAACTGGAAAAAGGTAACGAGTATAAAAATTATGAAATAATTACTGATAGCAATAGATTAATCGAAGAATCTGAGCTACAAGAAAAAGAATTAATGAATAGAATCTCAAATAATTTAGAATTAGGAGAGTTTACATCCGTTATTGAAGATGCTAATAAGAATTATATACGAGAAACTTTATTTCACTTAAAGATGGAGATAAAATTTGTTAATTCATTAGATTCATATGTGGAAGGAGTCCATAAATTTATTGAATCATATAAAGATGATGTGAATAATGAATTAACAAAAACGATAGACTTTGAATCTCAAAAAGCGTGATTAGTGTTCTATAATATTTATCTACAACAGGCATCCTAGATAACTATTTATTATAAGAGTTTGTAACTCTAATAGTTTTTAAGATTTATTTTCAAAATTTTGAATTATTGATGAAACTACAACTCCTCCAGCTGTCCCTGCTAAAAACCCCCAAACTCCAATAGCACCTCCTAAACCTGCAATACCAATACCTCCAGTACCAAAAATAAATAATCCTCCAATTGTCCCTATCAACCCACCAATAATTAATTTAGAAACTGGAGATTGATTTATCCACATTATTTTCTTTATCTCTGTTGCTTTTTCAGATGAGTTGAGTTTCGATTTCTGAATTATTTGTATTTTCTTTAAAAGTTCTAAAAGTACTTCACGTTTTGTTTTTGATAGTTTAGTAATAAACAAAATTGCTTTATTGATTTCTTTAGAAAAATCACTTTCAGATTTATTGTTTATGTTTTTATTGTGCCTTTTGTTTTTAAAGAACCCTAAATCTTTAAAGAATTTATTATCTCCACTCATAGCGTATCAGTATTTATCATTTTGGTAGCTAAAAATACTCTTTTTTTTTAAACTTTAGTAAACGCTGTGTAGTTAATCTCGGAGTGTTATTTTAATAACAAATTGCAACATTGTTTTAGTAGGTTAGAAAAAGATGTTGAGAATTTACTTGACATTTATTATAATACGAAATAAGAAAAGTTTTACCATGTAAATGATTATAATAGGATTGTTTTTCACCAATAATATAGTAGCATTTATTGCACTAAATACCATATATAATTATATCCGCATACAGTTAACTGTATGCATCTAAATGCTATTAAATATTCGCATAAATGCATGTAATGAAAATTCAAAATAGCAATTATTAACTACGAGAATAGATACTATCCTAGAATTACTAAATTTGGACTAAACAAAAGTCTGACTTAATAAATACTAATGGTATTTATGGTTTATTAGTAATAATTTAAATTATAACTATGAGATTCTCATAAATAATAAGAATAATTCTAGGCGTGATTCAAAAAGCAGAATAATAAGTTCGTTTGAACAGACTAAAAAAACAAAATTATGTATTTATTCTTTGACACAGAAACCACAGGACTTCCAAAAAACTGGAAAGCACCTGTTACCGATTTAGATAACTGGCCACGAATGATTCAAATAGCATGGATATTGTGTGATACCAAGGGCAATAAAATTGATACACAGGTACACATTATAAAGCCTGAAGGGTTTACAATTCCGACAGAAGCTTCAAATGTCCACGGTATAACCACAGAGATGGCAAATGAACAAGGAATACCATTAATTGAGGTATTACATAAGTTTAATGATGCAGTAGCTCAAACGGACTATATTGGTGCACACAACATAAGCTTTGATGAAAAAATTATAGGTGCTGAACTTTTAAGAAAAGAAGTGCCAAGTTCTTTTGAGTCAACTAAGAAACTATGTACAATGAAGTCTTCAACTGAATACTGTAAAATACCAGGTCTTTATGGTTATAAATGGCCTACCCTATCCGAACTACATATAAAACTATTTGGAGAGGATTTTGAAGACGCTCACGATGCACTTGTAGATATCTCTATAACAGAGAAATGCTTTTGGGAATTGAGAAATAAAGGGGTTATTTAAATTCTATTTTAAACAGATTTTCCATTGGTATAAAAATTTATCACAATTCTATTTCATACACTATTCAGCTTTATAAATGGAAGATCAAATAGTTAACATACAAGGTATTGATATTACCTTTTTTAGGAGTCCTAAAGCAAAGAGACTGAACATCACCATCAAACCTTTTATTGGTGTTCGTGTGTCTATACCACATACAGTAAGTTTTAAAAAAGCAAAAGAAGCTACGCAAGGACGTATTGATTGGATTAAGTATCATTTAGCTAAGATGCAAAAAGCAGAAAATGGATTTACCGTATTTAATACTGATACAAAGTTTCAAACCCGAACACATCATTTAGATATAAAAGTTTCTGATACTGACACAATAAGATCTGTGATTAGAAATAACAAAATAACAGTATCCATACCTAAATCATATGATATAGCAAGTGTTGAAGTTCAAATTGAAATTCGAAAGGCTATTGAACGTGGCTGGAGAAAAGAAGCCAAAGAGTATCTTCCAAACAAAGTGAAAGTTTTGGCAGAAAAGCACAAGTTTGAATATAAAAATGTTTCCATTAAGAATGCAAAAACTAGATGGGGAAGCTGTTCGTTTGAAAATAACATCAACTTAAATCTTCATTTAATGCGTTTACCAGACCATCTTATAGATTATGTAATTCTTCACGAGTTGGTTCACACCAAGGTTAAAAACCACGGTAAATATTTCTGGCAACTATTAGACATTGTCTCTGGGAGTGCAAGGGAATTAGATAGAGAAGTTAAAGAATATAGATTAAAAATATATTAATATGTTGATTGTAAATATTATTCAAACAAAAGAACTAAATTAAAACAAATTCTATTAGCAATTAAATACATCAATTGGGGTAAAAAAAACATTAATTAAAGACTCTCTTGAATTAGTAAGGGTTTATAAGGAGTAAATAATCTTATGTATTGAGGTAATTTACAGTATTTAGTGAAATTTTAATAAAAATAAAGTTTATGGATTGTGATGAACTAAAAGAAGGAATAAATCAAAAGTGGTATGTTAACGGTCAATTAAAGAGTGAGACAACATACAAAAATGGAAATTTAAATGGAGTTTGCAGAACCTGGTGGGAATGTGGGCAATTAGCTGCAAAATCTTATTATGTACAAGGGGATATACAGAATTCAAAAAACTGGGGACGAAATGGTCTTATATGGTGGGAGGACAATTGGATTAATTCTAAAAGGAATGGGGTACAAAAAATATGGTATGAAGATGGTCAATTAAAAGAAGAATTATATTATAAAAACGGATTAGGAAGTGGTACTCAAAAAAAATGGTATGAGAATGGCCAAATTAAAAAAGAGTCTAGTTATAAAAATGGAGTTTTAGATGGGGTAGAAAAAATATGGTCAGAAGAAGGACAACTTAAAGAGTTACTTAATTACGATAATGGAATAATAGAAGGAGAACAAAAAGAATGGTATGAAAATGGGCAATTATGTACAAAAGGTAGTTATTTAGACAATAAAATGAATGGTTTATGGCGAGCATATTATGAGAATTCTCAATTAAAATTGGAAATAAATTACATAAAAGGTGAATATACAGGTGAATTTAAAAGATATCATGAAAACGGCCAATTAAATGAATTATTCAAATACAATAATGATATTTTGGAAGGAGAACAAAAAGAGTGGTATCAAAATGGACAAATCAATTCAAATTTTCATACTCAGGAAGGTAAAGTTAATGGGATTGTTGAAAATTGGTATGATAATGGGCAATTGAAAGAAGTAGCTGAATATGTAAATAATGAAATAGATGGTTATCAAAAACTTTATTATGAAAATGGTCAATTAAAATATAAATGTAAGTATAGAGAAAACCAAAAAATTGGTACGTCATATGAATATTATAAAAATGGGAATTTAATGTACACAGGAAATTGGGTGTTAAATAGTCAAGAAGGGGTATGGAATTTATATTTTGAAACTGGAGAACTTCAACGAAGAAATGTTTTTGAAAAAAATAAAAAAATAGATCAAAAAGATTGGAATAAAAATGGTGAATTGATTAGTAATTCAATAACGGAAATAGATAATGATTTAATTGCTACAGAGAGTGATTTACCTTTTTAATTCCACTAATGTTCCATTGTATAATTTTACACCTAACTTATAAGTTTATAAGTTGAAATTTTAATTCAATATTTAATGATGTAATATTAACAATACTCGATGAAAAATATAAATATTACTACTTATCATTAAGACTCTAATAATCCCAATCTATTTAATACACATACAAATTTAATACAGGGGATTTAAAGCTTAAAACAAACCATCTCATCCCCTATTTGCCAGTTCCAGAAAAAGGTCTACATTTACTCAAAGGAATGCTATTATGTAACGGTGTCCAAATGGTGTCCATTAGAGAAGTAGAAAGTGAAAATGCCCGAAAATAGTAGGATGTAGAAGGAGTTTCGATTCCCTCTTTCTCCAAATTCAACCTTTTGTAATTCTATATCTGGAGTTATTTCTTTTAATTTTTTCATAATCTTTTTGTTAAAACCGTATTCTTCTCCAATTCCCTGGATCGTCATAATTATCAAAACTTATATCTTTATCCTCAAGCGATGCAAACCTCCAGGAAACAAAACCGACTTCTACAATTCCCTTTTTAGTGTAAACTTTTGGATTGTATAAGTAGTCCAAATAAACCACATCAGAACCCTCAGCATGCGACCTAACGGTATAGACTTTATCTCCCATTGGAAATTTTATTTTCATTTTGTTTTTATGAAAATAGGAGTTCATACACAAAACCTTTTCTCCTTTCTTAAATAACTTCATCTATCTTCTCTAAAAGTTTAACCATAGCCCAAGTATCTAATTTGCAATACTCTAATAATGCTGTTCTAGTGACTTTTTGCACTTTACACCCTTTAAATAAGTAGATTTTGATAAAATATGAGTCATGTTCATTTATTTTAATTATCACTGTTTGAATGAAAAAATACCCTAAAAAAGATCCAGAAGAAATACGCAAAAGATAGAATTGTCAATATATCTGATACCATGATTTTTCATTTTTAACTATTAATTAATTCCTTAGAAAGGCTTTTAGTTAATTTGACTGTGTTGGCTAAAGGCTTAGTATTCTTTCTGAAATGCCAGTTGTAAAACCAAATCTCATTTCTATTGGGTAGTGGTGTGTTAATTATTTCTTCTAGCCACATAGATATTCCTAAACTGCAAAAACCTCTAATAGTATAAACTCTTCCTTTTTTAGGGAAATTCATAAACATAATCTGAGGTTCTTTTACACTAAAAGACTCATTTACACATCTAACCTTATCTCCTATCTTAAAATGACTTTTCGATTCTCCCATCTTTTAAAATCTCTGCGTTAATTTTAACTTTTCTATTCCATTGGTCCTTCTTTCTTAACCATTCTTTATCCGATTTAAAACTCGCTGAACACATACTAGGCATAGCAAAGCGAATAAGATCTGAATTAGGTTTAATGCTGTCTCCATTGATTGCAAAACGCTTATTTTCCTGACCTCTATCTTTCATAGTTAAAGCGATCTTACGTTCCCAATATTTCCTTGGATAATCGGTAGAATAGGTGCTTTCAAAACCTTTTAAAAAGTTAAATTTTTTATCTTTTCTTTCACGCCACATTCTGTGAACAACTGCAGCATGATTTGTATAAAATCGGCGGGGTTCGGTAAGTGGAAAAGGTGTGCAATTAATTTCTCTACTTCCATCTTTATAAATGATTTCAATAGGAATTAAGTCATCTTCAAAAAATAGCTCCTCGATTAAGTCGCCATTCATAGTTCGAAATTCTTTGATATTTGTCTTCATCTCTTTAATGTTTAAATAAATTTAAACATCAAGATCAATGTGTAGGGAATACCTTTGTTTTTAAGCTCTCGCTTCACATATCATCCACCGTGCCCAAGTAAGGATCGGTTGGCATACTCAAAGTAACTCTTGATGTATATTTCACAAATAAAATACTTGTTTGTGACAATTACTGTCAAAAACGTAGCTTCAATATAAATAATGGAAAACCTATTTAATTTTTTAGACGGTTGTCTCACATTTTAATTCCACCGCAGCTAGGTTAAAGCTCGGTTGGCATACTTAATAGTAACTCTTGATGATAGACAAATATATAAAAAAGTTCTATATTAGCATATCAAGGTAAGAAAATACAAAACACTCAGTTTGGAGTTCTAATAGTAGACTTGTTTTTGCTGACAAACAAACAATAAAAATTATGAGTACTAAGGTTTACGTTATAATCGCAATAGTAATTATGGGGCTATTTATTTTAAGAAGAATGAAGAAAGCAGCTGGAATAGCTGTCTTAAAAACAAAAATTGGAACTTCAGATGGTTTAAATTATGAAGTACTATTTGTAAAAATACATCCCGAAACAAAAGAAATTGAATATGTAAGGATGGCTTTAAATTTTACAGCCAAAATCTTATTTATAATTCAGAAAAAAGATGAATACGTTAGTAGTCAAATATTAGACTTTTTAAAAAAAGTTTCAGAAACTGAAATGACACCAAAAGATATTGACAGATTTATTCCCAATGGTATTTCAATCACCGTAGGAAGTCCAAAAGGAAAAGTAACTGAAGGTGTATTGTATTTTAAAGATATGAGAACTAGAAACGTTATGACCAAATTACCTCCAACATGGTTTGAATACCAATTAGCTCATACTGTAATTGCCTTAATTAAGGTTACAGTCGAAAAGCTGGACGATTTCCATAGAGAATGTCTAAAAAATTCCTTAAAATTTATGGCTGATAAGTATGAATCTGGAGTAAACCCAAAAGAAATAAGCGTAATGGTTAATTTACCTAATGAATCTTTCTTGTCAAGACATTTTTAAAGAAAAGAAGTCAGTACCATAAAATTATTTTTTCGGTAGGCATATTTCCAGTAAAATCGTCTTTTGCCATAGGACAACAAAACCTTGTATGGCAGTGTCGAAACGAGTAAGCCTGATAGAGATGCTGCCAACACTTTTTCGTGCCAGATCTCTACTGCAGTATGGAGATGTGAGACAAAATTAACATCCTTAAATTCTGGTTTAACTGAGAAAACAAAGGAGATCTAGTTTCTTTAGTCGCTCCTCCTATTGTGTCGTAAAACCTAAGACCTAATTGGTTATACACCCATGTTGGCCAGATCCTTCGAACATTTATCAACAATAGTGAGTAATTTTGAGAGATCCTCGTCAATATTGAGAACTTGCGTTTTGTTTGACGCTTGATGTCTCTAATGATTGATTCTGAACTCTTTTTACGTACCATAATTCGTTGTTTTGTTTCTCAAACGAAGGTTAACCTTCGTTTGAGAAAGTGTGACTTAAATTTACTAATTTAGAGTCCAACTTCTGCTGACGATTTACAATTACGATGAAAGTAGAATATTATCTTCTAGTGGGTATTACTACCACAGTGAGAATCTTAATATTTCTCCTAATCTTTCAATCGGGACTACTCTTAGATTTGAAAAAGTTAACATTTTATTAGGTTTTGACTTGTACCCTAACAGTATTAATTTTGGAGTGGGTATTCAATTATTCTAATCCGCTCCATCTAAGTACTAGTTGAATAACTGTATTCTAAAGCATTATTTAAAATAAACAAAAAACTTATCTATTGATATCATTCCAATGTTCATTTCCTCGTCATTCTTTTTTTGAATTCTTGCAATTAATTCCTTCTTTAAATTGGCTTTTATATCTTTTCCACAAACAACTATTATGAGAGATTCTAATCCTATAATATCAGAATACTCCTCAATTTGACCAATTAATCTCTTGTGCTCACTTAAATTTGTATAATTATGTTTAAGTTCTACAATTATGTGCGGTTTATTTTTCTTTTTTTCAATTGCAATATCAGCCTTTGAAAGAGTATAAGTGTGCTCTTCAATGACGTTTGCTTTTGAGCCTAAGTAATTACTAAGTTTTTTTGCAAGAGACGTTCTATAATCAGCCTCTTTTTTACAGTTTCTTGGTTTCCATTTATCGATAGTATTTTTAGTAATATCTTCGACAGATTTTCCAAATAATAAATCTAATACCATTTTATTTTTTATTGATAGTTGACAACTAAATACAATTGCAATATAAAAATACTTCGTCAAAATCCTTCACATGTATTAAATATAATTTTATAAACCATCTATTAGCTGAGATACCATATATAAATATAATTTCTTAAATTCGGTTTAAGTTAAAATATCAACTTACAGTTTATTAGGGTAAAAAGTGCCCTATTAGGTGACTCTTTTTTTAGGGCATCTCTGAAACACTGAAAATATTGAGATACAAGAGTACGTTCGAGTCTCGTCCAGACCGCAACTTTAAAAACAAATATTAACAAAAGCCTTGTAAATCAGTTATTTACGAGGCTTTTTCTTTTTTCAAAACCTTAAAAATAGCATAAAATAACATCAAAAAGGTGCCCTAATCGAGACCTATTTTTTGTTAACACAAAACCTTTGTAAAGTCTTGATATTGTTGATAATAACTGCGAAATTCGACTAAATTAAATAGTCACTTTTCGTATATTATTGATGCTAAATCGGTGACCTATTTATGAAGGATACATTTTCAGTTTTATTTTTTTTGAAGGTTTCTAAGGCGAAATCTGACGGAACTGTACCTATTTATGTTCGAATTACTGCCAATGGAAGTCGTTCTGAAGTCTCAATAAAGAGATATATTTCAAAAGAGCGATGGAATAGTTCTAAAGGAAAAGCTAAGGGTACAAACCAAGATAGCCAATTACTAAATAAGTATATAGACATTATTCGATCTAAAGTATTAGACGCACATCAAACCCTTATTCAAGAAGGGAAACATATCTCTGGTAAATCGATTAAAAACAAGTATTTAGGTGTAGACGAGTTTGCTAAGAAACTCATTGAAGTATACCAATACCACAACCAAAGCATAGAGGAATTAATAGGGATAGAATATCAGTATTCTACTTATTCTAAGTTCAAGACCTCATTGATGCATTTATCCAATTTTATTCAATCAAAGTATAATGTCGATGATATTCCTCTTATTGACTTGCAGTATCAATTTATCACCTCGTATGAACATTATCTTAAAGTAAATAAAGGTATAGGTATAAACACCTCTAATAAGTATATGTTGCATCTAAAGAAGGTAATTAATTTGGCTATTGACAATGAATGGTTGGTTCGTAACCCATTCAATAGATTTAAGATGAAAAACAAGCCCTCTGAGAGAGTTTTTCTTATAGAAGATGAACTTGAATTATTGAAACACCTATTTTAAATCAAAGAATATCAGAAGTCAGAGATGTATTTGTGTTCTGTTGTTTGACTGGACTTGCTTACTCTGATGTTAAGTCTTTATCAAGCAATGATGTTAGTAAGGGAATAGATGGTAAAATGTGGATTAGAAAGCATAGAAAGAAGACTGGGAGTTTATCTCGAATTAGTATTGTTCCCTATGGAGTTGAGCTTATTGAAAAGTATAAAGATCACCCAGAGGCTAATACCAAAGAAATACTCTTTCCAGTAATAAGTAATCAAAGAATGAATAACTACTTAAAGGATGTAGGAGCCCTCTGTCACATAGATAAAAAGTTAACATGTCACGTGGCTCGACATACCTTTGGAACCTATACAGCGACTCTTGGAGTTCCTACTGAAACGATTGGTCAAATGATGGGACATAAGTCGATTAATACGACACAGATTTATGCTAAGATAATAGATAAGAAAATAGCTAATGATATGGATGATTTCTCAAACAAACTACCCGAATTTAAGATTAAGGCAAGTTAACATATATCGTTTTCAATTTGTTTAAAATCAATTAGTTATTGTTGATAAGTGGCTATACCTCACCTTTACCTAAAGGCTCATTATTCGTATCTTTAAAATAAAACAAATGTACAAAGACGAGTTAATTACAAAGACAGACCTTGAGCAATTAAAAACAGAGATAAAAGATGTAATTATCAGTCTGATAGATGATACATTTTCTAAGAACAAATGGCTGAAATCAAATGATATTCAAAAGATGCTTGGAGTATCCTCAGGAACACTCAAAAACTTAAGATTAAATGGAATACTCCCTCATTCTAAAATTGGGGGTACAATCTATTATAATTACGCAGATATTCTTTGTGTCTTAGAGAAGAATAAGATTTGTAATGTTTTGGAAACGAAGGCATAAAAAAACCACCCTCTCGAGTGGCTTTTCTTATAATTCGTACCCTTCGGGGAATTCGTTAACTCTTACTAAATTCAACAGGTTTTTGTATCATATTATTTAATACCCTGTCTAATATATATTTATATGTATTATTAATGTTTGTCATAATTACTTAAATTTAACCCTCCCATTATCTATAACAAACTCTTCCATATCGTATATAAACTGTTTGTTTTGAATAGTCTGTTCCAGGAGATGAGTACAATACACTACCTCACCACTTCTTTTTACAGAAACATATTGAACTCTAGTTACTAAAATTCCTCCATCATAACCCTTTTCTCTGTATCTTAAATATACATTATCCTCATCCATAGGATGGTGGTGAAAGCTAAACCCACTATAAAGCATAGAGTCTGTAGGGCTTGAATTACCCAAACCATTTACCTGATTTAACAAGCTATCTATCTGTCTTTTTGTAAACCTTACTGCCATATTAATTTAGTTTCTTCAATACAAAGTGAATAGCTTTGAAACACATTTTCAAATTCCTGCCCAAACAAAGCAAGAGGAACAAATAGTAGTATGTAAAGTAGTTTTTTCATATTGTTATTGAACTAGTACTTAGAAGGAACGGATGGGGCGGACTGTATAAGAATGGTACTTGAGAGTATTAACATTGAATCCACCATAACTATAATCAACGGGCGAAGCGGTGTTATAATTGCCCTCCGAGGAAGACCAATAATACCCATCATCAAACCAGCCGATATTGTCTGCACCTTGTCCTATAGTATAGTACATTTCTATTAGTTCATCTTTTGAAGGTAAGTACCAATCGCTGTAGCCTCCTGATTCGTAAGTTAATACCTCACTTGCTGCAATAGGCGACTGTGAACAGCCAGCTACTATATCTAAGGTGTTCTGATAACCGGCACCTATTGCTTGTTCATCTGCTCCTGATATATCCGTTCCATAACAACCCCACTCAAATTGACCTAAATCCTCCATTGCAGCAACTAATCCATGTTCTCCTGATTCATCAACATAGAAAACTATTCCACCAAAAACTTCATCACCAACTTGAATATTTGTACTCCCAGCACATTCATAACCCCAATCAGCATATTCACAACTTCCATTAGCCATATTTGCATCAGAATTATAATTACAAGCTGCTTCATCTAAACAACCCATTGTCAAAGTTCCGAAGGCTCTTATGGGACGGACTTTTCCTGTAGAGTAAAATGATACCCAAACTACAGGAGGATCATTAATAGTAATTGTATAATTATCTGAACCAAATATAATTCGATAAGTCCCAGAAGAAGATATGTAAGTATTCTGAAAATCTGAATTATTTTGTATAAAACTAAATTGTCCTATATCTGATGGAACTGTGTTATATATTTCAAGCAATTCATAAGCAGAAGGTAAAAACCAATCTGTATAACCTTGATGTTCATAATCTAAAGTTGCTTGTGCTGCGAATATTTCTTCATTTACACAACCTTGATTTACTCTATCTATTGTATTCTGATAACCTGCTCCTATAAAAAAATCAACTTCTCCAACATTTTCTTGACTACAAGCGATATAATCTCCAATATCTTCCATTGCAACAACTAAACCTCTATCACCTGTTTCATCAACATAAAACACAATTCCACCTTCAGTAAGATCTCCCACTTGATATTCTGGTAATGCATTACCATCACAATCTAAACCTTCAATTGGTCCAGGAACATCACATCCACAACCTAAATCATTATTGTAACAACTACCATCATTTAAAATAGCAGTTTCATCGTAATTACAAGTCCAAGAATATGTACACCCATAAATAGAATCTAATGAAGCTTGCAAAGAAACATTCTCCTCTTGCAGAGAAACAATATTATCCTCAGGAATATCATTCACATACCAATCACATAAACTAAAGCCTTCTATTGCCTCTGTAACCTTAATCTGATAACCAAAGCCTGGGGTGAAGTTACCTATCCCATTAAAGCTGAATTCTGGCATATATACAGAACCATTATTATCTTTTACTATAGCAATACTTTCTATATGATTAGAGAGGCCTTCAGCAACGTCTATAGGGCTTGGGCAACCATAACCAATCATATTCCATCCAGAACTTAAATCTATTGTTGTGTTCCAAGTATCTAGAGCTTGTTGGAGGGATGATAGTGCTAATGAAGACTCCTCTAATAAAACTTGATTAACAATATCTAAACTATCAATTGTGTATTCTTCATAACTCATACAGGAATCATCATCTGTATTTGCTTGAGGGTTGTAGGTATAGTATTCTGAATCAATACAACCATATATTGCTACTATCTCCATAATAAATTGATGAAGTGTATAAACATATCCATCATTCCACGTCCCTGTAGAATGAATTAACCCAAAATTCTCTGGATTCCCATTAGCATCAAAACCTCCTGGTTCTTCACTAGCCCAATTAGTGAAAATTACTTCTGTATCATCAATCCAAACATAATTTCCATTGGCATAATTTGACAGCCCAATCCAAGCATCTTCTACTTCTGAATTGATTAAACTAGAAATAAATTCATTTTGATTTGAATTTTGAATTGTGGCTAAATGCCCCTCATATGAACTACATATACTATCTGCATTTGACCAATTATCAACAACATTTGATACGTAATAATAACTACCATCATAGAATCCTCCATAAGTAAATCCATCAATTTGAGATAAAGTACTCCCTTCTTCTAAAGAATAACAAGAACCATCATCTATGTTCACATAAGGATTATAATTCTCTGCGTTTGCATCAGTACAACCATATATTGGTAAATATTTGATACTATCAACTACAAATATTGAATTGCTAAATATATCTACAGTAATAAAATTTATAGTAGGCATCACAGAGTCTGGCGAACTAAAATTAGTGTTAAAAATAATATTACCAGAAGTTCCCAGAATACCACATTCGTCAAGTAAATATGTATAAAGTACTTCATTACTATGAAGAATCTGTATTTCTAGCCATATTGAACCACAAAAACCACCACATATTTGTTCAGAAGATAATTCATAACTCAAATGAATTTCTTTAATTGAATTTAATTTTACGTCAATTTGAGTAGATGGAACAGTAAAGTGCTCCCAGCAAGAGTTTACAGAAGTATCTTCATATTCTATAGCATTTGAGTTTATATTAATACTAATCAAGTCCTGCCCAAACAAAGCAAGAGGAACAAATAGTAGTATGTAAAGTAGTTTTTTCATAATTAGTTGTTAGAAGGAACGGATTGGGCGGACATTGTAATCTTGATTATCTGCTGGCTTATCATCATTGTGCACAATACCAGTATTGAAATCTAAAACATATGCATACATATTATTATTATGCTCAGAAGAAGACCAATATCTAGAATAATTAAAACCGCCTAAATTCCCATTTTCTGAGATTTGTCCGATTGATGAATACATTTCTATTAACTCATCTATTGATGGTAAATACCAGTCGCTATAGCCTTCTGCTTCGTAATCTAAAGTTGCCTGGGCTGCTGTAACATAATAAACATTATCTGTTGCGCATCCTTGGTTTTCTATATCCAGTGTGTTTTGATAACCTGTACCTATAGCTGTTCCATCAGCACCATTAACATCTATTAAGTTACATCCCCATTCAAAAGAACCTTCTATATCTTCTAATGCAGCAACTAATCCATGTTCACCTGTTGTATCTATATAAAATATAATCCCGCCGAAAGCTAAATTTCCAATTTGTAATGTAAATACTCCATCACAATCATAGCCTTCTTCAGCATATTCACAAGAACCATCTTCATACAAATGAGATGTATCAAAGTTACACGCTAAACTATCTGTACAACCAATCTGAGAATTGATTAATTGTAAGTTATCCTGCAGAGATAAAATATTAGCATTATGTATATTAATAAGGCTATCTTGTAATAGAACATTCTCTTCGAGCACTTGATTTAAAGATTGTACTAAAACTAATAAAATATTATTCTGCAATATTGTCAATTCTATATCTTGTTGTAAATCAGTATTAATCGATTGAGTTATCACCAAAGAATCCAAAAGGGTAGAATTATTAGAATTTAAGATAATATTTTCATTCTCAATATTCGCCACACTTCCATTAACTAAATCTGAGGTATACCAATTGCATAGACTAAAACCGTCTATGGCCTCTGTAAGCTTAATCTGATAACCAAAGCCTGGAGTGAAGTCCCCTATCCCATTAAAGCCCCATTCTGGAATATACACAGCACCATTATTATCCTTTGTAATGAGAATACTTTCTGTGTGGTTAGAGAGTCCTTCAATAACATCTATAGGGCTAGGACAACCATAACCAATCATGTTCCATCCTGATTCTAAGTCTCTACTTAAATACCATTTATCAATAGTATTCTCAACACAATCACCAATTGAATATATGCAAGACCCATCGTCTACTTCAGCGTTATCATCGTAGTTACAGGCGCTAATGTCTTTACATCCTGGCATTCCACAGAAATAATATGAGCAACAATAAGAAGTAGAGCCTAATATGTGTTCTGGATTGATACAACTATCCGCATTTATCGTAGTAAAATCATATGTATCTTCACATAAAACTAACATACAAATATCACCTGGATTATCTCCACAAGGGGTGGAGGATAGTAAAGCATAAAATTCATTTTGAAGAGACATCATTTCATACTCCAACTCAACAAGTATGCTAACAAAAATGGATTCTACTTCATAATAGCAATAATCATATATCTGCTCTTCAACTGAATACATATTACAATAAGCTAATACTTCAACGAACTGAGTTTGAGTTGAAACTAAGGAATTGTTATTTTCAATAATTTGAGATTGTATAGAACTAATTTCTTGTTCATGGCTTTCAATACAATTCATATAGTTCAATAATAAATCTCCCTGCCCAAACAAAGCAAGAGGAACAAATAGTAGTATGTAAAGTAGGTTTTTCATGTAGTTATTTATTTAGAAGAAACACATAGGATACAAGTAGATAAATAACTGAAACCTATTTTCTATAATCCACTCATCCGGGAAATAGAAAATTGTAAAAACTAATATACACAAGAATTCCAATCATTTGTATTAGCTTGAGGGTTATAATTATCAGCAGCTGGGTTCATACAACCTAACACCACAGCCACACAAGAACCATCATCCTCTGTAGCAGAAGGGTTGAAGTTAAATGCAGTTTCATCTGTACAACCAGGAACTATTAAAGAAGCACAAGAACCGTCATCACAAGTAGCACTTGCGTCAAATTCGTAATAATTATCATCCATACAACCTATAAGACCACTACATGAAACGTCATCTTCATTTGCAGTAGCATCGAAATTACAAGCAGTAGCATCCATACAACCTAAATACTGACAATACCCATCAACATTAGCGTTAGAATCGTAGTTATCTGCAGCAGCTTCCATACAACCTGTATACAAACAAGAACCATCCTCTGTGTTTGCAGCAGCAACGAAGTTATCAGCAACAACATCAGTACAGCCATTAAGAATTAATGTAGCACATGATCCATCTTCTAAATTAGCTGAAGCATTATATTCTAAATAAGCAGCATCTGTACAACCAAATACAACAACAGCACCGTCAAGAAGAGTAAAAGTTAATGTTTCATTGTCTAATAGTTGGAAAGAGTTAGCAGCATAAACAACTTGTGGATTAACGTCAATATTTACTATCGATTCGCCATTCATGAGTATTGCAAAACTAAGCAAGTCCGCTGATGAGGCTAAATCACATCCACATAAATTATCAGAACCAATAACAACAACACCAGCTTCACCATTAATATTTATAAAGCCGATTTGGGCAACTGGAATTCCATCAATAAATGATTGTACTTCTCCACCACCATAATCACTTAATGTTCCAGCAGAAAATATAACACTCATGTTATTATCTGTCGTAGGTGGTTGGAATTCCCAATCATCAATCGAAGGTGAAAAGACACAAGAATTATTATTGATTGTTGCCATCGGATCAAAATTATCAGCATCAGGGTTCATACAGCCATATCTATAACAAGAAGCATCGTCTATGGTTGCTAATATATCGTAGTTATCTGCCCAATCAGACATACAACCTTCTCTATAACAAGAACCATCATCTAAAGTTGCTTGAGTATCGTAATTATCTGAGTCAGAATTTGTACAACCTAAACGAATACAAGAGCCATCGTTATCTGTAGCATAAGAATCGAAGTTGTCTGCCCAGTTAAAAGTACAACCAACTCTATAACAAGAAGCATCATCAATTATAGCTATAACATCAAAGTTATCTGCCCATTCTGAGGTACAACCAAGATAAATACATGTACCATCATTTTGATTTGCATAGTTTACATAATTACTAGCTAAAGAGTCTATACAACCTAAAAATATACACGAGTTATCATCTATTAAAGCATTTGGATTGTAATTGCTTGTGTTTGCATAAGTACAGCCAAAAGCAGGAGTATTTTCGAATGAGAAGGCATCGTAAGCTTCGCTTACTTTTATTTGATATCCATGACCAGGTAGTAGGTTCCCTATTCCATTAAATCCGTATTCAGGTAAATAAACATCTGCATTATTGTCTTTAAATACCAGTATTAAATCTTCTATAGCTTCTAATGCTTCTTCAGCATCTTGCTCGTAGCTATTTGTGTAACCTATTATATTCCAGCCTAACAATAAATCGATGCTAATAGGTAAACTATCTAATAAGTTATAGGCAGATTGAATGCTGTCTAATGTTATTGTAGAGCTTAAGCTAAGAATGGCATAATCCTCTTCCCAAGAAACCGTGCAAGTGTTGTCATCATCAGTAGCTAATTCATTGTAATTGTTATACCCCCAAACTGTACAGCCTGGGATTTCTAATTCATCACATATCCCGTCACTATCTGAATCGTTTATACAGATTCCCTCACAATTGTAATATAAGTCAGCAAAATAACAAGAACCATCGTCTATAAGTGCGTATGAAAGGTAATTACATGCTTCTGGGTCTGTACAACCTATAGGTTCGGTAATTTGGAAATTTGTTATGGAAACCAAGCCGTTAGTTTGGTAACCAGTTAATTCGTTTTGGTCTAAGCTTATTACGCCTCCGTTGTACAAAACTGCAAAAGTTGGTACTTCTCCTGCAAGTAAACCATCAATCTCATCAGTAGAACTATCATCGCCCCATAAGCCCATAGCCATAAAACCAGCACTTATAGTTTCTAAACCTACACATAAATCGCCGTAAAATGCAGCTATTTGGCCACCTTCAAATTGGTTTAACATTCCTTCTGGCATAGGAATAGTCATATTGGCTCCTGTATTTAAAGGCTCTTCAAATTGGGAAGCTGTTATACCATTACTGGTTATTGGAGTGGTACACAGTACAGGTAAGTTTAAAATGGATTCTAAATAGTTTGAATCTGAGCAGTGGTATATACAAGAACCGTCATCCTCAATTGCTTCATAATCGTAATTTATTGCATTAGCATCAGTGCAGCCTTCATCGCAAATAGGTGTCATCATAGAAGAACAATATTCCTCACAATAAGTGTTTGAGTCGTAATCATAATATGTCATACCACCACCACAACAATCACATTCACTAAAATCAAAATACACACAGGAATTGTCATCTATGTTTGCTTCAGGATTGAAATTAATTGCAGATACATCCATACACCCAAACACCTTTGCAATACAAGAACCTAAAGGGTTATCAGTAGTAGCGTCAGATGTATTTACATCAACGTACAGATTCCCAATTAAAGAAATGTAGTTTAACGCATCAACGTCTGTACAACCATAAATATATGGATAACAAGACCCGTCGTCTATTGTAGCTTCAATGTCGTAATTAAACATTTCAATATACGTACATCCTTCAATCAATTCTGTTTGAGCATTTGTAAACAGAGGAACAAATAGTAGTATGTAAAGTAGTTTTTTCATGTCTTAGTTTTTAATAATATATTCTAAAGATGTCTGTTTTATCTTGTTGTTCTTTTTGTACTTTATAACAACGTCATATATGAATTGTGAATTTTCAACACGAATAAATTTTTCTATAACAGCTATTTTATTTGAATAAGTATAATTGACTTCATCTCCAACGCTGTATCTAACATTGTTAAACCAGATATAATCAGGATGCTCTTTATTTGTTGGATTTACAATATCAATTTTACTTCCTGTAAAATTATTATCTACGTCAGATGATTCATTTTTTTGTGTTAAAAACAATGTTGTTAAGCAACGAGTAATAGCTTGTCTAATATCATCTGCTTCTGTTGTCCCCTGGCCTTCGGCTGTACAAGAACTAATGAGTTCATTTGATTTTGCAGAGATAAATTGTATTGTGACTTCAATCGTATATCCCCCCAAACCTGTACTTCTTTTTCCGCTTTCTCCATAGTTAACAATTATTGTTTCATCAGATAACTCACTTTTTAATTCTTGTAACCTAATAAATCCTTTTTTTGCTAATATGCCAAAAATTACATCAGCAGGGTTTACACTTTTACTTGTAGTTCCTCCATAGACTCCATAAGCCCCGCCATAAAGACTACCTGAGCTTGAAGTCAAACTACTTGTTGGTGAAATATATACATATTTGAAATTTTTTGGTGAACTATTTTTTATTACACTTACTGGGTTTAGTACAGTACAACCAAATAACAAAATACTTAAAATAAATATTGCTAAAAGCCTTATTGTTTTCTTATATCCGTTTAGGATGTACAGTAGGTTTTTCATAGTCATTGGGATAAGAAGCATTAAAGATACGAAAACTTAAGAGAGGATTTGTATAATGACAAAAGTACTATCTCCCCCTAAGCTCCAATTTTGCACGCATACAAAATGTACTATGGGGCATCGATGTACAGTTATATTACTCTAGATATTTATAGCCCCCTCCCCTTGTTTATTTATTAAATATGCCATATTCGATCGCATCTGAACCTATGTATTTACATACATAGTAGTTCGCTCCTTTGCTACTGTTGTATGCAATATGCTTAACGAACCTCTTATCTACTAAATTTGCCTTTTTAAGGTACTTATCCACCTCATAATCTATTCCATCACCCTTTAATAATAGATGATTGTGTGTGCTCTTGTGGTTCGAGTATTCCATTATCCAGAACATCTTTGCCTTCTTCATTGATGTATCCAAACTCTTTTCTAACCTTTCCATAATTCTGTAGTTACTTTTTGAACTTACTGGATGCTTGTAAGTTATTGTAGTAAAGTAATCCCAATCATGCTCACCTAACCACTTACCATACTGATTTACAATCTCTTGTGTGTTTGTTCTATGCATATATTAGATATTATGAGGTTCAAGGACTTTAGCCCCAATTATTCCACTTATTCGTACACAATTAATTGCAATTTATTCAGGTATAAAGTAGAAAACAATAGGGTTTAATTTAATAGGTAGAAAAGTTATTATATTTTGTTAGTAACTGACTACTAGGTGTTTAATGTTACAAGTGTAACATATAACATTGATAAACTAAATATTATTTCATTTCGTATATTTGCACTAAATCATACTATACAGATCTATGAAAAATTTACGTTACATACTGCTATTTGTTCCTCTGTTCTTTATTTCTTCTTGTGAAGAGGATGAGGAAACTCAAAGTGGTTACAATTGTATTTCAAACACTTGTAGTGCTGTTTTTGAAAATCCACAATACTTAACACTAGCAGATTGTCAAAGTATTTGTGAGGACGTTACACCTCCTGCTGGTTATATATGTGTTTCAAATAATTGCATTTCTGTTTTTGAAAACCCTTTGTACACAACTTTATCTGAATGTCAAAGTGCCTGTTCTGAAAATATTGGTTGTATTGATGAATCTGCTTGTAATTATAATGATACGGCTTCAGTTGATGACGGTTCTTGTGAATATGCTGAGCAAGGTTATGATTGTGGTGGAAATATGACTGCTGAGATAGGTGATATAATTCAAGGTGGGATGTTGTTCTACATTGACGAGACAGGTGAGCACGGATTAGTTGTTGCTATGGAGGATTTAGGTCAATATGAATGGGGTTGTTTGGGTGTTGACGCTATTAGCGAATATGGAGATGGAATGCAAAATACTCTTAACATAATTAATCAAGAGTGTGAAACTGAAGATGGAGATATAACAGCAGCTCAGGCTACATACGATGCGGTAATAAATAATTATGATGATTGGTGTTTGCCGAATCACAGTGAATTACACATGATTTACAGTAACGTTGGAATGGGGAGTCCAGGCGGTAATATAAGTGGTGTTTTAAATACTAGATATTGGTCTTCACGAGAGAAAGATGAAGGTCGTGCTCATGTTTTTAATTTTGGAAATTATAATAATATTATGGAGCATTTTACTAAGTCTTCTAAGTATCTGGTTATTCCCATCCGTTCCTTCTAAGTTATAGTTCAATAAATTTTCTTAACTTCGACATAACAAAGTTAGAGTATCAACTTACAGTTATTAGGTAAAAGGTGCCCAATTCGGTGTCTGTTAAATACAGTCCTCTGTAAAGCACTATAAACATTGAGATATAAGAGTAGTTTCGAGTCTCGTCCAGACTAGAACTTATTAGCAAATTTCATAACTATTATTTGATCCTATTCTGTTGATTACTATCAAATTTATGACCTTCATAATTCTCACTCAATTTATTACAAAACAAAAATATTATTACAGAGAATTCGACATATAAAAACAACTAAAAAACACTATTTGTCAGTTCAAAAAAAAGGTCTACATTTACCTAAGAAGAAGACTATTATGTGTCAGTGTCCATATAGAGTCCAATAGATATTTAGAAAGTAGAAAAGCCCGAAAATATGAGATGTAGTAGAGGATACAGACCCCTCTTTCTCCGCTGAAGCCAAAGCCCAATCGTAAGATTGGGCTTTTTTTATGCTTTAGAATTTAACTCTTAGATTCGGTTTTAAGACAAAATTAGTGATGTTTTTAGAAGTAAAAAAAATACTACACCCATTCCAAATGATGCATATCTAAACGAACAATATTCTAATATAATAAGTCTAAACGCCTAAAATTGACTTTTACAATCCTAAATAAACTTATGACTTAGTTCCTAATATAACTGAATGGATTTATGAACACATAAAAAAGCCACTCTATTAGAGTGGCTTTTCTTATAAATCGTCCCTTCGGGGAATTCGTTAAATAGGTAAAGGGGTAAATAGTTAAAAAGCGCGAATAATACGAACCCTGTATGTTTGGTAACGATAGTTGCTGCTCTTGCTACCATTATAGAAGTAGACGTAATACGCGCTCTGATTACTGTACCCCGAGGAAGACCAATAATAATACTCTGCAAAACCACCAGCATTATCTGTTCCTTGTCCTATGGTGTTATACATTAACTCTAATTCTTCTATACTTGGTAAAAACCAATCGTCATAGCCTTGAGATGTAGCACTTGCTGCTGCATCCATAGCATCATACCAATTCAGTTGTCCTAAATCTTGAAGGTCAGATACCAAACCTGTGCCATCTTCGTTTATTTGGAATACTATTCCGCCATGAGCAAAATCACCGATTTGCAGGAATGCATTACCCTCACAGTCATAGCCTGCTTGTGCTTGTGGATTACCACAACCACAACCTAAGTCTTCTGATGTGCCGTTAGGTACACCTGCACAATCTGAGCAAGAAGAGTTATCTCCATTTATAACACCACAGTCATCTAAACAAGATACATTGTCACAAGAGTCATCATCAAACTCTGCTGCTGATACATAATTACAAGAGGATGCATTCATACATCCTGAAACCTCATCTACATCACATATACCATCATTGTCTATATCAGAAGCACACCAACCTGCATAGCTCTCCGATAAGGCATCTAAATCAGCTTGAGAGATTCCATCTTCTGGTGTTACCGAAGCTGCACCTTGTGCAAAAACATCAGCATCATTAGAAGTAATATCTACAGATGCAACACCATTATCATAAGAAGCATCTAATTCTTCTTGAGAAGCTCCACCAGTTATTGTTGTACAGAATTGGAAGTTTGTCACCTCTTCTAGCATCTTTATTTGGTATCCTTCTGAGAACTGTAAGCTTCCCATTGCATTGAAGTCCCAAGAGGGTAAATAGGTTAAGCCCCATTCATCTTTTACTATTTCTATATTATCTGATATAGATGAAAATCCTACCATTGCATCTACAGAATCTAAGCAAGTATATCCAAACATACTCCAACCCTGTGGAAGGTGTAGGAAACTTTCTGTTGTTTCGTATGGTGTTCCTTCTCCGACTATTGCTTGTTCGTAATTAGCATAGAAATATGCCATTAAACCAATAATATCCAAAGGAGATGTTGCTATATACTCGCCTTGTGAGCCATCTGAGTTTGTAGTGTAGATATCTAAAGAGTTACAAGGCGCATCTCCTCCAAACATAAAATCATCTTCACAATAAAAAAAAGATATATAATAAACAGCTCCGTCTACGCTAACATATTGCGCTGAAGTATTTTGTTCTGTATCTAATTCAAAACCATTACCAAAAGTTTCTAATATTGTCCCTGAAGATAAGTATGGTATTCCTTCTCCAACTATTGCTTGTTCGTAATTAGCATAGAAATATGCCATTAAACCAATAATATCCAAAGGAGATGTTGCTATATACTCGCCTTGTGAGCCATCTGAGTTTGTAGTGTAGATATCTAAAGAGTTACAAGGCGCATCTCCTCCAAACATAAAATCATCTTCACAATAAAAAAAAGATATATAATAAACAGCTCCGTCTATGCTAACATATTGCGCTGAAGTATTTTGTTCTGTATCTAATTCAAAACCATTACCAAAAGTTTCTAATATTGTCCCTGAAGATAAGTAGTTGTTTTGAGCATTAGTTGTAAAGCTCATTACAAATACAATAGCTAATAATCCAATGAGTTTTTGTGTAAAGTTTTTCATTTTTATGGAGTTTATGTTAATTCAAGCATTAAATATACTAAAAAAAGTAAGATTTAATTCTCATCAAAAGGAACTAAGTTAATAGTAATATCTCTGTGTTCTCTTTCAATATCCTAAGTTGCTTTAACCTTGCCAATTACATGAGCTAGGCGTTTACTTACTACGTTTAGATACAGAATTCATTTACTGATGACAAATAAATACCATATTCAATGTGGATTTACAGATAGATTAATTAAAATAAATTAATCCGTATATTTATCAGATTTCTATTTTTAAGGACATCAAAATTAATTTTTAAATGAAATTCATTAAGAACACAACCCTGCTATTTTACATCTTTTTAATTGGTTCAGTTATACTATGACTCTGGTTCCTGAAGTTCAAAATGGAGATACTTGGAAAAAGCAAAAAGTTAAATTTAGCCTTAACGGATTTGATGTTCGAAGAATAATTCAAGGGGTAATTCAAATAACAGAATAATAAATCCGCTAGCACGGACTAAAAAAACAAAATTATGTACTTATTCTTTGACACAGAAACTACTGGACTTCCAAAAAACTGGAAAGCACCCGTTACCGATTTAGATAACTGGCCACGAATGATTCAAATAGCATGGATATTATGTGATGCCGAGGGCAATAAAATTGACACACAGGTACACATTATTAAACCTGAAGGATTTACAATTCCCATAGAAGCTTCAAATGTGCACGGAATAACCACAGAGATGGCTAATCAACAAGGAATACCACTAATTGAGGTATTACATAAGTTTAATGATGCAGTAGCTCAAACGAACTATATTGGTGCGCACAACATAAGCTTTGATGAAAAGATTATGGGTGCTGAACTTTTAAGAAAAGAGGTATCTAGTTCTTTTGAGTCAACTAAGAAACTATGCACTATGAAGTCATCTACAGAATACTGTAAAATACCAGGTCTTTATGGTTACAAATGGCCTACCCTATCCGAACTACATATAAAACTATTCGGAGTGGATTTTGAAGATGCTCATGATGCCCTTGTAGATATCTCTATAACAGAGAAATGCTTTTGGGAATTGAGAAATAGAGGGGTTATTTAAATTCTTTGAAAAGCAGCTTTATTATTTACCACATTCAGTAAGTTTAAAAAAGAAAAAGAAGCTAGGCAAATGCTTATAGTGTAAATAGAAATTGTACTAATTGCTCTATATATACACTATATATTTAGGTAATTACTCCTTGAAAAAAAAGTATGATTATTCTCTGTA
>Ga0308004_10000080_pt1 | contig 46231 bp, 39 predicted proteins | sample Neamet38_FD_203156 | JGI IMG/M metagenome (GOLD analysis project Ga0308004, IMG submission 203156) | Marine microbial communities from water near the shore, Antarctic Ocean - #38 | ecosystem: Environmental > Aquatic > Marine > Unclassified | place: Southern Ocean | collected 2014-06-06 | reverse complement strand
ATGTTGTTTTGTACGATTACTTCTGCTAATTCAGCAATATGTTTAAATGAGGTTGTTTGCATTATTTAATATGAATCGAGTTTTACGTTTCTTGTAAATTGTTTTGAGATAGTAGAATAATTGAAAATCACATACAAGCCTTCTGCTGTTGGAAAGTAATGATGCCCATATTAACAGGTGCTGAATTATCCTTTTTGCAAGAATAAGCCACAAAAATAATCAATGCTATATATGTAAGTATTTTCATTAGATAAGTTTGGTTATTACCTTATAAAACAGTGTGTTACTGATTGATTTTTTTAAAGTTAAGTGCGAATAATATAATAAATATAACTGAAATAAACCCACTAATATATAATGTACCGCTATTTGTTGGTAATTCGCCTAAAAAATAATTTTGAATAAATAAGGCTAGAACTGAATAAAAAATATACATATAAAATCCTATTCTTTTTAATTTAAACATTAGAATAACAGCAAGTATACCAATCATAAAAAGTAAAGTGTTCGAAATGTGATATCCAGCAAAGTTCTCTAATATTAATTCTAATTGAGGAACAGCTTCTACCATTGCATTATCTATAAATGAAACACCTGTTCCTTCAATTAATATATCAATTTTTTCAGCAAATTTTGATTCACCACTTATAAATGTAAAAAACACATTAATGAAATTGATTCCAGAAAAAATCCAAGACAAAATACAAAGTACTAATAAAAATGTTCCTCTTTCTTCTTTTATAGTTTGTGAATCATTCCCAAACTCATTATCGATTGATTGCATAGTATTCATAATTAATTTAATAAATTTTCAATAAATGTAATTGATTTTATGATTTCAGGATGCATATATTTATCATCTTCTACCATTGGCACAACTGTTCTGTAATTTGTTACAATATTCTCTAACATAGCACTCGATTTTAAAGGTCTTCTAAACTCTAATGCTTGTGTACCGTTGAATAATTCGATAGCTAAAATCTTTTTAAGATTTTCAACAACTCTAAAACATTTTGTGGCAGCATTTGCACCCATACTCACGTGATCTTCTTGACCATTTGAAGATTCAATAGAATCTACAGAAGCTGGTGTACATAATTGTTTATTTTGACTTGCAACAGAAGCAGCAGCATATTGAGGAATCATAAACCCTGAATTTAAACCAGGATTTTTAACTAAAAATGCAGGTAGCTTTCTAGTTCCGCCAATTAATTGATATGTTCTTCTTTCAGAGATACTTCCTAACTCAGCTAATGCAATGGCTAATAAATCAGCTACAATAGCTAAAGGTTGTCCATGAAAGTTACCAGCTGAAACGATTTCATCTTCATCTGGGAAAATTGTTGGATTATCTGTTACAGCATTAATTTCTCTTTCAACTACATTTTTCACATGTGCAATCGAATCTTTTGATGCCCCGTGAACTTGTGGAATACATCTAAAAGAATAAGGATCTTGAACATGTTCTTTATGTTGTGCAATAATTTCACTTCCATTCAAAATGTTTCTAAATACTTCAGCAGTTACAATTTGTCCAGCTTGATTTCTTATTGCATTTACATTTTCTTTAAAAGGATTTAGTCTTCCGTCAAAACCTTCTAAAGAGATAGCACCAACAATATCAGCAGCAAATGATAATTTTTCAGACTGAATTACATTCCAAACACCATAAGCACTCATAAATTGAGTTCCATTTAACAAGGCTAAACCTTCTTTAGATTGTAATGTAATTATTGGCCAACCCATTTCAGCTAACATAGCTGAAGATTGCATCTTAATACCTTTATAGTATACTTCTCCAACACCCAATAATGGTAAAGCTAAATGTGCTAAAGGTGCTAAATCACCAGATGCACCTAATGAACCTTGTTGGTAAACTACAGGGATAATATCGTTATTATAAAAATCTAATAACCTTTGAACTGTAACTAATTGTACACCTGAATGTCCGTAAGAAATACCTTGTACTTTTAAAAGTAGCATTAATTTAATAATTTCTTTTGGCACTTCTTCTCCTAGTCCACAAGCATGTGAAATCACAAGGTTTCTTTGTAATTTACTTAAGTTTTCATCATCAATAACAGTATTACACAAAGAACCAAACCCAGTATTTATACCATAATGAATGTCTTTTGTAATGTGACTTGAATTCAAATAATCTCTACACTTTTGAATTTTTGCTTTTGCGCCATCAGATAACTCTACGGTTGTATTTGAAAAAATAATTTCTTTTACTTTTTCAATTGATAAATGTTCTGATGTAATTTGATGAATACTCATAATTTATATATTATTTTTATTTAATGTCCATGATCATTTCTTCAAAAGAACATGTTTTCTGTTCTCCTGTTGTCATATCTTTATATGAAATATCTCCACTTTCTAATTCGTCAGAACCGATCATGATTACAAATGGAATGTTTTTATCATTTGCATATTTCATTTGTTTTTTCATTTTTGCTGCAGTTGGATAGACTTCAGTTGAAATATTATTTTCTCTGAATTCTTTCGCTAATTTTAAGCAATAATCTTGTTCTTGTTCTCCAAAGTTAATGAAAAGTACTTGAGTAGAAGCTGTTGCAGATTCTGGAAACAAATCTAATTCCGTCATGACATCATAAATTCTGTCAGCACCAAAAGAAACACCAACACCTGACATACCAGATAACCCAAATAACTCAGTTAAGTTATCATAACGACCACCGCCACAAATACTACCAATTTTTACATTATTAGGTACAACTTCAAAAATTGCACCTGTGTAATAACTTAGGCCACGTGCTAAAGTTACTTGGAAGTTAAGTTTTGCTTTATCTAATCCTAAAGCTTTAATTCTATTTAAGACGTATTCTAACTCTTCAACACCTTTCATACCTACTTCACTATCTTTTAAATAGCTTTTCATAGATGCTACCATTTCATCATTACTTCCATTTAATGAAAATAAGGGTTCAATTTTTTTTATAGCGTCTTCAGATAGTCCCCTTTGAACTAATTCTTTGACCACACCTTCAGTTCCAATTTTGTCTAATTTATCAATAGCAACCGTAATATCTGTTAGTTTATCAGCTTCTCCACACACTTCAACTATACCCGTTAATATTTTACGGTTATTAAATTGAATTGTGAAATCAGTTAAACCTAACTTAGATAATACATCATCAAAAATTTGAATTAATTCTATCTCATAAATTAAAGACTCACTACCAACCACATCAACATCACACTGATAAAACTCTCTGTAACGTCCTTTTTGAGGTCTGTCTGCTCTCCAAACGGGTTGAATTTGATAACGTTTAAATGGAAAGGTTAAATCATTTTGGTGTTGTACAACAAATCTAGCAAAAGGTACAGTTAAATCATAACGTAATGCTTTGTCAGATATAGAATTAGCATAACGTGCTAAGTTTTTTTGTTGTAAAGCTTCAGTATCAGCTTTCCCTAATTTGTCACCTGAATTTAAGACTCTAAATATTAATCTATCACCTTCTTCACCATACTTACCCATTAACGTTTCCGTTTTTTCTACGGTTGGTGTTTGAATTGGAGCAAAACCATATTTTTCGAATACAGTTTTAATAGTAGAGAAAATATAATTACGTTTTGCCATTGTATTAGGCAAAAAATCTCTTGTTCCTTTTAAGATTGATGGTTTCAAAGTTTTATAATTTTAGTTAATGTCCTACAAAAATAATAAATTGTTTTATTAAACTGTCAATTGCAGAGCTTTTCACACCAATTATTAATTATACCTATATATATAGTCTATAATTTTACATAAAATAAACCATTTACTTAATATTGAATAAAAATTGAAGTGGTATCAAATTGAGTACATAGAACAGAATCAGTAATTGAAGTGTTAGCAGTTGTTTCTCCATACGTATATTTAAAATACACGTCACCAACAACAGCACAAACAAATGTAGTATCTGGAATTGTATAAGGTACAGCTAGATTTCCACTTGTGCAACAGTCTTCACACCCCTCTTTTACATTGTACTTATGAAAGTTTAATTGCTCATTGTTTTGAACAAAGTTATTTTTTAGTCGAACTTCAATCCAAGACTTTGATTCTAACTCATAATTAAAGGTATTATCATTCTCAGAAGATAGGACAGCAGAACTGTAAACTGTTTCATTTTCATAAAACTCCGACTGTTCAATTCTAATTTTAAACTTATCAATGTTTTTACGGTCAAAAGAAATAGAATATTCACCACTGGAATTTGTAGAAGCTGAACCTATATATACAAAATTTGGGTTTAGTGCATTTCCATTAATTTCTGTTTGATAAAAAGATAATTTAGCTTGATTTACACTTGAGTTAGTGACTTTATTCTTTACAATACCTTTTACAGTATATTGAATTTGATCTTTATTGCAAGACAGTATTGTCGTTAAGATAAAAATAAGGTATAGCATTTTCATATTTCCAAATTTACAAAATAATTCATCAGATAAGTAACGGATAAATAAATGATTTACTTTGATTACTAAATCATCTGCATTAATAATTATGTTTATTAATTTTAAATACCGTGAAAAATCAACACATGTGGCTATAAAAATGACAAAACCAATAAGTCACCCCCTTATTTATTGAATATAAATTTTAAAAAAACATAAAATTCACCAAACACCCCCTAAAAAATCATTACATTTGTAAAAAATTAATAAAATTACTTATAATGGCTAGATTAAGATTAAATGCTTTGGATGACGTGCTTCATAGAAAACCTATGGAAATGGAAGAAACTGGAGAAAGAGTTTCTGATTATTTTGGTAGAAATACATTTCACATTAGATTAATGCGTGAGTTCCTTTCGGAAGCGGCATATAAAAGTGTAAAATCGGCCATTCAAAATGGTACTTCAGTTAGTAGAGAAATCGCTGACCAAGTAGCTACATCTATGAAAGATTGGGCTATGACTAAAGGCGCTACTCATTATACACACTGGTTTCAACCTTTAACAGGTACAACTGCTGAAAAGCATGATGGTTTTTTCAAACCAATCGGACCAGGTGAAGCTATTGAAAGATTTGAAGGTGATTTATTAGTTCAACAAGAACCAGATGCGTCTTCTTTTCCAAATGGTGGAATCAGAAACACATTCGAAGCAAGAGGTTATACTGCTTGGGATCCTTCTTCTCCAGCATTTGTAATGGGAAAAACATTATGTATTCCTACAATATTTATTGCTTATACTGGTGAATCGTTAGATCACAAAATGCCATTATTAAAAGCTTTAACTAAAGTTGAAGATGCTGCTTTAGAAGTTTGTCAATATTTTGATAAAAACGTAACTAAAGTTGGTACTACTTTAGGTTGGGAGCAAGAATACTTTTTAGTAGATTCTGCTTTGTATAACGCAAGACCAGATATTCAATTAACTGGTAGAGCTGTTTTTGGGCATGCCCCTGCAAAAGGTCAACAATTAGATGATCATTACTTTGGTTCTATTCCAGCAAGAGCAACTGCTTTTATGCGAGAATTTGAATACGAATCTCATTTATTAGGAATACCTGTTACAACTAGACATAATGAAGTGGCACCAAATCAGTTTGAGTGTGCACCAATGTTTGAAGAAGTAAATATAGCTAACGATCACAATCTATTATTAATGGATGTGATGGAAAAAGTAGCAAGAAAGCATAATTTTAGAGTATTATTACACGAAAAACCATTTGCAGGATTAAACGGTTCTGGTAAACATAACAACTGGAGTTTAAGTACTAATACTGGTGTTAACTTATTACAACCTGGTAAAAATCCTAAATCAAACTTACAATTTTTAACGTTCTTAGTTAATACTATTGTAGCTATTCACGATAATGCTGATATCTTAAGAGCGTCTATTGCATCTGCAGGAAATGATCATAGATTAGGTGCTAATGAAGCACCTCCAGCAATTATATCTGTTTTTATTGGTTCTCAATTAACTGAAATGTTAGATAATTTAGAAGCTAATATCCAGAATGGAAAAATGACACCTGAATCTAAAACTGAATTAAAATTAAATATCGGGAAGATTCCTGAATTACTTTTAGATAATACAGATAGAAACAGAACATCTCCTTTTGCATTTACAGGAAATAAATTTGAATTTAGAGCTGTTGGTTCAACTGCAAATTGTGGTCATCCAATGATGGTTTTAAACACAATTGTTGCTGATCAATTAGCTAACTTTAAAATTAGTGTTGATACTAGAATTGAAAAAGGTGATAAAAAAGATGAAGCAATTCTAAAAGAACTACAAGCGTTAATTATTAGATCTAAAAAAATTAGATTTGAAGGAAACGGTTATGGTGATGAATGGGTTGTAGAGGCTGAAAAAAGAGGATTGTCTAACTTAAAAGACACACCAAGAGCATTAGATGTTTGGGCTGAAAAGAAAACAGTTGACTTATTTGATAAAATGGGGATTTTAACGCCTGTTGAATTAGAAGCTAGACATGAAATTGAATTAGAAAACTATGTAATGAAAATTCAAATTGAAGCTAGAATTATGGGTGATTTAGCAAAGAATCACATTATTCCAGCAACAATTGAATACCAAAACAAAGTGATTCAAAATATTCAAGGTTTAATGGATATCATGGGTGCTGAAGAAGGTAAAGAATTAGCTAAAACACAAATGATAATTGTGAGATCTATTTCTAAACACGTTAACGCATTAAATGATTTAGTTAATGAAATGGTTGAAGCTCGTAAAGAAGCAAACATAATTACTGACAATAGAGAAAAAGCTTTTGCATACTGTGATAAAGTAAAATCTTTCTTTGATGAAATTAGATACCATGCTGATAGACTTGAATTACAAGTGGATGACGAAATGTGGCCATTGCCAAAATTAAGAGAAATGTTATTTACTAAGTAATTAGTAAATTCTAATAAAAAATAAAGCCTTGTCACTTAATTGTGACAAGGCTTTATTGTTTTTAATACTGTTAATTTTATGCTTAGTTGTAAATTAAAGTAACTTAAATATCTACCTGAACAGTATCTACTTCAATACTGTCTTCAATTTTTGTATCAACGTCATTGTCTACAAATTGTGCTTGATAGTCTTCATCACTCACATAGCCACCTAATCCATTTTGAACTGGTTCTTGAATACATGACATCATTAATAAACCTAACAGTGTATATAAGGCGAAATTCCTTTTTGTGAGATAAGTGTTGTTCATGATTGATTCTATCTTAATATCGCTCCTAAATCAGTTTCTAAACCTTGTCTAATTTTAGACATTACTTTTTCAACTGCTTTATCTTGCAATGTTTTTTCGTTGTCTTGAAAAGTTAAGTTAATCGCATAAGACTTTTTACCTTTTTCAAGGTTCTTTCCTTCATACACATCAAACAAACCAATATTCTTTAAAATTTTACGGTCCGCTTTTGAAGCAATTTGATGAATATCTGCAAACGTTACTTTCTCATCTAATAATAGAGAGAAATCTCTACGCATAAATTGAGTTTTTGGTAAAGCAGAAAACTTAACTGTATTCATTACTGATAAGGCGATTATATTATCCCAATTCATGTCGGCATAAAACACTTGCGTTTTAATTCCAAATTGTTTTAAAATTGAAGGCTTAACCCACCCTAGTTCAGCAACAACTTTTTTAGCAATTGTTATTTTATAACCGTCTTCAAATAAATCAGATTTTAATTCAGAGGTTTGAAAGTTTTTCCAGATTCCTAATTTCTTTAAAATTCCTTCTGTAATTCCTTTAATTGAATAAAAGCTAACTTTAGTTGAACTTTCAGTCCAATTTTCGCTTTCTTTTAAACCGTTTAACCAAATACCGATTTTTTGAGTTTCAAAATAACCGTTATCCGTTTTAATATATTCTTTACCAAATTCAAATAATCTTAAATTTGGATGTTGTCTATTTTGATTGTGTTCAATAGATTGTAACCCACCAAATAACAAAGATTGACGCATCACGTCTAATTCATTACTTAATGGATTCAATAACTCTACGTTTTGTTTAGCGTCTAAAACTTTAGAACCAGATTTTTCTACAAACTTAGATGATGTTAATGAGTTATTCATTATTTCACTATAGCCATTATCCACTAAAAAGTCAGCTGTAATGTTGTATAATTTATCTGTATTAGGTTTAGATTGCATTGAAATTGATGAATTTAATTTAGCCGGTAAAGGCACATTGTTAAATCCAAAAATTCTTAATACTTCTTCAACTACATCTGCTTCACGTTGAACGTCTACTCTAAAAGCAGGTACATCAACCACACAGTTTCCATCAGTGTTTGATGCAATTGTAATATCTAATTCATTTAATATTTTAGTAATGTCTTCATTTGAAATGTCAGTCCCAATTAATTGACGACATCTGTTCATTGAAAACTCAACTTTAAATCCTTTTGCAATCACATCTAATTCATCAGACGTATTGTCTTGTGCTTCTACCAATTCTGCACCAGCGAATTCAATCAATAAATCGATTGCACGTTGCATAGCGTAAATTACAGTGTTAGCATCTACACCTCTTTCAAATCTAAAAGAAGAATCTGTATTTAAAGCATGACGTTTAGCTGATTTTCTAACCACAACTGGATTAAAGTAAGCAGCTTCTAATAAAATTTCAGTTGTATTTTCTGACACACCTGATGTTTCACCACCAAACACACCTGCAATACACATAGGTTCGGTTGCATTACAAATTAATAAATCATCTTTAAATAATTTACGCTCAACACCATCTAAAGTCGTTAATTTCTCATCAGCTTTAGGTGTACGTACATTAATTTCATTCCCTACTACTTTTAAATCAAAAGCATGTAATGGATTACCTGTTTCATGCATCACGAAATTAGTAATATCAACTACATTATTGATTGGGCTTAATCCAATAATTCTTAATTTATTTTGTAACCAATCCGGAGATGGTTCAATTTTAATATTCTTTAATACCGCAGCAGCATATCTTGGACAAGATTCACTGTTTTCGATATTAATTTTAAATTTACCATCTAACGCTACAGTTTTAACTGCTGGGATATCTAATGTTAGATTAGCATTATTATGATAATTTAAATAGGCTTTTAAATCTTTAGCAACACCAATGTGTCCCATGGCATCAGCTCTATTTGGCGTTAAACCGATTTCGATTAAATAATCATCTTCAATATTGAAAAATGATTTGGCTTTAGTTCCAACAATAGCATCAGCATCTAAAACCATAATTCCATCATGAGATTGACCTAAGCCTAATTCATCTTCAGCGCAAATCATTCCAAATGATTCGATACCTCTGATTTTAGATTTTTTAATTTTAAATGATTCACCTGTTAAAGGAAATAAAGTAGAACCAACAGTTACAACAACTACCTTTTGCCCTACTTCAACATTTGGCGCACCACATACAATTTGTAAATTTTCAGCTGCACCAATATTAACTGTAGTAATATTTAATTTGTCAGCATCTGGATGTTTTTCTTTCGTTAAAACTTCTCCAATTACAACACCTTCTAATCCACCTTTAATAGTTTCCACTTTTTCAAGTCCTTCAACTTCTAAACCTGTGTCAGTTAGTATTACCGACATTTGTTCAGGAGTTAACCCGTTAGCTATCGTGTCAGTTTTGATGTAATTTTTAATCCAATTGTATGATACTTTCATAATATTTCGCTTTGCTCAACGCTAATTATCTAGTGCTTAATATAGAGTACACTTACACTCTTACTTTTACAAATACTTTTTGATTGATTCAATATGTGTTAAGCATAAATAACCCAAGACAACAAAAGAAGTCTTGGGTTATTGAATACTATTTATTGATTTCCTAAAATTAATGGTAAACCATCTGAACCACCAATAATAACAGTTTTACTACCTGGCGATTTAGCTAACTCTAAAGTCGCTTCAATTCCTTTTTCTTTAAGAATGTTTGACGTTAAAGATGCATTTAGAATTCTATTCGCTTCTGCTTTACCTTCAGCTGCAATTTTAATTCGTTGTGCTTCCTTAGTTTCCTTCTCTAATTTAAATTTATACTCTAAAGATTCTTGCTCTTGTTTTAATTTATTTTCAATTGCACCTTTAATAGTAGTTGGTAAAGTTATATCTCTAACTAATACTTCATTAACCTGAACGTATTGTTTTTCAATTAACTTCTTAGTTTCTTGATCAATTTCAGCTTGAATTACATCTCTTTTTGAAGAATAGATTTCTTCTGGAGTATATCTTCCAATTACACTACGTGTTGCTGCTCTAATAGCTGGTATTACAATATCAGCTATGTAGTTTTGACCTTTTTCTTGGTGCAATAATGGTAAATCTTTAGCAATTGGTTGGAATTGTAAAGTAACATCTACTGTAATCTCTAATCCGTTAGAAGATAATACAGACATTTTTTCTGATACCTTTTGTTGCTTTACGTTATAAAGCATTACGTTATTCCATGGGGCAATAAAATGAAAACCTTCACCTTTTGGCTCATCAGTATTAACACCTCCATTAAATGTTTCAAATAACACACCTGCTTCACCTGATTGGATTGTTACAGATGATTTTATCATTACGATTACTAATAAAACTATCATAATGATAGTTGCGATTAATTTTTTTGGAATTTCTTGTTGCATATCTATATTTTTAGATACAAATTTAATGTTTTTGTTTTAGATATAGAAACAATAGGAGTAAAGTTTACAATTTTATAACATAATAGAAATTGATTACTGTAATAAAAGTAAAATACCGTAAAAAAGCAAACCTAGAAATCGTAGTGAAATCTAGGTTTATAATTCGTATAATTCAATAATTCGTAAGGCGTTTAAGGTCCAATTTATTATACTGAGCATAATTTAAATTGGACGTATTGATTAGAATTTTACGTTCTAATTTAAGCGTCTTCTTTTTGACATTTCTCTTCAGGTCTTGCACCACAAAAACTACAAGGCTCTCCCTCTTCATTAAAAACAGGATTATTACTGGCACAAGTTCCAGAAAATTCTCCATTTTTTTTAGCCCACAGTTTTATTCCAATTCCTGCAAAAGCAAGTGCTAACATTCCAATTGTTACTAATGCTAATTTCATGTGTTATAATTTTATACAAAGGTAATTTAAAAATGAGTGTTAAACTACATCTCGCTTATAAAATATAACCTTAGTTAAGAAAATAAAGAATACAATATATGCCACAGATATAACTGCATTAATTAATGACAACGTTTCCATTTCACCTAAACCAAAAATCAAGAATTTAAATTCAAAATTTGGAAGTAATGCTGAGAATGAATTCATAGGTAAGTAATCAATAATGTTTTCAAATCCTTGCATACTCAGTACACCAGACAAAATCATATTTATAAAAAAGATACCAAAGAATAGTAATACAGCCAAAGCCCCTTTTCTAACTAACATACTCACTAACACAGCTACAGTGAAATATGCTAAAACTTGTATAAAATACCCTAATATGAATAATATTCCATCAAACATACCACCAAATTCAGTTACAATAGCCATATCAGAAGATACAATTCCAAATAAGTCTGCAAAATCTACCAATTGAGTTGAAGTATCTGGTTGATTATTTTGAAAATATAAAGCAGCAATTAATCCAATAATAAATACGTATAGCGTAGCAGTAGATGCCATAAATACAACCATTCCAATTTTCGATTTTAAATAATCTAGTTTAGAATAGCCATCAATAATATTTTGTCGTACTGTTTTTGCAGCATATTCATTGGTAATGTGAAAGATAATAATGAAAGACAAAAGATAAAAACTAAACCAACTTGCTATATATGTTGTGTAATACCATGTTGAAGATGCTGATCTAGGCATAAATGGATATGAATCATTCATTCCGAAACCAAATATACCATCTTTAAAGTAACTGGGTAAGACAATAATTATAATCGGCATTAAGATTAAAAATAATAAAGTAAACACTTTAAATGATGTGTTTCCTTTTATTTTCATGTACTCTATTTGTAGATACTTTTTCATTATTGTACAAGATTTAAAAATTCAGTTTCAAGAGATTCTTTATGTAATATTAAGTGATTCAATATGATGTCGATTTCAAAAAACTTTTTGTTAACCTCTTCTAAATTAATTGATTCATCACATGTAATTAAATAATAACTTGATTCATTTGTGAAAGAAGTTATAAAGGGTAGTATTGCTAATTTAGCTTCAAAACCTTCAGTGTCTGAATTAATTTCAAAATGTTTTTTATCTGATAAAATTGAAGCAATACTCCCTGTCTTAATTAACCTACCATTTTTCAAAATCGCAACATGTGAGCACATCTTTTGAATCTCATCTAATAAGTGACTTGAAATAATAATTGTTTTACCTTCTGCTGCAATTGACAATATCAATTCACGCATATAATTTATACCTTCAGGATCTAAACCATTAGTAGGCTCATCTAAAACTAAAACATCTGGGTTTGATAATAAGGCTGAAGCTAAGGCCAATCTTTGTTTCATTCCAAGAGAATATGTGTTGAAGTTAGACATTTTTCTATTTAACAACCCTACCCGTTCTAAAACAATATCAATCCTGTTTTTATCACAACCTTTAATCATTGCAGCAATTTCTAGATTGCGATATGCAGTTAATTCTGGATAAAAAATAGGATGTTCTAAAATAGACCCAATTTGTTTCCTGCAATTTTCAAAATCTGTTTTACCAAACCATGAATAAGAACCAGAAGTTTCATTTATTACACCTAATAACATACCAAGTGTAGTTGTTTTTCCAGATCCATTTGGACCTAAGATTCCAAACACTTCACCTGAATTTATTTTAAGACTTAAATTATCAACAGCAGTAAAACTACCATATTTTTTACTTAAATTCTTAATCTCTAATATTTCTGACATAATTATTTTAATAACTTAAACCTTGTTAATAAGACTAAAAAAAGATAAAATAGTTACACTTATTTTTATTATATTCTTCCTTATGTTTTCACTTTACACCCTCTCTACACTTTTTACACCTTCAATTTGTTCGAATTTATCCATTAATTTATCCAAATGTTCTGTGTCGTATACATATAGACGAATATCACCCTCAAAAACACCATCATCAGATTTGAATGAGATAGCTTTCATGTTTACATTATGTTCGTGGGATATGATATTTGTAATACTATTTACAATCCCCATATCATCAATTCCCTTAATTACTAAATGCGTTAACTCTTCTTTTAATTTTTGACTTTGCCAAGTTGCTTTAATAACTCTATAGGCATAATTTGACATCATTTGGGTCGCATTTGGACAATTAGTTCTATGCACTTTAATCCCATCTGAATTAGTAATAAACGCAAATACATCATCTCCAGGAATTGGACTACAACATGCAGCAAGCGTGTATTCTAAATCTTTAAAGTCTTCACCAATTATTATGACATCCTTCTTATTGTCAACACATGAAATTATATTTTTAAGTGATTTAGTGTTAAGTATTGGCTCTACCGCTTTAGGAAGTACAAAATACTTATTAGCTATAGTTATCTCTCGTAGTTTTGAAAGGTTTAATTTCCCTTTTGCAACTTGATAATACAGGTCAGTTGTTTTGTGAATTTTATAAAACTTTTGGATTACACTTACATTCTCACCACAGAATTTAACTTTTAATTGCTTAAATTTACGTTCTAAAATTTCTTTACCATCTGCAGCAATTTCATTTTCTTCAGCCTTTAATTTTGATTTAATATACTGTTTAGCTTTCGCTGTAACCACATATTTTAACCATTCAGTCTTAGGCTTTTGTCTAGATGACCTTATAACTTCTACTTGATCACCACTTTTTAAAGTATGACTTAAAGGCATTAACTTACTATTAACTTTTGCGCCTATACAACTTAAACCAATATCAGAATGAATACTGAAAGCAAAATCTAAAGTAGTTGCATTTTTAGGTAGTACCTTGATATCTCCGTTAGGTGTGAAAACATAAATCTCTTCAGCAAAAAGATTCATTTTAAATTCATCTATGAAATCTTCTGCATTAGTGTCTGGATCTTCTAATAAATCACGGATTTCACCAATCCATCTATCAAAACTTGACCTTTGGTTATTATTCTCTTTATATTTCCAATGTGCAGCATACCCCTTTTCAGCGATATCATCCATTCTTGTTGTTCTTATTTGAACTTCAACCCATTTTCCATTATTACTCATCACAGTAGTATGAAGCGATTCATACCCATTTGCTTTTGGTATTGAAATCCAATCTCTTAACCTATCAGGATTTGGTTGGTAAAAATCGGTTACCATGCTATACACTCTCCAGCTTGATGACTTTTCTGCCTCTAACGGCACATCAATGATGATTCTGATGGCGAAAATATCGTATATCTCATCAAAATCAACATTTTTATTCTTAATTTTATTGTAAATTGAAGGTATACTTTTATAACGTGCTTTTATTTTATAATTATAACCTTCTTCTCCTAAAGCTGTTTTAATGGGTTGCGTAAATTGTGAAATAAATCTATTTCTTACTTCTTTAGATTTTTCAATTTTCTTCTCTATTTCAGCATAAATCTCAGGTTCTTTATACTTAAATATAATGTCTTCAAGTTCAAGTTTAATAGCGTGAAAGCCTAGTCTATGTGCTAATGGTGCGTATAAAAATTCTGTTTCGTAAGACGTTTTCAGTTTTTTATCCCTACGAACTGAACCAAGTGTTCGCATATTATGCAATCTATCTGCAATTTTAATAAATGCAACTCTTAAGTCATCAGAAATTGTAAGAATTAATTTTCTAAAATTCTCAGCTTGTAAGGACACATTATCATCCATTACTTCAGGTATTTTAGTTAATCCATCAATAATTTTACGAACTTTTAGTCCAAAGTTATCTTCGATATCCTGGAGTGTAATGTGTGTATCTTCAACAGTATCATGTAAAAGAGCGGCTACAATACTAGTTGTACCTAGTCCCATTTCTTCAGCACAAATCCTTGCTACAGCTATTGGATGAAAGATATATGGTTCGCCAGATTTACGCCTGTCATTTTTATGAGCGTCTACAGCTATATCAAAAGCTTTACGAATCATTTTCGTATCTTCTTTTGTTTTTCTAAATTCCTTACTAGCTCTCAATAAGCCTTTATAAGCATTTAAAATCTCTTTTCGCTCTTGTTCTAAATCAAATTTTTCCAAAATTGTGTGACTTTAATATGTTATTGATATATATCAAAATTACAACATATATATTTTAAAAACGAACAAATACGACCTAGTTATTAGGCTAATTTTGTTTATAAAGTTGAATAGTGATTATTAATAATCCTTCCATTTTTTCTGTTCATTAAAAAGTAAATATCTCTATCTTTGCTCAATTACATTCATTTAGACTCTTAATTAAATCCAATCCTATTTTATTTATTCATCATGAGTTAACATTTGAGTCTTAATATTGAATTTTAAAGTGAAAATAATTACGGAATAACTTTTGTATTTTTGTCTAATTCAAAGACAATATACAATTATGACTAAGTTATTTCCAATAATTTTAATATTATTTTCACTCTCATCATTCGCTCAAACCGAATGGAATGATTTTTCAGGTAAACAAAAAGCATTTTTTTATCAATTAACAAGAAAAATTGAAAACATCAATCCACAAGTTTTTCATTTATTCGAGTTCACAGACTCAATTCCATATATAAATGACACTTTAGCTGACTATCCTTATGTTGAAAAACAAATTGTAACAGACTCATCTAAATTAATTTTACATCAATCAGAGTTTTCACGAAAAAATAATGGAATTATTTCAGATATAGCAACACATTATGCAGTATGGGAGTTAGGATTGATGCTTCAGTTTAGAGCGTCTACAAAGAGTAAGTTTACCTATTTAAAAGCGAAAATAGAAGTTTTTGAAAATTATGTAAGGGAGAAAGCACCTCAAAGTGCAATTCGTTATCTGAGTAATGATAGTGGTAGTTATGCATTGTCACCATCTATTCAAAAATATTATGCCCCTAACTTAAGTATAAATGAAAAAATTGCAGCCATCAAAAATTCAAGTTTTTCATTAAATGACCAGCTTTTAATAATAAGATCGATTTATTATGCACAAGAGAAGTATATCAATATCAGGTCAAAAGAAATATTTGAAATATTAGGTGGTGAAACAAGGTATTACCAAAATTTTCTAATTGGTGCAGGTGATGGTGACAATTACTCTGAATTAGAAAGTATACTAAGAACTAAGTATAATAGAGCACTTCCTGACCCTAAAACCTATTTTAGGTTTGATACGGAAACAAAACTTAATAAAGCTACAAAAAAGCAAGTTATGTATTGTAAAAGAAATCCAATCAAGTACATTAATACAATTGAAAATCTACAAACAAAAGTTCATTTAGATGTTTGGGGCTATCATCCTGAAAGACAAACGACCATAGTTATTCAAAAAGGTGGAAATTCATATGTTTTATATGGGAATTCAGAAAATAGATACCTAACTCCTGATTCTACTTTTGGAGATGGTTCTACATATTGGAGACAGATTTATGAATTAGAAAATGTTCATATTTCAGAATTAAAAGATATGATATACGGTAAAAGAGGTTATGATTATCATATATCGGACACAGAAGCATCTGTTCAAAAATCATTATTTCATATTAAAAATTCAGAAGAAAAATTAAATAAAATGAGATACTCACCTATTGCTAAACCGAAATTAAAAAAGAAAAAATTTAAAAAGAAAAACTTAGGATATTCTGATCAGTCAGGTACTGGTCACGTTAAAGGTAAAATGACTAAGGATGTAAAAAATAAAAACAAAGAACAATCTAGACTTGTCCACTTGAATACTCAACTTCAAAATCAAAAAAGGCTATTGAAACAATTAAAAGCGGATAAAGAAAAGGCATTTACAGTGTTAGCAAAATATGAAACACAATTAGACCTAATGAAAAAGAATATCGGGAATTCGTTTATAACGTTTGAAAAAAGTAAAAAAGGAAACTATCTTTTTAATGATGGATCAACTTTTAATTACCTAAAACAGGACTTTACTTTTAAACCTCATGGCAAAGCTGAAAGTTTTAACATTACAACTGTAGCTTTTGGTGAGAAACTATTCTCAAAGACATCAGAAGAAGTTTTTGTACATATTAATATAACTCATCCAGAATTAGATTCAAAACACACGTTATATAATGAAATATTAAACGAAAGTGAATTATCTATTTCAGATTCAATTCAAATAAGGGAATTGTTTACAGCTTTAGGTCAGTCAAATAAACCTTTTAACGTATCAGCAATTGGTTATGGTATAATTAAAGGTGAATCACACAACTATACTAGAGATTCAATAGCCACAGTTATTAACTATAATAAAGAAACCGAAAGTGTAAAAACATTATATACTTATCATGTGAAAATAGAAAAGGAAATTGATTTAAAGGTAAAAACCTATAGACAAGCTATGTTGCCTTATCAATTTACTGAAAAATTCGGGAAACATTATACAAAAGCTAAGTCAAAAAATACTCAATTAAATGAAATTGATTTTTACACTACTTATTTGGCAAAAAAACGATTAGACTTATATTTAAATGAATTAACGAACTATGCAAATAAATGGTTAATTGATTCTGATCAGCAACCTATAATATTGAAAAAGTTAAAAAAAGCAAAAAATAAAATTCATTATTCGATAACAAGTTCAAATAATATCAAGTTTCCTACAAAATAAATCATATTTTTGTAATCACTATAAAAAACAATGGAAGAAAACGAAAACATGCCTTTTTTAGGTCATCTTGAAGAATTAAGATGGCGTTTAGTAAAATCAGTAATTGTTGTTGTTGTAATTGCATTCGTTGTTTTTATTTTCAGAGAAGAAATCGTTTACAATATTTTTTTACGTTTAAAGGATGCTAACTTCCCTACTTTTAAATGGTCGTGCGAAACTTTTGGTATTTGTTTTGAAGATGTTCAAGTAGATTTTCAAAACACAGCTTTAGCAGGACAGTTTGGTACATCCATAAAAATGTCAATCATTGGTGGTTTTATAATCGGCTTTCCTTTTATATTTCATCAGTTTTGGGGGTTCATAAAGCCAGGGTTAAAGGAAACTGAATTAAAATCAGTTAAAGGAATCACTTGGTTTATATCTATTTTGTTTTTTTTAGGAATTATATTTGGCTACTTTATTATTGCGCCATTAACTGTTAATTTTTTAGGGAATTTCAAAATTGCAAATGATGTCATTAATCATTTAATTATTAGTGATTTTATTTCAACCATTGTTTCTACAATTCTATTAACAGGGATTTTATACCTCTTGCCTGTTTTAATTCTAATTCTGTCAAAGATTGGATTAGTTACCACTACCTTTCTTAAGAAATATAGAAAACATTCATTTATTGGTGTTTTAATTTTAGCAGCAGTCATCACTCCACCAGATATTTTCACCCAAATTGTTGTTACAATACCAATTATGATATTGTATGAGTTTGGTATTTTAATCGCGAAAAGAATAGAAAGAAAAAAGCGAAAAGAGGAACTTAAATAATTAAATATGAGATTAATTTATATTCTTTTTTTTATCTTTTTATCTCAGGTTTCATTTACTCAAACTACTATTACAGGAATTGTTATTGACTCTTTAACAAGTGAACCTATGCCGTTTGTTAAAGTTTTTCATAAATCAACAACTACTGGTGTAATTACAAATTTCAATGGGGAATTTATTCTTAAAATTAAAAAGGCAACAGATTCAATACAATTCTCTTACGTTGGTTACAAAACAGTTGCCGTATCAACTATACAAACAGGTGAATTACGTATCAAACTTATCTCATCAACTCAACTTGACGTTGTTGAAGTACTTGCTACTAAGAAGAATCCAGCTTTTAGAATTTTAAAGGAAGTTAATTACCATAGAAAGCAAAATGATTCAAAACAATTGGTTGCTTATGAAAGTGAAATTTATAGTAAAATTCAAGTTGACTTAGCAAACTTAGATACAAGTTTTCAAGACAATAAACTCATTAAGCAGTTTGCTTTTATTGGAGATTATGCAGACACTTTGAATGGAAATAAATATCTCCCCGTTTTATTAAGTGAATCTGTTTCGAATTATTATTATAAAAGTAATCCTACTCAAAAAAAAGAAATAATTGTTGCTTCAAGAATTACAGGTCTTCAAAATTTAAACTTAACAGAATACACAGGTAGTATTAACCAAAAAATTAATACTTATGATCATTTTATTAGACTTTTTAATAAAAACTTTTTAAGTCCTATTGCAAATACTGGTCGTTCAACTTATATCTATTATTATACTGGGCGAGATACAATTGACAATCAAGCATGCTTTCATTTAATATATACACCTAGACGAAAAGGTGAAAATGCTTTGATAGGTGATATTTGGATTACCACTGATAGTTATGCGGTGAAAAAAGTGATCGCTAAAATCCCAGACAATGTCAATTTAAATTATGTGTCTTCTTTTGAAGTTGAACAAAATTATAGTTTAATTGACTCTACTATTTGGATGTTAACAGATGAAAAAATATTTGCTGAATTAAATTATTTTAATGATTCAAAGGAACATAAACTAATGGGGCTTAATGTTAGAAAGTCATCTAAGAGAAAGAATATAGTACTTAACAAACCAAAAAAGTCACAATTTTATTTACAAAACTTTGTCATTGCTGACAGTTCTAATCAAAGGTCTAATGGCTATTGGGAAACAAATAGACAAATAATATTATCTAATGAAGAGTCGGGTATTATAAATATGACTGATTCTTTAAGTCAAAATAAACTATTTGAGTTTTATAATAATCTATCCTACATTGTATTTACTGGCTTTAGAAAAACTAATAAACTTGAGGTTGGTAATATATATTCAATATACAATAAAAATAGTGTGGAAGGCCACAGATTTAGACTTGACTTGAGAACGTCTAATAAATTTAGTAAAAAGCATGAAATAAACGTATTTGGTATCTATGGTTTAAAAGATAAAGCGTTTAAATATGGAATATTATACCGTGTGAGGTTAAATAATTCCCCTAGAGAAATGTTGAATTTCTCTTATAATAAAAGAATTATTCAATTAGGAATTTCAGAGAGTCTAGCTGCTAAATCAAGCTCTTTAGTATCTTTATTATCTAACGGTCCTTTAGAGCATTTAACTATGATCAATAAAGCCTCTATTTCATTTGAAAAAGATTACAAAATAGATTTAAGAACATTTAACGCTGTTGAATTAAAAAAATACATTCCTTTAGGTTCAACAGTTTATAACTATACTAATACTAACGGTGATACTATAGGTATAAACGAAATTAATTCTTTTGAAATTGTTACTCAATTAATTTACACGAAAGAAGAAAGGTTTATTTCAGGTAACTTTAGTAGAAAGTCATTGGGGTCGTTATTCCCAATCATTAGCTTTAAACATACATTAGGATTAAGTAATGTTTTAAATAGTCAATATGAATTTAATAGATTCGATCTATATATTGACCACAATATTAGATTAGGTTTTTGGGGTCAATTACGTTATAACCTGTATGCAGGTAAAATATACGGAAAACTACCCTATCCTTTTTTAAATGTACATAAAGGTAATCAATCTTTTTATTTACAAAGAGATGCATTTAACCTAATGAATTATTTTGAATTTGTGAGCGATACTTGGATGGGTGTAAATTTTGAACATAGATTACAAGGTGTTATTTTTGATAGAATACCGCTGGTTAGGAAATTAAAATTAAGAACTGTTTATAGTTTAAAAGGTATTGTTGGAGATTTTAATTCAAAGCATATTGAAAAAATGAACTTGCCTACTATTACCAAAAAATTATCTTATACAAAACCATACGCTGAAATAAATATTGGAATAGAAAATATTTTTAAATATATACGTATTGATGCAATTTGGCGTTTAACTTACTTAGACTCTGAAGAAAATTCTAACTTTGGGGTAAAATTCATGTTTACAAGAAATTTTTAATTATGAAATTAAGAACAAATAATATACAAAAATCATACAAAGGACGTAAGGTTGTTAAAGGTGTTTCTATTGAAGTTAATCAAGGAGAAATAGTTGGTTTATTAGGGCCTAACGGTGCAGGTAAAACTACTTCGTTTTATATGATTGTTGGTTTAGTAAGTCCAAATTCTGGTCAAGTATTTTTAGACGGTAAAGACATCACTAATTTAGCTATGTATAAACGTGCTCAATTAGGACTTGGTTATTTGCCTCAAGAAAATTCTGTATTCAGAAAAATGTCTATTGAAGACAACATTATGGCTGTTTTGGAATTGACTGATAAAACGAAAGCTGAACGTGAAGCAAAACTAGAAGAACTAATTTCTGAATTTGGCTTAAATCATGTCCGTACTAACTTAGGACAAAGTTTATCTGGTGGTGAACGTAGAAGAACTGAGATTGCAAGAGCATTAGCTACTGAACCAAAATTCATTCTGTTAGATGAGCCATTTGCTGGTGTTGATCCTATTGCAGTAGAAGATATTCAAAACATTGTTGCCGAGTTAAAAAGAAAGAATATAGGTGTTCTAATTACGGATCATAATGTACAAGAAACATTAGCCATAACAGATAGAACTTATTTATTGTTTGGAGGTAGAATTTTGAAACAAGGAACGGCTGAAGAGTTAGCAGCTGATGAAATGGTTAGAAAAGTATATTTAGGAGAAAATTTTGAATTGAGAAAATCTAAGATTTAAGCATATTCTATTTTTTAGCAATCTTTAAGTTTAATTGTTGGTGTTAGTGTCCATTATCTATCGTGATGTCATTGTTACCAAAATGTTATAACCAAATAATAAAATTCCAATTCCCCGACTATTTAATCGTTTATCGTTTTCAAGTTACTAATTTGACTATTTTTGTAGTGTGGAAATAGATGTAGCTAAAAATATAATTCTTTTTTATGACGGAGACTGTGGTCTTTGTAATTCGTCTGTTCAGTTTGTTTTAAAACATAGAAAGCACAATGCGATCTATTTCGCTACGCTACAGTCTGACTTAGCGAAACAGACCTTGAATAAAAAAGGAATTGAAATTAAATTAGATACTTTATATTTCCTTAAAAATGACAAAGTGTATCACAAATCAACGGCTGGTTTACGTATTACTTCTGAGCTTAAATTTCCTTACCCACTTTTAAAGGTATTTCTTATAATTCCAAAATTCATAAGAGATACTGTCTATTCATTCATAGCCAATAGAAGACATAAAATTCAAAATGGCTTTTGTCTTTTACCAACTGAATTAGAAAAGGAATTGTTTATTTCTTAATGATAACTTACATTAGATAGTTCGTGTGGTATGTGGAACTTAAGAATATATCAATATTATTATTTTGAAATAGTACTGAATTGAAAAGCTTAACAAAAAAAAACGTGCTAACAAAAGTTAACACGTTTTAATAATTTTAAAACTACTTAATTACTGTTTAAAGAAAATTATAAGTAATCCCCATGCTTAATACATTTTTGATTTGAGTAGTTGGTTTAATCGAAATTGTATTATCAGAATTAATTACTTTAATATCAATATCATCATCATACAATAGGTTTAATGCCCATGAAGCAGATAACCATTTGTTAATTTTGAAACTGAATAAAGTTTCTAAATTCACATCAATTCTTCCAAAGTTGTTTAAGTAATTAGAGAATAATTCTAATTTACCTTTAAACATTACGTTTTCCATTACTTTATTAGAATATAAGAATTTAACAAAAGCTCCCATTTCTTTTCTAAATCCAAAATTACCAGCAGTATTTAAATCAGTTTCAGTATTAATACCAAACATACCTGCATTAGCTAAAGTAAAATCATTTACAAATGTAAATTTTGATGCTAACGGTGAAACTAATACTTGAAATTTATCATTAGGCTTATATTCTATTCCTAAAGCAGCAGTTAAATAACCAGGTGCCATAAATTTAGAAGAAAACACACCATCAGCATCATACCCTAAATCAAATTGTGATTTAAAATCTACTAATAAAGCGCCATTCAATTTTTTAGTCATTTTATAACCTATTTTTGAATAGATATTAATTACATCATCTGTTTTAGACCAAGGATTTCTCACAACTCTGTTTTGACCATATCCTAAGTGTATACCATTATCCCAAGATAATTTATTTTTCTTATAATTTGCTTCAGCATCAAATAACGCAATCCACGACATTGTATTTTGCCCACCTGCATTCCAGTTTTTGAAAGATGCATGTGTACCAGATAAAGCAGTAACCGCTTTATATTTCCATAATTTAGGAGTCTTTTCTTGCGCCTGCATACCAAAAGCTAAAAAGTTTATGGCTAATAATATGATTATTCTTTTCATGGTTTTTATTTAGTCCGCGAATATATAAAAGTTTAACAATAAGTTAAGTTTTGATAAAGCAGTATAACTAAAAATTAACACTTAATAAATAATTTGCGATACGGAATGAATTGGCATAAATAGTCCAAGTATGAGGAACAGATCCACCAGTAGGCATAAAACTGCCGTCTGTTACATATAAATTATGAATTGAGTGTACTTTACAGTTTTTATCTAAGACAGATGTTTTAGGGTTAACTCCAAACCTACATCCACCAACCACTAAATTAGGTGAAGGTTCACCACTAATACCAGTTGATATATTTTTGGCTCCAATTTTCTCAAGGATTCTCTCTCCTTTAGAAGCTAGTATTTTTGCGACTTTGATGTCATGCGGGTGATAACCTACTCTTACTTTAGCTACTAAATCACCCCATTTATCTACTTCCTTAGTGTCTAATTCAACATAACAATTATCAGTTGGTAACCAATCATTGAAGATTTCAAATTTAATTTTTCGTTGCTTAGTAAAATACTTTTTTATATTATTTTTCAATTCTGTTCCATAAACTAAACGTGAACCATCCCATTTTTGTCTAGCTAATTTTGGTAATGCGTTAGTATGTTCAAATAAAAAATCAATGGTTCCTCCTTTTATTTCACTGTTGGTTTCTTCATCTTTGATCTCATACCATTCTTGTATTGCTCTATTCACAAAAACACCTGGTTCTTTTATTTTCGCTACGTCTTTACTAGAAAAATCATCAAAATATAGATTTCCTCCACCAATACCACCAGCCGAAAATATAAGGTTTTTACCAACCTGATTGTACTCGTTTCCTAAACCTTTAGGTGTGTCAATGTTTTTACTATTCAATAATAACCTTACTGTTTCTATTGCTTGACAAGCTACAATAAAAGTGTTTGCTTCAATAAAATGTTTTTCACCATTTAAATGATAATTTGCTTTTATTATTTTATTGTGACCATCAGTTTCTAAATGAAATACTTTTGCATTTGGAATAATTGTACAATCATATTTTAAGGCATCATCTAATAAAGCAGCCCGGCTACTTCCTTTTGCATTTGACGAACAACCATAACTACCACAAAAATTAGAATAATAACATGCAGAACGCTTGTCTTTAGGTTTTGATAAAATACCCCTAGCACCATTTACCATAGTATATCCTTCTTCAAGTCCTGCTTTGTCAATCCAGTCAGAAACTATATTTGTTTTCAATGGAGGGTAAGGATAGTTAGGTGTTGATCTTGGTTCCAAGGTTGAGTGTATTCTAACATCTCCTGAAACACCAATCACAGACTCTACTTTTGTATAATAAGGTTCTAATTCATTATAAGAAATAGGCCAATCAACAACATTAGCACCTTCAATAGGGCCGTATTTTGACAATAATCTAAAATCATTTGGTTTTAACCTGTGGAAATAAGCACTCATAAAATTAGACGAACCACCAACACAGCTTCCATTCCAATAATTTTTATTTGTATCTCTTGTGGCTAATGGTTTCCACTCTCCATCATTTGTTTTACTTTCAATAATATGAAACTCATCAACTTTATTAGGTGTGTACACATCACGTCTACAAGATACTAATTCATCTTTTGAAAAGTCTTCTGTTTTAATCCATGGTCCTTTTTCAAGTACTAATACGCTAAAACCAGCTTTTGCCATTTCATATATTATTGGTCCTGCACCAGCACCACTACCAATTACACAAAAATCATATTTTTTAGTTTGCATATATCGTTTCAAAAATATTAGTGTATGAATTATCTTTATTTGGTCTAGGGTTTCCAGATTGATGCCCTAACCATTTCCATCCGACCTCATTTGTGTTGACTCCATAAATTGGGTCCATAGATAAAGCTTCAAAAATGAACGTTAGTATCATAGATAACCAACTTGCTCCCCAATTTTTATCAGCCATAAAAGCAACTAATTCTTCAATTTCTATTTGAGATAAATCAGAAAAAGTTCTACCATAATTCTCTTGTGAAGTCTCCTCTACCCAATCCATTCCCTTTTTTATATAATCTATAGATGCTTTATCTTTTCTTTCGTCAGACAATACCCAAAGTATATGAGAATAAGCGTTAATACTTTCAGTTGAAGGTCCATTTCCATCATTAGGAAATAGTACGTCTTGAATTTTTTGAATAATTTCAGACTGTAAAGCTGTTAAGTACAGGTTTGCTTGATAAACTTTTGTGTTTGTATTAACACAAGAACTAACTGCAGAAATTTGACTTAAAACAGTAGTTATAGTTAACGTTTTGACAAATTTTCTACGGTTTATTTTCCAATTTTCAATATTAGAAAATATACCTTTAATGTTTTTATCTTTAACTATACGTTTACCCTTCATCTAATCTCAAAAATACATAATTTTTTGCATAAAAAAACCCTTTTCATTAATGAAAAGGGTTTTAATATTTCAATGTATTACATCATAATATTTTTCTAGTGCTCGTGTCCGTCTCCTTCAACATGCTCATGAACTTCTTCAACTACTGCATCTGCTGATTCTTCAATAGTTTCTTCAGTTACTTCTTCAGCTACTTCTTCAGCTACTACTTCTTCAGCAAACATATCAATTTGTTCAGTAATCACTTCAGTTCCCTCAGCTTCTTCAGCAGAAGGTCCACATGATACTACAGCCATTGTTGACGCAGCTACTAATACTAATCCTAATTTTCTTAAATTTAAAAATGTCATTTTCATAATTTTGTATTTTAATTTCATTATTACTAATTCAAATATAGCAAAAATATCATTATAAAGCAAATTATTTATCTAATTAAACTATCAATTATTGCTTTAAGTGGTTGGATTTTTTTTGTATGTTCAATTGTTGTCCCTGCTACCCAAACTGTTTTATAAGTTGCTCCAAGAGCTGCCTTTTCAACAGACTTCATACCTTTAACAAACATAAACATTTTAACCCACTTTTTTAATTTCTTATTTTTACTTAATACTCTTTCTAGCCAACTTTGATCAGTCCCTATTTTAGAAACATAAGGCGTATTAATTACTGTACAAGGTGTACCCGAAATTTTAGTACTCATCACTATGTCTTTAGCGCCATATTCAACACATGCAGTTTTATATTCATTTGAAACTGTAGATTCTTCACTTGCAATAAAAATACTCCCAACAGAAACACCACTTGCGCCTAACGCTAACATTTCATCTAACTCTTGTTTATTTCCCACTCCGCCTGCTGAAATCACTGGGATAGAACAATTGGATACTAATAAAGGAATTAACACTTCAGGACTCATATTTCCTTTATGACCACCTGCTCTATTGTTTACTGCTACTATTGCATCTGCACCAAGGGATTCAACTTTTTTAGCAAATTTCAAGTCAGTTACATCACACAATACTTTAATGCCTTTAGGTTTACAAGCTTCAATAACTTCTTTTGGAGAACCTAAAGAAGTTAAAATGAAATCTACACCTAATTCTACACTAGTTTTTAATTGTTGATGAACTTTTGGATTTGATTTATTTACGATTAAATTAATTCCTATTGGCCCTTTACAATTGGCTTTCATTTCTTTAATCGCGGCTCTGAATTCAATATCAGTTCTAAAGTTAAGTGCAGGAATTGAACCAGCAATACCATTATTACATGCCTCTATTACCATTTTTGTATTTGATACTAAAAACATAGGTGCCATAATGATAGGATACTCAATGTTTAACAGTTTTGTAATTGAACTCATAGTTATTCAAAAATTATTTTTTTAGTAGTACTAATCCCTTTTTGTGTTAAAGTTACCAAATATATACCAGAACTTAAACTGGAAAGATTTATCTCTTTTTGATTTGACATTATTTTATCTTTAAATATTAATTTACCATAAAAATCGGTAACTTTAATTTCAGAGTTTAAATGACTCATATCTGACTTTATAATAAAATTACCGTTTGATGGGTTTGGATATATTGAAAAATTTAATCTCATTTCCTGCAAGCTAACATCTGAAATAATTGCTGATTTGTAAAGTCCTAAACCTCCTCTTTTATTACCTAATAACATAACTAATTTATTATCGTTTGAAATAGAGGCAATAGCTGGAGCGGATTGACTACCAATGTTAATATTATCAATATGTACACTTACTAAATTAAAACTTAATTCTAAGTTATTCTCTATATCATTATAATAATATAAATCTCCTTCTTTAGATCCAACTATTAAATGATATTCATTATCAATATCAATAAAAACAGGCACTGCTCTACCTTCTACAAACCCAGTTTCTGTAACATTTACTTCGCCTAAAAAATTAGAATAGAGTTTGAATTCATAAGTAGTTGAAGTTCCAATATTTTTATAGAAGTTTAATTTACCATTACGTTTACCTAAAATTAAGTCCATGTCACCATCTCTATCAATATCTACAAGTTGAGGGATTGGATATACACCATCAATAATTAAAGTACCATCAGATTCTTCTAGAATTGTATAAGTATTAAAGATGGCATTATTTCCTGAACCTCCTGTATTGAAAAATAAATAATTATAACCTGAATATTCTCCCAGAATCATATCTTCATCTCCATCTCCATCTAAATCTCCAAAAGTTGGATAAAAGTTTAATCCTGTACTAATCCCTAATTGAGAAATGTTTTGATAATCATCAGATATAAAAGTATATTCAGGAGTAGAAAGTGTTCCTGTGTTTTCATAATATGCCATTTTTGAAGTTTGATTTCCAGAACTTGAATCATACTTTCCTTGAATAGATACTATAATATCTTTTAATCCATCTCCATTATGGTCAAAAAACACGGGGTAACTACCTGACCCAAAATCTATCATGTTCGCTTGTAAAAAATCATTTTGTTCATAATTAAGAACAGGAGCGTTATCAGCGCCAGAATTTGAATAATACATCACACTTTTTTCATTTTCAGACCCAATAGTTGAGGCAGGTGAAACGACTAGATCTCTTTTACCATCATTATTTACATCCACATGATACCCAGCAGGGAACACAGGTTGATTTACTGAAGTTGTATTAGAAGGAAATGCATTATCTTGACTTATCATTGCTGAATTTTGGTTAGGAGCCGTTCCGCTATTCATTAAAAGGGTTAGTGAATTATAAGAAATATCTCCTAAAACTAAATCCATTACACCATTTGCGTTCATATCTAAAGCTAAAACAGTTGAGCCAGCATGTCTATCTTGATTTTGATCTCCGTGAACAGCTATATAAGGCGTTCCTACCTGACCTGGGCAAGGTTCATTAAGTAGAATTGAATTTGTAGATGAAGATTCTTTAAATAAACCCCAACAGATATTACCTGTCACAAATTCTAAAGAATCACAAACACCATACGTTTCAATACTCATGTTTCTTTGATACTCAACAGAAGAACCACCAACACCAAAAGCTAAAATGTCTAAATCTCCATCATTATCAATATCTACGATTGCTGGGATATCAATTGAGCTTACATACATAAATACCTCATTACCATAAATATTCGTTTTTAATATTGACTCTTCCATAACAAACTGTAATCCAGTTGTAGAGTTACCGGTATTCTTATAAACTCTAACACCACCTATTGTGTAAGTGAAAAGATCTTTATCACCATCACAATCAAAATCAGCTAATAGAGCCCAATTAGTCATTTCAGGGAAAAGGTTTTCATATTCGGGTGCGTATTCATAATCAATTACTCCTGCAGCTCCGTTTTGAATAAATGTTAACACTTTATGACAAGTTCTATCAAAAATAAACAAATCTTGAACACCATCAGTATTCAAATCAATGTTTGAAAATTGACCGTAATCAATTCCTCCAGCCCATGGGTACTTTTGAAGTATAGTGTTTTTTATAACGTTAATAGTATCTATACGTTCAAAACCGAACTGGGCTGTTGCTTTAAGACTAAAAAACACGAAAAATAAAAATAGAACTCTCATATATTTCAAATTTACAAAAAATATATGATATTTTTATAAAAAGAGAATAGTCTATTTATCTTGATATTGCTTACTTAAATCATGTGCATAAAAGTCTTTAGTCAAAGCAATATATTCTCTTGAATATTTACCATTAATTAAAGTAATAATTATTTGACTTTTATTAATATCAACAACCTCTTTAAATGTATAGCAAATTATTGCTCTGATAGGTTTTTTATTTTCTTTATTTACCGTAATAATACGTTCAGGAAACAAACCATTTTGCTTTGCAAAATCTAAATGGGTTTGCAACAAATGATAAGGGAATATTAAATACAACTTTCCGTTTTCATCTAATAAATTAGCGTTATTTTGATAAAAGGCTTCAATTGGTAAATTGAATGTATGTCTAGCTGTGTTTTTATCAGAATTATCACCTAAAGTTGAATTCTCGAAATAAGGTGGATTAGATATTATTAAATCAAATTTTAAATCTGTTTTGAAATCTTGAAGTTTTTCAGATTTAATAGCTAATCTACTGGCGTATTTAGAAGCATTAAAATTAAACTTAGCTTCTTCAGAAGAAGGTAAGTGTGGTTCAATACCAAATACATTTGCATTTTCGTTACGTTGCGCCATCATCAATGCTAAAATACCTGTTCCTGTGCCTATATCTAAAATATTAGAATAAGTTCCAGTAACAGAAGCTCCTAACAGCATAGTGTCGGATCCCATTTTTTGAAGATTATCGGCTTGCTTTAAATCGAATTGTTTTAATTTGAAAATACTCATAGTGTTAAATCTGGTGCAAATTTAATTAATTTGAAGACAGTAAAACATTATTAGCAATTCAAATTGAACATTAAATTAGAATCCTTTTTTAATTCCAACTTTACATTGTACACTATTGGCTTTAAAAAATCAAAAGATAAATTGATAAATCAATTAAATTCTGAATCAATTTTAGCATATTTGCATTATGAGTTTTGTATATCCAAACTTTTTATGGGCTTTGCTATTGTTGATTATTCCAATAATCATTCATCTATTTAATTTTAGAAAATACCAAACTGTATATTTTTCAAAAGTAGATTTTTTAACTGAAGTTGTTGAAGACAGTAAGTCTGGTAATAAATTAAAACATTTATTAGTGCTTTTAAGTCGTTTATTAATGATTACGGCTTTAATTTTAGCATTTTCACAACCGTTTATACCAACTTTTGAAAATCAAAAAACAGATAATATTACTTCAATTTATATTGACAATTCATTTAGTATGCAAGCCCAAGGCCAAGATGGTGATTTGTTAAATGAAGTTAAGAATAAAGCGATTGATTTAGTTAAATCTTTAAATCAAAACGAGAAAATTAATTTATTAACGACAGACTTACTTGCTAAAGATCAACGTTTTTACGCTAAGTCTGAAATTATTGAAAGAATTAAAGAAATTGGGTTAACGCCAATATCAACTCCTTTAAGTACAATATTAGAAATGCAAACAGATTTACTTCAAAAATCTAAAGCTAACGCCAATCAAAGGTTATTTCTATTAAGTGATTTTCAAAAGTCAACCTCTACCCTAGTTGATTTCTCGAAAAATGAACTCCCTGCTTATTATTACCAAGCTAAAAGTGAAATACAAGGCAATATATTTATTGATAGTGTTTGGTTCGAAAGTCCAGTAAAAAAGCTTAATTCACCAATTAAAGTGTTTTTTAGAATTAAAAACCAGTCTTCAAGTGAGGTTAATGATTTAAATATTGCTTTAACTATTGATGGTAAAGAAAAGGGATGGCAAAGTTTAAATATTGCTCCAAATTCATACATAGAGGAAAGTATTAACTTCACAAATACATCTGCAGGGGTTAAAAAAGGAAAATTACACATCAAAACAAATCAATTGTTTTTTGATGATGATTATTTTTTCACTTATACAATTAATGAGCATGTAAATATTCTTATTGTTACCAATGAAAAATCAACTAAAAATATAGAAAAACTTTATCAATTAAATTCATTTTATAATTATTCAACATCTACAATTAACAGTATTAAACAAGAAGACTTTAAAAATAAACATTTAATAATTTTACAAAACACTAACTCTATTCCATCAGGTATTCAAGACAAATTAACAAGTTCATTAAAAAATGGATCAACAGTTTGTTTAATCCCTGGTGTAAATGCAGACTTAAATAATTGGAACTCATTTTTAGGTAAACAAAAGCTGCCAACCTTAATGCAGCATACAGATTTAAAGGCAGAACTTAATTATTTTAATGCAGAAGACCCTCTTTTTAATGGGGTGTTTCAAGAAAAACCAAGTAGATATCAGTATGCTGAAGTGTATTCAACTTATAAGCTTAATATTACGTCATCTCATAACTTTATAGCATTGTTTAATTACAATTCTACAGAACCATTTCTATTGTACGCCAATCAGAAGAATGGCCGTTTGTTTTTACAAACCTCTCCAATGTCAATTGATTTTACAGACTTTCAAAACCATGCGTTATTTGCAACCACTTATTTAAGAATGGCTGAAACTTCAGCTTTAAATAAAAAACTAAGCTTTACAATTGGTGAACCTTCAAGCTATCCACTTTATCAAGACTTGGATGAAAAGGATTTAATTCACTTAATCAATGATGATTTACAAACAGATTTAATTCCTTCAATTATAAATACAAATAGTAGTAGAGAAATTGTTTTTGATCAATTATTTGATAAGATCAAAGTAGCAGACTATTATAAATTAGAAAATAAGAACACATTAAATGACATTATAGCTTTTAATTATTCTAGAGCTGAAAGTGAAATAGAAAATCTTTCAGCAGGTGAGATTCAAATCAATTTTGAAAATTCAAACTGGTTAAACGTAAAAGAATTACAAATTAATAGTAATGGTCAGATAGAAATATTGAGTTTAAAAACACAAGAATATTGGAGAATTCTATTATTTTTGGCTTTATTATTTATTGCAATAGAAATATTACTTTTAAAATTTTGGAAATCCTAATATATTAAACAATGAAAATTCTAATTAAATCTTGTAAAATTATTGATGAAAAATCTTCATACAATACTAAAGTTAAAGACATTTTAATTGAAAATGGGTTAATTAGTAAAATTTCAGATAATATATCTACTGAGGTTGATAAAACTATAAACGTTGAAGGTTTACATATTTCACAAGGATGGTTTGATGCTAAAGTTAACTTCTCTGACCCTGGTTATGAAATTAAAGAAGATATTGAAACGGGACTTAAATCTGCTGAATTAGGAGGGATGACTGCTGTTGCAACAACACCTGACACGTCTCCAGCGATTAGTAATAAATCTCAAATTAATTACTTAATTAATAAAGCACAATTTTCTCCAGTTGATATACATCCATTTGGAACCTTAACAGAGAACTTAGAGGGTAAAAACATATCAGAGTATTACGATATGAAAAATGCAGGAGCAATAGCCTTTACGGATGCTCATAATGAAGTGTCTGCAGGAATAATGTATCGCGCGTTATTTTATGCTCAAAACTTTAATGGAAAAATTATTTCATTCCCTTACGATAAATCAATTTTTGGTAAAGGTCAAGTTAATGAAAGTAAATCTAGTGTAATGACCGGTTTAAAATCAATTCCTGCTTTATCCGAATATATTGTAGTAGAAAGAGATTTATCTATTGCTGAATACTCTAACTCACCTATTCACTTTACAGGTATATCATCTGCAAAGAGTGTCGAATTAATTAGAAACGCAAAAGCAAATGGAATTAAAGTAACTGCTGATGTTTATGTTCATAATTTACTATTCACAGATGAAGATATATTAAATTTTGACACAAACTATAAAGTAATTCCACCTTTAAGAACTTATTCAGATAAAGCGTCTTTAATTTCTGGTTTACAAGATGGTACGATAGATTTTGTTTGTTCAGATCACACACCTCAAGATATTGAAAGTAAAGATACAGAATTTGGGAATTCTGCATTTGGTGTTATTGGTACACAAACTTTATTTTCAGCTTTAAACACTATAAAAGCGTTTTCTATTACTGATACGATAAAGTATATCTCTTCAAATCCAAGAAAAATATTCAATGTAGAAGTTGATCATATAGAAGAAAACGCTAAAGTGAATTTAACTTTATTTTTAGCTGATAAAGAATGGGAATTAAAGGCAAGTGATTTAGCATCTAAAGCAAACAATACTCCTTTTATTGGTCAAACTTTAAAAGGAAAAGCAATTGGCGTATTAAATAAAGGTTTTTTATCTATATTTGAATAATGTCAGATTCTAAACAAAAAAAGAGTTTTTTTAAAACATACCTTGAACAAAAACGTCAAGTTGGTTCATGGGTAGCTAGTTGGCCTCTATTAGTTAATAATATGTGCCGTAAAATTGATTTTGATACTGCAAAAGTTATTATCGAGTATGGTCCTGGAAATGGTGTTTTCACAAAGAAGTTACTAAAAAAAGCAAATTCAAAAACAAAACTATTTGTATTTGAGTTGAATGAAGATTTTTATAATGTCCTAAAAGACAAGTTTAACGACCCTAGAATTATTTTATTAAACCAAGGTGCGGAAACCTTACCGGAAGTCTTAAAAGCGTATAATATCACTGAGGTAGATGCTATATTGTCATCTTTACCATTAGCAATGATTCCTAATGAAGTAAAGAATAAGATTTTAGATAACTCTTATGCTTACCTAAAGAAAAACGGTGTATTTCTTCAATATCAATATTCGCTAAACGCAAGGCATGATATTAAAAAAAGATATGGTGAATTAAAAGTGAATTTAATCGCCTTTAATGTGCCTCCAGCTTTTGTTTATAAAGGAATAAAGAAATAAATATGAAAAAGACAATTAAAACAATAGTAATACTGATACTAAGTATTATTACAGTTTCTTGTGGAACAAGTAGTGATGTTGCTGGAAAATTTGGAATTCAAAAAAGAAAATATACTAAAGGATTTTCAATATCTAAAAAGACTAGACATAAAATATCTAAAACTAGTCTTAATCAAGATGTTTTAGCTAAATATTCAGAGCTAAGCTCTACAAACGTTCAAATCGCTTCAGTTAAAAACGACAGTCAACCTATTGCCATTTTGGAAGTTGAAACTAACAAAAATGAAACCCCAATTACAGCTCAATTGGTTTCTGAAAAACCAATGCCTATAGAAATAACTAAACTTACTTCGCTAAAGCACAAGGTTAAATCTAAAGTAGTAAGTCATATAATTCAAAAAAAATCAGAACAAATCTCTGTAAAGTCTACAGCTGAACTATCAGATAGACAAATATTATATTACGTACTAGCCGTATTAATACCTTTTATAGCAGTAGGATTAGTAACCAATTGGGACACTAAATTAGTAGTTATAAGTATTTTATTAAGTTTATTATTTGTTATACCAGGAATAATTTTTGGTGTTATTATAGTTAATAAATATCTATAAGAAATGGGTTAGAAATATTACCAATTTGGTTTTTATTTCTAACCCATTTATATAAGTTTTAATACTTACAAAGTCTTTAAAGTAGTTCAGTTAAATAGTAGATGAAAACACTTTAGTTGTTGGTTTATTGGCAATTAATCTTAAATCAAAAGCCATACAGATATTACGTACAAAAGGTCTTCCTTTTTCAGGAATCGTTAATCCATTTTCAGAAATAACAACTAACCCATCCTTTTCCATTTCGGTTAACTTCTCTAAAGACAGTTTTAAATCAGTAAATTGTAACCTCTCCTCTTTCCAGTTAGTCTCTAAATGACACATCATATTTAAAATATGTTCTCTGATGACTAAATCTTCTTCATGTAATAAATGCCCTCTAAACACAGGGAAATCACCATTATTTACAATTTCTTGATAATCTTCAACTGTTTTTACATTCTGTGCAAAACTGTACCAACTGTCACCAATTGAACTCATTCCTAAACCAACCATTAGTTTTGTTTTACCAGCAGAATACCCCATAAAGTTTCGGTGAAGCGTTTTACCTTCAACCGCCTTATATAAACTATCTGTTTTTAAAGCAAAATGATCCATTCCAATTTCAACATAGCCTATGTCATACAACATTTGCTTACCAATCTCATATAGTTCACGTTTTACTTCATCTTTTGGTAAATCTTTTTCATCATAACCTCTTTGTCCAGTCCCTTTAATCCAAGGTACATGCGCATAAGAATAGAATGCAATTCTATCTGGTTTTAATAATTTAGTTTTATTGATGGTATCAATGATACTTTCTTTTGTTTGAAAAGGTAATCCAAAAATAATATCATGACTAACAGAAGTATAGCCAATTTCTCTAGACCATTCAGTAACATCCCTTACGTTTTCGAAAGGTTGAACTCTATTAATTGTTTTTTGAACTTTTGGATCGTAATCTTGAACACCAAAGCTATTTCTGTTAAACCCTAAATCAAATAATGTTTGTAATTGGTCTTTACTGGTGTGATTAGGATGGCCTTCATAACTGAATTCAAAAGCATCAACTCTATCTGCTTTCTTAAATAGACCATCAATTAGCGTCTTCAGATTTTTTGAAGAAAAGAATGTTGGTGTCCCTCCACCTAAATGTAGTTCCTTAATCCTTGGTTTATCAACAAATAAATCACAATATAAATCCCATTCTTTTAAAACAGTCTCTAAATAAGGCTCCTCTACTGAATGCTGCTTGGTAATTCTTTTATGACATCCACAAAATGTGCATAAATTTTCGCAAAACGGAAGGTGGATATAAACTGTAATACCTTCAGTTGAATTACTTTCATCAAAGGCTAACTTAGTAGTTGATTTCCAGTCTTCAATTGAAATACCCTCTTTGTTCCAGTAAGGAACCGTTGGGTATGAAGTGTACCTAGGTCCTGCAATATTATATTTTTGAATTAGATTCATATTTTAAATTTTTAAATTCTTCAAACTAAGCAAATAGTTGTCGCATTACTTCTTAATATTTTACTATTTTCTTAATCGAGTTAATTTTGACGTTTCATTCTGATTTTTTTATACAGTTTGATACCCATCATTAGGAAAATCATTAACCCAACAATACCAGTTACACCAAAAACCCAACCTATTGTTGTTTTTAAAACTACTAAAAACACTACTGAAAATAATATAATTGTAGCTAATTCATTCCATATTCTCAATTGAAATGATGAATATTTTATTTCATTATTTTGAAGTTGTTTATATAGTTTGTGACTCATAAATTGATACACATAAAGTAATACAACAAAAAGTAATTTAATATGCATCCAAGGCTGCTTTAAAAACACCATTCCCGTTGGAGATAATAGTAATAACGTAGCTAGTAATAAGGTAATAATAGCAGATGGCCAAGTAATTATAGTCCATAACCGTTTGGTCATTATCTTATACTGGTCTTGAAGTATTTCTTTTTCAGGTGATTCCTTTTCTTTTGTTTCAGTATGATAAATAAATAGTCTAACTGCATAAAATAACCCTGCAAACCAAGTCACTATAAAAATAATATGTAATGATTTTAATGTTCCGAAATAATCCATCCTTTAATTATTTTTAATCCAATCAGCTAATACGTTAGCCCAATTGTCATCCGAATTTATACAATCTACGCGGTGGTATTTTTCACCACCATGCTCCATAAAGCACATTCTACCCTCTATACCAATCTCTTCAATTGTCTCTAAACAATCACTTACAAAAGATGGAACAACTACCATAATGTTTTTTTTACCCTCTTGTGGTAATTTATCAATTCTAACTGCAGTAGCAGGCGTTATCCATTCTTTACGGCCTAATTTTGATTGGTAAGCAATTTCATACTCACCTGATTGAAGTCCTAAGTTTTTAACAATGGCTTTAGTTGTTTCTATACATTGATGCTTATAACATGTGTCATGTGCTTTAGATTTCACCTCACAACAATTTTCTACTTTATTGCAGTGTACACCAGTACAATCAGATTTTTCTAAATGATTTACAGGAATACTGTGATATGAAAATAAAATATATTCAGCGCCAGACTTTTCTTTCTCTTCTTTAATTTTATTAGACCATAGTTTTATGAAATTCTCTTCTTTATAAAAAGGATCAATAAAATCTAACTTAATTGATGCGTCAATTATACCGGCCTCTTTCTTTACCTTTTCAACTACAGTTGTAAAAGACGACATAGCATATTGAGGATACAAAGGGATTACAAAGATCTCAGTACATCCTTTGTTCTTTAAATTCTGAATTGATGTGTTAATTGAAGGGGTATTGTAACGCATACCTAACTCCACAGGTACATCAACCAAGGCTTTTACTTTTTCAACTAAATCAACTGTATGGTACATTAATGGGGAACCTTTGTCGCTCCAAATCTTTTTATAAGCTGCAGCCGACTGTTTAGGTCTTGTGTTTAAAATTATACCTTTAACTAATAATAAACGTGCTAAATAAGGCATATCAATAACATACTTATCCATTAAAAACTCACCTAAGTAACGCTTAACGTCCTTTTTTGAAGGACTATCTGGAGTCCCTAAATTTATAATCAATACACCTTTCATCTTATAATTATTTTACACAAAAGTAAATGTAACATTTAGGCTTTTTAGCAATAAAATCAAAAAATTCAGACTATGACAATACAATGACACTGAATTTGTAAAGCATTATCTAATTTTTAGATCTCAAACCTTATACAAATCAACTGTTTGAAATGTAAACGGCTTTTAAACCTATTCTTATTTAGAATAGTTACAAATTAACACCATTACAATTCCATGACAAACCTATGATACAACAATGACAGAAGTAAAAAACTTGCTTCATAAATTTGCAAACAATTAGAATCAAAGGAAAAATCTTTCTAAAATTAAGTAAATGAAAAAATTTGTTGTTGTTGGGCTAAGTTATAAGAAAGCGAATGAAAAAATTCGTGGTAAATTTAGTTTGTCAGAACAACAACAAAAAGACATATTAACATCTGCTAGTTCTGATAACTCTAATGGCTTTATTATTTCTACATGTAACCGTACTGAAATATATGCTTTAGCTGATGATGTTGAAGATATTTATAAAAAATGGAATAGTGTTACGAACACAACAATTGATGAATTAAAAGATTATTTGGACATTCTAGAGGGAGATGAAGCAAAACATCACCTTTTTAAAGTAGGTTGTGGTTTAGACAGTCAAATTTTAGGTGATTTTGAGATTATTAGCCAACTAAAAAAATCGTTTGTATTTGCAAAAGAATTAGGTACCATAAATGGTTACTTAGAACGCTTAGTAAATACTGTATTTCGCACTAGTAAACTAGTAAGAACAAATACAAAAATCAGTAATGGTACCACTTCTGTTTCTTATGTAACTGTAGATTACATTAAAAATCAAATCAAAAATTACACCGACAAGCGTATTCTTTTATATGGTTTAGGAGAGATTGGGAAATTAACAATTGAAAATCTTTACAAGCACTTACCTTCAACTAACTTAGCTGTTATCAATAGAACTGAAACAAAAACTAAGCAAATTGCCGATAAATATATAATTACAGAATTTGAACACGCTAAGCTAAATACTGCTATTTCAGAGTCTGATATTTTAATAGTTGCAACCAATTCAGATAAACCAACAATAAATAAAACAAATTTCATTTCAGATAAAGCACTGACAATTTTTGATTTATCTATCCCAACAAATGTTGATGATAATGTTAACGAATTAGAGCATATTACATTAATTGGACTTGATGAATTGTCTAAAACGATAAACAAAACAATTGAAACGCGTCAAAAAGAAATTCCAAAAGCACACGTAATTATTGCTGAACAATTACTTGATTTTGAAGAATGGGCATCTCACCAAGTATTCTCAAGCTTAACTAAGTCATTTAAAAATGAAATGGTTTCAATTAAAAATAGTGAAGTTGCTTATCACAAAAAGAAGTTAGATAACCCTAATGAAGATCATTTACATGCGATTTCTGATAGAATCATTCAAAAATTAACAAGTAGGCTTGTTACGCAATTAAAAAACGAAACAAACGAAAACGCGAGATTGACTCAGATGAATTTAATTAAACAAATGTTTAAATTATAATGGATAGAATTATAAAAATAGGAACTCGAGCTAGTGAGTTAGCAATGTATCAAGCAAATTTAGTTGCTTCAATTTTGTTAAAAAACAATATCAAATCAGAAATTGTAAAAATTGATAGTGAAGGTGATCTGGACTTAATACAACCCATATATAAACTTGGGTTTTCTGGTGTTTTCACAAAAAGCTTAGATACAGCACTTATCAATAAAAAAATTGATATCGCTGTGCATTCGTTAAAAGATGTACCTACAGATTTAGCTGAAAGTATTCAAAACTTAGCTGTTTTAGAACGCGCAGATTCAAAAGACATTTTAAAATATAAAGGAGATAAGATTGACTTTAGTGCTGACTTAGTTATTGGTACTGGAAGTATTAGACGTAAAGCACAATGGTTGAATAAATTTCCAAACCATACAATAGAGGGCTTAAGAGGGAATGTAAACACACGTTTAAAAAAAATAGATTCAAACTCACATTGGAAAGGTGCTATTTTTGCTAAAGCAGGATTAAAACGTATTGATTTATTAGGTGAAAATTATATTGATTTAGATTGGATGATCCCTGCTCCTGCACAAGGTGCAATTGCTGTTGCTTCAAGAATTGATGATGATTTAAATGAAATAAGAAACGTTTTAAATCATAGGCCAACAGAAATATGTACAACAATTGAACGTGACTTTATGAATGCTATTCAAGCTGGCTGTTCTTCTCCCGTTGGTGCTATTACAACAATAGATAAAAATGAAGTACACTTTACAGGTTTACTAATATCATTAGACGGAAAACAAAAAGCAGTATTAAATAAAACAATAAAACTTGATGATTCTAAAGGGTTTGGTGTGACATGTGCAAACGAAATAAAAGGGAGTCATCAACAATTAATTAACGATATTAAACTTGATTTAAATAACTTATAATGAGTAAATTAAAAACGATATTATTAACTAAAACTTTAAGTAATGATTTACTTGATGTTTTAGATTATCGTTCATTTAAAACTTTAAGTTTTGATTTTATAAATACCATTGCCTTACCTTTTAACAAAAGTGAAATACTTAATACTTCAAATCATTGGATTATTAGTTCAAAGCAAACAATAAACATATTATTAAACACATACAAAACATCAGAATTAAAGCACATTAGTTTTTATTGTGTTGGTGATAAAACAGCAAAAATAATAACAGATAATAAATTAAATTTAGTCACTTGTTCTTTATCTTCTGCTAAGTTAGCGCAACATATTACTAAAAATTATAATACTACTAATTTCACTTTCATAGGTGGGGAGATGAGGAGAAATGAATTGGAAGGAATTCTCAAAAACCACAAAATTCAGTTGAATATATTTAATATCTATTCAACAACCTTATCTCCCAATGAAATTAATCAATCTATTGACGGTATCTTATTCTTTAGTCCGTCTGCCATACAAAGTTATGTGTTAAATAATACAATAACTACAGAAACACTATTTTGTATAGGTAACACAACAGCTACAGAAGCAAATACACATAGTACAAACATAATTATAGCCGAACATCAAACTTTTGAATCGGTAATTGAATCAGTAAAAAATCATTACACATGAGCGAAAAACATTTATTTTTAAGAGCCTTAAATGGAGAAGAATTAGACCGTCCACCAGTTTGGATGATGAGACAAGCAGGTAGATACTTACCTGATTTCATGAAGTTGAAAGCTAAATATGACTTTTTTACAAGGTGTCAAACACCTGAATTGGCTACTGAAATTACGGTAATGCCAATTGATCAAATTGGAGTGGATGCTGCGATTTTGTTCTCTGATATATTAGTAATTCCTCAAGCCATGGGTATTCATGTTGAAATGAAGCCTAATGTTGGGCCTTGGATTGAAAAACCAATTCAGTCAATGGCTGATGTTGCTGCTATTCAAATTCCTGATGTAGAAGAAGCATTGAAATATGTGTTTGATTCTATTATCATGACTAAACAAGCATTAAATAATAGAGTACCCTTAATTGGATTTGCTGGTGCACCTTGGACAATATTATGTTATATGGTGCAAGGTCAAGGTTCTAAAACATTTGACAAAGCCAAAGCATTCTGTTACCAACAACCAGATGCTGCTCATTTATTACTTCAAAAAATTACAGATACAACAATTGCTTATTTAAAGAAAAAGGTTGAGTGTGGTGTTGATGCGGTTCAGATATTTGATTCTTGGGGTGGTTTATTATCACCACATGATTATGAGTTATTCTCTTACCAATACATCAAACAAATTGTTGATGCTTTAGTACCTGTAACTAAAGTTATTGTTTTTGGAAAAGGAACATGGTTTGCTATGAATAAAATGGCACATTCTGGTGCGAGTGCAGTTGGTGTAGATTGGACTGTTAATCCTGATGTAGCAAGAAAATTAACAGATAACGCAGTGACGTTACAAGGTAATTTTGATCCTAATAGGTTATTATCTCCAATACCAGAAATTAAAAAAATGGTTAAAGAAATGATTGATGGTTTTGGAACTACTAAGTACATAGCGAACTTAGGTCATGGAATTTTACCAAACATACCTGTTGATCATGCCAAAGCATTTGTAGACGCAGTGAAAGAATATAGAAAATAATTAAATGTCAGTTCGAGTGATTTTTGAGGTACGAAAAAATAGTATCGAGAACAGAATACTATAAAGAGTTCTCGATACTATTTTCAATTATAAAACTAACGTTTTATAATTCAAAACCACTCGAATTGACAGAGATACAATTTTAAATTATGCAAATAAGACACAGAAGATTAAGACAAAATCCAGCTATTAGAGCTATGGTTCAAGAAAATCAAATCTCAGCTAGTGACTTTTTAGTACCTTTATTTATTGAAGAAGGTTCAGGTATTAAGGAAGAAATCCCTTCAATGCCTAATTACTATAGAATGAGTTTAGAGAACATTCAAAAGGAAGTTAAAGAACTTTGGGATTTAGGCTTAAAATCAGTATTATTATTTGTAAAAGTTCCTGATAATTTAAAAGACAATAAAGGAACTGAAGCAATTAACCCAAATGGTTTAATGCCAAGATCAATCAAAGCTGTTAAAGAAGCTTGCCCTGACATGTTAGTGTTTACTGATGTAGCTATGGACCCCTATTCTTCTTTCGGACATGATGGTATTGTTGAAGAAGGAGAAATTGTAAATGATAAAACGGTTCAGGTATTAGCTGAAATATCAGTTATGCATGCGCAAGCTGGAGCTGATTTTGTTGCCCCTTCAGATATGATGGATGGTAGAATTGGCGCAATTAGAGAAGCGTTAGAAGATGCTAATTTTCCTAACACTGGAATAATGAGTTATTCAGCTAAATATGCCTCTGCGTTTTACGGGCCATTTAGAGATGCTTTAGACTCGGCTCCTGGGTTTGGAGATAAGAGAACCTATCAAATGGATCCAGCAAATTCAACAGAAGCTGTAAAGGAAATTATTGATGATGCTAATGAAGGTGCAGATTTAATAATGGTTAAACCTGGAATGCCTTATTTAGACATTGTATCTTTAGCCACACAAACAACAGATTTACCAATTGCAGTGTATCAAGTAAGTGGAGAATATGCTATGATTAAAGCTGCAGCTGAAAAAGGTTGGTTGAATGAAGAAGAATCAATAATGGAAAGTATTATGTGCATAAAAAGAGCAGGCGCTAACATTATTGCGAGTTACTTTGCAAAAGATGTAGCGAAATTATTGTTAAAATAGACACAAGACCGCTACGCTCCTAGATAAAAGAAGCAAGACTGACGTTTATTGTTTTAAAGAGAGTCAAATAATATAAAAATAAACGAATTAAGTGTTGCTTTACTCATCAAATTACGAATTTTACCATAGTATAAAGAATTAATAAGTCTAGTATCTAAAAGCTAACATGTCGTGAAACGAAATAAAGCGGTCTAGTATCTAGCATCTACAAAATGAGATATAAAAAATCAAAAGAACTATTTATAAAAGGAAGTAAACACATGGTTGGTGCAGTAAACTCACCAGTTCGTGCATTTAATTCAGTTGGTGGAAACCCAATATTTATTGAAAAAGGAAAAGATGCTTACTTAACTGATGTAGACGGAAACCTCTATGTTGATTATGTTTTATCTTACGGACCTATGCTTTTAGGTCATGCTAACGAGCAAGTTAAAAATGATGTTAAAGACGCTTTAGAAAACAGCTTTAGTTTTGGTGCATCAACTGAAAAAGAAATTGAATTAGCTGGTTTAATTTGTTCTGCTTTTCCAAACATGGATAAAGTAAGAATGGTAAATTCTGGAACAGAAGCTGTAATGTCAGCTATTCGTTTAGCAAGAGCTTATACTGGAAAAAATCAAATTATTAAATTTGCTGGTTGTTACCATGGTCATGCTGATATGCTATTAGTTGCTGCCGGTTCAGGTTTAGTAACAGGAAGTTTACCAGGAAGTGAAGGTGTGCCACAAGTAAACATTAATAACACATTAATTGCTAATTACAATGACATTGAAAGTGTAAGAACTCAAATTGATACACATCATGATATTGCAGCTATTATTATAGAGCCAGTTGCTGGGAATATGGGATGTGTTTTACCAAAAGACAACTTTTTAAAGGAATTGAAAGCATTAGCTACAGCTAACGGTATCTTATTAGTTATTGATGAAGTCATGACTGGCTTTAGAGATAGTTTTGGTGGTGCTCAAAAAGCATTTGACGTAGAGGCTGATATTATTTGCCTTGGAAAAGTAATTGGTGGTGGTTTTCCTGTTGGTGCTTATGGTGCTAGAGAAGAAATCATGCAAATGGTTGCACCTTTAGGTGGTGTATATCAAGCAGGAACTTTATCTGGGAATCCAATTGCTATGACTGCTGGTATTAGTATGTTAAAACAGCTTCAAAATGATGACGTTTACATAAAAACGAATACTTACATCAATAAATTAGCTGACTTCATGCGTGAATCTGCTAAAAAGCATGGTATCCCCTTAGTTGTTAATACATTTGGATCAATGATTACACCTTTTTTTATAGACAAACCTGTTACTAATTTTGAAGAAGCAAAAGCTGCAAATGGCGATATGTTTACTAAGTTCTTCTGGAGTTTAATGGATAGTGGAATTTACATTGGCCCTAGCCCATTTGAAGCTTGGTTCGTATCTTCAAAACATGGCGATAAAGAATTAGAATTAACTTGTAATGCGATTGATAAAGCATTTAGTGAGTTGGTGTAAATTCAAAATAAATTATATAATAAACGAGCAGCTTTTAAGTTGCTCGTTTTTTTTGTGATAGATTTCGATTAATTGGAATATAATATATAGGAAATAAGCTCTATATTAGTTACCAATATATGTCCAAAAAATTCCAAAATAAATACCGTATTGAATCCAATAGACTTAAAAACTGGGATTACGCACAAGATGCGACCTATTTCATAACGATTTGCACGAAAAACATGACTCATTACTTTGGGAAAATAATTAACGGTGAAATGAATTTATCTGAATTGGGAAAAATCACCCATTCGGAATGGCTTAAAACTATAGAGCTCAGACCAGATATGAATATCACTTTTGGAGAATTTATCATTATGCCAAACCATTTTCATGCGATAATATCCATTGGGGAAAATCAATATAATTCCATCCACGCCAGAGACGCATTGCAGGATAATGAAAAAAATATTTCTCCCATTAGCACAGACGCATTGCAATGCGTCTCTTGTGATAATGGAAAAAATATTTTTGTCCCACAACGCAAAAACTTGGCTTCAATTACACGTGGATTTAAAGGAGCGATTACAAGGAATGCACGAAGAAGAGATATTACTTTTAATTGGCAACCAAATTATCATGATAGAATTATTTGGAATCAAAAAGCATTTTACAATATTTCCAAATACATTATAAATAATCCTAAAAAATGGTCGGATGACGAACACCATAATTAAAACTTGTATTTGAAATAAAATATAATTCGCTATTTAATTAATACAACATATCTTTTGTAATTTTACACCATGAATTCAACAAACAAAATAAAAGTAGAAATTTGGAGTGATGTGGCTTGTCCATTTTGCTATATTGGAAAACGAAAATTTGAAGAAGCCTTAGCAAAATTTGAACATAAAGACCAAGTAGAAATTGAATGGAAAAGTTTCATCTTAGATCCTAATAAGGTAACTGATCCAAATATGGCGTTAGTTGAATCATTAGCTAAACGAAAAGGTATTTCGGTTGAACAGGCTACAGAAATGGGAGAATATGCAACGGAAATGGCTAAGAAAGTAAATCTGAGTTATAATTTTGAAAAAACTGTAGTTTCTAACACATTCAATGCCCACCGGTTTTTACATTTCTCTAAAGGTTATAACCTACAAAATGAAGCTAAAGAAAGTTTGTTAAATGCTTACTTTATTGACGGTAAAAATATTGACGAAAATGTAATATTACTTGAATTAGGAGAAGCTATAGGTTTAGATTCTAAACTGACTAAAACTATGCTTGATTCTGATGATTATGCAAATGAGGTAAAGACTGATATTGCAGAAGCTCAAGAAATTGGAGTAAAAGGTGTTCCGTTTTTTGTTTTTGATAGAAAGTTTGCGGTATCCGGTGCACAAGATTCACAAGTAATGTTAAATATTTTAGAAAAAGCATTTTCGAAAGATTAAGTCCACTTAATTATTTTGATATTCGCTTGTTTTAAATTTTAGACTATGGATTCATTAACTCAAATTGTTTTAGGTGCTGCTGTTGGAGAAGCTGTACTAGGTAGAAAAATTGGTAATCGTGCTATGTTGTGGGGTGCCATTGCAGGAACAATTCCT
>Ga0308004_10000074_pt1 | contig 48186 bp, 42 predicted proteins | sample Neamet38_FD_203156 | JGI IMG/M metagenome (GOLD analysis project Ga0308004, IMG submission 203156) | Marine microbial communities from water near the shore, Antarctic Ocean - #38 | ecosystem: Environmental > Aquatic > Marine > Unclassified | place: Southern Ocean | collected 2014-06-06 | reverse complement strand
CTCATAACCCGAAGGTCATAGGTTCGAGTCCTGTCCCCGCTACTTTAAAAGAGTTTATCATTATGATAAACTCTTTTTTTTGTGATCTTTTTTAATTCTAAGTCGCTATTCGCTTTAATAATGTTAAATTTAAAGTATGAAAAATATTAAACGCTTACTCCTTCTCATCTTATTATCTTCTACTCAGTTATCATTAGCACAACCGGGTTGGAATCAATTGACTGATATCCCTGGTCAAGGTTGGAATCATGCATGTAGCTTTGTAATAGGTGATTCAGCTTATGTAGCAACAGGAAGCGGTACTGATGATTTTTTTAGATATGACATTCATAATGATTCTTGGGTTCAATTAGCTAATTTTCCAGGTGGAAACAGAAATTACGCCATTGGGTTTAGTGTAAATGGCAAAGGTTATATCTCTTGCGGCTTAAATGGTGGAACAGCCAATATGGAAATTTGGGAATTTGATCCAACCACAATGATTTGGACTCAAAAAACAAGTGGACCAGCAATTGGAAGGATACACCCATCCTTCTCAGTAGTTGACGATCGTGTATATATTGGTCAAGGTCAACGAAATGGTGATTTTACTGATTTAGATGACTGGTATGAATACAATACAACAACTGACTCTTGGACATTAAAAATGAATTTTATAACACCAAGACATCATGGTGTTGGGGCAACTGTTGGTGGAAAAATTTATGTAGGAACAGGTCATCATTTAAGTGTTATGTTTGACGATTGGTATGCCTATGATATTGCAAACAATACTTGGCAACCAAAAAGTAGTTTTACTGGTAATGGAAGGTCAGCTGCAAATGCTGTAACAAGAGATGGTAAAGTATACATATTTGCTGGAGAAGATGAAATAAACTATGAACGCTTTGATGATTTCAGAGAATACGATCCAATAACAGATGCTTGGACAACACTTGAAACATTTCCAGCAGACGGTAGATGGGCACCACTAATGTTCGTACATAACGATACAATTTATGTTGGGACAGGCCAAGACAATCAGAATACAGATAGAAAAGACTTATGGCGTTATGACTTTTCTACAACATCATCAATTAATTCAAGTTCTACTGAAACACTAACGGTTTATCCAAACCCAACTGAAGGGGTAATAAATATTAATTTAGGCATGGTTCAAGTTGAACAGATAAAAGTATATTCTACAGAGGGTAAAATTGTTTATTTTAAAGACCAAAATTTCGATTTAACACATCAGTTAATACTCGATACTAGCCCGGGGCTTTATTATATTGAGATTATAGGAGTGGAAAAAAATTACATTGAAAAAATAATACTTAAGTAAACAAATAGTGAAATCTTAAAAACTTTATATATGTACAAATTATTTATATTACTATTAGCTGTATCATTTTCAACTATAGCTTTATCTCAAAAAGTAAAATTAAAGAAAGGCATTGTATATGTTGATGCTGTAGCTAAACACAAAATAAAAACTGAAGCTGGGAGTGAAGTCACAATTTCAAATATCCAATCAGACAAAGAGGAAATATTCGCTTTTTATAAAGACTATAAAAACTCAGATTTAATTACGAAATCAAATCCAGAAGGTAAAGTGCGTTGGATAGAAATTACATTTTTAGACTTCAATAAAAAAGTAGAAATTTCATCTAGAGGTCGAAAAGGAATAATTAAGTTTTTAATTAGTAATAAAGTATACGTAAATGGAATAATTGATGAGAAAGCTATAGATAAGATAATTACAAAGTATGGTGTAAGTAGTTTTTCTGATCAAAGACCAAATCAGAACATTAGAGTGATTATTAATAATTAACCCTTCACTATAGTTCAAACTATAAATTAATATTTGATTTGTTATTCTATCTCAAATAGAATCTATTGGAAGCTATGACTTAATTCAGCCTAATACAGAACCTACTTCAATAAAAACACATCACCATCTTCAACACAGGTCGTATTTTCAAAAATGGCTTTCGCTTCATTTTCTAAGTCAACTGTATTGCCGTAGCGTTGTGAAAAATGTCCTAATAACAATTTACCCACATTTGAATTTTCAGCTAAAGTAGCAGCTTGTTGAGCAGTTGTATGGAAAGTAGCTTTTGCCCTATCTAACATATCGTGCATAAATGTTGCTTCATGATATAGTAAATCAACGCCTTCAATGATTTCCTTCAAGCTTTCTATATATTTAGTATCTGTACAAAAAGCATAAGACTGTTGCTTTGGTGGAGGTGTAGTAAATTCTAAATGATTTAAAATATCACCATTTTCCCTTTCCACGTCATTACCTCTTTTTAACTGAATGATTTCTGGAATTTTTAAATCAAATTCTTCAATCATTTCTTTTACAATACCTCTTTCTTTTAATTTTTCTTTAAACAAATATCCATAACATGGTATTCTATGTTTTAATGGAAAAGCATATACCTCTAATAAATGATCTTCAAAAATTAAAGTTTTCTCTTTTAGTTTAATCGGATGAAAAATAATTTCAAAATTCAGTTTCACATACGTTAACCTGAATTGCACTTCCATTATTTCTTCCAATTCTGGTGGTGCAAAAATATGAATTTTAGTTTTTCGTCCCAATAAATGCATAGACGACAATAAACCAAATAAGCCTAAATAATGATCGCCATGTAAATGAGAAATAAAAATATACTGAATGCGTTGAAACTTAACTTTAAATTTTCGTAATTGTAACTGAGTTCCCTCACCACAATCAATTAAAATTTTACGTTCATTAAAATTCAAATACTGAGCTGTTACACCACGTGTTAAAGTAGGCGTAGCTGCACCTGATCCTAATATTTGTAAATTTAACATAAGCTATTAGTATTTTGTATTTTCATTAAGACATGTACCTAATACTTTAAACTAACAAAACAGCTTATGTCAACTAAAAAACTAAGTAACGAAATAACTTACAAACGGCAAGTTACATTCCTGGCATTCCCATTCCGCCACGCATACCTTTCATTTGACGCATCATGTTAGCCATGTTCTTTTTGTTAGACATCATGTGCATCATTTTCTTAGTTTCGCCAAATTGTTTAATTAATTTGTTTACTTCTTGAATGTTAGTTCCACTTCCTTTAGCAATACGAGTTTTACGACTCGCATTCAATAAAGTTGGTTCAGCTCTTTCTTTTGGCGTCATAGATTGGATGATTGATTCAATACCATTAAAAGCATCATCATCAATATCAACACCTTTCATGGCTTTACCCATTCCAGGAATCATTCCCATTAAATCTTTAACATTACCCATTTTTTTGATTTGTTGCAATTGTGCATAGAAATCATCAAAATCGAATTTATTTTGAGCTATTTTCTTTTGTAATTTTTTAGCTTCTTTTTCGTCAAACTGCTCTTGTGCTTTTTCAACTAAAGACACAACATCACCCATTCCTAAAATACGGTCAGCCATACGAGAAGGATAGAATATATCTAACGCATCCATTTTCTCACCTACACCAACAAACTTAATTGGTTTGTCAACTACAGTTTTGATTGATAAAGCAGCACCACCACGTGTATCACCATCTAATTTTGTAAGGATTACACCATCAAAATTAATTCGTTCGTTAAAAGTCTTAGCTGTATTAACAGCATCTTGACCAGTCATTGCATCTACAACAAATAATGTTTCAGTTGGATTGATTGCGTTTTTAACGTCCTCAATTTCACCCATCATTTTTTCATCAACTGCTAAACGACCAGCAGTATCAATAATCACAACATTAAACCCATTAGCTTTTGCATGAGCAATACCAGCCTTAGCAATTTTTACAGGATTTTTTTCTTCTTTATCAGAATATACCTCAACCCCTAATTGATCTCCTAAAACATGTAGTTGATCAATTGCAGCCGGACGGTAAACATCACAAGCTACTAATAAAGGTGTTTTTTTTTGTTTTTCTTTTAACCATAAAGCCAATTTACCTGAGTGTGTAGTTTTACCCGACCCTTGCAAACCTGCCATTAAAATAATACCTGGATTACCTTTAAAATTAATTTCGGTTTGTTCACCACCCATTAATTCTACCAACTCTTCATGACAAATTTTAGTTAATAATTGTCCTGGAGAAACTGTAGTTAATACATTACGTCCTAAAGCTTTTTCTTTAACTTTACTAGTGAAATTTTTAGCAGTTTTAAAGTTAACATCTGCATCCAATAATGCACGTCTTACTTCTTTCAAAGTTTCAGCTACATTAATTTCTGTTATCTGCCCTTGTCCTTTTAAAATCTTAAAAGCACTCTCAAACTTATCACTTAAATTTTCAAACATCTGTACTACGTATTAATTGGTATTATTTTGATACGCAAAGATATTAATTTTTTTGATGAATATATAATAATTTATATATTGTTTCATCCTAAATTAAGCGTGTTTTTTATTTAGTAACACTGTTCTTTTGGGCAATTTAACGTGCTATTCGTTTAAAGTTTAAAATCAATACGCTAATCTTCAATCTAAACGTTAAAAGTTTCTGCCGTCACTTTTACGTTTTGTTTCAGCTAAACCGTTTTAATTTAAAAGCTAACACTGCTATCACTATTGCAATTAAATAATAAATCCTACCTCAATTTAATGAAATAGGATTTTTTAATATTTAAATCGTCTGAGTTAAAACCTTAAATTGGTATTGAGTTTTTCACCCCCCTTTTAAACAAAACACATCAGTCTTGAATCTTGTGTCTAAAAGCGAAGCGGTCTTGTACCTTAATAATTAAACAGCTACATTATTCTCTCTTAACGCATCATTTAAAGACGTTTTTTTATCTGTACTCTCTTTTCTTTTTCCAATAATCAATGCACAAGGCACATTATAAGTTCCTGCTGGAAATTCTTTTGGGTAAGACCCAGGAATCACAACAGATCTTGGTGGCACATATCCTTTAGTTTCAATTGGTGTTTCTCCTGTAATGTCAATAATTTTAGTTGACATAGTTAAGACAACATTCGCTCCTAAAACAGCTTCTGTTCCAACTCTTACACCTTCAACAACAATACATCTTGACCCAATAAAAGCACCATCTTCAATAATAACTGGCGCAGCTTGTAAAGGTTCTAAAACACCACCAATACCAACACCACCACTTAAATGTACATTTTTACCTATTTGCGCACACGACCCTACAGTTGCCCAAGTATCCACCATTGTTCCAGCATCAACATAAGCGCCTATATTTACATAACTAGGCATCATAATTACACCTCTACTTAAATATGCACCATATCTAGCAATCGCATGAGGTACAACCCTTACACCTTTTTCAGCATAATTAGTTTTTAAAGCCATTTTATCATGAAACTCAAAAGGACCAACTTCAATTGTTTCCATTTTTCTAATTGGAAAATACATCACTACCGCTTTTTTAACCCATTCATTTACTTGCCATTCACCATTTTCTAGCGGTTCAGCAACTCTTAATTCACCAGTATCTAATTTAGCGATAACCGAATTAATAGCGCCTTGTACTTCTGGATCTGTTAATAATTCTCTATTATCCCAAGCGTTTTCTATGATATGTTTCATGTATATGTGTTTTTATGGATTCAAATTTAAGTAAACATTTTTAGTCTTTCGAATTTATAGCTAAACAAAATATAAATTAGTTAAAATTAATACGTCTTTGAATATTAATATGTGAATTTTACATCTATTTTTGTTAAAAACAAAAAATGGATATTTTCATACTTATAACAGTCTCTTTTGGGGCAAGTTGGTTAACTTTTTTCTGTGGATTTGGGTTAGGAACAATGCTAACGCCTGTGTTTTATATGTTATTTAAGGATTTAGAATTAGCTATTGCAGCTACTACTGTGGTCCACTTTTTAAATAATGTATTTAAGTTTATGCTCATGAAAAAATCAGTGAATTGGAAAATTGCCATTCCTTTTGGTTTGGCAGCTATTCCTGCTGCATTTGTAGGTGCTTACTTATTAACACATTTTGATGATTTTACAATGACATCAATTCAATTATTTGGAAAATCATTAGACATTAAAGCTATGAATTTAACTTTCGGTATAGTCTTAAGCACCTTTGCCTTAATTGAATTAATTCCTACTTGGGGTATTTCATTTTCAAAACAAAAGCTGTGGATTGGTGGTGTAATTAGTGGCTTTTTTGGTGGTTTATCTGGGCATCAAGGCGCGTTAAGAACTGCTTTTTTAGTGAAATATAAATTAGAAAAAAATGTATTTATAGCCACGGGAATAGTAGTTGCCTTAACCATTGACATTGTCAGATCTAGCGTTTACTTTAGTGACCTCTCTAAAGTGGACAACATTAATTGGCGCTTTGTATTAATCTCCTTAATAGCCGCATTACTAGGTGCAATTAGTGGCCGTTATTTTTTACAAAAAATAAAATTAGACACCTTAAATATTATCGTTTCAATTGGTATGCTGGTGTTTGGTATTACATTAGCACTTGGGGTATTGAATTAGTCTAACTAACTTCTTTTATCACTTTCCAATATTGCATATTCAAAATTATCCGACCATCCAGATTTTAATGGCAAAACCTGTCTACCTCTCCCCTCTCTTATCATTCCAGCCTTTTCTAAAACTTTAACTGATCCAGTATTACCAACAGCACAACCTGCTTCTATTCTGTGTAAATTCAAGGTATTAAAACCATAATTTAAAATTGCTTTTAAACATTCAGTACCATATCCTTTACGCCAATGGTCAACATGTAACTTAAACCAAACTTCTCCCCTTTTGTATTTCTCATTCCCTATTTTAAAACCAAATAAACCAATGAATTGTTCATCTTCTTTTGATGTTATAACGAACGTATAATTTTTTATGTGCTTCAGATTATTTTCAGCAATCCAAGGTGTAATTATTTGCTCGGTCACGCTAATACTTTCAGGAATACCCAGTGCATTAAACTCATCTGTTTCAGGTAAAGAATGAAGGTTATGAATTGAATTTAAATCAGTCAATTCAATTAACCTCAACATTGTTCTCTCTGTTTTTAATTCAGGTTTTATCTTCTCATTCATAGGTCTATATTTAAATAAAAAACGGGACTAATTATTTACATCAGTATCAGTTTATCCTATTTTTCAATAAAGTAAATTATGGGACTTAAAAGTCATCCATATCATCACCTCTGTCAAACACTTTTTTATAGTTGTTCAGTTTGATAGACAATGTTAAGTTAACCTGAGGAGATAATGGCCTTCTCAATTCTGATATATAAACATTTTCAGTTAATGAGAATGAATCTCTTCTTGCCGTACCCAATATATTTCTACCTTGTAAAGTCAGTGCAAAACGTTTTTTATTAAAGCTCTTTTTAATAGATAAATCTTGAGTAAATGCTCCTCTACTTTCTCCTTGAGCCGTAACAGAACCACTTCTATATCGTGAAACTAATTGCAACATCCATCCATTCTTATTAAATGTATTGGTAATTCTACCAGTATAATTGATTGAATTAACGTTGTAAGCTATATCATTAAGATTTCCTGATAAATTAAATAGATACCCATTAACTCCAGTATTTATTTTCCACCACGTTTTAATTTTGTAATTGAAAGACGCTTCAGTTCCAAATGAATTAGATGTTCCAATATTGTATGGTTGACTGATTAAAACACCTGGCTCATAAACAAATGTTAATCGTTTAATGCTATTTACACTACTTCTATAATAAACTTCTAAACTAAAAAATCCTTTTTTCTTAATCGGTTTAATAAAACTTAATTCAAATGCACCAATATATTCTGGTAATAGGTTTGGGTTTCCAGTACGCACATTATATGGGCTTTCCCAAGTAATAAAAGGTTCAAAGAAATAACTTCTCGGTCTTTTAATTCGCCTTGAATAACTCAATAGTATTTGGTTCTTATTTTTAAAACTATATGAAAAATGAGCTGAAGGAAACCAATCCAACCTATTTATTTTAGTAAAATCTACAGCCGCAGTTGACGTTATCTCTCTGTGTGTATATTCAGTTCGTAAACCAAATTGGTAGCCAAGTTTCTTATACTTTCCAGCAAACATTGAATATGCAGCATGTACATCTCTCACATAATCAACATCTGAACTGAAAAGAGCATTAAAATCATAGACTTGAGTCGTTAAATTATAGGTGTAATTTTTTCCTACATCTCCACTTTTACCAAATTGTGATTGCACACCTACTTCAAACTTTTTCCCTTTTTTTAATGGTAATGTGTAATCTACATTAAAACGGTAAGAGTTTGATGGGCCAGTTTCAGTATATAAATTCCCTGCTGTAATAACATCATCTTCAGTAAATGACAATGTCGTATCAGCTTGAATCACGTAACTCATGTTTGCTATGGCTTTAAATGAAATATTATGGTCTTTATTTCTTTTAATATTGTATTGGTAATATAAACTTGTTGTACTATTTATTAAATCAATATTATTATGTTGATTAGTATAAAACTTGTCAACTAAACTATCATTATCGAAACTTTCATATAATCTATCATTATAAGGTAACATTAAGGTCGATCTAAAATTCCCTTTTAAACTTAAAACATGACTGTTATTCGGATTCCACATTATTCCGGCTCCGGCTCCCCATCCTTTCATTTTCCAACTTCCAAGTCCTTCACTTTTTAATACATTCACTACACTGTCATACTTTGTTGTACGTTCAGTAATCGTATTTCGGGGATGATGTCTTTGGCTTATGTTAGCAGATAAATCAAAAGTGAATTTCTTTTTTTTAATGTTAAAAGCAACGTTTCCATTGTAATTTTCAAATCTACCAGCAGACATATTAATTAAACTACTCATGCCTTCTAACTTACTTTTTTTAGTGATTATATTTATAACACCACTTGTTCCTTCCGCATCAAACCTTGCTGATGGGTTTGTAATAATTTCAATTTCTTTAATTGTACTTGCAGGTATGGTTGCTAATGCGTCATTTGCATCCATAGCTGTTGGAATACCATCAATTAGTAATGTAAAGCTTGAACTACCTCTTAAAGAAACCGTTCCGTCTGCACTTACGGTTATAGAAGGAAAATTTTCTAACACCTCAATAGCGCTTTGTCCATCAGTGTTAATCTGGTCTTCTACATTAATTATCTTTTTATCAATTTCGTAAGTAACAATAGGCTTATCTCCTACAACCTCAACTATATCTAACACTAATGGACTTATAGAAATTCTTTTTGTGTTATACGTAAATGCATCAGACGTAAGTTTAATGTTTTCTATAATTTTAGTAGTGTAACCAATAAATGAAATTTTTAAATTATAATTTCCAATTGGAAGTTCAGCTAATGAAAAATTTCCGTTACCGGCTGTCACCATTCCCTTAACCATTTTATTTTCGGGTTGTTTAAAAGCAATTACAGTGGCATAACCCAATGACTTATTTGAAATAGAATCTACTATTACACCAAAAATTTCACCCGTTTTTCCAACCCCTCCCTTATTTGGTCTTTGAGAAAATGTTAGAAACGAAATAAATGAGATTAGAATTAATGTACTTTTAAGCATTGTTAGTTATTTTGAAACAAAAGTAACCTAATAATTTTAAGTTGATACACTGATTGTTATGAATGGTAAATCAATCTTAATATTATGTTGGTGTTTTCACACTATTTCAGTATAAGACTAACCTTTTATAAAAAGGTTTAAATAAAATTAGCCAAATGTGTTTTTCATGTTGTTTTGTGAATTTCTCTATCGGTCTAACTTATTTTAATGACTATTAAATTTTAGATGTATTCAAAACCATTTTCCATTGTTCAGATTCTGCAAATTCTTTAATGGTTTGATTTCTTTTCTCTAGTAATTCAATCATGTATTTTTTAAGAAATAACTTATCTACTAGTCTTCCTAAAATACCTAATGGCGAAACGTAATCAAAATAATCTGTCAGTATAGTTATTCCATTACAGTACTCAAAATGATGTTGATGTTTAAAGGCTTTAAATGTTCCACTTATCATTTCATCTACAAAATAGTGTGGCCTTTTGTACTCAGTGATTTTTGAGGTTAATTTCTGATAAATTCCGAAATGTTTCGCTTTCCAGGTTACACTTTCACCAAGTTGAATTAAACCACTCGTTCTTCCAGCAATTGCTGTTTCATTAGTGTGTTTTGTTGAAATTTCATGCAAATCAATACTACGAGACAAATCAAACACGATTTGAATATCAGCTTTAATCTCTGTTTTAAGTTCTATTATTGGCATACTTTTAATATTTATGAATTGATTAAATAAATATATTTAAATTTTCTGTATCACGATTTCAGACCTTAGTAACAGTACTTACTTTATCTTCTATAAAGTGCTTTAAATAAATTAAATTTTCTTTAAGTAATCTTTTTTCTTGGTCATTAACACTAAGTATAACATGATCTTTAGTGTTCAAGTCTTTAAAAAACAACTCCTGCAATTAATGTCTTAAAATAAAATGTCCTGTTATAATTGATTCTGAATTTTGAAGTGTTAAGATATACTTCCCAGCAGAATATGCTGAAACATTTATTTGAGATAGATTTGAATTTATTTTTCCTTTCCCTACCTTTTTTCCTGTTTGGTCTATCACTATATAGTTGTATTCCTCTAACATGTTTTTTGGAATTTCAATAGTTAAAAAATAATTTGTAGGGTTTGGGTAAATCTTAAGTTGATTTTCTCCATTTAACTCTAATATATTTGAATTAAAATCATCACAATCACCTAATTGAGTATAATTATTATTTGAACCATCAGTATGGAATAGATAGAAACATCCTAATTCAAACTGTAAACCTTCCATGTATCCATTATTAAAATTATTAACGTGATACATATCAATAGCTATTACTTTATCGTCATAAAATGTTCGAATCGTATTGTCTTTTGTATGTCCTATGATAACACGTTCTACTCCGAAATTAACCAAAATATCATCCACCTGTTGTTGTGTTAAATTATTTTGTGCCATGCCTCTATACCAATAAATGCCATTACTTCCATTAACAATATCACACTCATTATTAGGGCATGCTATACCATTCATTTCAAGTCTACCGTACTCATTAATTTGATCATAAGTAAGGTTTAATACTGATAACGGTGGGCTTAATCCGCCATGCATAAAAGCATACTCACCAATTTTTTCTATAATATTTTTAGACCTTAACCACCTTCCTAGTTCGGTATTAGAATCATATAATTCCAACATTCGTTTACCCATAAGGTGAGCATCATTAAAGTATTTGGTCTCAGCATATCTCCAATCATCTGTTAGGTTAAACATTTCATGATTCCCAATAATTAAATGTACTTTTCCACCTTGAGCAGCTGCCTCAGATTCTAGCTTATATAGAAGCCACATACATTCTGTAATATGAAAGCCTCTGTCAAATAAGTCACCAGTAATAATTAGATGACCATTGCCATAAATCCAATTAAAATTATTATCGATTATCCCTTCCCCTTTCAATATCATAGTTAAACCTTCAATGTGTCCATCAAAGTCGGATATTGTTAAAAACTTTGAAGGCGTTGCGCTATAAGTAGAAGGTTCTGTGGTGATTTGAGGTTTTAAATTGAATGAAAAACTCGTTCCCATATGTGGAAGATGACACGTTAATTGTAATCCAACTGTTGATGTATATGTATTACTTACCAATCCATTTGGGGTTACTTCGTCTACAATAATGTCATTTCCATTGTAGTAAACATAAGGACCGTCTTGTTTATATAAATAACTAGATGTAACATAACAATCAAACGAAATATCATCATCAGTCGCACTACGATTATGCATTGAAACAGCAATCGTGTTTATACCTGTAAGAAAATAGTCAGCACTAACTTTGTAGGTGTAGAAGTTATTTTCGTTTGTACTATTAGCACTTTGTCTTGCCGTTGTCGTGTGATTTATAGTTCCTAAAGGTATCATCTCTGTACGAAAGGCTTCTTGACCATTAATATAAATGACAGCGCCATCATCATGCACCATATGAAAATACACATCATTTAGTTGACTAACATCTGGGATATTCACTTTTTTCCTAAAATAATAACTAGCTAAACCATTGTTTAATATGGTTTGTTCATCACCTTCTCCAAACCCAAAATGCCCAGTACCTACTAGCCATGCTGAGGCGTTAAATCCTACCGTATTCCATGAAAGTCCTGGATTTGATCCCGAATCCCAATAATCCCAAGGGCTTCCTTGATTAAAAAAGAGTGTGTCTACATTATTAACTACCGAAATAGATTTTGTAAGTATATTGTTAATCCCATCCTCATCATTATTAATAATCACTTCTGCTTCTATGTTATATGTACCCACTGCACTTAAGTTTGCTGTTTGTGCAAATGTAAAAAGGGTAGTTTCTCCTAAACTTAAGGGCGTTGTACCTGGCTCACTAGCAATTAAATTACCATTAATTGAAAATGAAACATTATAGTTCACTGCTGCTAAGTTCCCATAGCTTAAAATTTCTACTTGAACAATAGATGCTGGGTTTGAATAACTACTGTTTCCTGGTGTAATAATGGAAGTTAAAGCTAAATCAATGTTTGAAATTGACGCATATTCAATAATCAATTCTGCAGATTTAGATGGACTTCCATCAAATGAGTAAGTTTTTCTAAGGTCTGTACTATTGCCAGTTCCATTAATAATAAATGTAATTGGGTTTCCACTTTGCCACCCATTAGATGTCATAATTTCGTTGACGATAAGCGTTAAATCTGGTGTATTTTGAGCAATACCTGACGCATCATCTATCCATGCTGGAATAGGATCCCAAATTACGTTAGAGGTCGTTGTAACACGATTTGATATATTGTTTGTACCACTCAAAAACACAGGGGAATTAGCTACGTCTTCTCCTTTTATTGTCATTGACATATTTCCAGAATTACTTCCATCTGCCGTAAATTGAATATAAGCATTAGATATAATTGCATTAGAAGGTATTGTAATATTATCAAACCTTAAACCAATTTTTTGTAAACCTTGATTATTCCAAGAATCATACATCATTTCAAGATCTGAACTGTTGATAGTAACATAAGATCCATCAAACTTTTCTTCAGCATCATTTGAAGAGGCATTAATATGTTGCTGAAATGTAAATGTTTGAGAAGATGCTATAAAGCCATTTATGGATAAAATAACCAATAGGAATAATTTTATTTTTTTCATAATTTTATATTTATTGGTTCCGATAGTATCGGAATTCTTAATTATACACAGAACTTTCGATTTAGTAAAAATGCTCTATATTTTTATCCATTTTGGTAACTGGTTTTTTTAAGTAATTTGGCAATGTGTATGGCTGCAAGCGTTAGCTATTTTACTAGTCATTCAAGTGTTCTTTTGAGTACTACTCCTTTTTCTGTAAGTACATATCGTTGTTTCGGATGATTAGGGCTATCTGGATGTTTCATTCTAATAAGCTCTAGCTCCAATGCTGGTTCTAAATAATTTTCTCTAAAATTCCCTTTGTGTTTTAAACCAAGAACTTGTTGGATTTCTTGTCTACTTAATTCTCCGTTTAGTACTTTTATTAAACTTTCAACTTCTACGGAAGTACCACGGAACTCCTGCGGTACTTGGTCGGTACTTGGTCGGTACTTGGTCGGTGCTTGGTCGGTGCTTGGTCGATAAAGTATAGTTTTAAACGAATCATCTTGTATGAATTCAGGTTCTTTGAGTCCTTCTTTTTTAGCTATACGTACAATGTCTGCTGTTCCTGTACCGAGTCTTTCAATGTAGCCTTTTAGGTACATTGGTTCAGCTAATAGTGGATTAGCCGGAACTGAAGTGTGGATTTTCTTTAGTTTTTCTGTTGTCCAACCCATTGGTAAGCTACCAGGGTTGAAAACTACTAAACGGTCTTTAAAAAGCATCACTTGTACACTACCATTACTTGTGTAATCTCTATGAGCGATTGCATTTACAACTGCTTCTGTTACAATTTCTTTCGGCAACTCATATTTACTAGGAATAGATATTTCTTCAGAACGAGTACCAATACTAAAATCCAATTTAGATAAAACAAAATCTACTGTTTGGTCAACTAGCTCAAAAACATCTCCCTTAAAAACTTTGTATGATGGAATTGGTTTTACGACTTCTGTACCATAAAAATAAGTGCAACGAACTTCTGAATTGATAAAAAAGCGTTGTGGTGATTTGCCAAACAATAAAATGGCAGAATTGCTTACTTTACCATTATTAACCAAATTAAGATGCGTAAGTACATCTTTTATTGGTGCTGATTCCTGTAATGGAAAACCTCTTTTGGCACGAGCTGTTCTTACAAATTCAACAATTTTGTTGGAATCTAAATCTTCTAAACTCGCAGTTGGATTGATTGCTGCATCAAAAGGGCCTGTTTGTATTTTATTTTTTTCAATTAAATAATTTACTAAAGCTGAATAAATATTTGTTTTAAGTTCCTCTACATTTGAAAAACGCCTACGTACTAAATCGGCTTGTGCTTTACTTGTAAATGCATTTTGTTTGGACTCTCTTTCTGCTGATGAGTGACTGGAAAGAAATACCAATCTTGTTTTATGATGTAGCGTAGCATGGTCAAATTCCCTTTCCGTTACAGAAACACCTTTATCTTCAAAACCATATTCTGTTCCTAGTAAACCTAAATAAATTGCACTTTGTTCTACTTCTTTTAAATACACTGCTTTAGGTTGCTCATTAGTAGCAGGTAGTAATTCAAATAAGAAAGGTTCAAAAAACCGACCTAATAACGAATCGGATAAAATGTACTCATTTAAAGCCTCTCTCTCTGATACAAATTCTTTTTGAACGCTGCTTATGAATATTTTAATTTTTGCCATGCGTTATGTTTTAACTCTCTAAAATTGGTTTTAAAACTTCTTTCCTTTTAACTTCTGCTCACTCCTTCTTCAAATATGTTTTTTAAATGTATTAATATTTGGTAACGTCCAAGATATGAAACGTTGCGTGATTAAGCAACTAATTTAGTAACCAAATCACAGCTGGAAAATTCTAGTGGGATTTTCGTAAGTAAGCAATACATTATACTTGATGTTGCTACACCTATTTTTATTTTTCCATAATGGTTATTAATTTGTCAGAATCAAACATTTCGGCTGGTGAAATTACTTTTTCATCCATTGGAATATTATCTCCATATCGTTCTTTCATTTTACTTTTCACAATTTTATCAGTTAAATCAAAGTCAGAAAGTCGTTCAAGTTTACCAATTTCTATATTGACAACTTCTTTATAAATTTTCCAAACAAGTTCAGAGCAATATATTTTATCATCAGACCATTCAAAGTATTTGTCATAAGATTTTCCTTTAAACCTTTCACCGTAAATTTTCATTTCAGCTATCACATCATCTGTCAAAATACTTTCAGCGTTTGCCAGTCGTTTAACTACATAATGTCCATTTTTCCCACGATTTACCCACTTCTGTAATGATGTTAACTTAACTGGCTGAACCGCTTCATAAACAAAATATTTCCCGTCATTCTCGTATATAATACCCATATGACTGTATTTCGAATGCGTTAAAACACCCAACTAAAAAAACGACTCACAATTGAAACTCATATTTATTTATGTAGGTACGTTTTTAGGTTTATCTGTACCATAAAATTTATTGAAAATTACGGTTGCAGTTAAATCACCTGTCACATTTACTGCGGTTCTAAACATTCCTAAAATTCTGTCTATGCCTATAATAATTATTAGTCCGTCAATGGGAATTCCGGCACTTTGCAATACTGACGCCAGTACAATTACACCTCCACCCGGAATGGCAGGGGTTCCAATAGATGCCGCAACAACAGTAGACGTAATTAAGAGTAAGTTAATCATTGACAATTCAATACCATAAGCTTGTGCCATAAATAAGGTTGTTACACATTGAAACAATGCTGTTCCGTCCATATTAATTGTTGCGCCAATAGGAATAACAAAATCACTAATATTAGAGGATACATTTAGTTTTTCATCAGCAGTTTTCATAGATACTGGCATAACCGCAGCTGAACTTGCAGTAGAAAATGCCAATAATTGAGGTTCGCGAATTAGTTTTAAAAATTGCCATGGGTTTTGACGTGTAAATCCAAATACCATTAGTAAATAGAAAACCATTAGCAATACCAACCCAAGAATAACAACTAACATATAATAGCCTAGTCCTAAAAATATTTCAATTCCTATTTTTGATAACAATGCAGCTATTAAACCAAATACTGCATATGGTACAAGTAACATGGCCCACGACACGACAATCATACATATTTTTTGAACGGCTTCGGTAAAACGAATAATAGGTCTTGCTGTGTCATGTTTAAGTTGTGTAATGGCAACTGCAATTATAATTGTAAAGATTACGACACCTAACATTTCGCCAGTTAAAATAGATTCTAATGGGTTGTTTGGTATTAAATTCGATATTGTTTCAGGAATATTAGCCGTCAGGTTAGTTGCTTCAGTTGTTTCCATTAATTTTTTACCACTGTTTGGAAATCCTCCTAATTTAAAAACATATTGACCTGGTTTCATTATAAGTGTGACAAACAAACCAATACTGATGGCAACTACCGTTGTGAACACAAAATACACTAATAGCCGTACACCAAATGTTTTTAGATTATCGGATGAATTACCTACAATTCCAGAAATAATAGAGGCGAAAATTAAAGGGATCATGACCATTTGGACTAATCTCATAAAGATTTTCCCAGGCAAGTCTAACCAATTGGCTAATGATAAACTCACGCTTTCGGAAACAAATCCGGTTGATGGATTTATTAATACGCCAAGACCTGCTCCTAAAAATAAAGCAATAACAACCTTAAGCCATAAACGGCCTTTTATAAGTCTGTCCAAATGGACTGATAAATTATTAAGTGGTCTAATTTCTAACATAATACAATTTTAGTACTATTTTTAGTATATCTAGCCTGATAACACAACTAAAATAAGTCCTTTAATCCTAAAAAATACTTTGTTTTATAAGGTGGAACAAATATACTCATTAATAAAGCGGGAATTAAACTGATTTTTCTTAAACAAAAAAAATAGGGAGCAATTGCTCCCTATTTATTATATAATCTTTTAATTCGTTTCCGAAATTAACTTACATTTAGTTTTTTAACGCGTAAAATAACTCGTTAAATTCTTCCCAAAAGGCATCTAAATTTAAAAAGTTAGTCATTAAAAATTCGTGAATTTTTGGCCAATCTTCTTTATTGTTAATGTTAACGTCTTTTAATTCACAAAAAATTCTAGAAATTGTTTTTCCATTCCAGTGGTCAAGGTCTGCAACAAAGTTTACATCTGTTGTAAATACATTTTTTAATTTATCTTCTACATCTTGAAATTGTAAGTAGTAAATTTCTCTAATACCTTTAGTTACAAACTGTAAATCGATACATAGTCTTGCTGAAGTTTCATCAGCTTCCATTCTAAAGAATAGACGTTTAATATTAGTTGGATAATTTAACCACTCTAAGTTACGTCCTTTGGCTTTACCAGCTTCTGTTAACTTGTCATTAAGTTCATTCCAAAATGAAACTTTAAACTCTTTTTTTTCTTCTTTACTAAACATATCTTTAAAATATCAATCATTAAAATAGTCAAATAACAGCAATATTGATAAATGTTTGCTACTTGACTAACACCCGTCATATTATTGACGCATTATTGGTGGTAAATTTACAATAAATAATAACAAATAGTATAACTAATAAATAAAAAATTATGGGACAATTAATTGAAATCAATCAAGGAGAAGTCGTTGTAAAATTCACATCACCCACAGCTGGTAAAATTTCATTTGCAGATCTTGGTATAAAAACTGAAAATTTAAATTTTGAAGGTGGTTTTTTAAGGTTAGTTTTTGACATGGAAGGCATAGGTGAACATCATTATTTTGCCACACCAACACTTGAGGTAAGCTATAAAGAAAACATGTCGGAAACACATTGGCAATGTGACTTTAACGGTGAAACCATTTTAGACAAAACAGATAACCATGGTAATTCTACAATTATATTAATGAATAGAAAAAAATTAGCAGAATTAGAGCATCACCATGAAAACGTATTAGTATTACATGCTGAATTTCCTGAAGGCGTTCATATTAATGCAGAAACATCTTACATTAATTTATTTAAATAAAGACTTAAATTAAGTCAAATTGAAAACATCATCTTACTTAAGTTGATGTTTTTTTATGCGTTTATTTAAAATAGTTTAAGGCTAACTCATATCCTTTTAAGCCAAATCCAAAAATGCAACCTTGACAAACAGCAGACAACATAGATTCATGTCTAAAGGTTTCTCTTGCTAATAGGTTTGAAATATGAACCTCTATTACTGGTGTTAGAGTAGATTTTATGGCATCACGAATAGCCACTGAAGTATGCGTATAACCACCAGCATTAATGACAATACCATCATATTTATGATTCAAGTTTTGAAGTTGAGTCACTAACTCTCCTTCATAATTAGTTTGACAGTAATTCAGTGAAATTGTGTCGAATTTTGACTCTAATTCCACATAAAATTCTTCAAAACTTTTTGCCCCATAGATTGATTCCTCTCTATTTCCTAGTAAATTTAGGTTTGGACCATTTAAAATTAAAATTTGCTTTGCATTCATCTTGGGATAAATATAGAAAGGATTATCAAAACTACCTCAAAATTGAGAAAAGTTTATCAAAAAATAGTGTTGAAGCCTATATGCGGGACTTTGATAAATTGTCAACATACTTTTCTGAAATCTCATCTATTTTACCTCATTTAGTAACTTTAAAAAAATTACAGCAAATGATTAATTGGATTTCTGACATGGGAATATCTGCAAGGTCACAGGCTAGAATTATTTCAGGTGTTAGAAACTTTTACAGCTATTTAATTATAGAGGACATTATTTTTGATGACCCTACTGAATTATTAGAGTTGCCACGTTTAGGTAGAAAGTTACCTGAATTTTTATCTATTGAAGAAATTGATGAGTTAAAGAAAGCTGTAGATGTTTCAAAAAATGAAGGCCATAGAAATAGAGCCATTATTGAAACATTGTACAGTTGCGGCTTACGTGTGAGTGAATTAATTAATTTAAAAATCACTAACATTTATTATGAGGATGAATTCATAAGAGTGATTGGTAAGGGCAATAAAGAACGTTTAGTACCTATTAGCCCCTATTTTGTTAAAGAATTAGCGTTTTATTTAGAGCAACGTGATAAAATGACGATTAAAAAGGGACATGAAGATTTTTTATTTTTAAACCGTAGAGGCGCTCAATTAACTAGAGTGATGATTTTTACAATTGTAAAGAATTTAGCAATTACGATTGGTTTAGAAAAAAATATTAGCCCACATACCTTTAGACATTCATTTGCAACACATTTAGTTGAGGGTGGAGCCAATTTAAGAGCTGTACAAGACATGTTAGGTCATGAATCTATTAGTACAACAGAAATTTACACTCACTTAAGTGACGACTACCTAAGAGAATCAATTTTATCTTTCCATCCCAGGCATAAATAAACTAGCCTTGAATTGCAGTTCTAATTAAATGGACAGTATTATCTTCAAGAATTTCTAATTCTATCCAGCCTAGCCTAGCCTTGTTATCATTTACTTTATGAACACTTATATAAAAAGGCGTATTTTTAGGTGCCGATAGACAAGAATAATCAGACTCTCTTATCGTAAAATAACTAGAAGACGACACTTCATATTCTTTTGACTTATAGATATTTACACCAGAATAAATATATTCTGAATTATGATAATCTGATAACTCATCTAATGTAATTTCATTATATAATTGAAAAACATTTACAAATGAATTATTTCCTACATCATAAGAATTACTCTCACATTCCCAATAATTATAATGTTTCGTTATATAAAACGATCCGTTAACAATAGTATCTCCATCAACAGGTTGAACTGATAAATTTAGTTCAGTATTATAATTCCTACTCACATCCATATAATCTGATTGTATCCCTACTGAATAGCAATAAAGAGGAACATTACCCCCTCCGCCTTCAATAGTATCAGCTGTACTTGTTAAAGAAAAATCAATTTCACCATCATTATCAATATCAAAAGCAACAGTTCTGGTGTTTATTTCATTTACGCCAACATAAACACCCTTAAAAGTATAATCTACATCATTAACAATCATGTTGTCTATGTCACCAATTATAATAGAAGTTGGGAAATCTTTATTACTATTACAAGCTGTAAGTAATGCTATTAAAACACTCAAATAAATAATTCTTTTCATCATGTAAAAGTAATAATTATTATTGTTTAATTATTGGTTGAAATAAACTAATATGCTCTGATTCTATTTTAATAAAATACTTTCCGTTTGACAAACTATCAAAACTAAAAGAAATGATTCCAGATGGCATCTTATTTTTTGTAATTATAACCTGACCTGTTTTATCATACATTGTCATATCATACGCATTTATTCCATCAGATTTAATGAAAAAATTAGATATAAATGGATTTGGATAGACACTTATTTTTGGTGTATTTTCATTTATATATTGGTCCTTTCTACAAGAAAAAAAACTCATTAGAATAAGAATAGAAATCCCTATTTTCATTTTACAATACCTTTAAACTATCCAATTCTTGTGGTGAAATTGTTGGTGGAAATATGTTATTTTCTAATTTACGAATAATATAGTTAGCCGTTTTAATTGCTTTATCTTTAGAATCAAATCCTTGATTACCTTGTATTGATGGTATATGCGGTTGATTAATATATAAATTACCATTGTTCATAATTTGATAACCCCAACCAAATTCAGGTGAAAATATAGATTGAGCACTAAAATTATCAGTTTCTACTACTACAATTTTAGCCTTTACATCTTTAGCTTCAGACGGTGTAGTTTGTTGTCCTTCACTATCATCATGTGTTGAACATGAATAAATTCCTAATCCAATAGTTAAAATGCACGCGATTTTTTTTATACTCTTCATTACTCAATAATTAATTTACCAACTGTTAATGTTTCATTGGATTGGATTTGGTACACATATACGCCAGATGGTAAGTCAACATTCAATTGAACAGCATAAGTTGATTTAATTGTCATTTCTTTAGCCACTTCTTTACCTGACATAGAAAATAATTTAACTTCAAAATTAGATGCCATTGGATTGGTCAACTTAATTGTTACGCTATTAATTACTGGATTTGGATAGGTTTTAACAACTTGATTTAATTGATTAGAAGTTACAGCTAAAATAGGTGTATAGGCATAAAAATCATCTAAATAAACGCCATTATAACCTAACCCTAAATAGCCAATACCGTCCAAAACAAAAGCATTTGCATTTGTTCTTTTTGACCCCATAAAATCTGACCTTTGAACCCAAGCATCTGCAAAGTAATTATACTCCCAAACATCCTTTTTATAATTTAAAGTATTATCATAGCCACAAGCAATAAAAGCGGTTGGAAAAATTCCCCATCCACATGCGCCAGTTCTAGCAGCACCAGGAAATTGTGCTTTTTCAACCCATGTATCAGTACTTGTTTGATATTGCCAAAAGTCATTTCTATAAACACCATCATCACCAGTTCCTACATACGCCTGAGCACCCATTTTAAAAGCAACAGCTCCTTTTCTTGCTGTACCTCCAAAATCATTTAATTGAGTCCAAATATTAGTTGTGCCACTATAACTGTAAAAATCGTTTTCAAAGCCATTTGAACTTTGACCAGTCCCAACATATCCCAATGTATCAAAAGAAAAAGCAACGGCTTGTCTTCTAGGAGAACCTATAAAGCTAGATTTTTGTGTCCAACTATTAGTTACGGGGTCAAATTCCCAAAGGTCATTATAGTACGGTGCAGTGTTTCCTTGTCCTAAACCAACGTAAGCTTTGTTATTAATAGAAAAAGCAATTGCGCCTCCCCTATTTAAACCTGAACCATTTACACCTCCTATAGATGCTTCATTATCCCAATCATCTTGATCAACATCATAAGAATACATTTTTCTATTAAAATCAATAATATCTAAACCAGAAACAACAAATCCTTCTCCATTCATTACAAAACTTGCAGCTGAAGAGCGTGGTGGTCCATTTACGGAATCTTTTTGTACCCAAACATCTTGCGCATTTGTTAAACTAGAAACTAATATGGTACAAAATAATAATGTTATCTTAAAATAGTCACTCATTAGAATTGCTTTTTTATATCTCATTTTTGAATAATTATTTGTTGGGAATAAATCAATTGACTGTCATTTGAATTTAAACATAAGATATAAACGCCTGATTTAAATCTATTACAATCAATTGTTAAGTTGTTTTTATTTGCTTTTTCATTTACAATCAACTTACCACTTAGTGCATAAATTGAAGCCGAAAACGCTGAGAATTCAGCCATAGTAATGGTTAAATAATCGTGTGTAGGATTTGGAAATACATTTACATTAACGTCAGCATTACGAGACTCAAGTGATAGCAAATCATAAGGTGTGTATTCATAAAAGCTCATTTTTTTTCCAGAAATACCTTTCCCTGTTCCCATATAAGCTATACCGTTTATTGTAAACGAAATTGCATTTTTTCGTTCACTCCCGCCATAATTGGCACGAACAGACCATGAATCTACAAAAGGATTGTACTCCCATAAATCATTTTTAAAACCGCCATCACTACCTGCACAAACAAATCCCCTTTGCCCTAATGAGAATGTACTTGCAGCACCTCTTTCTCCTCCTAAAAAGTCATTTTTTGCTACCCAATTATTAGTGGAAGGGTTATACTGCCATAAATCTTTACGGTAAACGTCTTGATCAATTCCTAAACCTACATAAGCTAAGTTGTCAATTACAAAACTTGATAATTGATACCTAACGCCTCCTGGAAAATCTTGACGCTGTAGCCAATTATCAGTTAAAGGTTTATATTCCCAAAGCTCATCTGAATAATTATTAGGTCCTCTTTTACCACAACAAATATACCCTTTAGAATCGGCACTAAATCCTGTAGCAAAATAGATACCACCTCCACCTGAACCTGGGAAACTAGCTTTATTTGTCCAAGTATTATTAACGGGGTCAAACTCCATAAAATCAGCCAAAGTTGAACCAAAACTTGCTTCAGGATTATCCATTCCTGTACCAATATATCCTTTATCATTAATCGAAAAAGCTATGGCATTTCGTCTTGCAACACCATTAATATCAGCTTTCTGAGTCCACGTATTTAACGTTGGGTCATATTCCCAAAAATCTTTTCTTACCACATCTGTAGTGTCTACACCTGTTCCAATATACCCTTTACCGTTAATTGAAAAAGCAACAGCTCGTGCGCGTTTCAACCCTGTAAAATCAGCTTTTTTTGTCCAAAAATTTTGTGTTTGACTAAATCCAATAGACGTCAAAAACGAAATACTTAAAATTATTATATAGTTCTTCATTTATTTGAATATAAATTTCCCTGTAGTAAATACATCATTATTATTAATTAATTTATAAAAATAAATTCCATTTTGAAATTCATTCTTAGTAATCTCTAAAGTAGTAGAAGTTATTTCAAGTTCTTTAATTAATAGCCCTACATAAGAATAAATCAATAATTTTGATTCTCCCATTACATAATTATTATTTTCAAAGTAGATGATATCATTAGACGGATTTGGAAAAACATTTAAGCTAAAATCATCATTATTATTTATTAATAAACCTTCTAAAGCAGGATTAAATTCCCAAAAGTCATTCATATTAGTACCATTAGTACCTAAACCAAAGTAACCTTTATTGTTTATATTAAATGCAACACCAAATCGTCTACTTACACCAGGAAAATCAGTTAATTGAGCCCATGAATTATTAGCCGGATTATACTCCCAACATTCAGAATTAACAGGATTCAAGAAACTAGAATAACCTGTTACAATATATCCTTTATTATTAACAGAAAACCCAGGACCACCATTAGATGTTAGACCTGGAAAAGATGCTCTTATCGTCCACTGATCTGTAGATGGTTTATATTCATAGAGTGTATAACCAGATTTCACATATCCCTTATTTTGAATAACAAAAGAAGTAATTGACCAGCCACCTAAAGGGCAGTTTGCTTTATTTGTCCAAACATCAGTTATTGGATCGTACTCTAAAAAAGCAGAACCATTTTTAATATATCCCTTATCATTAATTCCAAAAGCGGTATCATCTGACGGTGTTTCTGTTAAACTATTAGCAATTTGAGTCCAAGTATTAGTAATCGGATTAAATTTATAAAACTCACTACCTAAACCAGTTCCACCACCAACATACCCAAAATTACCAACACTAAAAACTGACGCACCATAAGTATATACAGGAAAGTTTGATTTTTGTGTCCAAGAGTTAGTTGCAGGATCAAACTCCCACCAATCATTATAAATAATATTATTTCCAGTTCCATTCATGTGACCCAAGCCTACATATCCTTTATCTCCAATAGCTAAACCGGACCCTCTATGGCGACCAATAGCAGGTACTTGCTCTTTTTGATTCCAAACATCATAAGCAAAAACTGATGTATTTGAAAAAATAACAATAAGCGTTATAAATATTAATTTCAACATTATTTCACTATAATTTTACCTGATTTTAGGACAACATTATCCATCATAATAGAATATAGAAATACGCCATTGGTTTCTGTATACCAATTAAACTTATTATCTAGAATTTCTTTAGTCGTAATTAAACGTCCATTTGCTGAGTAAATAGTAATTGTTTTAATTTCATTATTAAATTCATTACTAAAGGTAAACATCACATTTTCTAAAGTCGGGTTAGGAAAGATATTAACGTCAATTTTTTTATGTATTTCATGTATTTCTAAACCATGATCAAAACGCCAAAAATCATTAAAATTTGCACCACTAGTTCCAGTACCTACATAACCAACACCTTCAATAACCATTGAAGCTAAGTAACGTCTTGGAACACCAGAAAAATCATTTATCTGAACCCAAACATCAGTATCAGGATGATATTCCCACATATCTCCATAATTAGTTCCAGAAGAAAAATCATCACCAGTACCTATATATCCTAATCCATTTACTGAAAACCCCGTTGCTTCCTGTCTTAGCGTTGGGCCAACATTTGCTTTTTGAATCCACTGATTAGTAACCGGATTATAAGCCCAAAAATCGTTAGTTCCTCCACCAGAATTACCAGTACCAACATAGCCAATTCCATCAATTGAAAAAGCAACAGCAGAAGTTCTAGAACTCCCAGGGAAAGAAGCTATTTGAGTCCAATTATTTGTAATTGGATTATATTCATAAAAATTATTAGAGCCCCATCCAGATGTTTGCCCAGTACCAACATAACCTTTTTGATTGACAACAAAAGAAACACTCCCTCTTCTTGCAGAACCAGGAAAATTAGAAATTGGTGTCCATGTATTTAAGATAGGATTATACTCAAAGAAGTCATTAGTATAAGTATTATTTTGTTTTCTACCGGTACCAACATATCCTTTATTACCAATTGAAAAACCAGTAGAATGGTAACAACCATAAGGGTAATTTGCTTTTTGAGTCCAAGCATTTGATGCTGGATCGTATTCCCAAAAATCATCATATAGAATATTAGTAACGCTATTTATATGCCCCAAGCCTAAATAACCTTTATTACCAATTGCAAAAGCAGTTACTCTGTGCCTAGCTTCACCACCAAAATTTGCTTTTTGTGTCCAAGTTGACGCTAAACTATTAAGGCTAATAGAAAATAAAAAATATAATACGATTAGTCTCATTTGCTAACAATTAATTTTAAAGTAGTATTTACATTATTATTTAAAAATGAAACAAAATAAACACCTTTTTTGAAATCAATTATAGAAATAGATTCCCCAGTATAATTATTTAAGAAAAGTACTTCTTTTCCAGTTACATCAGTAATAACAATATTTTTATTTTGTATATTTTGTATCGTAAATGTTTCAGATACAGGATTTGGGTATATTAAAACGCTAAGTTCACTGTGTGTTTCAATACCTAAAGGTGTTTCAAATATATTTAATTCATAATCACCATTTTCACTACCCCAACCTTCAACAATGACATAGGCAGAGTCTAAATCAACTGTAGAAAAAGACAATTCTGATTGACTTCCACAAGATCCATCATCATTAAAATTAATAGAATTTCCATCTGTATCAAATACACTTAAAAAAGTATCAAAAGAAGACCCGCAAAGCGAAACATTTAATGAACTAGAATTAGCATTTGGCAATACTAAATAAAACACATCTGGTGATTGATAAGCATAATTGTTATTTGTATAACAAACAGAAGTACTGTAAGTATGTGAATATGGAAATGTATTCGTAATAATTGGATCATTTGCTGAATCTCCTATATATCCAGAACAATCAATACCTCCAGTTAAATTGATTGAAAAGTCCATCATAGAACCCCATTGAAATGTAGCACAAGGATTTAATGGAAATGAAAGTCCTCCACCTTCTTGATGAGAAATTCTCATTCGTGTTAACCCATTAGTAATACTAGAAGGTACTGAAAAATTAAATACTGAAGCAGCTGTTGGAGGAGTCCCTGACCAAGTACCTATCGATTCATCTGTAGTAAAAAAACCATCATTGTTAAAATCAATCCAAACTTCACCTTTACCTGAATAATTTCCTCCACAAGTTCCAAACTGAACTGTTATTGAATAATTAGACCCACCGGAAAGCGTAGTTGAAAGGTTAGTTAAATCTTGTAAACCTAGAACTCCCGGACATCCAATAAAATTTATCCCGCCAACATCTCCAGTAAGATTAACAGATTCAACATTAGAATCAGCATTAGAACCTGGACCAACGTTTGTACAATATTGTGAATAATTAAAAAAAGGCAAGAAAATTAATAGACTTAAAAGGTATAATTTATTCATATTTAACATTTTAGATAATGACTAAAGATACTAAATGTTTTTAATCTAAAAAATTAATAAACATATATCTTAATTCTAAAACTTTTAAATAAATAAATTAAATCAAAAAAAAAGGGAAAACATATGTTTTCCCTTTTTAAAATTAGTATAATATATGAGTTAGAAACTCCATAAATCATGTTCAAATGTGAAAATATCATTTTTAATCTTTTCAGATTCTAATAATGCATTTACACCTGCTTTGTAAGTGTCAATATCTCTATCGTAAATATTTGATTCTTTCTCGATATAAGATGTAAACATTCTTTTCCAAAATAAATCATCAAAAGACATACTTTGCGAATCATTACTTCTTGATTTAACAAAAAAGTTTTGGAATACATATCTACATTGAGGGAAATATAACCAGAATAACTCTTTAGTTCCAGTAATGTTACCATTATCATCTTTAGCATACACAACTGGTGCAATACCTAAAATTCTAACTTCCATTTTTGATGTTTCTTTATCAAAAAACCAGTCTTCTTTTACTTTATATCTAACTATATCTTCAGATTGAATCCAAGAATATGTTGGTGGAAAGTAAACAACATCTCCATTAACATCTAATGAATCTTCCTCTGGATACTCCAAACTCATCATAGCTTCTGGAATACCAACATCTTCAATACCTAAAAAACCTTGTGCTTTCACATTTTCTTTAAACACAGCATCTGTATGATAAGTACCGCTAGAAGATGATCCATAAACATCTGGTGTAAAAGGATATTTAAATAAATCTCCATCATTCCATTCTATCCATTCAGGATGTGTAGGTGAGTAAATTGTTAAATCTCCATTCATGACATGATAACGAATAATTGTCCATAAAGACCATCTCGTAGTATTCTTTTTCCATTTAGATCCAACAGGTGCATCAATATCTATTTTATCAAGAGGATAGTATAAAGGATGATTAAATTTTTCTCTTAAATCAATAATACGCCAAACTCTTTTACTCCAGATAACATCTGCCTCACGAACGAATTCATAAGGAATAACCTTTTTAGTAGGAATGTGTTCTTTCACATACACACCATCTAATACACCTGGTGCTGGATAGGCTATTGGCCCTCTCACATCACCTTGAGCATTTAATGCAAATGCACTAACGAATATCCACAAAGAAAAAATTAACTTTTTCATATCTTTCACTTATTAAATTAACACTATTATTTTACATCAAAAATAACTGCTGCTTTACGCCCTTTATTATCTGGACCTCTATAATCTACAATAGCAGAAACAGTTTTATTTTTTGCTTGTTTAACTAAATTTTTAGCTCTACTATCAAGTACACCGTTAGCTAATATTTTTCCTTTTCCAGGTACACCTGAAACAGTTAAAAAACCACCAGTAATTTTAAAGCTTACACCAGTTAACGGAACAGAAGGGTCATAAGCTACTCTAATTTTAGCTGTAGACTTAGCTGCTTGATAAGAAGATTTACCTCCGTTTTCAGTTCTACCAAAATAAGCCGTTGCTGGAGGCATTGGTCTCACATCAAATTCAAACCTACCTAAAGATACACTACTTCCATCAGCTTTTTTACCCGATACAGAAATACTTGCATTTCTAGTTCCTCTACTAACCGAAGCAATATATTGTCCATTACCTTTTGGAGATAAAGAACAACCACTACCTGATAAAGATACCATATCTGCAGGGAATCCAGATGCAGTTCCTTCTACAACATTTTTATACCCTTGGTATAACACTCTCATTTCTGGTTGAGCTACAATACCCATTGGTGCACCAACTGTATAAGAAAAATCCCAAGGTTTTTCAACATCCTCTCCTCTTTTTCTTACAACAATAACACCCTTTACAGTATGAGTACCTGGTGTATCACCATTTAAAGTAATAGGATTTCCTGGTTTTAATCTAACTGTTTTCCAATCTTTTCTTAAAGAATCTCCATCAATACCAAACTTAAGTCTAGTATCTGCAGTTGAATCATAAGCAGCAATCATAACTTTTAAATTGATAGAGTCACCTTGATTAATATATCCTTTTTCAGCAAATGCTAATGGTTCAATCTTATTAAATTTGAAGTCTTGAACATCTACTTTAGATAAAAAGTGTTCACCTGCTAAAGTTTCAATATTTCTTACATCAACCTTTAATGAAGTAATAATAGCAGCCGTTGCTACTACTGGTGCATGATCAAATGTATAAGTAGCCCAATTAACTGGATTATCATCATGATCATGTAATTCATTAGCTATAGATAATGCTTTATAAACTTTCTTTATAGCAACAGTATCTTCCCAATTCGCTGTTAAAAGCGCTTTACTAAGTTCCGATTCATCAGTAATTTTACCTTGCTCATCAAACTTAACTAAAGACTTACCGTCAAAAGTAGGTAAGAACGTAAAACTTTGCTTGTTTACGCCTATAACTTTTGTATAAGTTGCCATAATTTGACATACTGAATCTCTATACATTAATAAAGAAGAGTGTAATTTTTCACCTCTTTCTTCATCTTCAATAAAAAGACGGGCAGCACCATCAAACTTATCTTTACCTTCAATATCCATTAAGGGTTTTAAATAAGTAACTTCTTTATCATTGATAACTGTATCAACGTGCCAATATACACCTTCATCTTCAAAAATAGCGTTAGACGTTTCCATTAATAAATAATGAGCCAATCTATCAGCCATATCTTTTACTTGATGAGCTCTATTCATCCAAGGCTCTACCACAATTCTATCCTGAGGTAAAGTCATTTTCTTGTCAAATGAACCATAAATACCATCACTGTTATTTACTAGAGCCATTTCACTTGTTGCTAACTTATCGTTAAGTGTAACGAAAGCATAAACGATTTGTTTAGAAACGTTCATTGCTAGCATTGCTAATAATACGAGATACATCATCCCGATCATCTTCTGTCTTGGGGTTTCTTTTCCTCCTGCCATTTTTAATTATTTTAAGATTATACTTAATTAATTTACAATTCCTTTAAAGTAACAACTTAATGTTAATCTCTAGAAATTGACATGGCTTTTAACATATTACCGTAAACAGAATTTAAGTCAGTTAAATTCTTAGATAACATAGACATATTTTCTTTATACATTTTCGTGTCTTCAACAGAATCAGCTAAATTTTGCATCATATCAGTTACTTGACCTTGAAATTTCTCAGTTGCTTCTAAATGACCTGAAGCTCCTTGTAATTGTAATTCATATACATTGTTAAGTGCAGATAAATTAGTAGAAACTTTTTGTAATTGCTCACCAAAAGAAGCACCTTCGTCAGCACCAGAAGTCAATCCTAATAAAGATTCAGAAGCTCTATCATAACTATCTGATAAAACAGATACTTTAGCAGATGCATTTTCTAAAGATTGAACATAAGTATCAGTTGCAGCTACTGCACCAGAAACAGAATTTAATCCATCAACGTTATCACTTAAAGATTTAATACCATCTCCTAATCTACCTAATAATTTAGCATCAATTTTTGCTTCTTCTAATAAGGTATCAAACTGTTCAGTAATACCTGTAGAAGAACCACCTTTAGAACTTGAAAAACCTTTTTCTTCAATAAATGCATGCACATCAAAATCTTCATCATGAGCTAATGCCAATTCTGGGTAGACTAACTCCCAATTTGGATCTTCATGTAATGGTTCAAAAGCTGAGATAAAGAATATACCTGCTTCCGTTAAAAGACCTACAATCAGCATTTCATTTGCGAAAGGCCAGTGTAATATTTTAAATAATGCTCCTACAATAACAACACCACCACCGATACCGTATATTTTCGCCATCATACTTTTCCATGCTTTACTTCCTGGTTTCATAATTTTCCTTGTTTTTTTGGTTTGTACTCTTTTATTTGGTTATAATTTATTATTTTATCTTAACTCAATGTCTGATTTTATTTCTTCACCACCTTCTGCAGAGAAATCAGGACCACCTCGACCGATATGAGATTGAACACATCTAAATCCTAAATATGATTTAGTTGTATCTTGGTATTCATAAGTTCTTGAACCTGTTTGTAAGTAATATCCAATATCTTTCCAAGAACCACCACGAATAACTTTTCTTTTTAATACTGGTGGATCCCAATCCATTGCATAATATCTATAATCAGGATTTAAATCATGTGTAAATTCATAAACTGACTCATCAAATGCTGTCTCAGTCCATTCAGCAACATTACCAGCCATACAGTATAAACCGTATCCATTTGGATTATATGAATATGCTTTTACAGGATAAAAACCACCATCATCAAAATATCTTCCTCTCATTGGCTTAAAGTTACCTAACATACAACCAGCTGAATTTCTAATATACGGTCCACCCCATGGGTATGGTGATTGTTTTAATCCACCTCTTGATGCATATTCCCATTCCCCTTCATTAGGTAATCTAAAATCTTGTACCCAAAGCATATTTTGCGCAGATAACCAATTATTTAATTTTTGAGTTCTCCATATACAAAATGCTCTTGCTTGTTTCCAAGTTACACCTACTACAGGGTAATTATCATAAGCAGGATGCCAAAAGTACATATTTACCATAGGATCATTAAATGAATATGTAAAATCTCTAGCCCAACATAAAGTATCTGGGTAAACATTAATTTCTTCTTCAATAATAAATCTCCCTCTATTTTCGTGACCTCTGATTGCGTTATTCTCTCCTTTTTTATTAAAATATCCAAGATCTAAATCTTGTCCATTAGGATCACCAGTAAATGCATGCGTACCTGAGTTTAAATCTCTATGTTGTGGCGTTTTACCAGGACTTCTTCTTTCAGCATCAGTTGATGCAACTCCACCATCTTGAGTAGGATTAAAGCCATTTCTAATAATTTCTACACCACCTCTTTTAGCAGCTTCTTGAATGTCAACCCAGTAATATTTAAAGTTTAATTTACGAACATCAATTTCTTTACGTTTGTACCATCTGTCTTCTGCTCCTAAATACATATCTTGAACTAATTGATATGCAAGTTCATCAGATACACCTCTATATTCCCAAGATAAAGGGAAATTTTCTCTCAACACACCATAATCAGGAGCATCTTCCATAGTTAAATCCCAACTTTTCCATTGAGTATTAGCTTCATCATAATAAATATCGTCATGTTTTAACATTTCAGATATAATATCATTAGCATCTTCCTCTTCAACCTCTCTTACTATTTCATGGTCACCATATTCGATTGCGTCATATTCAGATATACCTTCATATATTTTTTCTAACATAATTGAATCTTTTACCCAATATACAAATTCACGGTATTCGTTATTTGTAATTTCAGTATTATCCATATACATTGCAAAGATTGTTACAACCTTTGCTCTTGACTGATGTAAGAACGGTACGTCCTCATCACTTTGTCCCATTGTATAAGATCCACCAGGTATATACACCATCCCCAAAGGGATAGATGGATAAAAAACTCTTCTTCCTTCCACGCCAGTTAAGTGACCTGATCCAGTTTCACATCCTACTAGCAATAGTGCTATAATAAATATTCCAAAAATTTTCTTCATGCTACCAATTTTTTTTTTAAACAAACCAATAAGGTTTCGACTATCAAGATTAAGGGTTTGGTTCTATATTAACGGTTTCTTTTTTTAATGGTTACAGTTTTTTACAAATTATTGTAAAATAAACACATTTCCATATCTATGTACAGCTGCTGCCGGAGCGAATACACAATAATTTACTACTAACTCATGAGAACCAAAACCATACTGACTTAACGGTCCTGTCATCACATCATATGAATAACCAACTTTTAATACATCTGGAGCAGATTTTCTACCTATATCTCCTAACATACCACTATCATCACCGCCATTTTGTCTACTGGCTTTACTATAATTTCTCAATTGTAATCCAAGTTGAATAGCAAAAGCATCTGTATGTCTGTATGTTAAACCAGCATAAAACCCTCTATTATTATTACTTCCTTGCATCCATTGATTCATCATAATGTTAAAATCTAAAATACCAGCTACAGCATCTGTTTTATATAAAATAGATGGTGTTATTTTCATTCCCGCAGGTAAGAAATAAGCAAAATCAGCATCATTCGTAATATGATACCCTCCCATTACATAATAATGTCTTGCTTTTGTAAAATTAACATTTGCTAATTTTGGTTGCGTTAAATGTGTTGCAGATAAACCTACATAAAACTTATTAGCTTTCCAATGCAAACCAAAATTCACATCCAATCCTGTTCCTGAAGCACCTAAAGGCAATGTAGCATCAAGTGAGCTATTAGTACCAGAAGTCGGTCCGTTCCATTTTGGGTCAAACCCAATACTTTCAATACCTAAACCAAGACCAGCACTTAAATGCCCTTTATTAGGTACATATAGATGATATGAATAATTTAACGTAATTTCTTTTTCTACTCCTAAACCAATAACGTCATTCATGAAAGAAATTCCAATCCCACTATTAATATTCGGCAAACTACCTTGCACATTAATTAACATAGTATTTGGTGCGTTTTCAACTTTATCCCATTGTCCACGGTAAATTGCTGTTGCACAATAGCCTTTAAAACCTGTTGTCGCAGGATTAAAAGACATATTATCAAACATGTAGTTCGTTAATTGCTTATCACTCTGAGCAATAGACATATTAACTGCTAAAAAGCTTAATGAAATCAATACTAATCTCTTCATATAAGTAATTTTATTCTGTAATTTTTAAGTGTGGATTCTATCCATCAAGTGGCTAAAGTAATATTTTTTTTCGTAATTAGAGTGGTTTTTCCTAATTAAATGTTGATTTTTTTTATTTAACTGAGACAAATATATCGTTTCATTTTAACCTAAAATTCTTAATAAATTCAATGTCTTTTTTCAAAAATTTCGATTCTTATAAATGACTTATTCATTAATAATTAAAATTCAAACTTAAATGTAAGCACTTTTTAAAAACTAAACAGTGATATACTTAATACTTTTTATTTTACAAATCACTCCAATTATTTAGTTTTGGATTGTTTTTTAATTCTATCAATAATGAACCTATGTAAAAGTCTTGACTCTTTTTCATCTAACTTTCTACCAAATGAAACCGCTTTAGCTCTGTGCTCAAAAATAATACTATCAGTACCTTTTCTCCAAAATGCATTTTCATAATCAAAACCAAATGAGAGTTTTTCATGCTGAACTAATCCCATTCCTTTAATATTTTCAAAAAAATAACTATTTGATTTACCGTAGGATATTATTGAATTCTTAATACTTAAAGTATCTTTTGAGATTTTAATCATCTCTTTTCCTAATGTTAGCCATAATAATCCTTTCACTACTTTATATTCAAAATAGATCCAAAACCCAACAAAAACACCAAGGTATATTTTTTGATTTTTTAAAATCTCTGCTGAATCTCCTTCCAAACCTGTATTATCAATCTTTTCTAAACCTCCACCAATCAATAAATAAATCATGTAAAATCCAATAATAGAAAATGCAATAACCCAAGTAAATAAGACAGTCTCTTTCCACCTTGTTCTTTTAGGATAGACAATAATACTAGTAAACTCCTTTTCAGTATACGTGCTAATTCTATCTCCTATTAATTTTTCCATATTACAAATTTAGGAAAATAAAAAAAGGAAAGACTGACGTCTTTCCTTTTTTATAAATTTATTTTAATCTGAACTTATCTAGTTATACTAACTGACCCTTTAAATTCATGCTTATTATCATTATAAGAGTCTTTAGCGTGGAGTATCCAAACATAAGTTCCATCTTGAACTTTACCATTTGACATATAACTTCCATCCCATTCTCCATTTGGATCAAATGATTCCCAAACAACTTCTCCCCAACGGTTAAACATTGTGATATGGAAATCATAAATATCAATTCCTGAAATATATACTCTCCAAGTTTCATTATACTCATCACCGTCTGGTGTGAAAATATTTGGAGCAAAACACGTTACATCATTTATAACTTCTACTTGACTAACTAATGAATCAGTACATCCAAATTGATTCCAAACAGTTAACATAGTTGGGTATATTGCTGCAACACCTTGTGGATAATTAACTACAGGGTTTTGAGCTGAAGAAGTTAAAGGTACTGCGCCATCACCAAAACTCCAAGACCATTGCACAGGTGTACCAGAAGAATAATCTATAAAACTAGCTTCACTATCATAAACAGTTAATGGAATTGTTGCATAAGAATAATTAGCATCTGGATGGTCATAAACATTATAAAATTGAGAATATGTTGTATCATAAATACATCCTTCAGAAGAAGTTACTTCTAAGTATACATTATAAACGCCTGGATATTGAAAAGTGTGTGTAATTCCAGCATTTCCAACTACAGTGTTAGACATGTTATCATCTGAAAACTCCCAAATTGAAGTTGCTATATTTGACGAATTCGAAATATTTGTCAAATTCACAGTTAACGGATAACATCCATCAACAAGATCAGAAGTTAATTGAGGGTAAATATTAGGAGAAATAGTAACATTCATACACTGCGTTACAGTTGGTGAAGGACAATCTTCACTCATAGTTACACAAATTTGCATAGCGTTAGTTACCGTTGTTGTCATTGTTGTTCCTTGACCTAAGTTATTACCTAAATAACCCCAGTCATAAGTATAGTTTCCATTCCCACCAAAACCTTGAACACCAAGTGTAATATCATCTCCATTACAAACAGTTAAATCACTTGATAACGTATCAATGTATAAAGCTGTAGGTTCATTAATAGTAACTTGTTCACTTAAGGTACATAATGTTCCGTTAGGCCCTGTTGCACCAATCACAGTATAAACACCAGGTGCTAAATTATTAAATATTCCAGACGCTTGAAAGGTTAATCCATTATCTATTGAGTAAGACGTTAAATTATTTCCAGAAACATCTATCACACCATCAGCAAGAGTATAACATGTAACATTAGAGGGGTGAACATCTAAGGTTGGCATGTTAATTTCTGCAATTGTAATTTGAACAGTATCAGTGCATCCAAAATTATCTTGCGCTATTAAATCATAAGTATTAGGAGATAAATCAGTTAATCCTAGTGGCGCATAAATTAAACCATCAGTTGAGAATACATAATTAGGTGTACCTCCATTTACCGTCACAGCTGTTACTTGACCATTATCAGCACTACAATCACTATCTGTTATAGTTATTGAATTAATATCAATTTCAGGGAAATTATCATCAATTACAACCGAATCGATAGATGCTACACACCCGTTTCCATCAGTAATTTGAAAGCTATATAAATTCCCACTTCCCATTCCTCCAAGTATTCCAGAGTTATACCCTTGAAGGAATACATCATTTAATGTAGTAGTAACACCAGCATCATTACTATAGGCAATAGGATTTAAAGCATTAGGAGAGGCTATTAACTTAACCTCACCATTAAAGGCATTACAATCCGAATGATTAATTAAAGCACTTAATGTTATTTCAGAAATTGTCACATCTACAAAAGCAGAAACTGAACAACCTGCACTATCTCTTTTGTATTCATATAAACCATCTACTAACGTGTCAGGTAAAACAGGCATCAAGATTGTATCCCCTAAAGGATTAAACCAGACACCGCCAATTTGAGGATTACCTCCTATATATTGAAATAAATCTTGTTCAACAGCTTCTTTACAAATAGTAATAATACTATCTAAACCAGCATCTAAACCTCCACCAACTGACACCAATACATCATCATATGTTATACAAGCAGGATGTCCATTAGGATAAACGCCTAAAGTATAAACAGTAGTACTAAGTGGGTTTGTTACTGTTGGAGATGGCGCATTAATATCAGATAAGGTTCCATTATCTGGTGTCCACACAAAAGTTAACCCATTATAACAATCAACAGTAACAGTTCCTAATGCAGCTGATGGTACTCCACCCACTCCATTTGAATAAACTAAATTTCCATCACCATCATATAAATAAATTTCATTTTCATTTTGCCAATTACCCGTTGCATTGTAACTTAATGTAATTATGTCCCCATGATTTACAATTAAAGGTACAATTTGACCACTTCCAGTTGGAGAATAGTTAGTATTCACACCATTAACAGTTACGTCTATTGAATTTCCATTCCAACTATCACCAAAGATATCAACTAAGTCTAGTGAGTAATTACAACCAACTCCACCACCAGCACCAGTATCTCCAAGAACTACAGGTTGACCGTTACAAATCGCAGTATCTAAACCTGCAGAAACATTAATTTGATCATTAATTATTATTGTGATCGTTGAATCATTAAAACATCCATAATCATCCCATACAGAATATGTATAATCATATGACCCTGCAACTGTAGGAACAATTGTTGCCACATTACCGTCAGCTGACACATTGGTAACAAAAGGATCCGTTATAGCCCAAAAAGAAGAATCTGAATTCTCACCCACATTTGGCGTGAACTGAACGATATCAGGATATAAAGAATCAACTAAATTGATACTCCATCCAAAAACAGTTCCATCATCTGCTCCCCAGTTATCTGTAACTATTAAATTCCAAGTTCCACTAATAGGACAACCTACTAATCCACCTAAAGGTTGAATTGGTTCATAATCTCCAGCTGGCAATGTTTGTCCCCAACCTGCAGCTGCTACCCACTCCACCCATGTATCAGTAGCTTGTGGTGTAAAACAATATGTAAAAGGTGTCCCTTGATTTAATCCATTAATACAATCAACATCATCCGTTTGAACAGGTACTCCAATTTGTGTACCACCACCACCTTGTTGGTGAAGCGTTATAATTGTTCCACCTGGACATTCAACTTGAATTACTAAATCACCCATATAAGAATGTTCCATATCTAAACAAATACTTTCTATTTGACCAGCATCTGTAATAAAAGGTTCATCAAAACCTGTCATAGTAATAGGTACTACTTGCGCAACACCTAAAAGTGTATCTGACATACATCCATCATCAATTTGTGTACTTCCAGGAAAACCAGACCAAAGACTATCAAAAATCTCAGGTTGAGCTGTTAAATCAATAAACTCACCAATACATAAACTTGTATCATTAGGAAAGTTATAAAATGTTGGAGGTGTTGCAACAAAAACATTAAGCTCATTTAAATTTGCATTTAAACAAGTTGTGAATGCATTATCATCCGTAACAAATAAATTAACAACATAATGTCCAGGTTGAGTAAAAGCGTGTTGTACAGCACCACCTTGAGCACCAACTGCCGTAGTTCCATCCATAAAATTCCATTCGTAAGACGCTAAAGTAAAAGGAGCTTGCGCAAAAGATCCAACCTCTAGAAAATTCACTAAATCTCCAACACATACTCTAATACTATCAATTGCATCACCACCAACAATTTGAGCGCCCGATACTGGAGAATCACAAGGTGTTGAACAAGTTGCAGAAGCAGTAAAACCCCAGTTACCTGCGGCATTTTGATTGTTTGAAACAAACTGTAATGTAATACATCCTGAAGGATTTAAATTTGTAGCTTGAATTGTTGTATTTGCCAAACCAGTCCCTGAATAAACACCTAAAAAAGTTGATCCCGTAGTTGGTCCATCATACACATTCATGTAATCTTGATTATTAGCATTCGGGGCAGGGTTAGTGTCCGTAATATCTAAATCAAAATAATTAAAAACGATATTAATGAAATCATCATTATTACCTGAACCAATAGTATCAGGACATATTGTTATTGTAACATTTTCATTATCGCTATACCCAGTACCACCTTGACCACCAGAATCAATAATAAACCCATTACAAGTATTAATTGTTGTATTATTATTTGCAGCAGTAAAATCTATAGGGTCTTGAGAAAAAACAAGACCTGTAAAAAATAAACTTAATATTAAAACTATTTTTTTCATAACCTTAATTTATTGTTTGTTGTTTAAACCTGAATCATCAAAAGCTTTCCACATTACTTTTAATGCGGTAAATTTTAATAGATTTCCATTTCCTAAATCGTAATAAATATCACTTTCCTTTTCACGAATAAAATTATATTTTATAAAATTAAACGCTTCTAAGTTATTTAAATCCGAAATTAAAAATTGATCACCACCATTATCAACAATATTTGATATTGGTAACACACTGTGATTAGAAACAGAACTTGAATTCACAATTTCATAACCATTATCTAATTCCCAAAGTAAAAATTTGTAATAATCTTTTCTGTAAATTAAAAAATTATATACCTCATCCCCGTTGTTATCAATTAATCGTTGATCGACTTGTTCTTTTGTTTGACTAAATGAAGTCCCTGCAAACGCAAGGAAAATTAGCATCATTATTTTTTTCATGATTTAACCTTTATGAATTATATTCTTAATACGATTTGGCATTACAATTGGTTGCCTATTAAATAATTTAATTTTTAAGTTTTAACTCGTAGTTCACGTATTGAATAATTTTAATAGAATTATTCTCAACACCATCTCCAACTATATTATTTTGAAACTTAAAATCATTTTGAACAGTTTCTAATTTATACTGATGTAAATAATTAGTAAAATTCTCGCCATACAGGTACAAGGCACTTAAAAAATAATAGCCAATATCAAATCCTTGTATTCCATAAACATCAGGATCTGTACCATACTTTGTTCTATATTGTTGAATTAACTTAATAGTTTTTGGAGCTTCATAATCAGCAAACCTATATGTGGCATAACATTGGTTCAATCTTACTCTATGTTTAAGGTCAATATCATTCATTTTATTCCAATCTTCAAGACCAAAAACAATTATTTTCATATCTTTTGAATACGCATTTAAATTCAATACATTATTGAGCCTTGTAAACACGTCTGTTACAAACTTAACATCAGTTGAAGGTACAATTATTACATTCACAGTATCTTTTCTTAAATGAATATTAATACCACGCCCACTTGCTTCACCAATTTTTAATTCAACTATTTTAGAAGACATTGGATTGTCAACAGTTTTAATAACCGTATCATAAGTGTCTATTACTTTTTCATACAGTACCAAATCTGACTTTGAAGTTGGCTTAACAATGAACACTTTATACTGTGACATGTTATTAGCAGTATATTCCCCGATCCCTTCAGATAAACCTAAGTTAGATGTTGTTGCTTTAAAAATAGTTGGGTTTTGGTAAAGCACTTTTGAATTAGCTTTAAATGGAATAACCATTGGGATATTATTCACTTTACAATATGACGCCAAATAGTTAATCGTTTTAGAAAATAAAGGACCTACTATTAAATCCATATCTTTAAACTCTTGTTTATCAATATGTTTTTGAATACTTAATGTATCTTTCTGTGTGTCATAAACATAAATATCTACATCTATACCAGCTTTAGCTAAAGAATCAGCAGCTAAAATAAATCCATGATAAAATTCAGAAGAAATTTTAGTGATTGAATACAGTTCTTTAACTTCACCAACAGTAATCGGTTGATTTAAATAAGATTGACTTTTTGATAACATTAAAGGTAAAAATAAAGCTACTTTATATTTCTTTTTCTTATTTATTTCTTTTAAAAAAAAGAAGCTACTATCAACATCTATTAAAGATGTCTCAAATTCATTTTTAACAATTGTGTAATTAACTTTTTTTACTTTAATTTTTAATTCATCTCCAACTTTAACACTATGACTTTTAATCTTATTCAATTTTTTAATAGCATTAATTGACACCATATACCTTTTTGATACAGAATATAAAGTTTCATGTTTTAACACTGTATGTATTATAATCGAATCTTTAAAAGGAGTGACAGGTGAAGTTTGATGTTGTGTTATTGAATCAACCTCAACTGGATCTTTAATCATTATTTCTCCATTATGAACATTAGATGTATTTGCTAACTCAACTTTTTCTACTGGTACTTTTAATACCTGTCCAATACTAATACCTTCTAAAATCAACTCCGGATTTATGACTTTCAAGCCTGAAACAGAACAGTCGTATTTTTTAGAAATACCATATAAAGTTTCACCTTTAATTACAATATGTTTAGTGTAATAATCTGAATTATTAATTGAAATTGGAATAAGAATTTTTTGTCCGATTTGTAAACCATTTACTAAACCAGTATTAGCTCTGGCAATGTCACCTACAGGAACATTATACATTTGGTGTAAACCATACAATGTTTGACCAGATTCAATAAAATGTGCATAATACTTTTTGCCATTCAAAGTTTCAATATCCACTTTTCCTGGCTGTGCGTAACATACAATTGATACAAAAAACACTAAAATTAATCCAATAACCTTTCTCATATTATTCCCATTCTATTGTTGCAGGTGGCTTAGAGCTAATATCATAAGTTACTCTATTTATTCCTTTCACGTTATTAATAATCTTATTTGATATTTCAGCCAAGAAATCATAAGGTAAATGACACCAATCAGCTGTCATTCCATCTGTAGACTCTACAGCTCTTAATGCTACTGCTTTTTCATAAGTTCTTTCATCACCCATTACTCCTACAGTATTCACAGGTAATAATATTGCTCCTGCTTGCCAAACATCATCATATAAACCCCAGTCTTTTAATCCTTGAATAAATACATAATCCACCTCTTGCAAGATTCGTACCTTTTCTTCTGTGATATCTCCTAAAATTCTAATCCCTAATCCTGGACCAGGAAATGGATGTCTTCCTAAAATAAATTCAGGTAACCCCATTGAACGTCCAACACGTCTTACTTCATCTTTAAATAAAAGTCTTAACGGCTCAACAATTTTCAACTTCATAAAGTCAGGTAATCCACCTACATTATGATGAGATTTAATAGTTTGAGATGGTCCACCAGTAGCAGAAACAGATTCAATTACATCTGGGTAAATTGTACCTTGTCCTAACCATTTTGCACCATCCACTTTTTTAGATTCTTCATCAAATACATCAATGAATTTTCCACCAATAATTTTTCTTTTCTTCTCAGGATCGCTTTCTCCTTTTAAGGCGTCATAAAACGATTGACCTGCGTCAATTCCTTTTACATTTAATCCTAATCCTTTATATGATTCTAGAACTGATGAAAATTCATCTTTTCTTAATAAACCGTTATCTACAAAAATACAATGTAAGTTTTCACCTATTGCTCTGTGTAATAAAAAAGCAGCAACTGAAGAGTCAACTCCACCAGACAAACCTAAAATTACTTTATCATTCCCTATTTTTGCTTTTAAATCAGCAACAGTAGTTTCAACAAAAGCATCTGGTGTCCAATCTTGAGAACATTTACAAATTTTTACAATAAAATTTTCTAATAAATTCTTTCCGTAAGTTGAATGAAATACTTCAGGGTGAAATTGAATACCAAAAGTATCTTCACCTTCTACTTCAAAACCAGCAAACTTAACATCTTTTGTACTACAGATAGTTTTATAACCTGACGGTAAAGATTTGATTGTATCACCATGACTCATCCAAACTTGAGATTCATTCTCTACACCTTGCATGATAACAGAATCGTTTTCTACAAAAGATAGATTAGCACGACCATATTCTCTAATTTCAGAAGGTAACACTTCACCACCAAAATGATTTGCTAAAAACTGAGCACCGAAACAAACACCTAACAAAGGCACTTTTCCTTTATACATCTCAACTTTTGGTTGTGGCGAATTTTCGTCTCTAGTAGAAAAAGGACTTCCTGAAAAGATAACTCCTTTAATAGAATCATTTAATTCTGGTTCTTTGTTCCATGGGTGAATTTCACAATAAACGTTTAACTCACGTAGTCTTCTTGCGATTAATTGAGTGTATTGTGATCCGAAATCTAAAATTAAAATTGTCTCTTGCATACTGCAAAGATAAAACAACTATCAGATTAGCAAATTAAATCAATCAAAATTTGTATTGATATTATAAATAAATTATTTTTCGTTACGCTTTTTGATTTATTTGAACCTTAAAATCACACTATTTACTATCTAATAATAACAGTTTCGATTTAATAGCTTTTAACTTAAAAACAACCTCATTATTAATAGACTCGTTTTTTTTAACAGGTCCGCCTCCTTTATGTAGCTCACTAATTCGTTTATTTGCACCTTCCAAAGTAAACCCTTTATGCTTAACTAAATCATAGATTAATTCTAAATTTTGAATATCCTTAACCATAAACATTCTGTTACCTTTTTTATTTTTCTTTAATTTTAATATTGAGAATTCTTTTTCCCAAAATCTAATTAAAGAAGCGTTAACATTAAACATTTCAGCCACCTCTCCTATTGAGTAGTATAATTTAGTTAATTTTTGATTTAAAATCTGCATACTTCTGTAAAGATAATCAATAATTTAAGTTTTATTGACTTACAAAAGTAATAATGTTTATAATTAATAGTAATTAAACCTCTTTCTGATATACATTTTGCATAACTTTGTAAAAAATTAACACTAAAAATGAGTAGCTATAAATTCAGAGTCCTTTTAGATAATTCAAATAATAAAGAAATCTTTAGAGATATTTTAATATCTGAAAACGACACCTTTTCTGATTTTTACAATTGTATCTTAAAAGCATTTAGATTTCATGGAGATCAATTGGCTTCATTTTACCTAAGTAATAACACTTGGGATAAAGGAGATGAGATTTCTTTAATGGACATGGGAGACTCAGGTCTTAATATGGATTCTACATTGATAAAGGAAACAATTGAAACTGAAGATCAAAAATTCATACTTGTGTATGATTTTTTGAAAATGTGGTGTTTTCTAATTGAATTAATTGAAGTAAGAGAAGAAAACTTAGAGCATCCTGAAGTTATCCTTTCGATTGGAGTTGCGCCTAAAGAGGAATCTAGAGAAGTTGATATAAATGAAGGTTTTGAAAGCCCTCCACTAGAATTAGGAAGTGAATTTGATGACATTTTTAATGAGTTTGATGATGAAGAAGACTTTGGAGGATTTGAAAACATTGACGATTACGATATTTAATGACTAACTTAAACGACCCTTTAGGACAAGCAATTTTAGAATATTCCAAAGATGGATTTACTGAAAATATAATTGTCCATTCAGACTTATGTGATGATGACATCATGCCGGTACCTTATTTATTCAGAACATTTGAAGAAATGCCTGAAATAGAAAAGCACGCTTTAGCACTTTGTAAAGGTGAAATACTTGAAGTAGGTGCTGGAACAGGTTGCCATTCAAGCTATTTAAAAAGTAAACAATTCTCAACTTTTTCAATCGACACATCTCAAGGCTCTATTGACTACTTAACGGCTCAAGATTTAAAATGTGGGAAAATAGCTTTTTTAGACTATAACGAAAAGAAATTTGATACCATTCTTATTTTAATGAATGGATTAGGCTTAGCAGGTAAACTTGAAAATGTAAAAGAATTTTTACAACACGCAAAATCATTATTAAAAGACGGTGGAACAATCATTACCGATTCAACTGACATTAGATACCTATATGAAGATGATGAAGGTGGTGTATGGATGGACTTGAACAGTCAGTATCCTGGTGAAATGGAATTTAAAATGGATTATAAAACGCATACTTCAGAATGGTTTCCTTGGGTTTATTTAGATTTTGAAAACTTGGAAAATGAAGCTAACAAAGCAGGTTTAAAAGCGACTAAAATATTGGAAGATGATAACTTTCACTACTTAACTACTTTAGAAAAAATCTAAAATGAAGTACTTAATATTATTTACAATCCTATGCTTAACAATATTATCCTGTACGTCTTCTGAAGATGTACATACTGCAATAAATACGCCTGATATTGTTGTAAAAAATGACAACTCACTTTTATGGAAAATTGAAAAAGATGGTTATCAAACCTCATATATTTTCGGTACCATGCACATGATAAATGAATCATATTTCAGTATTACACCCCACTTAAATGATATCATTCAAAAAAGTGACCAAGTGATTATGGAAATTGGAGATCAACCCAATCCATTAAAAGCATTGAGTTTAATGACATTGAAAAATGAAACCCTTAATGATTATTTCACAAAAAACGAATTAACTGAATTAGTTAAGTTTATGACTATCGAGTGTGGAGTTTCCACACAACAATTCCAAACGATTTACACTAAAATGAAACCGTTTTTAATTTTACAATCTATTACCCAAGCTTTCTTTTCAGAAAATGCTAAATCTTATGATTTAAGTATCATGGAGATAAGTAAAGAAAAAAACATTCCATTAATCGGTTTTGAGACTATGGAACAACAATTAGGCTTGTTTGATTTAATACCAAATAAAGCAATTGCTAAAATGATTATGACAACTGTTCATCATTTTGAAAAAGAGAAAAAAGGTACTGAAAAATTAATGAATTTGTATGCAAAAGAACAAGTAGACAAATTTATTCCATTAATGAAAGATCAATCTCCAGAATTCATGGAATTTGAAGCTATTTTTTTAACTAATAGAAACAAAGCCTGGATTCCTAAAATAGTAACTGAAATTAAAGAGAAAAAATGTTTTATAGCAGTAGGAGCTGCTCATCTTTTTGAATTAAATGGGATTATTCAGTTATTGAAAGATCAAGGTTTTTCATTAACTCCCATTAAAAAATAAATTCTACAACTCAAATTCAAAATATTAAAATAGGACAACTTAATTGTACTTAATCAGTTATGTTATTTTATGATGAAAATCATAATAAATCCTAACATTCGTCACACATTCCATCTGCTTCACAATTTACTTTTGTAATCAAAATAAATTGACATGCAAATCATATTCATTTTAATGATAGTAAGTATTGGCTTAGCCTTGTTCTTTTTGTACTCTTTTTTATGGGCTAACAAAAATGGACAATTTGAAGACACATACGGACCCGCGTATAGAATGATATTTGATGAGGATGAACAAAGTGAACAAAAAAAATTAACAAAAAAAGAAAAGTAATGGAAGTAGAAAAATTTTATTATGACAATAAAATTGTCAAGTATTTCTTAATCGCCACAGCATTTTGGGGAATTATAGGAATGCTTGTTGGTTTAACTGCAGCCTTAGAGTTAGTTTGGCCAGAATTAAATGCGGCATCATGGTTATCATTTGGACGTATAAGACCTTTACACACTAATGCTGTGATTTTTGCATTTGTAGGTAATGGAATTTTTACTGGTGTTTACTATTCATTACAACGACTATTAAAAACTAGAATGTGGTCTGACAAATTAAGTTGGATTAACTTTTGGGGATGGCAAATTGCAATTTGTACTGCTGTTATTTCTTTACCAATGGGTATCTCAACATCTAACGAATATGCAGAATTAGAATGGATTCAAGATATTGTTATTACAATCATATGGGTTGTTTGGGGTGTAAACATGTTCGGAACAATTTTAACAAGAAGAGTAAAACATATGTATGTTGCCATTTGGTTCTACATTGCGACTTTTGTAACTGTTGCCGTTTTACACTTATTTAGATCTTTTGAATTACCTTTCTCATTACTACATTCTTACCCTGCTTTTTCAGGCGTGCAAGATGCCTTAATTCAATGGTGGTATGGACATAATGCAGTAGCATTTTTCTTAACTACACCCTATTTAGGTTTAATGTATTATTTTGTACCTAAAGCAGCAAATAGACCTGTATTCTCATACAGATTATCAATCATTCACTTTTGGTCTTTAATCTTTATTTACATTTGGGCTGGACCTCACCATTTATTATATACAGCTTTACCAGATTGGGCTCAATCTTTAGGTGTTGTATTCTCATTAATGCTAATTTTCCCATCTTGGGGTGGAATGCTAAACGGTCTTTTAACTTTAAGAGGTGTTTGGGACAAAGTAAGAGATGATGTTGTGCTTAAGTTTATGGTTGTAGCAATTACTTGTTACGGTATGGCCACTTTTGAAGGACCAATGTTATCACTTAAAAATGTATCTTGGATTGCACATTATACAGATTGGATTCCTGCTCACGTTCACGTTGGTGCTTTAGGATGGAATGGAATGTTAACATTTGGTATGCTATACTGGTTAGTACCAAAAATGTGGGGTACAAAATTATTTTCTAAATCTTTAGCTAATACACACTTTTGGATTGGAACTTTAGGAATTTTACTTTGGACTATCCCTATGTACTGGGCTGGATTTACACAATCATTAATGTGGAAAGAATTTGCGGCTGATGGTACGTTAGCTAATCCAAACTTCTTAGAAACAGTTACGCAATTACGTCCTTTCTACATGATGAGAGCGTTAGGTGGATTACTTTATGTTACAGGACCATGTATTATGGTTTACAACTTAGTTAAAACTGCTAAACAAGGTACTTTTGTACCTGATGAAGCTGCAGAAGCAGCACCATTAGTAAATACAGAAGCTACACCTGGAGAACATTGGCATTCTAAAATTGAAAGAAAGCCATTGAAATTTTTACTCTTGGCATTAATCGCTATTTTAATTGGAGGAGTTTTTGAAATTGCACCTACAATTCTAGTTAAAGATAACATCCCAACTATTGCAAGCATCAAACCAATGACACCATTAGAGTTAGAAGGACAAGCTATTTATATTAGAGAAGGTTGTAATAACTGTCACTCGCAAATGGTAAGACCCTTCCGTGATGAAGTTAAACGTTATGGTGAATATTCTAAAGGTGGAGAATATGTTTATGCTTATCCACATTTATGGGGTTCTAAAAGAACTGGTCCAGATTTATTCAGATCAGGAAAAGGAAATGCAATGAACAAATCAGAAGCTTGGCATTACAAGCATATGTTATCTCCAAGAACAACATCTGAAGGATCAATCATGCCTGATTACTTTTGGTTAACTGATAAATTAGATTACTCATTAATTAAAGCAAGAATAGGTGCTTTAAGAACTTTAGGAGTTCCTTACCCTGAAGGGTATGAAGCACAAGCTGAAGCTGATTTATTAAAACAAGCAAATGAAGTATTGGAATTAGTAAAAGCTGATCCAGATATTGAAAATGCAAGAGCTGACATGGAAGTTATTGCAATAATTGCTTACTTAGAAAGATTAGGGTCTGATATTCATAATGAAGTGAAAACTGAAAAATAAAAATCATGTTAAAATATATAAAAGGGCACTTAACATCAATAGACGGTATTGAAATTTTTCCAATCATTTCTTTGGTAATTTTCTTTAGTTTCTTTATTGGAATGCTGTATTACCTTTATAAAATTGACAATAAAACAGTTAATGAAATTAAGAATATTCCTTTAGAAGAAGAGGAGAAATAATTCA
>Ga0308004_10000071_pt1 | contig 49414 bp, 42 predicted proteins | sample Neamet38_FD_203156 | JGI IMG/M metagenome (GOLD analysis project Ga0308004, IMG submission 203156) | Marine microbial communities from water near the shore, Antarctic Ocean - #38 | ecosystem: Environmental > Aquatic > Marine > Unclassified | place: Southern Ocean | collected 2014-06-06 | reverse complement strand
GTCGCTAATTAAAGCACTGGCACTTTTCTTGTTCTTCATCATTTAAGATTTAAAGGTTTATAAAAATAATAAAACCTCTCTCTTATCTTCAAGTGATAAATAGTTCACTTTTTGCTGACGTTATACAGATTGTAATTTGGAGTATACGATTTCTGGAGAGCAAGAAGATTATGAATCTGATGTTGTGAATTTTTCAACTAAAAAAGGTAAAAAAATACCAGTAAATATCTCTTTGAACTTAAGGCCTTTGATTAGAGACAATCAAATTGTAATTAACCCAATACGTTTTGATTATGATAAGTTCGATATACGAGAAGATGCAGAATATGAATTAGAAAAGATTGTATCTATATTAAAACGCCATACAGATATCGTAATTAAAATAGCATCACATACAGATGCAAGAGGTAAAAGCAGTTATAACAGGCTTTTATCAGATAGAAGGGCTAAGGCTACAAGAAAATATATAATATCTAGAGGTATTGCTGCGAACAGAATAAAAAGTGCAATTGGTTATGGAGAATCTGACTTATTAAATGAGTGTGATGAACCTAATTTAAATAGGTGTACAGATGAAGAGCATCAGCTAAATAGAAGATCTTACTTTTACATAGTAAAGGGAAACGGAGCAGTAAGAACTGAAAATAATTAAACGTCTTAATTGAGGCAATATATTAGAGGTAAATCTCCTATTGTGAGTTTTTTCTCATATCAGGAGCAATAATAAGTATAGATGGAAGAGACAACCAAAACGTATCTCATATAAGCGTTTATAAGGTGTTTCTTTATGTTAGGGGTAGCATAAAGTAACAAGTCTCTTTCCATTTTATATTTAAATTATTTTATAATAAGTGGTTTTAAGGAAAAGAATAATTACAATTAGGGGTAAGGTATTTCTCTTAAGAGATACAATCGTATTAGATAAATTTTGTGTTGTTTTGGCTTCAATAGGTGATAAGCCAATAGTAAGCGAATTTTTTCCTAATAAAAGTGGTTATTTTTTTATAGAAATATCTAATGAGCTTTCTTATACTATTCAAGCGAATTGTAATCATTTTAAAAGTGCGCTTTTTGTAATTCCTAAACAAGTGGGTAGTGTTTGGTTAGATTTACATATTTATAATTAAATTTTTGCAACTATTTTATGATTATTAGATGTATCTATGGAAACAAAATTGTTATCTAATATTGACATATAAAATATTTACAGTACTTAAAAAATTTAGCATCCTTACAGAAAGTACTGGTTTTTAGATTTTATTTAAAGTTAAAATTCTACAGTTTACGGAAAAGAAAGTGTCACTTATCGAATAAAGCATAGAATTCATATCTCTAAAAATTATATTTACTATAGTTCATACTAAAGAGATAAAAATGTTTTTACAAACAACACCCCTATTCATGTTACCAGACACTGCAGAGCGTCTTTTAAACGATCAACTCCTGTTCTTAATTTTAGGAGTTGCACTATTGGTTTTCGCTATTTTAAGAGGAGCTACCTTCTTAAAGAAAGTGAAAGCTTTAATGTCTCAAAAAAATAAAAGTACAATTTTTAATAATTAGATTTTTATTAACAATAAACGGTTCATTTTTTCTTCATATTTGCGATCTATATTTTTTTATAGAAATTATTTAGGTAATCAATATATATGTATCTTCCTGATACTTATAATTGATGTTTAATTTTTTGAAATAATGAAGATTTATCCTATAGAAACTGGTAATTTTAAGTTAGATGGCGGCGCTATGTTTGGTGTTGTGCCAAAAACTATCTGGCAAAGAACCAATCCTGCAGATGCTTTTAACTTAATTGATATGAGCATGCGTTGTATGCTTATTGAAGACGGAGAGCGTCTAATTTTAATAGATACAGGTTTAGGTGATAAGCAATCTGAGAAGTTTTTTGGTTATTATTTTCTATTTGGAGACTTTTCTCTAGAAAATTCTTTAGCAAAACTTGGTTTTCATAGAGATGATATAACAGATATTTTTTTAACACACCTTCATTTCGATCATTGTGGTGGCGTAATAGAATGGAATTCTCAAAAAACATTATTACAACCTGCTTTTAAAAACGCAAAATTTTGGTCTAATGAAGCCCATTGGGATTGGGCAGTAGATCCAAACCCAAGGGAGAAGGCATCCTTTTTAAAAGATAATATCAATCCAATTAAAGAAAGTGGTCAGCTAAATTTCATTACTAAAAATGCAGTAGAACAAATTGGTTTTGATGTATTGTTTATGGATGGTCATACAGAAAAACAAATGTTACCAAAGTTTACTTACCAAGGAAAAACAATTGTATTTATGGCAGATTTGTTACCAACTGTTGGGCATATTCCTTTGCCTTACGTAATGGGATATGATACAAGACCTTTATTGACTATTAAAGAAAAGGCTACTTTTTTAAACGAGGCTGCAGATAATAATTATTACCTTTTTTTAGAGCACGACGCCTATAATGAAATTTGTACGGTACAACACACAGAAAAAGGTGTTCGATTAAAAAACACACATAAATTTACAGATATATTTAATTAAGATAGAGGAAAAATGAATAGATTAAAATCAAGTATGTATGCAGCTGTTGCTGTTCTTTTATTAGGGAGTTGTAAAGCATCAATAAATACGATACCTGTTCCATTAGGAGCTGATACTGTTATTAACATACCGGCTAAAAAAGGAGTATTAACAGAGACCGAAGTACATGTTTGGAGTCATATGGATCTTCAAACAGACTCAATTCCAGGTATGAGTATTGCAAAGGCATATCAGTTTTTAGAAGGAAAACAAGGAACTACAGTTATTGTAGCAATTGCAGATTCTGGAGTAGATGTAGAACATGAAGATTTAAAAGAGGTGGCTTGGACAAACCCAAAAGAAATTGCGGGTAACAATAAAGATGATGATAATAATGGGTATGTAGATGATATAAATGGTTGGAATTTCTTGGGAAATAAGGCAGGTAAAATTGTAAATGCAGACCAATTAGAAATTACAAGGATTGTGAAAACTGGGATGGCTAAGTTTGGCAATAAGAAAGCTGTGGAAATTTCTGAAGAAAATAAGCAAGAATTTGAACAATATTTAGATTTAAAAGAAAAATTTAAAGCAAGGGCTTCTGAGAAGAAAACAGAAATTGAGAATTTAAAAAATACTCAAAAAAGGCTTTTTCAAATTGAAAATAATTTTAAAGAAGTAAAAGAATTTGCGGGTACAACTATCTTAACAAAAACACTTTTAAAGAGTCTTAAACCTTCTAAAGCAAAAATGGCGGCAAAGATTGCAGATGTTATTGGAATGTTAGATAGAGGAATGACAGAGGAAGGTCTAGTAGATTACAAAAAAGGACTTACAACCTATTTAGAATCGCAAACCAAAGGTAAAAGTTACGATTTAGATTTTAATGCAAGACAGACTTTAGGTGATAATTTATATGATATTAACGATAAATTCTATGGTAATAATAATGTAATTGGTTCTAAAGAGCTAGAAAGTCATGGTACACACGTTGCTGGTATTGTTGCTGCTTCAAGAAATAATAACAAAGGTGTAAATGGCGTTGCAAATAACGTAAAAATCATGGCTGTTAGATTAGTGCCTGGTGGAGATGAACACGATAAAGATGTAGCTTTAGGAATACGATATGCAGCAGATAATGGTGCAAAAATTATAAATACAAGTTTTGGTAAAGGGTACTCACCAAATAAGCAATGGGTTTATGACGCTATTAAATATGCAGCCAAAAAAGATGTTTTGATTGTGAATGCAGCAGGAAACGATAGTAAAGATATCGATGTAACAAAAACATATCCTAATGATTCTGAAGATATGGTAAATGAAATATCAGATAATGTATTAACTATTGGAGCGATGAGTTTGCATTACGATGAAAAATTACCAGCAACTTTTTCTAATTACGGTAAAATAAATGTAGATGTATTTGCACCAGGAGTAGATATTTATGCAACAGTGCCAAAAGATGAATATGCACCAAATAGTGGCACTTCAATGGCAGCGCCGTCAGCAGCAGGAGTTGCAGCTTTGGTACGCTCTTATTATCCGCAGTTATCTGCTAGCCAAGTAAAGCATATTTTAATGAATTCTGGAATTAAAATTAACTTTGAAGTAATTAAGCCAGGTTCTCAAAGCAGAGAAAACCCTAAGGGAGAGAAAGTGCCGTTTTCCGATTTATCCGTTTCTGGTAGAGTTGTAAATGCTTACAATGCTTTAAAAATGGCAGATAGAATTGTAAACGGAAAAAAATAATTTCAAAAAAACTAGGGTCTATTTTAGCACTAGCTTTATATTTTTTTATTCAAAATTTAATCAATTAATAATATGAAAAACAACCTACTTTTATTTTTTACAATAGTGTTTTTAGCCTCTTGCATGCAAACAAAAGAAGTGGCTTATCAGCAAACAAAAGATGTAAAATTTAGCACATATTGGCAGCAGCACATAGAGTATGCTATGAATATTGATGTAGATACAGAAAAGCATCAATATAAAGGAACACAAAAAGCAATTTATACAAACAACTCTCCAGATGAATTAGCGAAGGTATATTATCATTTATACTTTAATGCCTTTCAGCCAGGTTCTCAAATGGATGCACGTTCTTTAAACATTAAAGATCCAGATGGAAGAGTTAAAGATAGAATTAGTAAATTAAATACAGATGAAATTGGGTATATTAAAGTGAATTCTTTAAAACAAAACGGTACTGCTATTTCTTATGAAACGATAGGTACAATTTTAGAGGTTACTTTAAATAAACCAATTAAATCTGGTGAAAGTGTAACTTTAGATATGGTGTTTGATGCACAAATTCCGCTTCAAATTAGGAGAACTGGTAGAGATAACAAAGAGGGTGTTGCTTTATCTATGGCGCAGTGGTATCCAAAAATGGCAGAATATGATTTTGAGGGTTGGCACACACCACCTTATATAGCCAGAGAATTTCATGGTGTTTGGGGTAATTTTGATGTAAAAATCTCAATTGATAAAGATTACACACTGGGTGGAACCGGATATTTGCAAAATGCACAAGAGATAGGACATGGTTATGAAGATGCTTCGAAACCTTTAAATATTCCGAATTCAGAAAAATTAACTTGGCATTTTAAAGCACCAAATGTGCATGATTTTATGTGGGCTGCAGATCCTGCATATACACATGATGTTTTAAAAATGGATAATGGGGTTGATTTACACTTTCTATATAAGAATAATTTAGAACAAAATTTTTTACAAAACTGGAAAGATTTGCAACCAAAAACAGCTGAATTAATGACTTATTTTAGCAAATCTATTGGCAACTATCCTTACAAGCAGTATTCTGTAATACAAGGGGGAGACGGTGGAATGGAATATGCAATGTCTACTTTAATTACTGGTAAAAGAAAGTTTGGTAGTCTTTTTGGAGTAACAGCGCATGAAATGGCACATACCTGGTTTCAGTTTTTATTAGCAACAAACGAAAGTAAATATCCTTGGATGGATGAAGGTTTTACTTCTTATATTTCTAATAAAGCTTCTTATGAAATTCTACAAAGAGGAGACAAGAATCCTAATGCAGGCCCTTATAGAGGTTATAATTTTATGGTGGAATCTGGTGACGAAGAAGTGCTAACAACACATGCAGATAGATACAATACAAACAGAGGCTATAGTTTTGCAAGTTATGGCAAAGGAAGTATGTTTTTAGCGCAGCTAGAATATATTATTGGTAAAGATAATACTGCAAAAGGTCTTAAAAAGTACTTTTCAGATTTTAGTTTTAAACACCCAATACCCAATGATGTAAAACGTTCTATGGAAAAAGTTTCTGGTATTCAGTTAGATTGGTATTTGAATGAATGGACACAAACGTTGCATACAATAGATTACGGAATTAAAGCTATAGATGGTAAAAATATTACTTTAGAAAGAGTAGGACAAATGCCAATGCCAATAGATTTAGAAGTTATTTATATGGATGGTTCTGTAGAAAATTTTAATATTCCGTTAAGAATAATGAGAGGTAATAAACCAACAGAAGCTACTCTTCTAGAAGATTGGGCATGGGCAAACCCTGTATATTCTTTTACAACTGCTAAAAACATAAAATCGGTTACCATTGATAAAAGTAAATTAATGGCAGATATAAACGCTGATAATAATATTTATGAAGTAGAATAAAATAACAGAATAATAATGCCTCATTTAAAAGAATAAATGAGGCATTATCATTATCTATAAAGTTGTTTTTCTATTGAATTAATTCTTCTATTCTTTCATTCGGAATAAAACCTTTGAGTATTAAAAACACGCCGCAAATAATTAAAATAACACCCATAATTTTCTTAATTCTAAAAATGACTGTTGGCGTCATTTTACTTTTTAATTGTTTTGCTAAAAATATTTTACCAATATCTGTTATGAAATAACTTAACAAAATAGTCGAGAAGTATAAGAAAATAGCATTTTGATTCATCTTTAAAGTTGGGCCAATAACTAAAACAGTTCCTAACCAAAAGGCTAAAACCCCAACATTTATAAAATTTAAAAAGAACCCTTTAAAAAAGAGCTTTAAATAATTATTTTTAATTGGTACTTTTAATAGTTTAGCAGATTCTAGTGCTTCTTTTTTATTTTCTTTCTCTAAATATGTAATTAATCCATAAATAATTAAGACTAAGCCGCCTAAAAAAAATAATCTAGGGTCGTCTTTTATCTTTTCTAGTAAAGATCTACTGCCATAATATGCAATTAAAATAAAGCATAAATCTCCTAATATCACCCCTAAGTCAAATGTAATTGCTGCTCTTGCCCCTTTTGTAATACTTGTTTGTATTAGCATAAAAAAAACAGGGCCAATCATAAAAGCCATGAAGAACCCAATTAAAAAAGCATTTTTAAAGTCGTAAATATCCATATTGACAAAAATACGGAATTTTAAACATCATCAAAATCAATAGTAATTTTAGGTGTTGTAGGATGCGCCTGGCAAGTTAGAATTAGACCATCTTCAATTTCATTATCTGTTAAAATAGAATTTTTTACCATTACAGCTTTTCCTTCGGTAACTTTTGCTAAACAAGAACTACAAACCCCCCCTTGACAAGAATATGGCGCATCTATGTTATTGCGCAGATTAGCTGCTAAAATGTCATCAGTTTGAGACATTGTAAATGTTGTTTTCTCATCATCTAAAATAACAGTAATTTCTGTTTCTCCTTCTTTTACTTGCGCTATTTTACCTTCATCAGCGGCAACTACAAATAACTCAAAATGAATATTTTCTTTAGCAATATTATTTTTTTCTAACGTTTTAGAAACTTCTTTGATCATTTCTTCTGGACCACATAAATAAGCAGCATCAAAAGAAGTTTCTTTATACATGTTTTTTACAAAATAGTTAGTTACGTTGCCGTCTATTCTGCCACGTAAACTATTTTTTACATTTTCTCTACTAAAGATGTAATGCAGTTTTAATCTATCTGTATACGTCTCTTTTAGTTGATTTAATTCTTCATAAAAGATTGTATCTGCGCTAGATTTGTTTCCATAAACCAATGTAAAAGTAGCGGTAGTTTCTGTTTTTAAAACCGATTTTAACATCGATAAGATTGGTGTAATACCAGAACCAGCAGCAAAACCAATATAGTTTTTAGTTGCTTGTGGGTTTAATAAAAAACGCCCTTCAGGAGCTGTAATTTCTATGGCATCACCTACTTTTAAGTGAGAAGTTGCATGCGTAGAAAAGACACCTTTTTCTACTTTTTTAATAGCTACTCTAATTTCTTTACTTTCTGGCGTAGAGCAAATAGAGTACGCTCTTCTAATAACTTCTCCATTAATTTCTTTTTGAAGCGTTACGTATTGCCCTGCTGTAAAATTAAAATGAGCTTTTAAGTTTTCAGGTATCTTAAATACTACAGAAACCGCATCTGCGGTTTCTTGTTTTATTTCTTGTATATGTACTTTATAAAATTCTGCCATAAATGTAATTAAACTAAATTGTTTTCAACTAAATATTCAGCTATTTGAACTGTGTTTGTAGCAGCACCTTTTCTAAGGTTATCTGCAACAATCCACAAATTTAAGGTATTTTCTTGAGATTCATCTCTTCTAATTCGGCCAACAAATACTTCATCTTTATTATGTGCATTTATAGCCATAGGATAGATGTTGTTTGCCAAGTCATCTTGCACAATAATTCCTGGCGTATTACTTAAAATAGTGCGAACTTCGGTTAAATCAAAATCATTTTCAAACTGAACATTTACAGCTTCAGAATGTCCTCCAGCAGTAGGAATTCTAACGGCAGTTGCAGTTATAGAAAAAGAGTTATCACGTAAAATCTTCTTAGGTTCTTTTACTAATTTCATTTCTTCTTTTGTGTAGCCATTTTCTAAAAAAACATCGCAATGAGGTATTGCGTTTCTACCAATTTTATGAGGATATGCCATTTCACCGGCAATACCAGCTTCTTCATTATCTAGCTGTTGCACTGCTTTAACACCAGAACCTGAAACAGATTGATAAGTAGAAATTACTACACGTTTCATTTTATATTTTAAATGTAATGGAGATAAAGCAGCTACTAACTGAATTGTAGAACAATTAGGATTTGCAATAATTTTATCATCTTTGGTTAAAACATCACCATTAATTTCAGGAACTACCAACTTCTTTGTCGGATCCATTCTCCATGCAGATGAATTATCTATAACGGTAGTGCCTGCTTTTGCAAATTTAGGCGCCCATTCTAAAGAAGTATCTCCACCAGCAGAAAATAAAGCAATATCTGGGGTCATTTTTAAGGCATCTTCTAAAGTTACTACCGTATAATCTTTTCCTTTATAAGCCAGTTTTTTACCAGCAGATCTTGCAGATGCTACAGGTATTAGTTCTGTTATAGGTAAATTACGCTCTTCTAAAACTTTCAACATTACTGTTCCAACCATTCCTGTTGCACCAACTACAGCTACTTTCATACGTGTTTCTTATTTGAATTCCTGCTTATACAGGAAAGACATTTTTAGTAGGTCTTAAAATAGTTTTTAAGACGTTTTTTTTCTACTGCAAAGATGCTAAAAAAAAGAATAAAGTAAATTACTTAAAACGTTCTAAATCAACTAAAGTTTAAAAATTTAGCAAATAAATTTTTGGTGTTTAAAATTAAACTTTCATTAAAAAAATAGTAGTTTTGTGACAGATTTTAGGTGACAAGCCTAAAATCTAAAAAATCGAATAATTAACCTAATTAGTATAGCATGCAACTGTACAATAAGTTAAGCGCCATAGAGCGCGCTGCCTTAATAGATGAAGCGGGTAAAGACCGTATTACAATTTCTTTCTATCAATATTTTAAGATAGAGAATCCACAATTACTAAGAGATAAGTTATTCTTAGAATGGGATGCTCTAGATGTTTTAGGTAGAATTTATGTTTCTTTTGAAGGCATAAATGCACAATTATCGGTTGCATCAGAAAATTTATTTGCATTAAAAGAACAATTAGATACTATTACATTCCTAAAAGATATTCGTTTAAATGTTGCCGTAGAGCATAATAATAAATCATTTTTAAAGCTGAAAGTAAAGGTTAGAAACAAGATTGTTGCAGACGGTTTGGTAGATGAAACGTTTGATGTGACCAATAAAGGAGTTCATTTAAATGCAGAAGAATTTAATGAGATGTTGGCAAAGCCGGATACAATTTGTGTAGATATGCGAAACCATTATGAAAGTGAAATTGGATATTTTGAAGGAGCGATAACACCAGATGTAGATACGTTTAGAGATTCTTTAGATATTATTGAAGAAGATTTAAAAGATAATAAAGAAGATAAAAATTTACTGATGTATTGTACTGGCGGAATTCGATGTGAAAAAGCATCTGCCTATTACAAGCACAAAGGTTTTAAAAATGTTTTCCAATTAGAAGGCGGAATAATAGAATACACACGCCAGGTAAAACAAGAGGGTGTTGCAAATAAATTTATAGGTAAAAACTTTGTATTTGATCATAGAAGAGCAGAGAAAATTACAGATGATATAGTTTCTAATTGTCATCAATGTGGAGAAGCCTGCAACGAGCATACAAATTGTGCAAATGAAGCCTGCCACTTACTTTTTATTCAATGCGATACTTGTTCAGAAAACATGGAAAATACTTGTTCTACAGGTTGCCAAGAAGTAATTCAGTTGTCGTTTGAAGATCAAAAAGAGTTAAGAAAAGGCAAAGGAAATAGTAATAAAATTTTTAAGAAAGGCAGAAGTGAAGTTCTAAAATTTAAGAATTAATTTTAAAAAGCATAAAGTTTAAAGACCTCAATTTTGAGGTCTTTTTTTTGTCAAAAAAATCCCTTTCACTTCTCGGTCAGATTTCTTATATTAGCTGATTAGACTTTGTTAAGTATCTTTTTTGTAGCTACTTGATAATCAAATTATGAACAGAAAAATTTTTAGAATTCAGATTGTTTTTTTATTTAGCAAATAACAACAAAGAACTAAAGATTATAAAATATAAATCACATGGCATGTGGAAGTTGTGGTACATCCGAAGATGGCGTACCAAAAGGTTGTAAAAGTAATGGTAATTGTGGGTCTGGAACCTGCGGTAGCGGCAGTAATAAACTGGCCGTTTTCGATTGGCTGTCTAACATGACATTGCCAAGCGGACAAGAGAAATTTAATATTTTTGAAGTTCGTTTTAAGAACGGAAGAAAGCATTTTTATAAAAATCCAGAAAATTTACCCGTAACTATGGGAGATATTGTGGCAGTAGAAGGTTCTCCAGGACATGATATTGGTACTGTTTCTCTAGCAGGAGAATTGGTAAAAGTGCAGATGAAAAAGCGCAAAATTACCGAAGATCATGAAGATGTTAAGAAAATATATAGAAAAGCCTCTCAAAGAGATATAGATATTTGGCAACAATCTAGGGGCAAAGAAGAAGAAACCCAGAGAAAAGGAAGAGAGATTTTAGGGCGTTTAGGGCTACAAATGAAACTTTCTGATGTAGAATATCAAGGAGATGGCAATAAAGCCACTTTTTATTATACTGCAGAAACAAGAGTAGATTTTAGACAATTAATTAGAGATTTAGCGGGGGCATTTTCTATTCGTGTAGAAATGAAACAGGTAGGTGCAAGACAAGAAGCAGCCCGTTTAGGTGGTATTGGTTCTTGTGGTAGAGAATTATGTTGCTCTACATGGTTAACAGATTTTAGAAAAGTAACTACATCTGCAGCCCGTTATCAGCAATTATCTTTAAATCCTTTAAAGTTAGCAGGGCAATGTGGAAAGTTAAAATGTTGTTTAAATTTCGAATTAGACACCTATCTAGATGCGTTAAAAACGTTTCCGAAACAAGACTTGGTTTTAAAAACTGAAAAAGGAGAAGCGGTATTTGTAAAGATGGATATTTTTAAAAATCATCTTTGGTATACCTACAAAGAAGAACGTTTTAAATGGTTTCGTTTAACATTAGAACAAGTACTAGAAATTATAGCATTAAATAAGAACAATGAAAAATCTATTTCTTTAGAAGAATATGAAGCAGATGTTGTGCTTCCAGAAAAGGTGGATTTTGAAGACGCGGTTGGGCAAGATAGTTTAACCCGTTTTGATGCACCAAAAACAAGCAAACGTAGAAGAAATAATAAAAATAATAACAACAAGAAAAAACCTGTTGGGGCGGTGGCAAATAATACGCAAAATAAACCAAATCCAAGAAAAAAACCACAGGTACAGCAACAAAATAAACCACAGGCTCAGAACAAGCAGCAACCGCAACAGCAAAATAAACCAAAGCCAAAACCAAGGCCTAGGCCAAATGCGGACACAAATACAAACCCTAATGCTACTGCAAATAAGGCAAAAGGTGAGGTGAAAAAGCCAAATAAACCAAACAACAACAAGAATAGAAATCGTAATAATAACGGTCCAAAAAATGGAAACGATTCAGAAAAGTAAATTTTCAATTTTTTTACTAGTTTTAATTTTGATGTACTCTTGTAATGATACTACAGAATTTAATCTTTACAAAACAGTAGAAAATAGTTCTTGGAAATCTAGACAAAGAATTGCTTTTACTTTTGAGGTAAAAGACACCATTTCACCTAAAAATTTATACATCAATATTAGAAATAATAACGATTATGAGTTTAGTAATTTATATATCATCACAACATTAGAATTCCCCAATAATAGTTTGGTTATAGATACGTTACATTATGAAATGACAGACATTTCAGGAATATTTTTAGGCAACGGTTTTTCTGAAATAAAAGAAAATAAATTGTTTTATAAAGAGGGTAAGGTTTTTCCTGTTTCAGGGAAATATACACTGAGAATAAGACATGCAATGAGAAAAAATGGAGAAATTAATACGATTGAAAACCTTAACGGAATTCAGGATGTTGGTTTTAGTATTGAAAAAATAAATGAATAATGGTAAAGAAAAAGATAACTAGTTTTAAAAAATATTTAAAATTATTTTGGGGAATTATTTTGGGAGGTTTTACACTTATTTTAGTATTATTTTTATACACTGCTTGGGATCCTTTTGAGACACTTCCTTCTTTTGAAGAGCTAGAAAACCCACAAACTAACTTAGCAACAGAAGTTATTTCTATTGATGGAAAAACCATTGGTAAGTATGCAAAAGAAAATAGAACACCTATAAAATTTAAGGAGCTACCAGCTAATTTGGTAAATGCTTTGGTTGCAACAGAAGATGAACGTTTTTATGAACATTCTGGCATCGATTTTAAAGGAACCGCAAGAGCTGTTTTAAAACCAGGAAGCGGCGGCGCAAGTACTATTACGCAGCAATTAGCTAAAATGTTGTTTACCGGTAGAGCATCAAAAAACATATTTAAAAGAGTACTTCAAAAAGCAAAAGAGTGGATTGTAGCTACTAAATTAGAAAAGCAATATACGAAAGATGAGATTATTGCTATGTATTTAAATAAATACGATTTTCTTAATCAGGCAGTAGGAATTAGATCTGCGGCAAGAATTTATTTTGGAAAAGAGCCAAAAGAATTAGATATAGGCCAAGCTGCAATGTTGGTTGGTATGCTAAAAAACTCATCTTATTTTAATCCTTTAAGAAGAGAAGTAAAAGTAAGACAGCGTAGAAACGTGGTGCTAAAACAAATGAATCGTAGTAATTTTATTACGGTAGTTGAAAAAGACTCATTACAAAAATTAGATTTAGGTGTAAATATTAATAAAGAAAGCCATAATGATGGCCATGCAACCTATTTTAGAGGACATTTGCAAAAGACAATGCGAACTTGGGTTCAAGAACACCCAAAACCAAACGGAGAACAATATAATATTTTTGAAGATGGTTTAAAGATTTATGTAACTATAGATTCTAGAATGCAACAATATGCAGAAGAAGCGATAGATGAGCATATGTCTAATTTACAATCTTACTTTTTTAAAGAGCAAAAAGCTAATAAAACTGCTCCTTTTTATGATATAGATAAATCTAAGATTAAAATAATTTTAGATAGAGCTAAGAAAAATTCTGATAGATATAAGCGTTTAAAGATTGCGGGAAAATCTTTAAAATATATAGAAGAGGTGTTTAAAAAGAAGACAAAAATGAAAGTGTTTTCTTATAAAGGAGATTTAGATACTATTATGTCTCCGACTGATTCTATAAAATATTATAAATATTTTTTACGTTCTGGTTTGTTATCAATAGAACCACAAACAGGGCATATAAAAGCTTGGGTTGGCGGTATAAATTATAAACACTTTAAGTTTGATGCCGTTGCGCAACAAAAAAGACAAGTAGGGTCTACTTTTAAACCTTTTGTTTATGCAGCAGCAATTAATCAATTAAAATTATCACCTTGTGATTCTTTTCCGAATGTTCCCTACACAATTCCTAAAGGAAGATATGGTATTCCGGAAGAATGGAAGCCAAAGAATTCTGGAGGAAAATATGGAGGTATGTTAACTTTAAAAGAAGGCTTGGCAGGTTCTGTAAATACGATGTCTGCTAGATTAATAGATAGGGTTTCACCAGAAAATGTAGTGCGTTTGGCAAAAGCTGCTGGTATAGAAAGTAATATTCCTGCAAACCCTTCAATTGCTTTAGGGGCTGTAGAATTATCATTATTAGAAATGGTTAGTGCCTATTCTACATTTGCAAACAAAGGTTTGCGCGTAAGCCCAATGATTATTACAAGAATAGAAGATAAAAACGGAACTGTATTAGAAGAATTTACACCTAAAACAGAGGAGGTTTTAAGTGAAGAATCTGCTTACGTAGTTTTAAATTTATTGGAAGGTGTTACATTATTTGGCTCTGGTGCTCGTTTGCGTTCTCCATGGAAAAAACCAGCATACGTAACAGGGCATCCTTATAAATTTGAAAACGCAATTGCTGGTAAAACAGGTACAACTCAAAATCAATCTGATGGCTGGTTTATGGGCGTTGTGCCTAATTTAGCAACCGGAGTTTGGACGGGTGGAGAGGATAGATCTATTCATTTTGCAGGAATTGGTAAAGGCCAAGGTGCATCTATGTCTTTGCCGTCATTTGCTTTGTTTTTGAGAAAATGTTATGCAGATGAAAGCTTAAAAATTAGTAAAGAAGAATTTGAAAAGCCAAAAAATCTTTCAATAAATATTAATTGCGAAAACGAAAAAAAGGTAGACGATAAAGAAGAAATTATAAGGATAGAAGAAGATTTAGATTTTTAAAATTTATGGTTAAACTGCAGAGATGTTAGTTTAAAAATTTCTAAAAGTAGTTTGAAAATAAGTTATAATAAAGAACCGTATGATTAACAAGAAAGTAAAAAACGTGCAAGAAGCCTTGGCCGGTGTAAAAAGTAAAATGACTTTTATGTTGGGTGGTTTTGGTTTGTGTGGAATTCCAGAAAATGCTATTACAGAGTTGGTAAGATTAGATGTTAGAGAAGTAACTTGTATTTCTAATAATGCTGGTGTAGATAATTTTGGATTGGGTTTGTTACTTCATAATAAACAAATTAAGAAAATGATTTCTTCATATGTTGGTGAAAATGAAGAGTTTGAGAGACAAATGTTGTCTGGAGAATTAGAAGTAGAGCTAACACCACAAGGAACATTGGCCGAAAAATGTAGAGCTGCACAAGCAGGTTTTCCTGCATTTTATACGCCTGCAGGTTACGGAACAGAAGTAGCTGAAGGCAAAGAAACAAGAGAGTTTGATGGTAAAATGTATGTTTTAGAGTCAGCATTTAAGGCAGATTTTGCCTTTGTAAAAGCGTGGAAAGGAGATGCTGCAGGTAATTTAATTTTTAAAGGAACGTCTAGAAACTTTAATCCTAATATGTGTGGTGCTGCAACAATTACGGTTGCAGAGGTTGAAGAAATGGTTGAAGTAGGAGAATTAGATCCTAACAATGTTCACATTCCAGGAATATTTGTACAACGTATTTTTCAAGGAGAGGCTTATGAAAAGAGAATTGAACAAAGAACTGTAAGACAAAAACAATAGGTATGGCTTTAGATAAAATTGGTATTGCAAAGAGAATTGCCCAAGAAGTGCAAGACGGTTTTTATGTAAACTTAGGTATCGGAATTCCTACTTTGGTAGCAAACTATGTAAGAGATGATATAGAAGTTGAGTTTCAATCTGAAAATGGTGTTTTAGGTATGGGGCCTTTTCCCTTTGAAGGAGAAGAAGACGCAGATGTTATAAATGCAGGTAAACAGACGATTACTGCTCTGCCAGGAGCAAGTTTTTTTGATTCTTCAATGAGCTTTGCTATGATTCGTGGTAAACATGTAGACCTAACAATTCTAGGTGCAATGGAGGTTTCTGAAAATGGAGATATTGCCAATTGGAAAATTCCAGGAAAAATGGTAAAAGGTATGGGAGGTGCAATGGATTTAGTTGCATCTGCAGAAAATATTATTGTAGCAATGATGCATACAAATAAACAGGGCGAATCTAAGATTTTAAAAAAATGTTCTCTGCCTTTGACAGGTGTTGGTTGTGTTACTACAGTGGTTACTAATTTAGCAGTTTTAGAACTAATAGATCATCAGTTTCATTTGCTAGAAAGAGCTCCTGGGGTTTCTGTTGAAGATATCCAGAAAGCCACAGAAGGAACCCTTGTTGTAAATGGAGAAATACCAGAAATGAATATCTAATGTGAGAAAATTAAAGCCATTTGTACGTCTTTTATTTCCAGTTTTGATACTTTTAATTGGACTAGTGTTTTATAAAATTTTAGCCTTCGAGCCGAGTATTTATACAGTTTTCATAAATATAGGATCGGCCTTTGTTTTGTCTCCAAGAATAAAGAAAATTCAAACAGAAAACGGAACAGAGGAGCAATTTAGATGGTTGTTTTATAAAAAAATGTGGAAGTAATATGAAACTATTTAAAAAAGTATATTGGTTGATTTATCCGATTTTAATTGTGGTGTTTATGTTGATTTTTGATCAATTATTTGATACAGAAAATTTTATACTGAAAGCAGGAAGTTCTGCTGTTTTGGCTTTTATCTTATCGCCAAGAAAGAAAATTATTCAAACAGAAAAAGGTAGAATAAAACAGATTACTTGGCTCTTTTTAAAGGAACCAATAGCATTAGATTAATTTAAAATTTAAGAGTCACTTTTTTATGAAAATAATATCATATAACGTAAACGGAATTAGAGCCGCTTTAAAAAAAGGCTTTATAGATTGGTTGCAGGTTGCAAAGCCAGATGTAATTTGTATTCAAGAAACCAAAGCGCATAAAGAACAATTAGATTTGACGGAGTTTGAAAATGCGGGTTATGCATACCATTATTGGTTTTCTGCCCAAAAAAAAGGATACTCTTCTGTTGCTATACTTTGTAGAGAAAAACCAAACCATGTTGCGTATGGAACGGGTATAGAAACAATGGATTTTGAAGGTAGAAATCTTCGTGTAGATTTTGATACTGTTTCTGTAATGAGCATGTATTTGCCTTCTGGAACAAATCTAGATAGACTGAATTTTAAACTGAATTATATGGATGAAATTCAGGATTATATTAATAACTTGAAACAAGAAATTCCGAATTTAGTTATCTGTGGTGATTATAATATTTGTCATGAAGAAATTGATATTCACAATCCTAAAATGAAAGGCGTTTCTGGTTTCTTACCAGAAGAAAGAATGTGGATGGGAAATTTTATAAAAAGTGGCTTTGTAGATAGTTTTCGCTATTTAAACCAAGATACACAAGCATACTCTTGGTGGAGTTATAGAGCCAATGCAAGAGCTAATAATAAAGGTTGGCGTTTGGATTACGCAATGGTTTCAGAACCTTTAAAAAACAAGATTTCTAGGGCCTATATTTTATCAGAAGCAAAACATTCTGATCATTGCCCAATTGTAGTTGAATTAGATATATAAAACGGTAATGAAACAATTCTTCTTAATCTTATTATGCACTTCTAGTTTTTTTGCACAAATACCAAATGCAGGGCTTGTAAAGAAAATAACAACAGCAGATTTATTTTCAGACTATGATATTGCCTTAATTGATAGCTTGTTAATGGACACTAAATACAAGTCTCCATTGTATGAAACAGCAACTTACATTATAAAAAATGCAGAAGAAAATGATGTTTCGAATATTAAATTATCAACCTCTGTTTTAAAAGAAAGATTGCAAAATATAAATGCCAAAACACCCTTTCATATAGCTTACAACCCCGCTTTAGAAAAAGTAATAAAATCATATTTAAAATACCGTAAAAGATATTACCCTGCTTTAATGGCAAAGGCTGCATATTATTTTCCAATGTTCGAGAAGTATCTAGATCAATATGATATTCCTTTAGAAATGAAATATTTGGCAATTGTAGAATCTACTTTAAATCCTACCGCAAAATCTAGAGCAGGTGCAACAGGCCTGTGGCAATTTATGTATGCAACTGGGGTACAATATAAATTGAAGGTAAGCTCTTATGTAGATGAGCGCCAAGACCCGGAAAGAGCAACTATTGCTGCTTGCGAATATTTATCTGACTTATATACTATTTTTGGCGATTGGGATTTGGCTTTAGCAGCTTATAATTCTGGACCAGGAAATGTTGCAAAAGCCATTAAACGTTCTGGTGGTTACAGAAATTATTGGAATATTCGTCCGTTTTTACCAAGAGAAACTGCTAGTTACGTGCCTGCATTTTATGCAACTATGTATTTGTTCGAATATCAGAAAGAGCATCAATTAATAGCAGATGCTCCACAAATTCGTTATTTTGAGACAGACACGCTGCACGTAAAAAAGACCATAAGTTTCGATCATGTTTCAGAAATTACAGGGATTAATTTAGAGTTAATTCAGTTTTTAAACCCTTCCTATAAATTAGATGTTATTCCTTTTATTGAAGGAAAAAATTATACAATTACATTACCCAGAAAAAATACTTTTAATTTTATAGAAAAAGAGCAAGCTATTTATGCATTAGCAAATGAAGATGCTGCGAAAAGAGAAAAGCCTTTACCTAAGTATTTTGAAATGGATAAACGCATTCGTTACAAAGTAAAAAACGGCGATTTCTTAGGGAAGATTGCAAATAAATTTGGGGTACGAATTAGCGATATTAAACGCTGGAATAGAATGAAAACTAGTAGATTAAAGATTGGTCAACGTTTAAGTATTTATCCTAAAAAAATAGCAATTACAAAGTCTGAATTAAAGGTTTCTTCTCTAAAAAAGAAAGTTTTACCTAAGAAGAAAGGGGTTTATGAAACCTATATAGTATTAACAGGAGATTCACTTTGGACTATTTCTAGAAAATTCAAGAATGTTTCTATTGATGAAATTAAAAAGTGGAACAATATTTGGAGTGTTAATGTATTGAAGCCCGGAACTAAACTTAAAATTTATAAAAGCTAATTATGAAAAATTTATTTTCAATATTTATTATAGCCGTTTTATTATCGTCTTGCACAGGAACAGATAAGTTTGTTCTAAGGAGTTCTCTTGGAAAAGTGAACAAGGTAATGGTAGTTACTAAAGTTAGCGATTGGAACGGAGATTTAGGATCTGCAATTAGAAATTCTTTTGGAGAGATTGTAATTGGTCTACCACAACCAGAACCAGTGCTTTCTGTTTCGCAAATTGCGCCAAATGGTTTTAGAAGTATGATGAAGGTTTCTAGAAATATTCTAATTATTGGCGAAGGTAAGAAAGAAGATTTTTATATAAAGAAGAATGTATATGCCCAACCACAGACTATTATTTATGTCTACGGTACAGATGATGCTAGTGTTATAAAGGTATTTAATAAGCACAAAAAAGAAATAATAGAAGCCTATATTTCTTCAGATATATTAATGACTCAGAACATCTTTAAAGGGAAGAAATTAGACGATTCTCAATTTAAAACACTTCAAAATTTAGGAGTTTCTTTTACTGCACCAAAAAATTTTAAAACAGTAGATGATACTGGAGATTTTTTATGGCTAAGACAACATTTAACTAGCGGAATTGCAAAAACAGGAAGTAATAATATTTTAGTGTATTCAGTTCCTATAGAAGATGAAACTAAAATTGCTGAAAATATTGTTGCACTAAGAAATAGTATTGGTAAAAAGTATATACCTGGTACAGACCCAGAAACAATGCACATGATTACAGAAGAGGCATACACGCCTTTTACATCTGAAGTTCTTTTAGACGGTAAAAAAACTTTTGAAACAAGAGGTAAATGGGAAGTAAAAAATGATTTTATGGCAGGACCTTTTTTAAACTACTCTGTAGTTGATAAGAAGAACAATAGAATTGTAGTTTTTGAGGGCTTTACCTACGCGCCTTCTGTAAATAAAAGAGCTTTTTTGTTTGAACTAGAGGCAATTGCAAAATCTATGAAGATTAAGTAAAGTACTTTTTTTTAAAGAATTCATAAAAACCTAAAAGATATTCTTTTAGGTTTTTGTTTTTTAATACTAAAAAGGTATTGCCTATATTTGAATTTAAACCAAAAACTTACTTATTATGGAAATGAACTTTATAGTGCTATTTATTGCCGCTTTAGTGCCAATTATTATTGGATTTTTGTGGTACGGGCCATTGTTTGGAAATGTATGGATGAAAGAAATGAATTTTACCAAAGAGTCTTTAGCAGGCACAAATATGGTTAAGATGCTTCTTATTTGTTACGCGGTAAGTGTCTTAATTGGTTCTGCTTTAATGCAAATGGTTATTCATCAAATGGGAGTGTATTCTACCTTGGCAGGAGATCCAGGTTTTAGCGAATCAACCGGAGAGGCTTTTACCTACTTTCAGGATTTTACCACCACATACGGAGACCGTTTTAGAACTTTTAAACACGGCGCTTTGCATGGTATATTATATGGTGTTTTTTTAATACTACCAATTTTAGCAATTCAAGCTTTATTTGAGAAAAAAACGTTTAAGTATATTAGTATAAACGCAGGTTATTGGATTGTCTCTTTAGCAATTATGGGAGGAATTATATCTGAGTGGATTTAATGTTTAACTTTGTTAAAATAAAAAAACCACGCAAATAGCGTGGTTTTTTTATACTTTAAATAGTGTTATTAATACCCTATTTTTTCTCGTAGCCTTTTTATAACGGCACTTGCGGTTATGGTTGCTTTTTTTGCACCAATACTTAGAGCTTCGTCAATTTCATCTTTATTATCCATAAAGTGATTGTACTTTGATCTAACGGTTGCAAATTTTTCTACAATTAGTTCATATAAAGCCTGTTTTGCATGCCCATAGCCATAATTACCACCTTCATAATTTACTCTCATTTCTTTAATTTGAGCATCTGAAGCCAGTAGTTTATATAAAGCAAACACATTATCAGTGTCAGGGTTTTTAGGTTCTTCTAAAGCCAGACTATCGGTTTTAATTCCCATAATTTGCTTGCGTAATTTTTTATCTGAAAGAAAAATATTGATTGTATTATTTCTAGACTTACTCATTTTTTCACCATCAATGCCTGGAACTAATTTTGTGTGTTCCTGTATTTTTGCTTTTGGTAAAACCAAAGTTTCTCCAAGTAAATTGTTTATTCTACTGGCAACATCTCTTGTCATTTCTAAATGTTGCAACTGGTCTTTACCAACCGGTACAATTTCTGCATCATATAATAAAATATCTGCTGCCATTAGCATTGGGTAGGTAAATAATCCTGCATTTACATCTCCTAATCTATCTGATTTATCTTTAAAACTATGTGCTAGTGTTAATCTTTGAAAAGGAAAGTAGCAACTTAAATACCAAGTTAGTTCTGCTGTTTGAGGAACATCACTTTGTCTATAAAAAACAGTTTTATTAATATCTAAGCCACAAGCAAGCCAAGTTGCAGCCGTGCTATAAGTATTTTCTCTTAACTCTTTACCATCTTTAATTTGAGTTAAAGAATGCATATCTGCAATAAATAAATAGGCTTCATTTTCTGGATTATTTGCCATTGCTATTGCTGGCAATATAGCACCTAGTAAATTACCCAAATGTGGTGTTCCCGTGCTTTGAACGCCTGTTAAAATTCTTGACATTTATTTTTATTTTTAATACTTTTATACATTTTAGGTTGCTGTTTTTATGAACCGCACAAAAACCTTCTAACGTGGCAAAAATAAGGTTTTGAACAGGAAAATCAATAAACAAAAAGAATATTAGTATTTTTGTTAGATTATTAAGATTTTATAAAAAGAATTAGGTACTGTATTTTTGTTTTTTAAGCTTTAAATAAACTGTTTTAAATTATAATATATTCTGTGAAATTTATAAAAATTCCTTTATTTTTATTTTGGCGCTTGTGGTTTGGCATCTTAATGTTCCTTTCTATAATGCTGTTTTTTCCTTTTCTATTAATTTTTTCATTCAAAGAAACACATTATCATTTGTTTTGGAAGTTTGCTAGAATGCTTTCTAAAATATTAATTTACGGAATGGGTTTTCGTTTAAATTTTACATCAGACCAAGACATAGATTTTAATAAAAGCTACATGTATTGCGCTAACCATGCTTCTTTGTTAGATCCTTTTGTTTTAATTGCTCTAAGTAAAAATCCAATTGTATTTGTAGGTAAAAAGGAATTGGCAAAAATTCCTATTTTTGGTTTTTTCTATAAAAGAACTGCAATTTTAGTAGATAGAGGCAGTGCAGAAAGTAGAAAACGTGTTTTTAAAATGGCAAAAAAAAGGTTGCAAAATGGGGTAAGTATGGCAATTTTTCCTGAAGGATTGGTGCCTGCTGAAGATGTAGTTCTGGCACCTTTTAAAAAAGGAGCATTTAGTTTGGCAATAGAATTTGAAATACCAATTATTCCCCAAATTTACTATGATTGTAAACGTTTTTTTTCTTGGGATATTTTTAAAGGAAGACCTGGTGTTTTAAGAGTGCATCAGCATAGTTTTATAGAAACAAAAGGCTTCTCTTTAGAAAAGGATATGAAGACGTTAAAGGATAAAACGTTTCACCTTATCTATACTAAATTAGAAAAAGATACAAAATATATGAAAGATACAAATAGAAACAAATGAGCGAAAAACTAAATTATAGCTATAGTAAAACTGAGGAAAAATTAAATATATGGTCTCATGCATTTGGTTTATTACTAAGCATTATAGCATTTCCTTTTTTAATTTTAAAATCATTTAATTTTGAAGGTTTTTGGAAACCCACAAGTTTTATAGTTTATGGTTTTAGCTTAATTATACTATATGCAGCTTCTACATTTTATCATGCAGCAACAGCACCTCAGAAAAGAAGAAAGTTAAATATTGTAGATCATGCGGCAATTTATATTCTAATTGCAGGCAGTTATACCCCTTTTATTCTGGTTGGTTTAGACTCTAGTTTAGGAAATTATATGTTTATTTTTGTTTGGCTTTTTGCATTAGTTGGTGTTATTCTAAAATTATTTTTTACGGGTAAATTTGACAAATTGTCTACAGCAATGTATTTATTAATGGGCTGGCAAGTTGTTTTTTTTATAAATCCTTTAATAGAAGCCTTGTCTACTTTTAGTTTAAATGCTTTGTTTATTGGAGGTATATTTTATAGTATTGGAGCCGTACTTTATATGATTAAAAAATTACCGTATAATCATGCAATTTTTCATCTTTTTGTTCTTTTAGGAAGTTTTAGCCATTTTGCGGCAATTTATTATATGCAATAGGTTTTTATTTTATAATTACCAGTCTTTGAAAGGAAATTTACTAAGATTAGAGTTATAATATTTTAATTCTCCGGTAACTTCTTTCGCTAGCCAACTTGGTTTTTCATAAGTTTCGTTTTCAGAAGTTAGCTCAATTTCTGCAATAATTAAACCTAAGTTATCTCCTAAGAATTCATCTACTTCAAATGTATGTGTTCCTCTTTTTATTAAATAACGGTATTTTTCAATAATACTTGGTTCGCATAAAACTAGTAGTTCTTCCGCTTCAGAAAGAGGTATTTCTTTTTCCCATTCAAATCTGGTGGTTCCTTTAGTATTAGATTTCCCTTTAATGGTTAAAAAAGCTGTAGTATCAGAAACCCTTACCCTTACGGTTCTGTTTTTGTCAGTATTTAAATATCCTTGCTTAATATATTTCTTTTTAAAACTTTCAGTTTTAAAACTGAAGTTCCTTATTAAAAATTTTCTTTCTATTTCTAAGCTCATAAAATCTAATTCAATTTTGCACTAATGTAGTCTGTTTTAGCGTTATTGTAACAATAAATAAATATCTTTGAAATATAAATTTTTTTAATGAAAAAAATCTTATCCCTTTATATACTTATCTCTTCTCTAACAATAGTTGCACAAACAGATTATAGTGCTTCTTGGGAAGATTTTTACTCCTATAATAATGTGAAAGATTTTACAAAGGTAGATGCTATAATTTACGCTTTAACAGATAATGCAATTTTTACATATGATGTTTTAAGTGGCGAAATTAATAAACTTTCTTCGGTACAGGGTTTGTCTGGTGAAACGACTTCTGCAATCTATTATAACGAAACCTTTAAAAGGGTTGTTATTGGTTACGAAAATGGTTTAGTAGAGGTTGTAGATAGCGATGGTTCTATTACTATTTCGTCTGATATTGTCAATTTTAATCAATCTGGAGAGAAAAGTATCAATCATATTTCTGAGTTTAATAACAAACTTTATTTATCTACACCCTTTGCGGTAGTTGAGTATGATATTGATAAACTAGAATTTGGAGACACTTATTTTATTGGAAACAATTCTTCTTCCATAAGAATAAATGAAACGATAATCTCTAATAACATATTATATGCTGTTACAGAAATTGGTATTTTTAAAGCAGATATAACAAGTAATTTATTAATAGATTATAATAATTGGCAGCAGTTATTTAATGGTAGAGATTTTAAAGGAATTTCATTTTTAGAGGGCTTATATGTTGTAGAAAACTCAAAATTATTTGCTTTTGATGGAACCAATTTAACTGAAAAAGTAAGCTTCAATGAAGAAATAAAAAGTATAAAATCTACTGCTACGCACCTTAGTATTTCACTTGATAAACAAGTGAAAGTTTTTGATGTTTTTATGAATTTAGTTGCTGAATTTTCCTCAAATATAGATTATGATTATTCATTAAACACTACTTTTTTTGAAGATGATACTGCTTTTTTAGGAACTAAAGAATTCGGAATTTTAGAAACAACAATATCAGAACCCACTGCTTATTTAGAAATTCACCCAGAAGGCCCTTTGTCTAACGATGTTTTTTCTATTACAGCAAAAAATAATAAGATTTGGGTGGTTTATGGCGGTTATAGTAGCACTTTTACTCCATTAAATGTTAGAAACGGTTTTAGTAATTTTAATGGAGAAAATTGGACAAACATTAAGTTCAATTCAGATTTACCAGACGATTTAGTAGACGTTACGATAGATCCTAACCATGAAAATAGAGTTTATATAAGCGCTTTAGGTGTAAGTAATAATATAAATACCAAGCCAACAGGCGGCCTATTAGTTGTAGAAGACAATGTCTTGGTAGAAACGTATAATCATTTAAATAGTTCTTTTACACCTATTGTAGTCTCTTTGCCTACTATTAATATTAGAGTTAGTGGCGCTGTTTTTGATAGTAATGGTAATCTTTGGGCAACAAATTATGAAACAGATGAAGAATTGATAAAATTTTCTGCAAATGGGCAATGGAGTAGTATAGATTTAGGAAGTGTGCGAACAAGTTCAACTGCGGGCTTAACTGAAATTATTGTAGATAGAAATAATAGTATATGGATAGGTTCTAGAAGAAATGGTGTTTACGTTTATAATGAAAACGGAGACCGAAAAAAAGCTTTAGTTGCAACATTAAATGAAGGTAACTTGCCCGATTTAAACGTGAGAACTATTGCAGCAGACAGAACTAATAAAATTTGGTTAGGCACAAAATCTGGTTTGGTAGTGTATAGTAATGCATCGGGTATTTTTGAAGATACAGCTATAAATGCCAAACCCATTGTAATTAATGGAGATGAAAATGGTTTTGGAGATCGTCTTTTGGGTGATCAAACAATTAATTCTATTGTGGTTGATGGTGCAGATAATAAGTGGTTTGGTACAGATAATGGAGGTGTTCTGTATACCAACCCAAGCGGACAAACTACAATTAAAATTTTTAGTAAAAAAAATTCACCACTACCTTCTAATCGAATTTTAAAAATTAGTGCAGACAATACAACGGGTAAAGTTTATTTTGCCACAGATAAAGGCGTTGTTGCTTATAATAGTGATGTTTCGCCTTTTGGAGATGTTTTAGGAGCTGTGTATGCATATCCAAATCCTGTATTAAAAAATCATGAAACGGTGACTATAGACGGCAGAAATGGTACACACTTGCCAAAAGGTACTAACGTAAAAATTCTTGATGTTGCTGGTAATTTGGTATACGAAACAAATGTTATTGAAGGGCAAGAGTTACAAGGAGGAAAGGTGGTTTGGAATAAACGAAACTTAGTTGGTAATAAAGTAGCCTCTGGTATTTATATTGTTTTACTTTCTAATGATGATGTGTCTGAAAAATCGATTACAAAAATTGCCATAATTAATTAAATGGCAGTTATAACCACAAAAGCAATTGTATTAAGTAGCTTAAAATATAGCGATACTAGTTTAATAGTAAAATGTTATACTGAGCAAGAGGGTATTAAGTCTTATATTATAAAGGGGATATTAAAGGCTAAAAAAGGCGGAATTAAAGTTGCTTATTTTCAGCCGTTAACCCAATTAACCATAGTGGCAAATCATAGTAATAAAAGTTCGCTTCATACTTTAAAAGAAGTTCAAATTTTAAATCCCTACAAAACAATTTATAGAGATATTGTAAAACAATCTGTGGTTTTGTTTCTCTCTGAGGTATTATCTAACAGTATTCAAGAGGAAGAAAAAAATGAAGCTTTCTATAATTATCTAGAAGCAGGGTTAACCTGGCTAGATGTTCATGATAAAATAGCTAATTTTCATTTACTTTTTTTATTAAATGCAGCTCGGTTTTTAGGTTTCTATCCAGACACAACAGAAACCACACTTTTTGGTTTCGATTTATTAAATGGAAGTTTCTCAGAACCAACAAGTAATAAGAATATTATTTCTGGTAATGAATTTTATCAATTTAAAAAGCTGTTAGGCATAAATTTTGATACTATAGAAGATGTGTCTTTTAGTAAAAATGAAAGGCAATTAGTATTACAAACTATAATTAGATATTTTGAATTACATTTAGACGGTTTTAGAAAACCTAAATCATTACAAATTTTAGAAACAGTTTTTAATTAATGAAGTATTTATTTTTTACAATTATTTTTTTAATAAGTGGTCTTATGCTTGCGCAAAAAGTAAAAGTATTAGACCAGCAAACCGGCAAAATCATTAAGAATACTAGTATTTTTAATGATAAAGAAACTATTAATATAACCACAAATAGTAAAGGATTTGCTGATATATCTGACTTTAAGAACAATGAAATTATAGTTTTTTCACACCTTTCTTATGCTTTATTAAGAGTAAAAAAATCAGTTTTAAAGTCTAATAATTATATTATTTATTTAACAAAAGAGTCTGAGCAATTAGATGAAATTGTAATTTCTTTATTTAAGAAAGAAGAAAAAACAGGCAGAATTGCAGAGCAAATTGCCGTTTTAAATGCAAAAGATATACAGAAGGTTTCAGCTCAAACATCTGCAGATTTATTAGCAACAATTCCTGGAATAAAGGTGCAGAAATCTCAATTTGGTGGCGGAAGCCCTGTAATTCGCGGTATGGAGTCTAACCGTGTTTTATTGGTGGTTGATGGTGTTAGAATGAACAATGCAATTTATAGAAAAGGGCATTTACAAAGTTCTATTACTGTAACACCAAATATGTTAGATAAAACAGAAGTTGTTTTCGGACCTTCTTCTGTAGTATATGGTTCTGATGCTTTAGGGGGTGTAATTCACTATTATACAAAAACCCCAAAGCTATCTCAAGAGAACGAAGTAGAAAGTCAGTTATTTTCTAGATTTTCAACAATAAACCAAGAAGTTACAACCAATGTCTCTGCAGAGGTTAGGAGAAAAAACTGGGCGTCTTTAACAAGCGTCTCTTACAGCGATTTTGGCGATTTAAAAGCGGGTACAAATCGTTCTCATGGTTTTAAAGATTGGGGAAAGGTATTCTTCTTTTCAGAAAATATTAATGGAAATTATAGTGAAACTCCAACGAAAAACTCAAATTCTAACATTCAAAGAAATACAGGATATAAGCAAACAGATGTGTTGCAAAAGTTTTTTGTCCCCTTATCAAAAAATACAGATTTAAAAGTAAATTTACAATATTCAACTTCATCAGACATTCCTAGGTTTGATAGATTAACAGAATTGAAGGATGGAAAATTAAAATTTGCAGAATGGTTCTATGGGCCACAAAAAAGATTTTTAGCTTCTACTCAACTAATCCTCAATCCTTCTAAAAGCTGGCTAGAAAGTGGTGTATTAACTGCTGCATATCAGAATTTACAAGAAAGTAGAATACAACGTAAGTTTGGTAGTTTAGATAGGTCTTACAGAGAAGAGATGGTAGACGTTTTTAGTTTGAACGGAGATTTTTCAATTCCATTAACACAAAATAAGAAAAGAATACTTTCTTATGGTTTTGAGTTTGCTTACAATGATGTAAAATCTAAGGCTTATGGTAAAGAATTAAATATTGTAGATGGAGAGATCATTGGGTTTTTAAATGATTTTAAAGTGCAATCTCGCTATCCAGACGGTGGTAGTAATTATTTAAGTTCTGCTGTTTATGTAGATTATAGGCAAGATATAAATAGTAAATCTACTTTAAATTCGGGTATTCGTTTTACAAATACCAATTTAAATGCAAACTGGGTAGATCAGACATTTATACATTTAGGAAAAGCAAATATTGAAGCAAATAATTCTGCCGTAACGGCAACATTAGGGCATGTTTATAAACCAAATAAAAATTGGCAAATAAATAGCGTGGTGTCTTCTGGTTTTAGATCTCCAAACATAGATGATATTGGCAGGGTTAGAGAAAAAGCGGGTCATGTAACAGTACCAAATATACATGTTAAACCAGAATTTGCTTACAATGCAGAAGTTGGAGTGCAGAAGTATTTTAATGACAAAAAATTCCGTTTTGGTGCTAATATTTATTACACTTTATTAGACAATTATATACAGAGAGATTTTGTTTATCACATAGATAAAAGCGTACAGCAAGTAGAGTTTGATAGTGAGTTTGGCAATGCTGTTTCTAATCAGAATAAAGGCAGTGCTTATATTACGGGTTTTACTGCTAATTATTTAGGTAAGCTTTCTAATTCTTGGAGAACTTCTGGTTTTGTAACCTATACAAAGGGTAGAACTTATGATACCTACGAGCCTATGTCTTCTATTCCACCATTATTTGGGCAGTTTGAAATAAATTATAAGGCAGATAGACTTGAGTTAGGGGCTGCTTTACGCTTTAATGCAAAGAAAAATATTGAAGATTTTAATATTACAGAAGGCATAGATAATCATGATCTAACACCTGTTTTAAATCAAAATACAACAGATGATATACTTATTTACGCGGGCTCACCTAGTTGGGTTACTGTAGGTTTTAATGGAAGCTTTGTAGTAAATGAGAACTTTTCGGTACAGGCTAGATTAGATAATTTGTTAGATCAGCATTATATAGAATTTGCATCTGGTGTTGCTTCTCCAGGGAGAAATTTAGCTATTTCTTTTATGGCTAATTTTTAATTATTTCTTTTTACCTTCTTCTGTAAAATTTTCAGTCAAACCTTTTTCTGTTTTTACAATACTAACAATAATAGATAAAAAGACAAAAGCCATTGGTTGCCATGTTAATGTTGCATTTAAAAAAGTTACAAATGCCAAACTAGCAATAAAAGAAATACCAGTATAAATTAACAAGCTTTTATTAAAAAGAGTATTTGCAAAGTTCCATATTTGTTCATTTTGTGTTGCTTTTGGAGTTCTGTAGCCATAAAGACTGTTTATTTTTTTTGGTGGAAATTTCCAAAAAAGCACACTAATTAAAAACAATAATCCGTTTGTAGTAAACACATATAATAAAGCATCATTCATATTTCTATCTTTTTAAATTTACTGTTAATATTTACTTTTTCATAGGTCTAAGCAATCCTTCTTGTGCAAAAGAAGCAATTAATTTACCATCTCTTGTAAAAATATTGCCTTTAGCTAAGCCTCTTGCGCCATATGCATTTGGCGATTCTGCTGAAAACAACATCCAATCATTAAAATCGAAATCTCTGAAAAACCACATTGAATGATCTAAACTAGCTGTTTGGGTATTTGCAAAACTAAATTTGCTTCCATTCGGATTAAAAGCTGCATTTAAGACATTATAATCAGAAATGTAGGTAAGAATTTCTTGTTTAGTTCTAGCGTTTAAATTGGCATGATTGTCTCCTTTTAAACGAAACCATACTTGTTCATTTGGGGGTAAATCTTTTGGTTCTAAAGGGTTTGGAATTCTTACAGGTTTAAACTCTATAGGTCTTTTTACGCTTAAAAAAGCTTTGGTAAATTTTGGTAAGAAGTCTCCAAATTGTACTAAAATATCGTCCCAACTTAATAGTTCTTCTGGTTGCTTAATATTTGAGTCAAATTCTAGTTGGTGCTCAAAACCTTCTTCTTTTTGATGAAATGATGCAGCTAAAATAAAAATAGATTTATTGTGTTGAATTGCGGTAACTCTTCGGGTAGAAAAACTAGTTCCATTTCGCATCTCTTCCACTTTATAATGAATTGGAACCGTTAAATCTCCGGCTTCTAAAAAATAACTATGTAAAGAATTTAGAAACTTATTTTCTGGGATAGTTCTATACGCAGCGTTTACAGCCTGTGCTAAAACTTGTCCTCCATAAACATACGGGTTACCAATAGCATAGCTATTTCCACTAAACGTGTTATTTCCTAAATCTTTTAAGTCTAATAGGGCAATTAATTCTTTACTACTTTGCATTTATATTAATTTTTTTAAAAGGAAATTTTTGTTGAAAAGGAGTTGGCTGAACTCTTTGCAAAAATAACTTTAAAATTTTGTTTTTTATGGTTTTCTTGTGACGAAGATACATGGTTAAATCTTGGGGAATTGCGCCAATAGAACTTTTAATTTCGCTTGCAGTTCTTCCAAAATTAATTATTTTTAATTTCCTATTAATAGCAATCTCTATATATTCATACAGCATTCTTTGGTAAATTGCATGCGTTCTATTTAGTTGATAATCAATACCTACAAAATGTGCATCTAAAGAATTATTATTTATTACTCCAGAGACAAAACCCACAATTTTATCTTCTAACCAATATGTTTTTAAGACATAATTAGGGCCTAGTTTTTCTTTTAAATATCTATAGGTTTCTAAATTAAAGTTACCCAAATTAAAACCAGCGTTGGCAGCAACCTTTTCATATAAAGTTGTCATTTGTGGTAATTGCTCTTCAATGTTTTTTAAAGTAACGTCTCTTATATGAAGGGCTGCGCTTTGTGTAAAAGCTTTTCTCGCTTTTACTCTAAACTTTGTTTTCATTGCGGCCAAATAATCATCAAAATTATGCCAATTTTCTTGCAATTGAAGCTTCATATTTGGTTCAACAGAAAATGCATGATACTTATAATCTTTTAACTCATCAGTAATAAATAGAGACTCTTTCGCAAAATCTTTTAAAAGAAATGCATCTATCTCTTTTTTTAATTTTTTATTTGAATTAACAAAATGATTAATGCTTTCTGCAAGTTCTTGTATAATGGCTTTTTTATTTTGTTTTTCCTTTATAAAAACACCGTGTTCACCGCTTACAAAAGTGTTTCCGCAGATTAAAAGTTTTAAGGGTTTTTTATCTGGAATTACCTGTAGTTTTCTTCCAATATTTTTCAAAAACTCTAAGTCGTTTTTAATTCCTTTTAAGTAAAAATTAATAATTTTTAAACTCGCAAAAGCAACGGGCTGTTCGTTAACATCAACCAAAATAATATAAGAGAAAGTAATTTCTTTGTGGTTTTTTTCTAAAGCAGCTAAAAATATAGGATTAAAATAAACGTTGTCTGCGCAACCTAAAGCCTCCCATATTTTGGGTGAAATTTCTTCTATTGATGAGAAAAATAATGCAGTATTTGTGTTTTTACAAAAAATCAAATTATATGAAGGTTTAAATTTTTTATAGAAAGTAAAGGATACTTTTTTTTAGAATTATAAAGATGCTGAAAAAAAAGTGACTACAGAAACTTTAAATTTAAAATATCTGAGTAAAATATTTATTTAACATTTTACTTTTAAACCTTGCTAGATTTCTTTGGTCTAATTAATATCTTTGTAGAAATTATGAATACTTTTTTAAACAAAAAAAGGTAAATGTTTTATTAATTATGAGAAAATTTATTTTAGCTATTCTTGGTATTTTAGTGGTGGCAGCGGCATGGTTTTTTGGGAATCAGTTGATAGAGAAAAATCAAAAACCAAAACCGAAATTTAAAAAACAAATAAAGACAGTTTTTGTAGAAAAGGTGCAGAACACAGATGTTTCTATTGTTTTGTCTGCAAGTGGAAATTTGATAGCAAAAAATAAAATAGAGTTGTTCTCAGAAGTGCAAGGTGTTTTAAAGCCAGCTAAAAAAGCTTTTAAAGCCGGTACAAATTTTTATAAAAATGAAACTTTATTAAGCATTAATAGCGATGAGTTTTATGCGAGCTTACAATCTCAAAAAAGTAATCTATATAATTTAATTACGGCAGTTCTGCCAGATTTACGTTTAGATTATCCGATAGAGTTTAAAACATGGGAAACGTATTTACAAAGCTTCAGTATGAATAAAAGTGTGCCAACACTGCCTTCTTTTTCTTCAGATAAAGAAAAATATTTTATTTCTGGACGCGGAATTTTAACTGCTTATTACAATGTTAAGAATTTAGAAGTTCGTTTTGCAAAGCATCAAATAAAGGCACCCTTTTCAGGGATATTAACAGAGGCGTTAGTGAGCCCTGGAACGTTGGTTAGAGTTGGCCAAAAACTAGGTGAGTATATAGACCCCAGTATTTATGAAATGGAAGTTTCTATAAATGCAGAATTTGCAGATTTATTAAAAGTAGGGAATGCTGTAGCGCTTTCTAACTTAGAAAAAACAAAAAAATATACAGGAAAAGTAGTACGCGTAAACGGCAGAGTAGATCAGGTTTCTCAAACTATAAAGGCATTTATAGATGTAAAGCATAAAGATTTAAAAGAAGGCATGTTTTTAGAAGCTGCTTTAATTGCAAAATCTGAAAGTAACTCCATAGAAATTTTAAGAAAATTACTAATTGGTAACAACGCTGTATATACTGTAAAAAACGATAGCGTTTTAACTCTTACACCCATACAACCTGTTTATTTTGGTGGAGAAAAAGTGGTGATTAGAGGGCTAAAAAACAATGATAAAATCTTAACACAAACCCTACCAGGAGCATTTAATGGTATGATTGTGAAAATTAATAAGTAATTAGTTCTATGAAAAAAATAATTACATATTTTATAAAATATCCGGTTGCTGTAAATGTAATGATTCTTGCATTTATAATTTTTGGTTTGGTAGGTGCTTTAAGTATGAAGTCTTCCTTTTTTCCTTTAGTAGATTCTCAATTAATTAGAATTAGTTTGGTATACCCAGGAGCTTCACCTGCAGAAATGGAGGAAGGAGTTGTACTTAAAATTGAAGATAATTTAAAAGGGATTGTAGGTGTAGAAAGAGTTACATCTGTTTCTAGAGAAAATTCTGCAAGTGTAAATGTAGAGGTAGAAAAAGGAAAGAATATAGATGTAGTTTTATCTGACGTAAAAAATGCTGTAGATAGAGTGCCGTCTTTTCCTTCTGGTATGGAGCCGCCCGTAATTGCAAAAGTAGAAAGTATAAGACCCACCATTAGCTTTACGGTTAGTGGAGAAAATATTTCTTTACAATCTTTAAAACAATATGCAAGAAGTATCGAAAATGACATTCGTGGTATTGACGGGATTTCGCAAGTAGCACTTTCTGGTTTCCCTAATGAAGAAATAGAAATTGCAGTTAGAGAAAACGATTTAAGAGCCTATAATTTGTCATTCGCAGAAGTTTCAACCGCTATTAGAAGCTCTAATATTTTAATAACTGGAGGTAACATAAAAACAGCGGAAGAAGACTATTTAATTCGTGCAAGTAATCGTTCTTATTACGGAGTAGAATTACAGAATTTAATTGTTAGAACAGAAAATTCAGGAAATATTATTCGTTTAAAGGATATTGCTTCTGTAAAAGATATTTGGTCAGAAAACCCAGACAGACTATTTTACAATGGTAATTTAGCAATTAATATTACCGTTAGTAATACAAATAATGAGGATTTAATTTCATCTGCAGATAAAATTAAAGCATATATTTCTGAATTCAATCAAAAACAACAAAACGTACAATTAAATGTTTCTAGTGATGCTTCTATAACATTAAATGGAAGAACAAAATTATTAATAGAAAACGGAATTGTAGGAATTCTTTTAGTCTTATTTTTCTTAGCGTTATTCTTAAATTTAAGACTGGCAATATGGGTAGCCTTTGGTCTGCCTGTTGCGTTTTTTGGAATGTTTATGTTTGCGGCTCAATTTGATGTTACCATAAACGTATTGTCACTTTTTGGGATGATTATTGTTATTGGTATTTTGGTAGATGACGGAATTGTCATTGGAGAAAACATATACCATCATTATTACGATTTAGGAAAATCTAAAATTAATGCCGCAATAGATGGCACAATGGAAGTAATTCCGCCAATTGTTTCTGCTATTTTAACAACTATCATTGCTTTTTCTACTTTCTTCTTTGTAGACGGTAGAATTGGAAGTTTCTTCGGCGAAGTCTCTACAATTGTAATACTTACATTGGCAGTTTCTTTAATTGAAGCATTAATTATTTTGCCTGCACATATTGCACATTCTAAAGCTTTAGATAGAAGAAAATTAGAAAATGGAGAAGTTATCAAATCAAAAGGAATTGATGGCTTTTTTAAGAAAATTAATAAAAAGGCAGATACATTTTTAGGGAAGTTTAGAGACGGTTATTATGTGCCATTCCTAAAATTTTCTTTAAAGAATAAGGTTTTTATGTTCTGCATGTTTATTGCATCATTACTAATAAGTGTTTCTGCTTTACAAGGCGGTATTATTAAAAGTTCTTTCTTTCCAAGAATTGCAAGTGATCGTGTTCAGATTTCTTTAAACATGCCACAAGGAACCAATGAGAGCATTACAGATTCTATAATTTCTTCGATAGAAGAAAAAGTATGGCTTGTAAATAAAGAATATTCAGCAAAACAAACAGGTAATGTTGCTATTGTAGAAAATGTAATAAGAAGAGTAGGTCCTGGAAGTGCAAACGGAACATTAACCGTAAACCTATTACCTGGAGAAGCAAGAGATTTTTCATCACCAGAAATAACCAATGCTATTCAAGAAAAAGTTGGTAAAATATATGGCGTAGAAAGCTTAACTTTTGGCTCTGGTGGTAACTTTGGTGGTAGTCCGGTTGCGGTTTCTTTATTAGGAAATGATATTAAAGAATTAAAAGCGGTAAAAGATGCGTTAAAGCAAGAATTAGAAAACAACCCTTTATTAAAGGATGTTGCAGATAATGACCCCGCAGGAATTAAAGAAGTTAGTATTGTTTTAAAAGACAATGCCTACTTGTTAGGTCTTAATTTACAAGCGGTAATGTCTCAGGTTAGAGCTGGTTTTTTTGGAGTGCAGGCGCAACGTTTTCAGCGTGGGCAAGATGAAATAAAAGTTTGGGTGCGTTATGATAAAAAAGATAGGTCTTCTATAAAAGATTTAGATGATATGCGTATTGTTTCACCAAACGGAACGCGAATTCCGTTTTCTGAAATAGCAACGTACACAATAGAAAGAGGAGATATCGCCATCAATCATTTAGAAGGAAAAAGAGAAATACAAATTACCGCAGATTTAAAAGATTTAACAGCAAGTGAAACCGATATTTTAGATAATATTAAAACGGTAATAATGCCAGAAATCTTATCGAAATACCCAACTGTAAAACCAATTTACGAAGGTCAGAACAGAGAGGCTAAAAAGACTACAGATTCTATAAATATTATTGGGCCCATTATATTACTCTTAATTTATATTGTAATTGCATTTACGTTTCGCTCTTATAGTCAGCCAATTTTATTAATTATAATGATTCCTTTTAGTATGATTGGTGTCATTTGGGGGCACTATTTTCATAATTTCCCAATTGGTATTTTATCCTTTTTAGGGATTATTGCCTTGATAGGAATTATGGTGAATGACGGCTTGGTGCTTATTGGAAAATTTAATAGTTTTCTAAAGGAAGGTTTAAAATATGATGAAGCCTTAATCAAAGCAGGTCAATCTCGTTTTAGAGCTATTTTCTTAACTTCTTTAACTACGGTTGCAGGTTTGGCACCTTTAATTTTTGAAAAAAGTAGGCAGGCACAATTTCTAATTCCAATGGCAATTTCTATTGCATACGGTATTGCAATTGCAACTATTTTAACGCTAGTAATGTTGCCAATGATGTTGTCTGTTTCAAATGCTATTAAAGTAAAAATTAAGTGGTTAATTACAGGGAATGAAATAACCAAAGAAGAAGTAGAAAGGGCTATTATAGAATCTAAATTTGATCAAGATGAAATCTAATAAAATGAAAATAGTAATTGTTCTTTTTTTAGCAACTTTACAAGGGTTTTCTCAAGAGGTTTTAACAAAGAGCCAAGCATTAAAAATTGCTTTAGAAAATAACTTTGGAATTAAAATAGCAAATAATAATTTAGAAGTTGCTAAAAATAATGCGGGTATTTATAATAGTGGGTATTTGCCAACAGCTGCCCTAAATTCTGGAGCAGATTACAGGAATAATAATCAAAAAATTATTTTTACAGACCCACAAACGGGCAATGATGCAGAAAGAGTTGGTACAGGTGCCGTTACTAAATCTTACAATGTTTCTTTAGGTCTTAATTATACTATTTTTGACGGATTGGGTAGGAAGTATAATTATCAACAATTAAAAGAGACTTATAATTTAACAGAATTACAGGCAAAAGAAACTATAGAGAATACTTATTTGCAGTTGTTTACTGTTTATTTTCAAATAGCACGTTTGTCTAAAAACACTTTAAATTTAGAAGAAGCGTTAACCATTTCTAAAAGAAGATTAAAGCGTACAAATTACCAATATGAATATGGGCAAGCTACTAAATTAGAGGTATTAAATGCGGAGGTAGATATTAATAATGATAGTATTTTGGTGATCAATGCAAAGCAACAATTAAGCAATGCAAAACGTGGTTTAAATGTAATTTTAGGAGTAGAGAAAGCTGTAAATTATGAGGTAGAAACTGCTGTGGATTTTAATAAGTTGATGAATTTTGAAGCGCTTCAGCAAAAAACAACCACAAATAATACAAATTTAAAACAAAACGAAAAGAACATTGCTATTAGTGCGTTTAATATAAAAATAAGCAAATCAAATTACTTGCCCTCTTTAAATTTTAGCACTTCTTATGGGTTTAATAGAACAGAAAACGAAAATCTTGTAAATCCTTTTGGAGCAAGACTAATTACTTCAGACGGCCTAAATGCAGGTTTAAATTTAAGTTGGAATATTTTTGATGGAGGGATTACAAAAACAAGAGTTGCGAATGCTAAAATTGTATTAGAAAATCAGCAAATTTTACTTGAGCAGCAAAAAGTGACCATTCAGAATAGTTTAAAAAATACTTGGGAGAATTATAAAAACCAGTTATTCATTCTAAAAGCTCAAGAGAAAAACGTACAAACTACTCAGAATAATTTTGATAGAACTCAAGAGAAATACAAATTAGGCCAGGTAACTTCTATAGAATTTAGACAGGCACAAATTAATTTCATCAATTCTAAAACAGCAGCTAACAATGCGAAGTTTGATGCAAAACTAATTGAATTACAGTTGCTGCAAGTGAGTGGAGATATTTTAAATGTAAAATTTTAAAAAGTGCTATTTTCCTAGCGTCCTTTTTGAATAAATTTTAGTGGAATAATTAGTTCTATTTCGTGCAAAATAAAAAATATAATGGATTTATCCTCAAATGCTTGGGAAAATAGATATTTAAAGAATGATATTGGTTGGGATTTAGGAGAAGTATCTACACCCTTAAAAGAATATTTTAACCAGCTTGAAAACAAGGAAATTAAAATTTTAATTCCGGGAGGCGGAAACTCTTATGAAGCAGAATATTTGTTTAAAAACGGATTTAAAAATGTTTTTGTAGTAGATTTTTCTAAATCTGCCATAGAGAATATCCAGAAAAGAATACCTAATTTTCCAAGTTCACAATTAATTCATGGAGATTTTTTTGAATTAGAAAATAGCTTCGATTTAATTATAGAACAAACTTTTTTTTGTGCTATAAACCCAAATTTAAGAGCCGCTTATATTGTTAAAATGCACCAACTATTAAAGTCAAAAGGTAAATTAGTTGGTTTGATGTTTAATGCGCCTTTAAATAAAGACAAACCTCCTTTTGGTGGTAATAAAGAGGATTATTTAGTGTCTTTTAAGCTGCTCTTTAACATAGAAAAAATGCAAGCTTGTTACAATTCTTTTGGAAACAGAAAGGGAAGAGAATTGTTTGTAAAGATGCTAAAGAAATAAATACAAAGCTTTTTTAAAGTTAGCGATGAGAAATTGTTAAAAAGTTGATGTTTTCTCTTAAGTTTGTAAAGATGAGAAATACCTTAGGAACACAAGAACGTCTAAAGAGTAAAAAATTAATAGAAAAGCTCTATTCTGAAGGAGATTCTGTTAAAACTTTTCCTTTAAGAATGATGTATGTGCAAACAGCGCACACATCAGAATTTCCTTGTCAAGTTGGTGTTTCTGTAGCAAAAAGAAACTATAAATTAGCAGTAGATAGAAATAGGTTAAAGCGTTTAATGCGAGAAACATACAGACTACAAAAAGAAATTGTTTACAATAATTTAGATGTCCCCTATGTTTTTATGATTTCGTACATTGGTAGAGAAGAAATTAAGTACGAAGATTTGTACTTAAAAATGGAGAAACTATTAAAACTCTTTGTCGATAAAGTAAAAATTAAAGCAGATGAAAACATTTAACCCTAAAAAGAAAACTATTGTTTTATTATTAATAGGAATTATTTTCTTAACCTATTCTTTTAAATCAAAATTCTTTGAAGTTGCAAAACAAATAGAAATTTACAACTCTTTATTTAAAGAGCTAAACATGTATTACGTAGATGAAATTAATCCTGCAGAATTTACGAATAAAGCAATTAATAATACGCTAAAAGACTTAGACCCTTACACCCGTTTTTATAATGAACAAGATGTAGAAACCGCTAGAATAAGGAGAGCAGGAGAATATGGCGGAATAGGAGTTGCAGTAAATTATGTAGCACAAGGAATTCAAATAAGTAAAATTTACAAAGGTTTTTCTGCAGATAAAGCAGGCTTAAAAGCAGGTGATATTATTACCTCTATAGATAATCAATCTATTAAAAATATGGAAAGAGATGAGCTTTCTATGCTTTTAAAAGGAACGCCAAATAGTAAATTATTTATAGAGGTTAGTAGGCAAGGAAAAACATTTAGCAAAGATATTTTTAGAGATAAAGTAATAATGAACCCTGTGCCATTTGCAGAAATGGTTGATGAAAATATAGGTTATATTGTATTAACACGTTTTAATGAGAAAGCGTCTTCTGAAGTAAAAAAAGCATATCGAAAATTAAAGAAGCAAGGAATGACAAAGCTTATTTTTGATTTGCGCTACAACCCAGGTGGCTCTTTATTAGAATCTATTAGAATTTCTAATTTTTTCTTACCAAAAGGAAAGAAAATAGTAAGTACAAAAGCCAAAATTAAAAAATGGAGTACTACTTATAACACTAAAAATGATCCTTTAGATTTAGAAATACCAATTGTGGTATTGGTAAATGAACGTTCTGCATCTGCAGCAGAAATTGTAAGTGGCTCTTTACAAGATTATGATAGAGCCGTAATTTTAGGAAAACGTTCTTTTGGTAAAGGTTTAGTGCAGCGGCAAAAAGAGCTCACTTATGGTACACAATTAAAATTAACAATTTCTAAATATTATACACCAAGCGGAAGATGCATTCAGGAGTTAGATTATGAAAATAGAGATACTAAAACAGGTAAGGTTCCAAAGTTTTCTGATACCGGAATTAATGAATTTAAAACGGCTAATGGAAGAACGGTATATGACGGTGGAGGTGTAATGCCAGATATTGAAACAGCAATTTCTACTAGTAATAAAACTACAGCAACATTATTAAAATCTAAAGCTATTTTTAATTTTGCAACGCGTTATTTTTATCAAAATACAATGTTAGAAAATCTAAGTGATTTCAATTTTAAAAATTTAGATTTTAATAATTTTACAGCCTATTTAGAAATAGATACAACTTTTGTTACTCCTCAAGAATTGCTCTTTAAAAAAGCATTTTTAGCTGCTAAAGAAAATAATATTTTAAGAGCATATAAAGAAATTACAGTAAAATTAGCAGCAGATAAAATTACAGAAATATCAAAAAATAAAGACCTTATTTTAGAGGCTTTAAAGGCAGAGATTATAGAGAGATATTTTTATAAAGAGGGCGTTTATCGTTACAATTTAAAGAATGATAAAACTATTTCTGAAGCATCGTCTTTGCTTAAAAATGAAGAAAAATATCGTAATATTTTATCGGGGAAATAGCTTTACATTGCAATACAAATATTTATATGTCAGAAATTAAGAAAACACCTAGAACAAGAGCTCAAGAATCTACCAATGCTATAGAGAAATTATACATTTCTATGCGTCATTTATTTAGTAGAGGTTTTTACAAACCCATGGGTATTTCAGGAGAAACTTTACGAAAATCTTTACTACTTCTAAGACCAGAAATATATGGTTCTATAGCAGAAGAAAGAATAGAATTAAGTGGTTTAACTTATGTTATAGAGAGACTTCCTGAAGGAATAGAAGAATGCCAATATATTAACTTAACGGCAGATGAGGGGTATAAAAGTTCGCACTTTAATTCAATTATCCCGCCAAAGAGAAGAAGAAATTGCTATAGAATAGATAAAGATCAGATGAATATAGAGATTACCAGAGGAAGATCTGAAATCTATGATATTCTAACGCATTTAACCTTTTTATTTATTGAGTCTCATAAAATTCAAAAGAGAGTTACTTTAAACGATGGTGAAGATTTTACAAGAGAATGGAAAAATTTAGAAGATATAGTGCTGCACCAAAAAGAAATTACAGCAGAAGACAGAGAGGTTATTATTGTTCATTTGGGTAATATTTTAGGAAGAACTTTTGATGAGGTTTCAGATATTTATAAAACATTTTCTTCAACAGAAAACCCAGATAGATTTTTTCAACTAATTTATTGGTTAGGTAAATTGGCTATTAATGAAGTCATTGATAACCGTAAAAGAACAGTAACATTTAGCTCTGTTCTTGTTGAAGAAATTGGACATCATATTTATGGTGAAATTTGGGCTAATAATATTAAAAAAGTTTTACATCAGAATAGTTTATTAGAGAGACCAATACATATTATAAGCGCAAATATGCATAGTGTATTAAACTCAATATACGCAAAGAGTGCTTTACCTAAAGAGGCTAAAGGGTTAAAAGAATTTGAATTATATCAGCTCTTAAGTAATGCAGATAGCAAGCCGTTACAGAAAAAAGTAAAGGATTTTGCTTCTTTAAACGGTCTTGTTTATATAAAGGATACTTCGGGTACAAACATAAATGTTCAAATTATAGATACTGCTAAAATAAACTTCGATGTTTTATCGTTCTCCAAAAAGAATATTATAGAGGAGAATGCTGTAATTATTGTAATGGACTATGCTTTTGGAGAGCAAGCTTATGAAACAATGGATGAATTGTTGAAGCCATATGCTTGTGAAAAGAATACCAAAACACATTTAGATGTAAAATCGGTTTCAATAATGGGTAAAGCCGGAATTCTAGAGGGTGGTAAAGGAGATATTATGATTCCTTCTGCACATATTTTTGAAGGAACCGCAGATAATTATCCTTTTAAAAATGAGTTATCTAAAGAAGATTTAGAGGGCTTTGGAATTGAAGTTTTTGATGGGTCTATGATTTCTGTTTTAGGAACTTCATTACAAAATAAAGATTTATTAAAGTTTTTTCATGATTCTACCTGGAATGTTATTGGGTTAGAAATGGAAGGCGCTCATTATCAAAAGGCAATACAATCTGCATCTAAGATTAGAGGAAATATTTCTGAAGACGTAAAAGTAAGATATGCATATTATGCGTCTGATAATCCACTAGAAACTGGAGCAACATTAGCTTCTGGTGGTTTAGGTATGACGGGTGTAACGCCAACATATGCAATTACTCACAAAATAGTAGAACAAATTTTTAACAGCTAAAATATATTAATAATTATATGTCAACTAACCAGCCAACCAGCAAAGAAGAAGAAGTAGATTTAGGTTCTTTATTTAGAATTATTGGAAAAGGTTTTTCTATTTTTTTTAATTTTATAGGAGATATATTTAAAGGAATTTTTCATTTTCTAATTTTAGTTTTAATCTTTTTTAGAAAGCATGTTATTTTGATAGGAAGTGCTGCATTAATTGGTTTTGTAGCCGGTTTTCTTTTAGAGTTAAATTCACCAGATACATTTAAATCTGACATGTTGGTTGCGCCAAATTTTAAGAGTACCCAGCAGCTTTATAACAACATAACTTATTATAACGATCTAATAAAACAAAAAGATACTTTAGGAATTCAAACCACTTTTAATGTAGATAAGAAAATAGCTGCATCTTTAAAAAGGTTTTCAATTAAAGCTGTTATAAATGAAAATGATATCATAAATTCTTATAATAAATTTGCCCTAGAAGTAGATACAGCAACTGTTAGTTCGTATCCTTTTAAGGAGTTTAATACGTCTTTTAAAGATTTAGATTACAAGATTCATAGAATAACTGTAATTGCAGAGAAAAATGATGTTTTTAAGAAACTAGATGAAGTTATTTTATCCTCTGTTGTTACTAATAAATACTTTAATAGGTTAAAAGAATTAACCAATAAAAACTTGAATAGAACAGATCTTATGTACCGCCAAAACTTAGTGCAATTAGATTCTTTAAGAAGGGTTTATATGCAAGTAATGTTGGCCGAAGCGAAAAAAGAATCGAGTAACGGAACGAATATAGCTATAGGAGGAGGTAAAACGATAACAAAAGAAATTGAGGTTTTTAAGATCAACAGAGAAATTAATGAAGATTTAGAAAGAGTAGTTAGAGATAGGTCAGAAAAATATGAAGTTATAAATGTAATTTCTAATTTTCAGCCGATAGGATCTGAGGTTAAGGGAGTTGCTAACAATAAAGCAGTGCAATTGGCTGTTTTAGGTAGTTTGTTAATGATTTTTGTTTTATTGCTTTTACGATTAAATACTTTTTTAAGTACTTATAAGAAGTAACTTAGTGTAAAGAGCTTTTTTAAAGGGTAGATAGGATTTTAAAATACTGAAGTTAGAAATTGAATGAAAAAGAAAGTTTTAATTGTATTTGGAACAAGGCCAGAAGCTATAAAAATGGCTCCTTTAATAAAAGAGTTTAAGCAGAAATCTATTTTTTTTGAAACCAAAGTATGCATTACAGCTCAGCATAGAGAAATGTTAGATCAAGTTTTGGATTTTTTCGAAATTAAACCAGATTTTGATCTTAATTTAATGAAGCCAAATCAAAACTTATATACATTAACCGCTGAAATCATTACTGGTTTAAAACCAATTTTAGAGAGTTTTAATCCAGATTTTATATTTGTTCACGGAGATACAACAACGGCAATGGCTGCAGGCATGGCAGGGTTTTATGCAGGTGTGAGAGTTTGTCATGTAGAAGCTGGTTTAAGGACATTTAATTTAAAGTCTCCTTTTCCCGAAGAGATGAATCGCTCTGTGATAAGCGTACTAAGTAATATTCATTTTGCTCCTACAATACTTGCTCAGCAAAACCTCCTTAGAGAAAATAAGAAAAAAGAGACTATTATTGTTACTGGAAACACTGTAATAGATGCCTTATTATATAGTGTAAATAAAGTTAATGCTAACTTTGAAGATGCTCAAATTAAATATTTAAAGAAAATAAGAAACCCAGATAGAAAAACAATTTTAGTTACGGGCCATCGAAGAGAAAATCATGGAGAAGGTTTTATAAATATTTGTAAGGCTTTAAAAAATATAGCAAAAAAAAATAAAGATTGTGAGATTCTTTATCCTGTGCACCTTAACCCTAATGTTCAGGGGCCAGTTTACACTCTTTTAAAAGGAATAGAGAATATAAAATTACTAGATCCACTCTCTTATCCTGCTTTTGTGTGGTTAATGGAAAAATCAGTTTTAATTATTACAGATAGCGGAGGCGTGCAAGAAGAAGCACCTAGTCTAGGCAAGCCAGTATTAGTCATGCGAGATACAACAGAGAGGACAGAGGCAATAGAAGCTAAGACTGTAATTTTAGTAGGTACTGATAGTGAAAAAATTGAAGAAGAAGCAAATAGGTTGTTAAATAATACAGAGGCTTATAATGCAATGAGTTCTGCACATAATCCTTACGGTGACGGAAAGGCATGCTCAAGAATTGTAAATTATATTTTAAAAGAGTGATTTTTAATATTAATAATTAGGTTTTTATTCTTTCAAATTAAACCAATTATTAAATGTTTTAAAGATTAAAATAAAAATTAAATTGATAAAAAAAATAATAGATAATTTTTTAAAATCAGAACTTCAAGTAAAAATAGCAAATGGTGTTTTGTGGTCTTTCTTTGGAACACTAGTTTCTAGAGGATTCCTTTTTTTAACTATGATTTTGATTACAAACACAGTTAGTTTAAAAGAATTTGGAGAAATAGGAATTATAAAATCCATCATAGTTACTTTTAGCTTATTTAGTGTGGCTAGTTTTGGAGTTACTGCAACTAGGTATATTTCTATTTATAAGGGTAAAGATTTAAATAAAGTATCTAGAATTTTATCTTTAACTTATTTATCTACTTTTATTATTAGTGTTTTAATTTTTTTACTCATAAATATTTTTTCAAAACAATTTGCTACTCATGTAATTAATAATGAAAGTTTTTTAACAGAAACACTATTAATTTCTATTGCTATTTTTTTTTCTGCTCTAAATGGTTTTCAAAATGGTGCACTTGTTGGTTTTGAGAAATTTAAAAGTATTGCAATTGTTAATATCGTTAATGGTTTATTAGCCATACCCATTCTTTATTTTTTTACAATATTTTACGGAGTGATCGGCTATTGTTTAGGGATGGCTATATTATTCTTTTTGTTATTTATCTTTTCTTCTTATTTTCTAAACAATGCTAAAAAAGCAGCGGGTATAAGGTATAGATTAAAAGGTATTAAAGAAGAATTAAGTATTATTAAAAAATTTAGTATCCCTTCTTTTTTAGGGGGTTTTATTGTTAGTCCTACAATACTTATTTGTAATAGTTTACTTGTAAAGTCTGATGACGGTTTTATAAACATGGCAATTTATGAGGCTGCTTTTAATTTTTCTATAGTTGCTATGACTTTTAATTCTATGATTGGACAAGTAACATATCCCTTTGCAGTAAGATTGTTTAATAAAAATAATAATAAATTTAATTTTTTTAATTTAAATGCACCTTGGCTAATTGGTGTTTTTTTAAGTCTTTTTTTAATATTTTTACCAGATGTTTTTTCAATGATTTTCGATGAAAAATATCATAATATTAAGATGTATAATACAGTTTCTTGTATTGCTATCTTTATTATATTTATTAGCCATAGGCAAGGTATTTCAAGAAACCTGGCAGCAATAAATAAAATGTGGTACAGTTTTTTTGATAATTTTATTTGGTCTATTCTTGCAATTTCATTTACTTATTTTTTAGTTTATGAAGGATCATTAGGCCGGGCATTAGCCTTTGTTGGTGCTTACTTCATTAATTCTTTTATTGTTTTACCTTTTTATGTAAATAAAAAGGTTTTTAATAAAGACTTTATATATTCTAGAGAAAGTATTTTAATTTGGCTTTTAGTCTTTATCAGCTTTACTACAATTTTTTTAAATTTAGATTTACTTTATAGATTGCTGCTACTAATAATTTCTTTATTATTATTAAGCTTTATTTCTATTAAATGGTTTTTGAGACTAAGTAAAAGCAAAGAGGCTTAAAACTACTTATTTATCTTGTTATAAAGATAATTTAAAGGTTTAATTATTACATTTGAGTACTAGGTTAATAAATAAAAATTCGTTTTCATTATTTATGTTAGAACAAAATAAAAACACTATTTATATTCTATATTCTCTTTTTTTAACGGAAAATGGAGATAAGATTGTTATCGGGGGTATTCAAAAATACATACTTGGGTTGATCAATGTTTTTTCAAATAATTATCATATTAAGATTGTACAAAGTTCTAGTTATAACTTTCATAAAAAATTTGATAAGTACCAAGTTTTTGGTTATCAGATTAAAGAAGATAAGAATGTAGGGAAACAATTGTATAAAAGTATTGAAACTAGTTTAAAGGCCTCTGATTATATAATTTGGGCGTCTGACAGACTTTCTTTTAAAACTTCTCATAAAAAGACAATAGCTATTCAACATGGTATTACTTTTGATTTTATTGACTATGCGAACATAAGGTTTGGGTCTCTATTGAAAAAGAATCTAATACTCTCTGTTTTTTATAGATTTTTCCAATATGTAAACGCAATTAAATATTTCTTAAGATCTTCTAAAGTTATTTGTGTAGATTATAATTATTTAAATTGGGTAAGAACTGTTTTACCAAGAAGGCTTACAGATAGAGTTTCTGTAATTCCAAATTACTCAGAAATTCCAGATCAACGGAATGAAAAGATAGCGCCTAAAATTATAAATATAATTTTTGCTAGACGTTTTTTTGAGTATCGGGGCGTGTATATTTTATGCGAAATAATTGAAAATTTATCAAAAAAGTACGAACATATTAAATTTGGCATATATGGAGAGGGGCCTTTAGAAGCATATATGGTTAAAAGATTAAAAAATTATTCTAACGTGTCTATTTCAAAATTTAGTGCAAAAGATTCTTTAAAGATACCTATGAGTTATAATATTTCTTTGATTCCTACCTTTGGTAGTGAAGGTACATCTTTAAGTTTATTAGAATCTATGGCTTGCTACTGTGTCCCTATTGTTTCAAACGTTGGTGGTTTAACAAATGTTATATTAGACGGTTATAATGGTTTTTTAGTAAATCCAACATCTAATGAGTTTTGTGAAAAAATAGAATTTCTTATCAATAATAAAACAAATTTGAAGTTGATGGGTGATAATGCTAGAAAGACAGTTGAAGTAAGTTTTTCTTTTACGAAATGGAAAAGTAAATGGGAAGATGTAATTAAAACGATAGATTAATCTTATGGAATTATTTTTGATGTACGCAACGTTTGTTTTTATCATTTATATTGCAATAAAGAGTACTTCAATTGCTTTGGCTATTTTATTAAATATTAATCTATTTAGAGCAATTCCTTATGTTGATTATAAATTTCCGTTTTATGGTTATTATAACGAAAATGATATTTTTTTAGGGGCTATTCTGCCCATTTTATGTTTTTTAATTATCTTTTTAAAGATTGCCTTAAAAACAAAACGGATTAAATATCATACAGATATTTTTGACGTTTTTATGCTCTTATTAAGTGTTGTAATGCTTGTCTCTATTATATTCTCTCCGGCTAAATTTAAATCACTTATATACACTGGCATATTCGTTTTTTTAAGCTTGCCTTTTTATGTAGTAACTAAGCTTCATTTTTTAAATACAAAAGATTACAAAAAAGATTTACATAAATTTCTTAGTGCCATTGTCTTCTTTGCAATAATGTTTGCGCTGTTAAGCTTATATCTGCATAATGTTGCAAAGTATCCTTATGAAAGAATGACGTTTCCAGGTGTTTATCCAATAGCTTTTTGTTTGTTTTTGTGTACAGCATTAATTATTGTAATAATTTACTACATAAAACCAACATTTAAAAAGGAATTATCAAGAAAAAATCAGCTTATTTTTGCACTTCCTATTTTAGGAATCATAATATTTTCGATTATAAAAACAAATACTAGGGGACCAGTTTTTGCAATAATATTGTGTTTTATTGTGATGTTAATGCTTTTTTTTAAGATAAAGTTGCACACTAAAATTATTATGAGTGTTTTAATTAGTATACTAATAGGTTTTGTAACATTAATTAGTGCTTTTGATATTGAAAAAATTGCTAAAAGGTTCATAAATCTTGCCCCTAAAGATGCAGATTCATTTTCTCCAAGAATTTTAGCATATGTAGATTCTGTAAAAATATTACTAATGCGGCCTTGGGGTATAAGTGTTGGTACTTTTGGTCAGTTTTATTCTGATCAAGAAGCTCTCGGAGCAAATGCAGGTGCTTACGCTCATAATTTATTTATGGAGCTTATATCTAGTTTTGGACTTATAGGTGTTTTCTTATCTTTTTTTTTAATTTACATACTTTTATTTGAGTACAATTTCATATTAAAAAATCAAAAGAAAATATTTTCAGATCATTTGTTTTTCATTTCAATTGTTTTGGTAGTTTTTTTCTTTTTTGAAACACAATTTAGTTTTACCTTAAATACGCACAAAGGTTTTTATTTAAGTATGGCACTATATGCAATCTGTAAATTTAATTTTTTAAAAAACAGGGCTTATGATGTTTAAGGATTTAAATTTTAAAAGCGAGTTTCTTTTAGTAATAGCTTTTTTCTTTTTTGGTTTAATTCCTTTAGTCCCTTCAAAGGTAATTCCTTTGCTTACAGGTTTTTCACTTCTATTAATAATTATACATTCTTTAAAACTCAAAAGAATAAAAAGCCAAAAGTCTTTATTTTTATTAAACGGTTCTTTATTTTTAATATTATTAATAACTTTAAAAGATGGTTTTAATTTTTTAATTTTTAAAAAATTAGAACAAATGTTTTCTTTATTAATTTTTCCTTTAGTTTTCTATTTTCTTCAAAGAGAAGATAATTATAAAATACGTTTAGGCTTTGAGCTATGGAAAAAGGTCTTTGTGTTTTCTTCAGTTTTATATGTTTTTGCTTGCTTTTACTTAGCTTATAAATACGTTAACCCTAAATATCCCAACCTTGATGCAAATTTTTTTAGGCAAGCAATATTAGAATCCACTTATTTTTCAAGAGATCCTGCCTATATTTCTTTGTACTTAAATATTGCTATTTTTTTCTGTGTAGATTTCTTTTTAAGAGCCGTAAAACTAAGATATAAATTTTTTTATATCTTATTTATGTGTGTATTATTATCGCTTGTTATTGTTTTACAAGTGAAAATGGCAATTATTGCTTTCGTAATTTGTGTGACTGTTTTGCTATTCTTGAAGCTTAAATTAAGGCAATTCTTAATTACGGTATTTATTATTGTTATTTTACCGATAATTTTAATTACCCAAAGTAATGCTTCGAAATTTAATAGATTTTCAGAGTTATTTAGCCCCAATAGTTTAAGTGAGAATTCGCAGTATAATTCTATTTTTGTGCACAAGCAAACGATCATTTGCTCTTTAGAAGTTTTTAAAAGCAACTTTTTTTCTGGTGTTGGTTTAGAAAATTCTAATTCATACGTAGACAGTTGTGTAAGATCTGTATACAGTCACAATAAAGGTGTTGTTTATAATTCTCATAATCAATATTTAAGTTATGCACTTCATTCCGGTATACTAGGCCTTGTGTTTTTTG
>Ga0308004_10000065_pt1 | contig 52410 bp, 46 predicted proteins | sample Neamet38_FD_203156 | JGI IMG/M metagenome (GOLD analysis project Ga0308004, IMG submission 203156) | Marine microbial communities from water near the shore, Antarctic Ocean - #38 | ecosystem: Environmental > Aquatic > Marine > Unclassified | place: Southern Ocean | collected 2014-06-06 | reverse complement strand
AAGGTTTAAATCTAGCAGAAACTGATGAGCTAACGCCACAAGACTTGATTAACTCTAAGCCAGTGTCTGCTGCAGTTAGAGAGTTTTTTGGATCATCTCAGTTGTCACAATTTATGGATCAAGTGAATCCTTTATCAGGTGTCACTCATAAGCGTCGTATTTCAGCCTTAGGTCCCGGTGGATTAACACGTGAACGTGCTGGTTTTGAAGTGCGTGACGTGCATCCATCGCATTATGGTCGCTTGTGTCCGATTGAAACACCTGAAGGACCAAACATTGGTCTAATTAATACGCTTGCTGTTTATGCAAAGACTAACGATTACGGTTTCCTTGAAACGCCTTACCAAATTGTTAAAAATGGTAAAGTGACAGAAGAAGTTATTTACGTTTCAGCTATTGATGAAATTGCCCATACTATTGCACAGGCTAATGCCGCTGTCGATAGCAAAGGTCAGTTAGAAGGCAACTTAATTTCATGTCGTCATAAGAATGAATTTGTTTTAGTTGATTCTAGTGAAGTGACACTAATCGACGTTGACTCTAAGCAAATTTCATCAGTGGCAGCGTCATTGATTCCATTCCTTGAACATGATGATGCAAACCGTGCATTAATGGGTTCAAACATGCAGCGTCAGGCTGTACCAACACTGCGCGCTGAAAAGCCTCTAGTAGGCACAGGTATTGAGCGTGTTGTTGCAACAGACTCACGAGTTTGTGTTACTGCAAAGCATGGTGGTGTCGTTGAAGCAGTTGATGCATCACGTATCGTAATTCGTGTTGACTCAAAGCAAGCCAAAGCGGGTGAGTTAGGTGTAGATATTTATAACTTAACTAAATACTCTCGTTCAAATCAAAATACTTGTATTAATCAAAAGCCATTAGTTAAAGTTGGTGATAAGATTACAGAAGGCGATGTATTAGCAGATGGACCATCAACAGATTTAGGTGAATTGGCGTTAGGTCAAAATATGAAGATCGCCTTTATGCCTTGGAATGGTTATAACTTTGAAGACTCAATTCTAATTTCAGAGAAAGTTGTTCAAGAGGATCGTTATACAACAATCCACATTGAAGAGTTAACAGCTTACTCTCGAGACACTAAGTTAGGTCCTGAAGAAATTACAGCAGATATTCCAAATGTTAGCGAATCAGCTCTAGCAAAACTTGATGAAGTGGGTGTTGTTTATGTTGGCGCACGAGTTAAAGGCGGCGACATTCTAGTGGGTAAAGTTACACCTAAGAGTGAAACAGTGCTATCACCAGAAGAAAAACTATTGAGAGCTATCTTTGGTGAAAAAGCCAATAACGTTAAAGATTCATCGTTGCGTATTGGTGCTTCTAAATCGGGTGTTGTTATTGACGTTCAAGTCTTTACTCGCGACCGTGTAGAGAAGGACTCAAGAGCATTAAGTATTGATGCTGAACGCATAGAAAAGATCAAGAAAGATATTGATGATGAGTTTGGTATTATTGATGGTGATATTTTCCGTCGTATACGTCTTAAGTTGTCAGGAAATGTTATTACGAAAGCAGTCGGTGACATTAAAGCAGGTGAAAAACTAAACGCTAAATTAATGAAAAAACTTGACAATCAAGATATTTCCAAGATTAAAGTTGAAGACGCAGCTGTTAATAAAGAAGTAGCAGTACTAGTTAAACAAGCTAAAGCCAAGCAAGTTGAGTTTGATAAGTTTTTTGAAGAAGAAAAAGACAAGATCAGTGAAGGCGCAGAATTACCACCAGGCGTTATGAAGATGGTTAAAGTTTACGTGGCAACACGCAAAACACTTCAGGTTGGTGACAAAATGGCGGGACGTCATGGTAACAAAGGTGTTATTTCACGTGTATCTCCAGTAGAAGACATGCCTTATTTAGAAGATGGTTCAACAGTTGATGTGGTTCTTAACCCATTAGGTGTTCCATCACGAATGAATGTTGGTCAGGTTCTTGAAGTTCATTTGGGTTATGCAGCAAAAGGCTTAGGCTTTAAGATTGCAGCTATGCTGGATGAGAAACGAACTGAAATGATCGCTGAAATTAGAGCTTTCTTAAACGAGATCTATAACTCTCATGGTAAGCAAGAAGATTTAGATGCCTTCAATGATGAAGAAATTATTGAACTAGCTAAAAACCTAAGAGAAGGTGTGCCAATGGCAACCCCAGTATTTGATGGTATTAAAGAGAAAGATATTAAATCTTTACTTAAATTAGCTGGTCTGCCTGAGTCTGGTCAAGAGCAATTGTATGATGGTCGAACTGGTGAAGCGTTTGATCGCCCAGTTACGGTTGGTTACATGCATATGCTGAAGCTAAATCACTTAGTGGATGACAAGATGCATGCGCGTTCTACAGGTCCTTATTCATTAGTCACACAACAACCATTGAGTGGTAAAGCTCAATTTGGTGGCCAGCGCTTCGGTGAGATGGAAGTTTGGGCATTAGAAGCTTACGGTGCAGCACACACATTACGTGAAATGCTAACTGTGAAGTCTGATGACGTCGCTGGTCGTGCGAAGATGTATAAGAGTATTGTTGACGGTAAGAATAAGACAGAGTCAGTTATGCCAGAATCATTTAATGTACTTGTTAAAGAGATCAGGTCATTAGGTATTGATGTTGAACTTGAACAATACTAATTAGGAGAGTGAAATGAAGGATTTATTAACAATATTAAAACAAGAAAATAAAGAGCAAGACTTTGATGCAATTAGAGTTGGTCTAGCCTCTCCTGAAAAGATTCGTTCATGGTCATATGGTGAAGTTAAAAAGCCAGAAACCATTAACTACCGTACATTTAAGCCAGAAAGAGAAGGCTTATTCTGTGCTAAAGTATTCGGTCCAATGAAAGATTTTGAGTGTTTGTGTGGTAAATACAAGCGCATGAAGTTTCGTAATGTAGTTTGTGAGAAGTGTGGTGTTGAGGTTACTTTTTCTAAAGTGCGTCGTGAGCGTATGGGCCACATTGAGTTGGCTGCACCTGTTGCACATATTTGGTATCTTAAATCCCTGCCATCACGTCTAGGCTTGTTAATGGATATGACGCTTAAGGATATTGAGCGCGTTCTATATTTTGAAGCATTTTTAGTCACAGATCCTGGTTCAACGCCTTTAGTATATAAGCAGTTATTAACTGAAGAAATGTACTTTGATGCAATCGATGAGTATGGTGAAGATGAGTTTGAAGCTAAAATGGGTGCTGAAGCAATTCAAGATATCTTAGCAGAAATGCAACTTGAAAAAGAAGCAGCTAATTTACGTGAAGATAGCTTAAACACTAAGTCTCAAACTAAGCTTAAGAAATACAATAAACGTCTTAAATTAATTGACTCTTTAATCCAATCTGGCAATAAGCCAGAGTGGATGGTTCTTAAAGTATTACCAATTCTTCCACCAGATTTACGTCCATTAGTGCCACTAGATGGCGGACGTTTTGCTACCTCTGATCTAAATGACCTTTACCGTCGTGTTATTAACCGTAATAATCGTTTAGCTCGTCTATTAGAGCTTGATGCGCCAGAAATTATTGTGCGTAATGAAAAACGTATGCTTCAAGAAGCGGTAGACTCTTTGATTGACAATGGTCGTCGTGGTCGTGCGGTGATGGGTAATAACCGTCGCCCATTAAAGTCTATTTCAGACATGATTAAAGGTAAGCAAGGCCGTTTCCGTCAAAACTTATTAGGTAAGCGAGTTGACTATTCTGGTCGTTCGGTTATCGTTTGTGGTCCATACCTTAAGTTGCACCAGTGTGGCCTACCTAAGAAAATGGCTTTAGAGCTGTTTAAACCGTTTATTTATAATCGTTTGCAAGCTAAAGGCTTAGCATCGACTATTAAAGCAGCCAAGAAAATGGTTGAAGCAGAAACACCTGAAGTTTGGGATATTTTAGAGAAAGTGGTGCACCAGCATCCGGTTCTACTAAACCGTGCCCCTACACTTCACCGTTTAGGTATTCAAGCATTTGAGCCGTTATTAATTGAAGGTAAGGCAATTCAATTGCACCCATTAGTTTGTGGCGCATTTAACGCTGACTTTGACGGCGACCAGATGGCGGTACACGTTCCTTTATCTGAAGAGGCACAATTAGAAGCAAGAACATTAATGTTAGCCTCTAATAACGTCTTACACCTTGCTAGTGGTGAGCCAATTATTGTTCCTTCTCAGGACGTTATTTTGGGCTTATATTACATGACTCGTGATAAGATTAATCAGAAGGGTGAAGACATGGTTTTCGCTTCTCCTTCAGAAGCGCTTAATGCTTATGAAGCTGGTTTTACAACGTTACATGCAAAGATTAAATTAAGAATTCAAGACTACATTAAAAATGATGCAGGTAAGTTTGAGCCAAGCTCAAAACGCATTGTTGATACAACGGTTGGTCGTGCAATTTTTTCAAGAATTTTGCCTAAAGGTTTATCGTTTGATTTAATTAATGAGGCTATCTCTAAAAAGGTAGTTTCAAATCTAATTCATGTTTGTTACCGAACTCAAGAATTGAAAGAAACAGTTATGTTTGCTGACCAGATGATGTACATGGGTTTCCAGTACTCGACTAAGTCAGGTATTTCATTCTGTTCTAACGACATGACTATTCCTGATTCTAAAGCTGACATGATTGAAGATGCTGAATCGCAAGTTAAAGCTATTCAAGATCAATACTCAAAAGGTGTTGTTACTGATGGTGAGCGATACAATAAAGTTATTGATATTTGGTCACGTACTTCAGAGACTGTTGCTAAGGCAATGATGGATGAGATTGGCTTTGAAGAGTTTGAAACTAAAGACGGTAAAACAGAAAAACTAGCTTCATTTAACTCTGTATACATGATGGCTGATTCTGGTGCTCGTGGTTCTCCAGCGCAAATGCGTCAGTTAGCAGGTATGCGTGGTCTAATGGCTAAACCAGATGGCTCTATTATTGAAACACCGATTACTTCGAATTTCCGCGAAGGTCTGAATAACTTACAATACTTTATTTCAACACACGGTGCTCGTAAAGGTCTAGCTGATACAGCACTTAAAACCGCAAACTCAGGTTATTTGACGCGTCGTTTGGTAGATGTTGGTCAAGATTTGGTTGTTACTGAAGAAGATTGTGGTACAGATAATGGTTTGATTATGAAAGCTGTTATTGATGGCGGTAATATTGTACAAACTTTAGGTGAGGCAGTATTAGGTCGTGTTGTTGCAGAAGATGTACTAATTCCAGACACTTATGATGTATTAATGCCAAAAGGCCACTTAGTGACCTTAGGTGATTCAGATAAGATTAATGAATTAGGTGTTGAAATAATCCAAGTTCGCTCAACAATTACCTGTGATACACGTTATGGTGTTTGTGCAAGTTGTTATGGTAATGATATGGCACGTGGTCATAAGATTGGTGTTGGTGAGGCGGTAGGTGTTATTGCAGCACAATCAATTGGTGAGCCAGGTACACAGCTTACTATGCGTACGTTCCATATTGGTGGTGCTGCATCAGCATCAACAGCAGTTAGTAGTATCAATATTAACGTTGATGGTACAGCACATTTTGAAAACCTTAAATCAATCACAAATGACAACAGTGATCTTGTTGTAATTTCTAGATCTGCTGAAGTTACAATTAGAAATACTAAAGGTCAAGATGTTGAACGATACAAAATTCCTTATGGTGCGGTAGTTCACGTACAAGAAGGCGGCAAGGTTAAAGCAAAAGAAAAAATTGCTGATTGGGACCCACATACACATCCAATTATTACTGAGCAATCAGGTCGAGTTGTATTTGTTGACTTTGAAGAAGGTATTACGGTTAACAGAAATACAGATCCATTAACAGGTTTGACTTTCTTTGAAATGATTGGTGAAGCAGAGAGATCTGCAGCAGCTAAAGGTCTTAAGCCAATGATTAAGATGGTGAGCGAAAGTGACTCTGAAGTTACATTGTCAACGCATTACTTACCTTCAATGGTTAAGATTAACTTAGAAGATAATCAAGTCATTTCAGCCGGTGAAGTATTAGCTAAAATTCCTAAAGATCAGTCTAAGACTAGTGATATTACAGGTGGTTTGCCACGTGTTGCTGACCTATTCGAAGCTCGTAAAGCAAAAGATCATTCAATTCTTGCAGAAGAGTCTGGTGTCATTAGCTTTGGTAGCCCTACTAAGAGTAAAGATCGTTTGATTATTACTTCAGCTGAAGGTGAGCCAACTGAAATGATGATTCATAAATGGCGTCAGATTAATGTTTTCGATGGTGAAACGGTTGAAAAAGGTGATGTGATTTCTGATGGACCATCAAATCCACATGATATCTTACGTTTATTAGGTGTTGAAGCACTTGCTAACTATGTTGTTAAAGAAGTTCAAAATGTTTACCGCCTACAAGGTGTGAAAATTTCAGATAAGCATATTGAAGTTATTGTGAAGCAAATGTTACGTAAAGTTGAAGTACTTGATTCAGGTGATTCCAAGTTTGTTAATGGCGAGACTGCTGAGTATGCAAGAGTTATTGAAACTAATAAACAATTAGTGGCTCAAGGTAAATCTGTAGTTACTTACCAAAGACTGCTAATGGGTATTACTAAAGCTTCGTTGTCAACTGAGTCATTTATCTCAGCTGCCTCTTTCCAAGAGACAACTAGAGTACTGACAGAAGCTGCTACAACTGGCCGAGTTGATCCGTTATTAGGTCTAAAAGAAAATGTTATTGTTGGTCGTTTAATTCCAGCAGGAACAGGTTTTGTGCATCATCAAGAGCGTCGTGCTAAGCGCGCTGCTACAATGACTCAAAGTGCCGATGCTGAAATAGCATTAGCAGAAGAGTTAAGTCAAGCAGAAAAGGTTGAAGAGTAATACTTTAGCTAATAGCTGATAATAAAACCGCATCTAATTATGGATGCGGTTTTTTTATGCCTAAAATCCGTTAAAATGCCTGTATGAATAAGACAAGTTTTAACGAATATATTGACCAGGGTTATAATCATATACCAGTATTTAGAGAGGTTGTGCTTGATACTGATACCGCATTAGGTCTATATTTAAAATTAGCAAACAATACCTATAGCTATCTATTTGAATCAGTTCAAGGTGGGGAGAAATGGGGTCGATATTCTATCATCGGTATTCATGCTCAAACTGTGATCAAAGTGTTTGATTATGAGATTCAAATAGAAAAAGACTCAAATATTATCGAGCGTTTTCAGGTGGAAGATCCTTTAGCGTGGATCGAACAATATCAGCAGCAATTTAAAGTGCCTGAAATTGCTGATTTACCAGAATTTAATGGCGGATTAGTTGGGTATTTTGGCTATGAAATTATTCGTTATATTGAGCCTAAGCTCAAAGATATTAAACTTAAAGATGAGCTTAATATTGCCGATATTTTGTTAATGGTGTCAAATGATTTAGTTGTATTCGATAACTTAGCAAATAAGGCATTTTTATTGACACATGTTAATCCTGAAACCCAAAGTTATGATCAGGCAATGGCTTATCTTGATACTATCGAAGCAGATATTGATCGACCGCTTGTTAAACAAGATTATCAGTCAGACAATCTAACGACACAAGATTTTAGCTCCAGTTTTGGTGAACAAAATTATAAAGATGTTGTTGAGCATATTCAGCGCTATATTGTTGCTGGGGATGTTATGCAGGTTGTGCCTTCTCAAAGACTAAGTGCACCTTATAAAGCACCGTCAGTTGAACTTTATCGTCAGCTTAGAAGGCTCAATCCCTCCCCTTATATGTATTATTTGAATCTAGGCGATGTTGATATAATCGGCTCATCCCCTGAAATTCTCACACGAGTTGATTCACAAAGGCGAGCTACCGTTCGTCCAATCGCAGGTACTAGGGCTCGAGGTAAAGACCCAGCACATGACCTAGCACTTGAAAAAGATTTATTAGCTGATGAAAAAGAAATTGCTGAACATTTAATGTTGATTGATCTTGGTCGAAATGACCTTGGCAGAATTGCCAAAACAGGCAGTGTTAAATTAACCGATAAAATGTTTGTTGAGCGCTATTCTCATGTCATGCATATTGTTTCTAATGTGGAATGTGATCTTAAAGATAATATGAGCGCAATGGATGCACTAAAGGCAACTTTTCCTGCCGGCACACTGAGTGGTGCACCAAAAGTTCGAGCCATGGAAATTATTAATGAAGTAGAGTCGCTTAAGCGCAATATTTATTCTGGGGCAATTGGCTACCTATCTTGGCATGGTGGCATGGACATGGCGATCGCTATTCGTACTGCTATTGTTAAAGATGAGATGCTCTATGTACAAGCAGGCGCAGGCATTGTGCATGATTCTGTCCCCCAATTGGAATGGGATGAAACAATGCATAAAGCACAAGCTTTAATCGCTGCTGCTACAAAAGTATAAATGCTAATATAAACATTTGATGATGTAGTTGCATTTACGTCAAAAATGTATAACATAGTTATTTCAGTAAGGGTTTTAACCCCCTTTTATGGGGATTTTTTTATATAAAGAGGAGAGCAACATGAAGAAAACTATTTCTTCTATTTCAGCAGTAGCCGCTTTAGCAGCATTATTCGTAATGCCGTTACAAGCTGGTGCAAAAGAAATGACAGACGAAGAGGTTACTTTTGGTCGTAAAGCGGGCAATTGTTTAGCATGCCATATGATTCCAGGCGGAAATCTGCCAGGTAACATTGGTCCACCACTTCTTGCAATGAAAGCAAGATTTCCAAATAAAGCTGATTTAAGAGCTCAAATTTGGAATGCACCTGGAATAAATCCAAACACAATTATGCCTCCTTTTGGAAAGCATGGTATTTTGACTGAAAAGCAAATCGATCAAGTAACTAACTACATTTACACAAAATAAGGAGTATAAGATGCAAAGAAGATTATTTCTAAAAAGTGCAATCGCAGGTTCTGCAGTTGCAACAGCAGTAGGTGCAGGCTTACTAACCCCTTCAATGGTATTTGCAAACACTGCAGATTTTAAAGCGAAATCAGATGCAGCAACTGCATCTATAGCAGCAGCAGGCAAAGGTTCATTTAAATTTAAAGCGCCTAAAATCGCTGAGAACGGTGCAGTAGTTCCAGTAACTGTAGATGCGTCTAAGATGGAAGGTGTGACAAACATCTCTATCTCTGTTACTAAAAATGGTACACCTTTAGCAGCTTCTTTTAATATATCTGGCGCTCAGGGTTATGTATCTACTCGAATTAAAATGGGTACAACTTCTCCAGTAGTTGCATTAGTTACTGCAGGTGGAGCAACTACTCAAGTTTCTCAAGAAGTTAAAGTAACAATTGGCGGCTGTGGCGGTTAATTCGGTAAACGAATCAAACAAATAAGGAGAATATAAAATGTCAATAAAATTAAAACCAAAAGCAAGAAAAGGTGTAATCGGTATTAAGGCGCTTGTTAAGCACCCTATGGAGACTGGTTTACGTAAAAAGAAAGGTAAATTAATAGCTGCAAATCATATTGTACATATGGTAGTTTCTCATAACGGTACAGTTGTGGTAGATGCGGATATTGGTAGTACTATTTCTAAAAATCCGTATTTTAAGTTTAATGTTGCTGGCGCTAAAGGCGACACAATCGAACTTAAATACAAAGACAACAAGGGTAAGACTGGTTCTCAGACTGCAAAGTCTAAGTAATCTCTTACTAAAGAGGAGAGAAAAATGAAAAAACTAATAACAATGGTAGCCGGTATTGGCTTTCTAGTTGGAGCAGCATCAGCAAATGTGGCTTCTGACCAAAAAGATTTGATCGGTTATTTTAAAGCACTTAAGCCTAATGTTGAGTTTGCAGACTACACCAATGGTGTTTATTCATATGATGCAGGTTCAAGAGGTCAATTTGAAGAAATTTTAGATGGTATTCCTCCATATGAGGAAGCTGTTGAAAAAGGCGGAAAAGAGTTTGTTAAGTACGGTCTTAATAAGTGTGCTGCACTTAAAGATCCTGCTGCAGCTCGCGTGAAGCACCCTTACTTTGATAATGCAACTCAAAAAGTTGTAACTCTTGAAGGTGTTCTTAAAGCGTGTTACCTAGAACAAACGGGTAAGAAGCTAGGCTCTAAGAAAGGAAAAATCGCGCGCATTAGTGCGTGGATTTCTGATCAAGCGGCTGGCGAAAAAGTCAATGTAAAAGTTCAAGGTGCTGCTGCAAATGCTGCTTACACCCAAGGTAAGGCTTTCTTCTATGGAAAGCGTGGTGAATTCAATATGTCATGTGCAGATTGTCATGTATACAATGCTGGTAAAAAAGCTCGTGCTGACATCTTATCACCTATGTTAGGTCATGCAACACACGTTCCAATGTATCGTGCTAAGTGGGCTGGTTTAGGTACTATGCAACGTCGTTATGGTGGTTGTTTGAAGAATATGCGTGCTAAGCCAATCAGTGCTCAATCTGAGTTAATGAATAACTTAGAGTATTTCCATCAAGCAATGAGTAATGGTTTAGAAATCACTGACGCTCGTTACAGAAAATAGGAGAATAATATGAAAAAGATACTAATAACAGCTCTATCAGTATTCGCCTTAACGGCTCAAGCTGATTTTTTAGGCGCTTCACATGACTGGAACAATGGTTCTTCTGATCCGTTCAAGTCTGCTATTTCTGCTGCTGAAACTGGCTATAAAGCCAACTTAGCAGTAAATATGGCTTGGCGTGATACAGCTAAGATGATTAAGAATGCTAAAAAACTAAATGCTGCAGGTAAAACTGCTGATGCAGTTAAGTTAGCAAATGAAGCTCATCATCAGACAGTACAATCTACTGCTCAAGTTGATGCAGCTATGAGTGCTGATCTTCGCTTATAATACAAGCTAAGATTTTTATAAAAATACCCCTTAGTTGGGGTATTTTTTTGTCTGAAATAAAGTTAATAATTTTCTAAAATTGATGGATAATTAATTGCTATATTATTTTTAAAACCCTTTTTATGCCCAGCTCCAGTTTTTGCCATCTACACTGTCAAAGTGAGTTTTCAGTTGTTAACTCTTTAATACGTATACCTAAATTAATCGATAAAGCGGTTGAATTAGGTATGGATAGTGTGGCATTAACGGATGAATCTAACTTATATGCTGCGGTTAAATTTTATCAAAAAGCAATCATAGCTAATATTAAGCCAATTTTTGGTTCGCGTATTAATGTTGCAGATGAAGAAGGTGAGTTTTATTCTGTCTTATTACTATGTCAAAATCACCAAGGTTTTTTAAATTTATCAGAACTTATTTCTTTGTCTTATATGCAAGAGCAGTCTATAGAGGGCGTCTGTATTAGTGAGAATCAATTAGAAACGCATAATGAGGGTTTGATTCTAATTGCTAGCCCTGTTTATAGTGATGTTGCAAAAAATTTACTCAGTAATAAAATTTTAGAAGCACAGCAAAAAGCCAGTCATTGGAAAAATATTTTTGATAGTCGTTATTATCTTAGTGTGCAAAGAACATCTAGAGAGTTTGATGAGCGCCACCTGCATTTGTGTATTAATTTAGCATTGGAATTAAATATTGCTGTTGTTGCAACTAACGATGTCCAATTTCTTGTTAAGGATGATTTTGATGCCCATGAGGCGCGTATTTGTATCTCACAAGGTGGCCTATTAGATGACGCACGTCGTGTGAGTCACTTTTCCAATCAACAGTATTTAAAGTCAGATGCACAAATGCAAGAGTTGTTTTCTGACTTACCTGAGGTTCTTGAAAATACAGTACAAGTTGCCCATCGTTGCAATGTTCACTTTGAGCTTCATCAAAAGAATTATCTGCCAGATTTCCCAGTTCCAGAAGGTCTAAGTATTACTGAGTTTTTTACGCTTGAATCTGAGCATGGCCTAGATTCTCGCCTACAAGGGCTTGATGTAGATAAGGCGGAGTATGAAGCTAGGCTTAAGTTCGAGCTAGACGTTATTATTCAAATGGATTTTCCGGGTTATTTTCTTATTGTGGCAGACTTTATTCAGTGGTCAAAAGATAATGATATTCCAGTCGGCCCTGGTCGTGGTTCGGGCGCAGGCTCTTTAGTGGCTTATGTATTAGGTATTACCAATGTTGACCCTATCAAACATGAATTACTCTTTGAGCGATTTTTAAACCCTGAACGAGTTTCAATGCCAGATTTTGACATTGACTTTTGTACTGATCGACGTGATGAAGTTATTGATTATGTGGCTAAAAAATATGGCCGTGAAAAAGTGTCACAAATTATTACTTATGGCACCATGGCTGCCAAGGGAGTTGTTCGCGATGTCGGACGTGTACTTGGCCACCCTTATGGTTTTAGTGATAAATTATCTAAGCTTATTCCAAACGATTTAAAAATGACATTAGATAAAGCGCTAATGCCAGAATCTGAAGGTGGCTCGGACGATTTACTTGCACGCTACGGCTCGGAAGAGGCGGTCACTAATTTAATTAATCTATCTAAAAAATTAGAAGGTGTAGTAAGAAATGTTGGTACACACGCTGGTGGTGTTGTTATTGCGCCGAGTAAAATTAGTGATTTCTGTCCTGTTTATAAAGGTTCGGGTGAAGATGATGGCGTGGTTTCACAGTTTGATAAAGATGATGTCGAAGCAGTTGGCTTAGTAAAGTTTGACTTTTTAGGCTTGTCTAACTTAACAGTTATCCATAAGACCATCAAAATGATTGAGGCCAAAGGCTTAAGTGATGAGAAAATTGACCTTGATAGTCTGCCACTCGATGATGAAAAGGTTTATAAGCTTTTACAACGTTGTGATACCACCGGAATTTTCCAGCTGGAATCTGACGGTATGCGTAGTTATTTGAAAAAACTCCAGGCGGATAATTTTGAAGATATTGTTGCCATGCTAGCCCTATATCGCCCAGGACCACTGGATGCTGGTATGGTAGATGACTACATTGATGTAAAGCATGGTGCTCAAGTTAAATATCCACACCCAATGTTAAAAGAGATTCTTGCACCAACTAATGGCGTGTTTTTATACCAAGAACAAGTGATGAAATCTGCTCAAGTTATGGCGGGCTATTCACTGGGTGGTGCGGACTTATTACGTCGTGCTATGGGCAAAAAGAAAGTAGAAGAGATGGATCGTCAGCGTAGTGTTTTTGTGGAAGGTGCTGCTGAAAAAAATATTGATGAGAAAAAAGCAAATGAAATTTTTGATCTGATTGATAAATTCTCAGGGTATGGATTTAACAAATCACACTCTGTTGCTTATGCTTATGTGTCTTACCATACAGCTTGGTTGAAATCTCACTATCCAGCACCTTTTATGGCTGCAGTGTTATCAGGCATGATGGATGACACGGATCGAGTATCGTTTACAGTGAGTGAAATTCTTAAAATGGGGTTAAAAGTGAATAGCCCTAATGTGTGTGAATCTGATTATCAATTTAGCATTGCAAATGATAAAACAGTTGTTTATGGCTTGGGCGCTATTAAAGGCGTAGGTGAGGCTTTAGTTGAAAGAGTTATGGCAGAGCGTCAGGCTAATGGTGTTTTTAAAGATTTGTTTGATTTTTGTTTTAGAATCGAAAAGCGCTATTTGAATAAACGCGCACTAGAGGCATTAATTTATAGTGGTGCATTGGATGTATTTGACGTTTCAAGAGCAAGTTTGATTAAGACTTACCCAGTAGCTGTCAAACAGGCAGAACAACGTCAAAATGATCATTCTAGTGGCCAGAGTGGTTTATTTTCTATTGTTGAAGAGCATGTAGAGTATGAGGTTCATTATTCGAATGCACCTGATTTTTCTTTCCGACAACGCTTGCAACTAGAAAAAATGGTTATGGGTTATTATTTTTATGATCATCCAACCGATGAATATAAGGCAGATGCCAAACATATAAATGTCACATTACCTTCTGAAATACGCTTTAGGAACAATAAAGATGTGCGTGTACTGGCGCTAATTTCTGAGCTACGCTATCGCCCTACTCGTAAAGGAGGGCAGATCGCTATTGTTGCTGTTGAAGATGGCCATACTTTACTCAATGCTGTTGTTTTTTCAAAATCTCTTGGCGAGGTCAGCGATAAATTGATTGTGGACAATGTGGTGATTATTTCAGGCAAGATTCAGCGAGATGATTACCGAGATGGTTGGCAGGTTATTGTTGATAAGATTGAAGATATTAATGAAGTGAAAATGAATTATGCTAAAGGCTTTGAAGTTAAGCTTGATGAGCGCCACCAAACAATATTCCCTAAACTATATCAAGTATTAGCAGAGCACAAGGGAATATGCCCGGTTAAAATTTCTTATAGCACCAAGCGATTAAAAGGCAGTGCGCCATTAATCAAAGAAGTTAGTGTTAATCCAGAGCAATCTTTAATAGATGCAATTAATGCATTAACTATGACACAGGCTAGCAAGATTCACTATCATTGATTAATTGTAGTCTCAATAAATTCACTAAGGACAAGTGCGCCGGTAATAGCGCTTATGAGCCGCCCTATAAAGTATAAAACTTATATTGTTACCTATTTGAATATCAATTTGTCCTGTGCAGTTAGTGTTTAATGTTTTGATTTTATGATCTTGATAGCGAGTCACTACAACCTTAGCAGGATGGTTGAATCGATTTTTATAGCCACTAGAAATAACAACCCATTTAGGCTTTATAACAGTTAAAAATTGTTCACTCGATGAGGTTTTACTACCATGATGAGGGCTGATCAGAATGTCAGATTGAAGTTGATCACCCCAAATATCAATCAAATGGAGTTCTGCTTTTTTTTCAATATCGCCTGTTAGCATGATGGAATGTTTTTGATTAGATATTTTAAGTACACAAGAAGCATTGTTACCTGTGAAGTTGTGATCTAGGTTTAACATCTGAAAAGTTACTCCATCCCATTGCCAAGAAGGTTTAGATTGGCACAAACTGGCTATTTTTGGTATTTTCTCAGGAATGGAGGTGAGTATTTTTTGACTATTATTATTCTTTAAAATACTAGCCAATCCACCAATATGATCGTTGTCACCATGAGATATTACAATGATATCAAGTAAGTCAATTTGTTGAGAATCTATATAAGGGTTGATCACCGCATCGCCCATGTTAAATCCAGAAGGGTATTTTGCACCTGCATCAAAAAGAAGCGTATGGTTTTTTGTGCGAACAACCTGTGATAGACCTTGTCCTACGTCCAGTACAGTGACCAACACCTCCCCATGCTTGATCTTTTCAATCGGGTGAAACCAAATAATAAGTATTAATAAAAGGGATATTTTTCTAAGCTTTAAAGCGCCAGGTAGTAAAGTAATTAATACGGCTATTATTAATAAAATCAGGTCAATGCTTGAATTTTGGGTGTGGTGCCATAGGTTAAAATCAATTTCTTTTAAGAATTGAAGTAATATTAATAAATATACCAAGGATTGATTGGCAATGGAAAAGCTAAGTCCACTTAAAAATTCCAGATCAAGATATAAAAACAAGACGCCCAATAACGAGAGTGGTGTAGTAATAAAGCTAAAAACTGGAATTGCTATTAAATTAGCAACGGGAGAAAGTGTTGAACCAGAATGAAAGAACCAAGCAATCAAAGGTAGAGTGGCAAGACTAATTAATAGTTGAATATAGAGTAGGCGTAAAAACCAGTGTCTATCTTTGTACTGACTTGCACCATAAATAATAACAGCAACCACATAAAAAGATAGCCAGAAGCCAACACTGAAAATACTGAGTGGATTAAAAAATAATACTGATATGAGAGCTATACCATAGAGTTGCCATGCGCTATGTTGTCGCCTTAAAATGATTGACAAGAAAACCACACTTGCCATGATAAAAGCTCGCTGTGTTGGAACTGAAAATCCAGCAATCAAGGCATATAAAAATGCGCTCAACATTCCAAAGTAGGCGCCCAGAACTATGGCCGGCAATCGTGAAACACAACTGATGCAACGTCGCCATAAAAAACTAGAAAGTATAAAGATAAAGCCAGAAATTAAGCCAATGTGTAAACCTGAGATAACACTAAGATGAGTGGTATTGGTAGATTTGAACAAATCCCAATGATCACGATTGATGAGTGATCGATCTCCAATGACCAATGCATTAATAATGCCTAAAAATGGAAGTTCAGCTAAATGAGTAGACAGTGTATTGCGAATATTTTGTCTGATCGAGTTGATTGATAAGCTAGAACTTTTGAGTATAAGTTTGTTATTGTCACTATGTCTAACATAGCCGGTTGCGTCAAATTGTTGGTAAAAAAGCCATTTTTCGTAATCAAAGCCGCCTTTGTTTTGATAGCTATTTTTGTGTTTTATTTTTACAAGCAGTTGCCAAGTGTCATCGCTTTGAAGGTTATTGGGGATGTCGCCATACCAAGATAGTTTAAGTTTTGCCTGAAAAGGTTCAGACACTTGAAAGTTAAAGCTTGATTTTTGACTAGATTTCTCAGGTAGAGCATGAATTTTTCCAACAACACTAATCGGCTTATTAAAGAATTTTTCATCGATGTCTGGATGCAGTATAAGTGTGGAAAATACACCCATCCAGATAAATCCAATGATAAAGAATATTAAATTGATAGAAAAGGGTTTGTATCGCTTAAAGGTAGTAAAAACAACCAATAATAGGGTGATAAGCAGAGCTATTTCTAACGTGGATAATGCGAGGGTATTTTTCAGCGAAAATACCAGAATTCCAAAGAGAAAATTTAGCGCCAATATGATCATAATTATTAGTTAAATTTTCATTTTTTTTTAGTTTGCATATTTTTAAGTTTATGGTTATCTAATATAACGTGAAACCCTTGATTTAACACGTGAAACACATTGAGTTTTCCTCAAATATGTTTTTAAAATGATTAATGAGTGTTTTCTAATATTATAGTTTTAATTATTTTTATATAACTAATTGATTTTTAACGATAAATTTTAGATGATTAGTTTTTATTCAAAACCATTAAAAAGGGCAATCTATCAACGTTTTTGATACTTTTCTAGGAGATATTAACAGAGTTATCCACAGCTTTGTGAGTAACTTTAATGGGTGTTGATTTAACGGTGTTTTTTGGCGTTTATAAGAACTCTTTAATGAAGATAGTAAGGATATTTTTTGCAATCTTAGTTTTGCTATTTTTAGCGATATTTTTTTGCTGTTTTTGACTGATAAAAATCACTTGATTTTCGTCAGAATTAAAGCCAATTTCTGCATTTGAAACATCATTTAAAATAATGACCTCACAACCCTTATTTTTTAGCTTTAATTGAGCATTTTCGAGAGTATTTTGCGTCTCAGCAGCAAAGCCAATGCATAATGGTTTTTTCTCAAGATTGCAAACATTGGCAAGGATGTCCTTATTGGGAATTAGCTCTAAAATAAGATTGCCGCCATTTTTTTTGATTTTTTGATCAGAGGGTTCTTTAGCAGAATAATCACAAACAGCTGCACAAGAGATAAAGATATCACAATGATGAATGTCTTGCATGACACATTCATACATTTGCTGAGCACTCAGTGTTTGGATGTTATTCGCTTTATCATTAAGCGCTATGTTAATACTTCCATAAACACAAGTTACTTGAGCACCCATTTCAATACAGGTATCAACCAAAGCCATCCCCATCTTGCCACTTGAATGATTAGAGATAAATCGAACAGGATCAATCGGCTCAAGCGTTGCACCAAGAGTAATAATAATATGCTTACCACTAAGCTGCGTAGTTTGGAACTGCTTAGCAATTTGGTTAGCAATATCGATAGATTCTGGCAATCTGCCAAGACCCATATCGCCACAAGCTTGAGAGCCCGAGCCTGGAGTGATAACACCAGCACCACGAGACTTTAATAAATCTAGGTTAGCTTGTAAGGCATCAGATTTGTACATTTGTTGGTTCATAGCAGGTGCAATCATCAGTATTGCATCACTGGCTAAAATGACATTACTGAGTAAATCAGATGCTTTGCCAGAAGCCATATTTGAAATCATGTTGGCACTTGCTGGAGCGATAAGTATGCAGTCAGCCCATTTTGCTAACTCTATATGCCCCATGGATAGCTCGGCTTCTTTATCCCATAAATTATGATGAACCTTATTTTTTGAAATAGATTGAAGTGAGAGTTCGGTGATAAATTTTGATCCACCAGAAGTAAGAACAACCCGAACATCTGCACCAAGATCTTGTAGGCGTCTGACAACATCAGGCGCTTTATAGGCAGATATCGATCCGCTAACACCTAGTAGAATTCGTTTATTGGTTAAACTTTTAATCATTTTATTGAAGCGGTTATGCGTATATCTTGATCTATCATACGCACATCACTAATAGCTAGGTTAATTTTATCCGCCATGCTGGCTATGGATAAGTGCGCCATCGAATTAGCATCACTGCCCATTAGAACTGGCGCAGTATAGATTATAAATTCATCAACGAAATTACTTTGAATCATTGCACCTGTTAAGCCTGGACCCGCTTCTAGTAAGACAGTATTGATACCCTGACTGCCAAGTTGTAATAAAACATCTTCAAGGTCAATTTTTCCTGTTGAGTTAAGCTTAGCATTGTTAGTGTTGAATATTTGAGTTGGCGTATCTATTGAAAAAATATTAAGTGTTTTATCAATAATCTGATTTTGTGAATCAATAACGATGCGAACAGGCGAGGTATCTACGCCATTGAGACGAACAGTCATAGAAGGGTTATCTGAAAGAATTGTTCCAGAGCCAGTCATAATAGCTTGGTTTTGAGATCGAAGCTTTTGTACATCAACTCGAGCACTGGGGCCTGTAATCCATTTACTTTCACCAGAGTGCATGGAAGTTTTTCCGTCAAGACTCATGGCAATTTTACAAGTGACAAAAGGAATGCCTGTTTTCATGCGCTTGATAAAGCCACGATTAAGCTGTTGCGCTTGTTGCTCTAGTAGGCCAACTTCGACTTCAATACCTGAGTTTCTAAGCATGGCTAAACCTTTACCACTAACTAGTGGATTAGGATCGAGTGTTGCAATGATTACTTTACTAACACCAGAATTAATAACAGCTTGTGAACAAGGTGGAGTTTTTCCCTGGTGTGAGCAAGGCTCTAAAGTAACATAAAGGGTTGCATCTTTAGCCTGGTGGTTAATTTGCTCAAGAGCATTAATTTCCCCATGAGCTTCACCAAAGGTTTGATGATAGCCCTGAGCAATAATACTACCTTCTTTTTCAATCACACAACCCACCATAGGATTGGCGCCAACACCTTGCATTCCTTGGCGTGCAAGTTTGAGCGCCAAGTCCATATTTTGAGTGTCATTTAATGAAAAAGTTGTCACAATATTTCGGATATAATTGCTTAATTAATTAAACATATTTTACCTAGGAGAAGTGACATGGATGAACAGAAAAAACAAGCGCTAAAGGTGGCTCTATCGCAAATTGATAAGCAGTTTGGCAAGGGTTCGGTCATGTTTTTAGGTGATGAGGGTGCTCAAACAGATATTGAAGCTGTTTCAACAGGTAGTTTAAGTTTAGATATAGCACTTGGAATTGGTGGCTTGCCAAGAGGTCGAGTAGTTGAAATTTATGGCCCAGAGTCTTCTGGAAAAACAACACTAACATTACATGTTATTGCTGAAATGCAAAAGTTAGGTGGAACTGCTGCCTTTATTGATGCTGAGCATGCACTAGATCCACAATATGCTAAACGTTTAGGTGTTAACACGGATGATTTGCTAATCTCTCAACCGGACACAGGTGAGCAGGCATTGGAAATTACCGATATGCTAGTTCGATCAGGCAGTGTTGATATCGTGGTGATAGATTCAGTTGCAGCATTAACACCTAAAGCTGAAATTGAAGGAGAAATGGGTGCATCACACATGGGTTTACAAGCTCGATTAATGTCTCAAGCGCTAAGAAAGCTTACCTCAAATATCAAGAAAACAAACACCATGGTCATCTTTATTAACCAATTACGTATGAAAATTGGCGTCATGTTTGGTAATCCTGAAACGACAACAGGCGGTAATGCTTTAAAGTTTTACGCTTCAGTGCGTCTTGATATTCGTCGTATCGGTGCTATTAAAAAAGGCGACGAAATCTTGGGTAATGAAACCCGTGTTAAGGTGTTAAAAAACAAAGTAGCACCTCCATTTAAGCAAGCAGAGTTTCAAATTCTCTACAATGAAGGGATTTCACTAGAAAGTGAAATCATTGATTTGGGTGTGAAGTTGGGCTTTGTTGAAAAAGCAGGTGCTTGGTACAGTGTAGAAGGTGAAAGAATCGGTCAAGGTAAGGATAACTCACGTGACTATCTTAAAGAACATCCAAAGTTAAGTAAAAGTATTGAAACTAAAATTCGCGACAAGCTGATGAATGACAACGCTGAGAAAAAGTAGAGAAGAATGTTATTCTGGTGCGATGCGCATGCTTGTCAGGCGCGAGCATTCAACGCTTGAACTAAGTCATAAACTAAAAAACAAAGATTTTGATCAAGACGATATTGATTCTGTTATTGCTTCGTTGATACAAAAAGATTACCAAAGTAATGAGCGCTTTACCACTGAATTCATTCAAATGCGTTTTAACCAAGGTAAAGGCCCGATTAAAATTAGGCTTGATTTAAAGCAACGAGGGATTGACCAATTTGATTTATCTGGGTTTGATTTTTATGCGTTAGCACATAAGATTCGAGAGCGAAAATTTGGCCAGTCAGTGCCAAGTGATTTTAAAGAAAAAGCTAAGCAACAGCGGTTTTTACAGTCAAGAGGATTTAGTTTTGAGCACATCAACCAGTCATTTAAAAACGCATAAATTACTCTCCATGCGCTCACCTTTGTACATCAAGTATCCAAATGGAGAGGTGAGGGTGATTGAGAATTTATTCGAACATCCAAAAGGCGTTTTGTATTTTGAATTATTTTGGGAAAAGGATCCGCAATATTGTATTCACTTGATTGAAGGTAGTATTACTGGAGATGGACCGTGGAGAGTGGGAGAATGCTCTTTCCATATTTTAGGCTGCAACCATACGCATCCAACCATGTGTGAAATGCATTCTTTTTGGCAGCAACAACTACTGCAAGACCCTGCACAGTTTCGATCTACAGAAGTAGTTGAAATTGCTTTAGAAAAGGGTGCTATTGTGCCTGAAGATCACCCAATGAATGATGAACGCTACTAAAAAGCAAACACAAGCTTACGATTTTAAAACTCAAGATATTAAAGTTTTAAAAAAACTTTTGCCGTATTTACTGGCGATGCGAACTCGTGTCATTCTAGCGACGCTATTTTTAATATCAGCTAAGCTGGCAAATGTAGCCGTCCCAATTATTCTCAAAGAGATTGTTGATTCATTGGATCAAACCAATATCGTGCTAGTTTTACCTTTAGGCCTGTTATTTGCTTATGGATTATTAAGATTATCTAGCTCATTTTTTAATGAACTTAGAGATGCAGTTTTTGCTAAAGTGCGTTACCACGCCATGCATCTAATTGCATTGGGTGTGTTTAAGCATCTACATACATTGGATTTATCATTTCACTTGGATCGACGCATTGGTGGCATAACTCGTGATATTGATCGAGGTACGCAAAGTGTCTCCACTTTGTTGTCTATTTTTGTCTTTAATATCTTGCCCTCATTTTTTGAAATTTGTTTAGTTATTGGTGTGTTGTGGATTAATTACGATGTATTTTTTGCTGGAATTTCTCTAGCGACTGTTGTATTTTATATTGGCTTGACGCTTGCAATTACAACTTGGAGAATGAAGTATCGTTATCAAATGAATGACATGCAATCTGAAGCTAATACCAATGCAGTAGATAGTTTGATTAACTATGAAACAGTTAAATATTTCAATAGAGAAGAATTTGAAGTAAGTCGTTATCAAGATACCATGGGTCGATGGGAAGAGGTGGCCACCAAGAGCTTCACCTCCATGACAGCGCTTAATTTTATTCAAGGGGCGGTTATTGCCGTTGGCGTAACAATAGTGCTCATTATGGCCGCACAAGGCGTAGTAGATCAGTCATTAAGTTTGGGCGATATGATTATGATTCAGGCTCTGCTACTACAACTCTTTATGCCACTAGGATCATTGGGAATTGTTTATCGACAAATTAAGCACAATTTTATCGATATGAATAATATGTTTAATCTATTAGATAAACGACCTCTGGTTACCAGTGCTAAGGATGCACCAGTGCTTAAATTTAATGAGGGTAAGATTGAGTTTAAAGATATTTCATTTGCCTATCCAGGTAAAAATCCAGTGCTGAAAAATATAAGTTTTGATATTAATCCTGGGCAAAAAGTTGCTATTGTAGGATCTTCAGGATCAGGAAAATCAACCTTAGCCAAACTATTATTTAGATTTTATGATGTGACTTCCGGTGAGATATTGATTGATGGTCAAAATATAAAAGATTTAGACCAGCACTCTGTTCACTCTGCAATGGGTGTGGTTCCTCAAGATACTGTTATGTTTAATGAAAGTATTTACTATAATATTGCTTACGGAAAGCAAGATGCAAGTGAAGAGGAAATTAAAACAGCGGCTAAACTTGCCTTTATCGATAAATTTATTGAACAATTGCCCGATCAATATAATACATTGGTCGGTGAGCGAGGTCTTAAACTATCCGGTGGTGAAAAGCAACGTTTAGCAATTGCACGCGTTTTGTTAAAAAATCCGCCAATTTTAATTTTTGATGAAGCGACTTCTGCGCTAGATTCTTATTCAGAAAAGATGGTGCAAAAGGCTTTAAACTCTTTAAGTAAGCAGCATACAACTTTGGTTATCGCACATCGATTATCAACCATTGTCGATGCAGATAAAATTATTGTTTTGGGTCAAGGTGGCATTTTAGAAAGTGGCTCTCATCAGCAATTATTAAAAGCTCAAGGAGAGTATGCCAAGCTCTGGAAACTTCAAAGCGATGTTCAGCAATCCAATGATATCAATACTTAGAATTTTAATAACCCATAAATATGAAATTTGAACTAAAGAAAACACATAATAAAGCACGCCGTGGCCAGATGAGCTTTAAACGTGGAGAGGTACAAACACCTGCATTTATGCCAGTCGGAACTTATGGCACTGTTAAAGCGATGACACCAGAAGAAGTGATTGATCTTGGTGCTCAAATTATCTTGGGTAATACCTTTCATTTGGCTATTACACCGGGCACAGATGTTATTGAGGCACATGGTGATTTGCATGATTTTATGCATTGGCAGGGTCCAATCCTTACTGATTCAGGTGGTTTTCAAGTATTTAGTTTAGGCGCAATGCGCAAGATTAGCGAGCAAGGTGTTGATTTTAGATCGCCAAAAAATGGTGATAAAATCTTTATGGGTCCGGAAGAATCAATTCAGATTCAGAATAAACTAGGTTCAGATATCGTCATGATCTTTGACGAATGCACACCTTATCCTGCAGACAAGTCAACCACAGATCAATCAATGCAATTATCATTGCGTTGGGCTAAACGCTCAAAATTAGAGCATGAAAAACTCAACAATAAAAATGCTCTTTTTGGCATTGTACAGGGTGGTATGTATGAAGATTTACGCCGTGAATCTATTAAAGAGTTAGTCAATATTGGCTTTGATGGCTATGCAATTGGCGGTTTGAGTGTTGGTGAGCCAAAAGAAGAAATGATGAAAGTGCTTGATTATTTGCCTGATAAGTTGCCCATAGACAAGCCTAGATATTTAATGGGTGTGGGTACACCTAGTGACTTGGTAGAGGCAGTTGATCGCGGCATTGATATGTTTGACTGTGTTATGCCAACTCGTAATGCTAGAAATGGCTATTTGTTTACATCGATGGGTATTGTAAAAATTCGCAATGCTCACTATAGGCTTGATACAACTACACTGGATGAGAATTGTAATTGCTACACTTGTCAAAATTACACTAAATCATATTTGCATCATTTACAACGAAAAAACGAAATTTTAAGTTCAAGACTTAATACTATTCATAATTTATATTATTACCAAGATTTAATGTCACAAATGCGTCAAGCCATTGAAGATGAAAATTTCTCTGAATTTAAGCAAAATTTTTATCAATTACAAAATCAAACTTCATGAGTCAAAAGCTCTTATTTTTTGTTGATGAAGGCGGCTTCGAAGACTTTACACCTTTGTTTAATGAGCAAGGGTTTATGGTTGATTTTGAAGACTCTCAGCGTAAAGCAACTAAGCTTGCTAAGAAAAATACTTACCAAGTGCTCGTTGCTGAATTCAGCCACAATCCTGAGTTTCGAGATAGAGTGAGTAACATAGAGTCACTGCTAGCGACTTTGGAGGGAAACTCCCCTCAAGCTAAAATTATTATTTTGTATGATGAGTTGAACCAGCCACAATTGGATCAGCTTAAAGCGCGCTATCGTATGGATGCAACTTTGAAGTTTCCAATAGATAAGAGCCTATTGAGTCAACTCATTGTTTAGATGTTTATTAAAATAAACATCTAGTACTTGGCGTGCTAATGGTGCAGCTTTTGAGCTACCGCTACCTGCATTTTCAACCACAACAGAAATGGCTATTTCTGGATTTTCGATTGGCGCAAAGCCAGTAAATAAAGCATGATCTCTTAATTTTTCCTCAAGATTCTCTGCAATATAGACTTCTTCAGCATCTAGACCAAATACTTGAGCTGTGCCTGTTTTACCTGCAAGTGTGTAAGTAAGTTTGTTGTTTAATCTTCTAGCAGTACCTTTAGGTGAATAGACCACTTGCCTCATGCCATCAATAACAGTTTCCCAATTTTTGATATTATTAATAGGTATTTGCCTGCTGTTAGATTTTTTAAATTCAGTTATGGATTGCCCAGGTAGTTGGGTATTTTTCAATAAAGTAGGCTGAAATAACTGGCCTTTATTAGCTACCGCCGCTGTTGTAACAGCTAGTTGAAGAGGGCTAGATGTCATAAAGCCCTGACCAATACCAGCATTAAGGGTTTCACCTTTGTACCAAGGTTCATTTTTATTAATTTTTTTCCAAGATTTAGAGGGTAGGATTCCTCCTTGCTCACCAGGGATGTCAATGCCAGTTTTTTGGCCAAAGCGAAAAAGCTTTAAGCCATCATGTAAATTATCAATCCCCATCTTATTAGCTAAACTGTAGAAAAATACATCATTTGATCGGGCAATGGCATCTTTTACATTAACGCTACCATGGCCACTTCTATCCCAATTATGAAACTTACGCTTGACTCCGGGTAGTTGAAAGTAGCCTCTGTCAAATACGGTAGTTTTGATATCAATGGTACCTTGCTCGAGTCCAGCAAGTGCCACCATAGGCTTGATGGTAGATGCAGGTGGGTACAAGCCTTGTATAGTTCGGTTTAGTTGAGGAATGTCTTTTGAGGATTGTAAAGAGTTATAGTTGGCATGAGAAATACCATTAACAAACCAATTAGGATTGTAGATTGGGGTGCTAACCAACGTAAGAACCTCCCCATTTCTAGTGTCAACAACAACAATAGCGCCGCGTTTTCCTTTGAGTAATTCTTCTGCCTTTTTTTGCATATCCAAATCTAAGCTAAGATATAGGTCTTGTCCAGGTATTGCAGGTTTTATAATTTGAGTGTCAACGACACGTCCACTGACATTACGCTCTATTTGTTTTAATCCTGTTTGACCATGTAGTAAAGATTCATATTGCTTTTCAATGCCTACCTTGCCAACAAACAAAGTTCCAGAATAGTTATCTTTATCGTACAAAGCTTTCTCTTTTTTATTCATCCTCGAGACATATCCAATTGCATGCACACTAGAGGCGTCATGAGGATATACACGATTAAAGTAAGGTTCAATATCGACACCTGGAAATTGATTACTGACCAAAAACTCTGCAACCTGGGTATCACTCAAATTAATCTTAATGGGGATGTTATGAAATTTTTGAAAACGCTTTCTATTCTTATAATATGACTTAATGTCATCTTCATTAATAACGCCAGTTTTCTCAAGGCTTAATAAAGTTGTGCTAATATTACCAGCCTTTTCAGGGGTAAGTGTAAGCTGATATGTCAACTTATTGGATGCCAATACTTGACCATTTCTATCAAAAATTTTACCTCGACTGGGTGTAATGGGTAGGGTTCGCATCTGATTGCCAAAGGACTCTTCTTGATAGTATTCATAATTAACCACTTGAAGGTTGTAAATACGAGTTAATAATAGAAGGGTTAGTAGCAAGATAAAGATGAGTGCTAACTTTAATCGAGATGACAGTAGTTTATTTTCCAGCTGAGTATTGCTAATACTTTCCATGACTACTGATGTTTAAATTTGTATAGAAAGAATCGAACAACTGGCCAAATAAGCGCACTAGTAAGTGGCGCTAAGAGTAAATAATAGTTATCAATAAGGCCGTGAATTAAAAAGTGCGAGAGAAAGAAAAATGCCAAATAAAGACAGCTAGATAAAAATACATAGACTTGTTGAGTACTTAGATTGGATACATAAAAAGACTGTTTAACGCTATTAATAAAAATACTAGCCACAATAAGTGCCAATGCATTTTGACCCAAAAGATCTCCTTGCAAAATATCAAGCAATACACCTAATATTAGAGCAATAAATAAACTACCTTTAACGGGAAAATGAATCAACCAATATGTGTAAAGTAGTAGCATCCAAAAAGGAGAGCTATCCAAAACAGCATCATTAAAGGGCAGGGCGCTAAGGATGAATGCAAGTAGCGTTATTTTGAATAAAAAGACATAAGGGCGTTGAATATTCATAAGTCATCCAAGATAACAACAAACTCTAAATTATGAATTTGCTGAATAGGTTCAAGCGTGACATACATAAAAGACTCATTTTTACGCTGCTCTGCATGAGTCACACGACCTACAGGGTAGCCATTTGGAAATTTAGAACCAAGAGCGCTACTAACAAAAATATCATTAATTTTAATATCTGACTCAGGCTCAATGAATTTGACCAGTAGCTGATGTTTATTTTCAGCCACACCTTGGCTCATACCTTGAATACCATTACGAACATTTTTAATAGGCACAAACTGCGTTGGATCACTTGCGATTAAGATGCTGGCATTGATTGGTGTGATTTGTGTAATTTGCCCTAGCACACCATTTGATCCTAGTGCTACTTGGCCAACTTTAAGATTATCGTTACTACCTTTGTTAATGACAATTTGTTTTTTTAATCGAGATCGAGTGACACTTTCAATACGAGCAACAGTAAAGCTGTTTTTTTGTAAGGTATAACTAGATTCTAGCAAAGAATTGAGTTTTTTATTTTCCAGTGCTAGTGCGTCTACTTGTTGAAACCTAACTTTAAGCTTCAGCAGTTCGCTATTAAGGCTTTGATTATCATTAAGAAGTTGATCTTTAGAGGTGCCCTGTTCGTTAATCCATGTATAAAGCTTACTAGGCAGGCTAACAACTAAATAAATAGGAGAGATTAGGGTGACGACACTTTGTCTTAGATTATTAAGATAAGAAAACTTATAATCAAAAATAATCAAAAAAATAGCAATAGCAATTGGGGTAAAAATTTTAAGAAAGTACATTTTCTCTACCCCAGTTGAGCAATGGTTGGCTTATTCAGCAGCCAAAAACCCCATGTTGTGCTTACTGATCATATCCAGTGCAACACCACCACCACGAGCAACACAAGTTAAAGGATCATCAGCGATGCGAACAGGTAAGTTGGTTTCTTGATTAATCAGTTTATCAAGCCCATCTAGTAATGCACCACCACCAGTAAGTACTAGACCATTTTCAGCAATGTCTGAACTCAGTTCTGGTGGCGTTTTTTCTAGTGCCGTTCTAACAGAGCTTACAATTGTTTTAAGTGGCTCTTGAAGTGCTGCAAGGATTTCAGTGTTAGTAATCTCAAAGCTCACTGGGATACCTTTGGCAACATCTCTACCCCTGTATTCCATTTTTTTAACGACGTTAGTTTTAAAGGCAGATCCAACTTCTTCTTTAATTCTTTCAGCAGTTGCAGGGCCAATAATAATGCCATGATCTCTACGTACGAATTTTATGATCGTATCATCAAATACGTCACCACCAACTCGTAGAGAGTCAGAATATACAATGCCGTTAAGTGACATGATGGCAATCTCAGTTGTACCACCACCGATATCAATAACCATAGCACCTGATGCTTCTTCAATCGCCATTCCAGCGCCTAATGCTGCTGCCATTGGCTCTTCAATAAGATACACATCTCGTGCACCAGCACCAACAGCACTTTCTTTAATAGCGCGACGCTCAACTTGAGTGGCACCACAAGGGACACAAATAAGAACTTTTGGGCTTGGTGAGAAAAATCCAGAACGCAAAACCTTGCGAATGAAGTGCTGTAGCATTTTTTCAGTGACTTTAAAGTCAGCAATAACGCCATCCTTCATTGGACGAATTGCTTCAATTGAACCAGGCGTTCTACCCAACATGCTTTTAGCATCTTGACCCACTGCAATAACAGTAGCTTCCATTGAGCCTCTATCTTGGCGAATCGCCACTACTGAAGGCTCGTTTAAAACAATTTGACCATCCATATAAATGAGTGTGTTAGCGGTACCCAGATCAATTGAAAGACTTTGAGCTTTGAAAAAATCAAACATAAAAATTCCTGATTAATTATTAGTAAAATAAAAAGATATAATACTATAAATGATTAGTAAAAATACAACAATCCTAAAGGTAGAGTAAATATGAAAATTCAGCAAAAACATGTCATCGAAAGCGTCTTTAATGCGTTGCAATATATTTCTTATTATCATTCGCCTGATTTTATTCAAGCTTTGGTAAAAGCCTATGAAAAAGAAACACATGACTCTTCTAAAAATGCTATTGCTCAAATACTAATTAATTCAAAAATGGCTGCACTTGGTCAACGACCTTTATGCCAAGATACTGGCATTGTGAATGTGTTTGTTGAAGTTGGAATGGATGTAACTTGGGATGCAGAGCTTTCATTGGATGACATGATTAATGAAGGCGTGAGACGCGCCTTTACTTTCGAGAAAAATCCATTGCGTGCTTCTATTGTTAAAGATCCTTTGTTCTCAAGAGAAAATACCAAAGACAATACGCCTGCTGTTATTCATTCAAAAATAGTTAAAGGTGATACATTAAGCTTTACAGTTGCTGCTAAAGGTTGTGGCTCTGAGAATAAGGCTAAATTTACAGTGCTTAATCCCTCTGCCAATGTTGCTGATTGGGTGCTAAGTATGATTCCAACGATGGGAGCAGGCTGGTGTCCACCTGGAATTATTGGTATTGGCGTGGGTGGTACGGCAGAAAAGGCCATGTTAATGGCGAAAGAATGCCTTATGGAGCCTATTGACATTACTGATATTGCACAAAAAACTAACCCAACAAACATTGAAAAACTCCGCTTAGAATTGCTAGAAAAGATTAATAATTTAGGCATTGGCGCTCAAGGTTTAGGCGGGCTAACCACCGTGCTAGATGTGAAGATTAAAGATTATCCAACGCACGCTGCCTCTCAGGCGGTCGCCATGATTCCTAATTGTGCTGCGACACGCCATTTACACTTTTCTATGGATGGTACAGGTGTGGCCAAATTGCCAGAAGTTGATATGAGCATTTATCCAGATTTAGAAATGGATTATTCTCAGTATAAGCATATTGACTTAAAGTCGCTAACACGCGAGCAAATGAATGACTGGAAAATTGGTGATACTTTGTTATTAACAGGTACTATTATCACCGGTCGTGATGCAGCGCATGCACGCCTTAAAAAGATGCTGGATAATGGCGAAGGCCTGCCAAAAGGTGTTAATTTTGACAATAAATTTATTTATTATGTGGGTCCAGTTGACGCAGTCGGTGACGAAGTTATTGGCCCTGCAGGGCCGACAACCGCCACTCGTATGGATAAATATACTGATATGATGCTTGAAAATACTAATATCTTAGGCATGATTGGTAAAGCTGAGCGTGGTGATAAAACTGTTCAAAGTATTAAAGAGCATAAAGCCAGCTATTTGATTGCTGTCGGTGGTGCGGCGTATTTAATTTCTAAATCAATTAAAAAAGCGAAAAAAATTGCATTTGAAGAAATGGGTATGGAGGCAATATATGAATTCGAAGTCAATAACATGCCTGTTACTGTTGCGGTAGACAGTCAAGGTGAAAATATTCATGACGTTTTTAAAAGTCTTCAAACGTTTAAATAGCAAAACATTTTAGGTTTTATTAGTTAGTACTTAGACGATTGATATATTGCGCGAATACAACCATCATAATGCTTAGCTAGTATAATAACCCTCGAAGTTGGTCGGATGGTCGCTGGTAGGTTTACTTATCAGAGGAAAGTCCGGGCTCCATAGAGCAAAGTGCTAGCTAACAGCTAGGTAGGGTGACCTAATGGAAAGTGCTGCAGAGATTTAAACCGCCTGTTTCGACAGGTAAGGGTGAGAAGGTGCGGTAAGAGCGCACCGCGCGGGAGGCAACAACCGTGGCAAGGTAAACCCCACTTGGAGCAAGCTCAAATAGGCTACCATTGATGCGGCTCGCATAAGGTAGCGGGTAGAGTGCTAAAGCATATTGGTGACGATATGCGTAGATGAATGACCATCTATTACAGAACCCGGCTTATAGACTAACTTCACTTCTTTCACGTTATCTTTTGCCTCTTCATCCTTTAACGGAGTGCTGATTACAGCATGGCAATTGATTTTTCAAAATTTTTTCATAAAAATAGTATTTTTTTACTTATCGCATTTTTTGTTGTAGAATAACTCTATGAGTAAAATTAAGAGAATATTAATCATATTTTTGGCCGTATCAGCTAATGTTTTTGCAGATAAAGACATACTATATTCTGACAAAAATATCACTATTTATACAGATAATACAATGACTTATACTGGTAAAAAAACAGTACCAGTATTTAAAACTTCAAACTCTTGGGTAGAGGAGGATTTCTTTACTCAGCAAGATAAATATTGCGAAGTAGACGCTACTTATGGCAACAAACTAAAACAAAGCCTTGTTGAGAATCGTTAAATAGGGTTATTTGCATTGCGCCAAAATAGCGCGATCTTTATTATTGTAGTCTTTGAAAGTTTGAATATTATTAAACTTTTGTTTTAGTAATTCAACAATTCTGTCTTGCTGATCATGTCCATGCTCTAATAATAAAAAGCCATTTTTTTCAAGATGCTCAGGCGCTTGATCAATAATAATTCTAATATCATCCAGTCCATCTTTTCCTGCCGTAAGTGCGCAAATCGGTTCAAAGCTTAGATCATCAAGGTAGGCGTCATTTTCTTCGATATAAGGTGGATTAGATATAATTAAATCAAAAGATTGATTGGTAACCGGCTCAAACCAACTACCCTGTAAAAATTCAATCTGAGTAGTTGCATTAGATCTAGCTACACCAAGTGCTTTATTAGAAAAGTCAGTTGCACTGACTTGCCAATGAGGATTTTTATCCTTTAAAGTAACAGCAATAATGCCGCTTCCTGTGCCTAAATCTAGCACTTTTAATACTTTATTTGCATTAGATAATTCTAGCGCAATGTCAATTAATAGCTCTGTTTCAGGCCTTGGAATGAGTGTGTCTGGTGTGACTTTAAAATCAAGATGATAAAAACCGCGACTACCACTTAAGTATGCAAAAGGCACCCCTTTTTCTCGCTGGTGGACGAGATTATCTATGCAAGATTTTTCATCAGAAGTAAGCTGATAGTTATTATTTAAAATAAGCTCAGCAGTACTTTTATCTAATACTAAAGACAAAAATGGCGCAATATCAATCGCACCATTTTCGAGGTAGTCTTGGATGGTTTTCAAGATTTATAATTTGACAGTCGTCAATCCTAAAGCTTTCCAGTTTTGCATGCCGCCACGGAAATACTTAATTTTTGCCGCAGGGTAGCCATAGCTTAATAAAGCTTTAACAGCCGTTGGGGTTTGTCCACACCAGATACCATTACAATACATCACCAAAGTTTTAGCATAGGTGAAGTCAAATACGTCGTCCACTTGAATGCCAAGCTGATCTTCCATAATCTCCAAGGCTCTGTCTTTTTTCTTAAACACAGTGTAAGGAATGTTAACAGCAGTCGGTATCCCACCTGAGATTGTCACCCAATTAGGAGTACGTGTGTCGATTACGACGATTGAATCATCACCTTCTGATTTTAATTTGACATAATTAATCATATCAAGCTCGCCAATTGTTTCAACCAAGTGCGGTGCAAATGGATGCATCGGCTGGATTTTGCCACGAGCTGTTTTAAGATAAAAATCAGAAATTTCATTATCTTGATCTTGTTCGCGTTGAAGCTTGATAGTTTTGTCGTTGTGTACGACGTCAATTGAAATCACACCGGGTGATATAAACACTTGTTTGGTTTTTTCACCTTCAGCAATAGCCATAAAGGGTAATACAGTTATTAATAAAATCGCTAATTTTTTCATTTTTTCCTTTTGTTAAACTTTCTTTAAATCAAAATAATTCTTAACAGCCACAATCAATCCTAGACCGATAAAGGCACCAGGTGGCAAAACAGCCAATAAAGTGCCTTGATAATCATTAAATACAGTAACACTCAATGTGTCACCTAAGCTACCCAATATGAGACTAGATTGGTCAAATAAAGTACCAGAACCGATTAACTCTCGCATGGCACCTAAAAGAATAAGTATCAATGAAAAGCCAATACCCATCATTAATCCGTCCAGTGCAGATTTATCCCAACTGTTCTTGCTGGCAAATGCTTCTGCTCGAGCTAGAATGGCGCAGTTGGTTACAATTAAAGGCACGAAAATACCTAAAATCAAATATAAGTCATAAAAATATGACTGCATCAGTAGTTCTACAATAGTGACGAATGACGCAATTAGCAATACAAAAATAGGGATACGAACTTCTTTTGAAATTTGATTGCGAAAAATAGAGACTGTAACGTTAGAGGCGACCAATACAAAGGTTGTGGCTAATCCCAGACCAATAGCGTTAACAACGTTATTGGTGACGGCCAAAAGCGGGCACAAACCAAGTAATGCAACCAATGCTTGGTTGTTGGTCCACAACCCATTTTTGGCAATTTTAATATAATCATTCATAAGTCTTGATTATATCAACAACAGCAGAGTAAACACTCTAAAAGTCTTTGATTATTGAAATTTGTCAAATTTATTAAAAACCATTTGTGTCAATGTATAAAAGGCGATATTTAGATCAAAATAGAGTTATATATGCATAAAAAAACCCCGATAAACGGGGTTTTTAATAACTTTAATGCATAATTTGGCTTATTTTTGCGTCATTTTCATTTTTTTCAATATTTTTCTTAAGAAAAAACAATCTCATTGTTACCTATCTCGCCTTTGATGGTTGATCCTGGAAGAAACTCACCCGCCAGTATCTTTTGAGACAATGGATTTTCCAGTAGTTTCTGAATGGTGCGTTTTAGTGGTCTTGCACCAAATACTGGGTCATATCCTTGATCAACAATCATCTCTACCACTTTTTCACTTAACTCAAGCTTCAGGTTAAGTGCGGCTAAGCGTGAAGATAAAATTTCAATTTGCAGCGTTGCAATGCCTTTAATCTGATCTTTTCCGAGGCTATCAAAAGTAACGATTTCATCAATACGATTAACAAACTCAGGGCGGAAATGCTCACCAACCAGCTTAGTTAGCTCGGCTGACATATCTTTACCTGGATTATCTTGAATCAGATGTGATCCTAAATTCGAAGTCATGACAATCACGGTGTTTTTAAAATCAACCGTACGACCTTGTCCATCGGTTAAACGGCCATCATCTAACACCTGCAATAGAATGTTAAATACATCAGGGTGTGCTTTTTCAACTTCATCAAGCAAGATAATTGAATAAGGCTTGCGTCGAACAGCCTCGGTCAAAACACCACCTTGTTCATATCCTACATAACCCGGAGGTGCGCCAATTAAGCGTGAGACTGAGTGTTTTTCCATAAATTCACTCATATCCACGCGAACAATGGCCTGCTCAGTGTCAAACAAGAAGTCAGCCAAAGCTTTGGTTAACTCTGTTTTACCAACACCTGTAGGCCCCATAAACATAAACGAACCATCAGGACGATTAGGATCTGACAACCCGGCACGAGAACGACGAACTGCATCAGAAATAACTTTAACCGCCTTATTTTGGCCTACCAATCTTTTGTGAATAATACTTTCCATTTGTAGAAGTTTTTCTTTTTCACCTTCTAGCATTTTGTCCACAGGGATACCAGTCCATCGAGCGACAATATGAGCGATTTCATCTTCGGTAACTTTATTTCTAAGCAGGGTCATTTCTACAGTATCTGCATTTTCTGCTTGAGTTATTTTTTTCTCTAGCTCTGGAATAACGCCGTATTGAAGCTCACTCATCTTAGCTAAATCGTTGTTACGATGTGCACTTTCCAAGTCTAATTTAGCTTGCTCTAGCTCTTCTTTTAAGTGTTGAGCACCTTGAACAACCAGCTTCTCTTTTTTCCAAATTTCATCAAAATCTGCATACTCTTTTTCTAAGCTTTTAATGACTGACTCTAATTCTTTAAGGCGCTCTTTAGAGGCTTTATCTTTTTCTTTTTTAAGCGCCATACGCTCGATCTTAAGCTGTACTAATTTTCGATCAAGCTTGTCCATTGATTCTGGTTTTGAATCAATCTCCATGCGAATTTGTGAGGCTGCTTCATCGATTAAATCAATGGCTTTATCTGGCAGTTGTCTGTCAGTGATATATCTGGTTGAATAGGTAACTGCTGCAATAATAGCTGGATCCGTGATTTCTACACCGTGATGGACTTCGTATTTTTCCTTAAGTCCGCGTAAGATGGCAATCGTGTCTTCCTCAGTTGGTTCATCGACTAATACTTTTTGAAAGCGTCGCTCCATTGCAGAGTCTTTTTCAATATATTCGCGATATTCGTTGAGTGTAGTTGCACCCATACAGTGAAGATCACCACGGGCTAGCGCTGGTTTAAGCATGTTTCCGGCATCCATAGACCCTTCACCTTTTCCCGCACCCATCATAGTGTGCAATTCATCGATAAATAAAATCACTTGACCTTGCTCTGCTTCCAGATCTTTGAGGACAGCTTTCATTCTTTCTTCGAATTCACCCTTGTATTTTGCGCCTGCAACCAAGGATGCCATATCTAGTGACAATAGGCGCTTGCCTTTAACACCCTCAGGCACTTCATTGTTAATAATGCGCTGAGCCAAACCTTCAGCAATGGCTGTTTTACCAACGCCCGGCTCGCCGATAAGTACAGGGTTGTTTTTGGTACGACGCTGTAATACTTGGATTGCACGACGAATTTCCCCATCACGACCAATGACAGGGTCAAGCTTGCCATCAATGGCCATTTGGGTTAAATCAGTTGTATATTTGTTCAGAGCATCTCGTTGTGTTTCTGCATTTTGTTCGTTCACGTTTTGTCCTCCTCTAAGGGTTTCAATAGCTTTAGCAAGCGCGTCTTTATTAGCACCCGCATCTTTTAATAGTTTTGTCGTTGTATCAGATCCTTGAATAATGGCCAACAAGAATAATTCTGTTGATACATAAGTGTCACCCATGTCTGTGGCTAATTTTTGCGTAGCAGTCAGTAGGCGTAGTAAATTTTGAGAGATACCTATATCGGTATTAGGATTATTAACAACGGCTAGATTTTGTATTTGATGATCAACATGATTCTTAAGTTCAACTGTGTCTACCTTAATACTTTCTAATGTATTACTCACACTCGAGCTGACATCAGACAGCATTGCACTTAGTACATGAAGCCCTTCAATAGCGCTATTATTATGACTAATTGCAATGGATTGAGCAGTACCAAGATCTTGTTGAAATTGAGAAGTTAGTTTTTCAATATTCATAAGTTTTATTATTGTTTTTTTGTTTAAGTTAGGCTCTATCTATGGGATGATTAACGTTTATTCAAGGTCCAAAATAAAATATTATGTTAAATTTAGTATTATTCGAACCAGAGATTCCAAACAATACGGGCAGTTTGATTCGTCTTTCAGCTAATATGGGATGCAATCTTCATTTAATCAAACCATTTGGTTTTGAAATTACTGATAAGCGTCTAAAAAGGGCAGGTCTTGATTATAAAGAGCTTGCTAACGTCACTGAGTATGAAAATTTACAAGACTATATAGCTAGAGCTAAACCTGAAAGGATTTTTGCAGTAGAGACAGGCTCTAGTAAAAAATATAGCGACGTAGACTACCAATCTGGAGATTCGTTTTTGTTTGGACCTGAAACTAAAGGCCTGCCAGAGGATGTGGCCAATCAATTCAATAGAGTTTCTTTGCCTATGCAAGACGGCTCTCGAAGTTTAAATCTTGCCAATTGTGTATCGATTGTTGCTTATGAGGCTTGGCGTCAGTTGGATTTTGTTGGAAGCAATTAGATTAATAAATAAAAAATAAAGCCGATATTGGAAGGCTTTTGCATGATGTTAGCGGTGTATTTAAATTAACTACTTAAGCTTTCTAACTGATAGGCATTGTTAAAATCTTTAATACTGACGACATTCTTACCAGCCAACTGAACTTGTTTCAGACTTAAAACGCCATCACCTGTTGCAACGTAACAAATTCCTTTAGATAGCTCAACAACCTCTCCTGCTTTTTTGGTATGAGGAAAATCTATAATATCTGCGGATAAAATTCGAAGAATTTTCGAGTCGAATTTATCACTTTTTGCATGAGTTTGAGCAATAGGGTAAGGGTTAAATGCCCTAATTTGTTGATTAATTGCAATAGCAGATTTTGACCAATCAATCCAAGCTTCATCTTTGGTGAGTTTTTTGGCGTAAGTAATACCGGCTTCATCTTGAATAGCAGGGGTTAGTTGGTCAATATTTTCAAGAGCCTCAACGATGCCTTGAGCACCTAAGTTAGCTAATTTATCATGCAAGGATTGAGCAGTGTCGGTCTTGAAGATATCACAAGTTTTTTCCAGCAAGATGTCGCCTGTATCCAGGCCTTCATTCATTTGCATAATGCCAATGCCTGTTTGCGCATCACCAGAGATAATAGCCCGCTGAATAGGTGCTGCACCTCGCCATCTAGGAAGTAATGATGCGTGAATGTTTAAACAGCCATATATGGGCGCTTCAAGAACTTCGGTTGGTAAAATTTGACCATAAGCCACCACTACCATAACATCTGCTTGAAGATCTTGTAATTGCTCTTGGGTGTTAGCCTCTCTTAAACTTTCTGGTTGGTAGACATTTAGTCCAAGCGCTAATGCTTTTTGCTTAACAGGGCAGGCAGTTGGTACGCGACCGCGACCCTTGGGGCGGTCGGGTTGGCAGTATATACCAACTAATTCATGCTCGGTTTGATTGAGTGCTTCGAGTATGCCAACTGAGAATTCAGGCGTACCCGCAAAAATAACCCGCATTAGATGAGTTTTTTTCTGGCAGTTTTAATCGCTTGTTTAACTTGATTAGGCGAAGTTGCGCCTAGGTGGTCACGCGCGCAAAGAGAGCCCTCTAAAGATAAAATATCAAACACATCATTTTCAATACGATCATCAAACAATTGAAGTTCTTCTAAGCTAAGTTCTGACAAGTCTTTTTGGTGTTCAATGCCGTAAGAAACAGACTTACCAACTACTTCATGAGCATCTCTAAATGCTAGGCCTTTGTTAACCAAATAATCGGCTAAGTCAGTTGCTGTTGTATAGCCTTTTTTGCATGAGTTATACATAGTATCACGCTGTGCTTCAATAGTTGGAACCATATCCGCAAATACACGCAAACAAGCTTTAAGAGTATCAACCGTATCGAACAAAGGCTCTTTATCTTCTTGATTGTCTTTGTTATAAGCCAAAGGTTGAGACTTCATAATGGTGAGCATAGAAGTTAAATTTCCATATACGCGACCGGTTTTACCGCGGACTAATTCAGGCACGTCAGGATTTTTCTTCTGTGGCATAATCGATGAGCCTGTACAAAAACTATCAGGCAATTCGATAAAATGAAATTGAGCAGAAGACCATAAAATCAATTCTTCTGAAAAACGCGACAGATGCATCATAATGATGCTAGAAGCTGATAAGAATTCAATGGCAAAATCTCGGTCACTAACACCATCTAATGAATTTAGACAAATACGCTCAAAGCCCAAAAGTTGGGCTGTTCTTTCGCGATTAATCGGATACGTTGTTCCCGCTAAAGCAGCAGATCCTAATGGCATAGAGTTCATGCGCTTTCTAGTGTCTACTAAACGCTCCGCATCGCGAGACAGCATTTCAAAATAAGCCATCATATGATGGCCAAAGCTAATTGGTTGCGCCGCTTGAAGATGAGTAAAACCCGGCAAAATAGTACTTGCTTCTTGTTCAGCTAGATCTAGTAGGGCAATTTGCAATCGGTTAATTTCAGCTAATATGTCGTCTACTTGATCACGAAGGTAAAGACGGATATCAGTAGCAACCTGGTCGTTACGAGAGCGCCCTGTATGTAGTTTTTTGCCAGCATTACCAATGAGTTTGGTCAAACGTGATTCAATATTCATGTGCACATCTTCAAGTGCTACCGACCATTCAAATTCACCCGTGTTAATCTCAGCTAAAATTTGCTCCAGACCTTTGATAATTTGGTTTTTTTCATCTTCCGTGAGTAGTCCGACTTCTTGCAGCATAGTGGCATGTGCGATAGAGCCCTGGATATCGTAGGGCGCTAAAATTTTGTCAAAAAATACAGAGGCACCAAAAATCTTTACAAATTCATCAGTTGGTTCGCTAAATCGTCCGCCCCATGATTGATTTGCTTGAGTTTGGTTTGAGTTTTGAGTGTTGTTGGTCATAATTTTGCACTAAGTTGTTTGTTAATTTTTATAATAGACTTGTCGATTAGCTTATCAAGATCAGTCCAGTAATATTCTTCATTGGTAATCCCTAATACTTTTTCCAATACAACGCCATAATTATCTACCAGCATAACAGTTGGAAAAAAATTAACTGCATATTTAAAGGCTAACTCATTGTGAGAAATAGTTTCGTTGTAAAAATCATTAATTTCATTAAAGCTATTGGCATTGACATGACGAATGATAACTTTGTCGTCATATTCCTTAAGATCTGCCATAGGGCCAATGGTATCTTCTTTAACTATTTTGCAATATCCACAGCCAGGAACTGAAAACATTATTAAAATAGGAGTCTTTTTTTTCCAGACTTGCTGTGAATCTAAAAAGAAATTTTTAGCGCCCGGCAGGTTTAGTTCTTGCGCAAAAGCAAAATTTGATAAAAAGACAGTAATTAATAGATAAAATCTAAACATTGGCACTATTTTAATACAAACTCCTTGAAGCATGAATAAAACCCTAAAAATTGCAACACGAAAATCTCCATTGGCACTTTGGCAAGCTGAGCATGTTAAAGCTAGGCTGGAAGCGATTCATCCACATTTGAACGTGGAGCTAATCAAAATGACAACCAAGGGTGATCAAATTTTAAATTCACCTTTATCAAAAATTGGCGGCAAAGGTCTGTTTATTAAAGAACTAGAAGTGGGCATTATGGAAGGTGTGGCTGATATAGCCGTACATTCTATGAAAGACGTACCTTATGAGATTCCTAAAGGGTTTGAGCTGGGTGCTATTTTAGCGCGTGAAAATCCATTTGATGCCTTTGTATCAAACAAGTTTGATAGCATTAGTGATTTACCAAAAAATGCCAAAGTAGGCACATGTTCGATGCGTCGTATTGTTCAGCTTAAGGCGCAGAGACCAGATTTAGAAATCCTAGATTTACGTGGCAATGTTAATACGCGCTTACAAAAATTAGACGATGGCGAGTTTGATGCGATTATCTTAGCTTGTGCTGGCTTAATTCGCCTTAAGTTTGAGGACCGAATTAAGCAAGAGATTTCAGCAATAGAATCTTTACCTGCAGTTGGACAGGGTGCGGTGGGTATTGAAATTCGTGAAAATGACCAAGATATTCTAGACTTAATCAAGCCTTTAATCGACCAAGATTCTACTTATAGAGTGAGTGCTGAGCGTGCGATGAATGCCCGTCTAGAAGGTGGCTGCTCTGTGCCGATTGCGGGCTATGCAACATTGGATGGTGATCAAATAAGCCTGACAGGTTTAGTGGGTAACGTAGAGTCTGGCGTCATATTAAAACATCAGGTATCTGGCCATGTTCATCAGGCAGAGGCATTGGGTGAGACGCTGGGTGATCAGTTGATCAAAATGGGTGCTAAAGATATCTTGAAAGTTCAATCATGACTGATTCAGAAATTTTAATACAATTGCCAGAATGGACAATCGTTAATCAAAAGCTATCGAGACAGTTTGTTTTTAATGACTTTATTCAGGCTTTTGGCTTTATGACTCAAGCTGGCATCATAGCTGAAAAAATGAATCACCATCCAGAATGGTCCAATGTATATAACACTGTTAATGTTGAGTTAATAACGCATTCTCAAGGATGTATTAGTCAATTGGATATCGAATTAGCGACTCATATGAATAACATTTTTGAAAATAGCATAACAAAGGAATAGCACATGTTTAAATTTATTGAAACTAACTTCTTTCTCATTGTGCATCGTATTGGCTTTTTATTTGCATTGATTTCACTAGCTTTAATTGTCTTTTTAGGTATTTTTAGCTATGAAAAAATCAGCAGTAGGGCGACTGATGAAATTAGTGCGCCCAGCATTGAATTAGCCAAATACCAAAACCCAATCAGCTTGCAAGTGAAGCCTGAAAAAGTTTCTCCAGCAGTTGGGGTTGTTGAAGATGATTCTCAGGTAATTTTTAATCAAAGGTTTGATGCTCAAATAGAACAGATTATTACTAATTTACAGGCGCTACCTAACGAAGTGCTTGATAAAAATAACTTACAGTTCCAAATTAAAGTGATGATTAAGATTAAGTCTAATGCTTATTCTCCTGAGCTTAAGTTGAGCTATGTGGAATCTTTATCAAGATTGACTAAGCAATTAGTTAATGTGGGCGGAGGTCAAGTTAATATTGATAAATTTTTGCATTGGCATGATCAAGAGTTTGCCTACCAAGTCAATGAACAAACTCAGAAAAATTTAATGAAAATGGGTACCGCTAGAACTGATCAAATGACAGGCTTGATTTCTCTAGGTTTGCTAGGCGCAGCACTTGGATTTTTTATTATGTTTGTAATGATGTTAGTAATGTTACGCATTGAAAGAAACACACGAAGATAACATGCAAGCAATTGGTTATAACGGTAGTGAATTTATAGAATTTGAGAAAACTCTAAATAATCCTACAGGCCGAGATCTACTGGTAGAAATAAAAGCTATTTCTGTCAACCCAATTGATACCAAAGTTAAGCACACTGTCGCCAAAGACGGTGCTGTAAAAATTTTAGGCTATGACGCTTCAGGTATTGTGAGTGCAGTGGGTGAACAAGTATCAATTTTTAAAGTTGGTGATGAAGTTTTTTATGCAGGAGATGTGACGCGTGACGGTTCAAATACAGCTTACCAGCTTGTCGATGAACGTATTGTCGGTCGTAAGCCAAAATCGCTCAACTTTGAGCAAGCTGCAGCACTACCTTTAACCAGTATTACTGCTTGGGAGTCTTTATTTGATCGTTTAAAAATCACCCAATCAGACAAAGATAAATCTTTATTATTGATTGGTGCTGCTGGCGGCGTGGGTTCGATGGCCATTCAATTTGCCAAGCAAATAATCGGCATGAAAGTAATAGCTACCGCCTCACGTGATGAATCTAGATCTTGGTGCAAACAAATGGGTGCTGATATTGTGTTTGACCATCAGCATCTTGCTCAACAATTTAAGGACAACAATCTGGATGCCCCAAAATATATCCTTTGTATGGGTATACCTGATGATTACTTTGAACAAATGATTCAAGTAATCGCGCCCCAGGGTAGTATTTGCTTACTGGCTAATACTCAACAAGCTTACGATCTTAACTTACTAAAAGCTAAAAGCATCACCTTGGTTTGGGAGATGATGTTTACTCGTTCTATGTTCCAAACTAATGATCTAGTTAAACAGCATGAACTGCTGAATAAACTAGCATTAATGGTTGAAAATGGCGACATAATGCACACATTAACTCAGCATCTTAATCCGATCAATGTGGATACTATAACAATAGCGCATCAGGTTATTGAAAGAGGAAAAATGCAAGGTAAACTAGTTATCTCAAATCGAATTACTCAATAACAACTAGAACCTTCGGTGAGGCTATATTAGTCACATTTCTCAATTGAGGTGTTTCTTTGACTGTGCCAGATATAGGAGATTTAATCTGGTATTTTTCTAGTTCAATTGTTTGAATTTTAATTAATACGTTATGCACATCATGCTCGCGCATTTTTGCATTATGTTCAATTTTAGCAATATCTAAATCACGATGAGAAGCCACCATTCGATCATATAACTCTTGAGTTTGATTAAGAGTTAACAAGGCATCCTCAAAAGCTTGTTGTTTGATGCTGCCAGTTATTTCTAGGTGTTGTAACTTTAGCTGGGCCTGTCTATCATCAATCTTCACCAATATATCTCCAGCATTAACTTGTTTTCCAGGCGTTGTCATTTCAACAATAGAGCCAGAAACTTGAGGATAAATATCTAGCGCTAACGTTATACCAGGTAGAAATAAGCCTAGTGCTAGCCAGTGGTTAAATTTCATAATCTTCTCCAATGAGATGGTGTAATTTCTTAAGGGTGATAATATAGTTAAATTCATTCTCAGCTAGTTTTCTTTCAGTATCCGTGTAGTTGACCATAGCCTTACCGATGTCACTTTTGATCTCCATTTCATAATTGGCACGCGCTTTTTCCAAATATAAATCTCGATAGTCTAACTCAACGATTAGCGCTTTATGAATTTGCCTTAATGCACTAAGATTAAGGTGATGATCCAATGCCTCCCCTAATAAATCTTGCTGAATCTTTTCAATCTCAAGTTGTTTTTTCTTAGATTGAATCATGAGCTGAGATATCTCACTATCTTGTTTGGCATCAATACCAAAAGGCATAGACAGTTGAATTCCAGCGCGCCATTGGCCATTTTTTTCGCGTTGATATCCTTGTTCTCCAACTCGAGCACTTGAGTTAATTACAACACCTAGGTTGTCTTTTTGTTGAGAAATTTGACGACCTATAGCTGATAAAGATTGCTTTAATTGTTTAAGTTTTAAGTTGTCTGTAAGTTTTTTTTGATAATAAGAAAACTCGGCCAGCTCTTTTTTAAATAAAGATTTGTAATTAGGCATAACAACATCATCGGGACGATCTTCATAGCTAATATTAAGTAGCTGAGCCAACTTAGCTCGAGTTTGAATTTGCTTAGATTCTGCCCTAATACGGTGAATTTGACTAATTTGCGTTTTGGTTTGTTTTTCTAATAAGGTTACTTCTGATGCACTTTGAATGTCGTAATCATCTTTAACTCGACCTTCCTGAACAGCAAACATTGCCAGCTCCTCTAGTGCAGTTTCATAAGATAAGTCTGCTAAAACGATGTCAAAATAAGCGCGCATTATCCCAATGGTTTTATCTTGCTGTAATTGCTGGAAAGACAAAGTTGCATTATTAAGTGTATTTAGCTGTGTATTTTTTCCAATTTCAATGGCTTGATTGTAAAGTGTTTTTTTAAGAAAAATAAAGGCGTGAGAATTATTAATAGCAGAGTTGTAGTCGCTTCGCTTTGCAAGCTGTAAATCAATATTTGACGTTACATCGTATTGGTTTTCCCAATCACTCAGTCGATGTTGCTCAGAATCAATATTTAAAAGCTGCTGTTTTTCAGCGAAGTTATGCTCATCAGAAAGTTTTAGAGCGTCACCCAGTGTTAAAGGGTTAGGCAGTTGCTCTGAGTGAACAAAACTAGATACTAGCAATAATAAGAAGCTTAAAAATTTCATCGGTTTTTACGCTTATAGCGAATAAATTTTCCCTCTAAGTAGGCGTCTTCAACCATAAATTTGGCGAGTAGTAAAAAGTCTTCTTGGTTAGCAAAGCCAGTGCGTCTAACCACTCGGTTACCCTTGAGGTCAAAAAAAGCGAGTACAGGCGTTGCACCAATTCGATTGTGTTTTTTTGCAAAAACTCTTTCAACCGTATCATTGCCGTCAAAATCAATTAATTCAAGATTTGAATTGGTGTTGATTTTGTAATTTAAAAAATGCGTTTTAAAATATTTAATAACGTCAGGCTGATTTAATACTTGACGCTCCATTTTTTGGCAAAAAGGACAGTCATCCATAAAGAAAAAAACAAACACACCTTTTTTGTTGGCATCTCGGGCATCGTTCAAATTTTCAGAATAATCATTAAAATGCTCGTCAAATAAATCGCCATCCGACATTGCTTGAAATGATACGAGCAAACCTAAGATTAATATTAGTTTTTTAAACATTAAGTGACCTTGAAAAAATATGTATGGGTTGATTGGAGCTATGGTGAATAATCATACCATTTTAAGTTATTTATTTCAAATGACAATTAACCTTAGATATGGATGCTACTCAAACAATGCGTCGACAAACTCTTTAGCGTTAAAAGGCTTTAAATCATTAATTCCTTCACCAACACCAATATAGCGTACGGGCAAATTAAGCTCATCAGAAATAGCAAATACCACGCCACCTTTAGCAGTGCCATCAAGCTTGGTGATACTAATGCCGCTTAGTCCAACTGTCTTGTTAAACTCTTTGGCCTGATTAATGGCATTTTGCCCCGAGCCGCCATCAATAATCAGCATGGTTTCATGCGGGGCATTTTCATTGTGTTTTTTTAGTACGCGCTTTATTTTTTCAAGCTCTTGCATTAGATTACCTTGAGTATGCAATCGTCCTGCGGTATCAGCAATAAGAATATCAATTTTTTTAGCCTTGGCGGATTCATAAGCATCATAAATAACAGAAGCAGCATCAGATCCAGTTGTTTGAGCGACCACAGGTATTTCATTACGCTCACCCCAAACTTTAAGTTGTTCAACAGCGGCGGCGCGGAAAGTATCGCCCGCTGCCAACATGACAGATTTGCCTTGATTTTGAAAAGATTTAGCCAGTTTGCCAATGGTGGTAGTTTTGCCCGCACCATTTATACCCACCACTAAAATGACAAAAGTTTCATTGATATCTATATTAAGCTGGTTGTCTTCTATTAGTAGTTTTGTTAGTGCTTCTTTTAAGAATGCATATAAGCTATCAGAATCCTTTAAAACTTTTCGAGAGGCATTTTGACGCACCGACTCTAAAACTTTATCCGTCGTATTAATACCAATATCTGCTGTGATCAAAAGCATTTCTAGTTCATCCAGTAAATCCTCATCGATGACTTTCTTGCCCAATAAAAGACTGGATAAGCCAGAGCCTAGTTTTTGCCTTGATTTGGCCAGACGCTGTTTTAATGTAGAACCTTTTTCTACTTGGTCAGATTTATCTTTTTTAAAAAAATTAAACAAAACTTTTCACTATAATTGTATGAATATGAAGAATCTAATTTTACTAGCCTTTTTTTTGTCCACAAGCGCATTTTCGAATACTATTGAAGCTAATGTTACGCTTGGAGCTTATGAAAAGGTAACCCAGGCAACCCTAGATAATGGGTTAAAAATCATTGTTAAAACAGACCGTCGGGCGCCTGTGTTTATTTCCCAGCTTTGGTATAAGGTCGGCGCTAGTGATGAAAAACAACCGAATACGGGTATTTCACATATGTTGGAACACATGATGTTTAAAGGCACACATGACTATAAAGTCGGTGAGTTTTCAAAAATTATCGCTCGTAATGGCGGTAATGACAATGCATTTACTTCAAAAGACTATACGGCCTATTATCAAAAAATGCACAGCTCTAAATTAGAGTTGGCCATTAAGATGGAAGCTGATCGCATGCGCAATTTGACCTTCTCAGGCATTGAGTTAGAAAAAGAAAGACAAGTGGTTATCGAGGAGCGCAGACTGCGTGTAGAAGACAACCCTAACGCTAAGGTTTATGAGAATTTACGTTTAATCTCATTTGATCAAAAAGGTGCTTATCATGCGCCTGTTATCGGTTTTCAGTCAGATATTGAAACCTATCGTATAAGTGATTTACGACATTGGTATGAAACTTATTATGCCCCAAATAACGCCACATTAGTGGTTGTCGGTGACGTTGATCCTCAAGAAGTGATCAATCATGCTAAGCGTTATTTTAGGCATTATTCATCAAATTCTAATATTGAAAAAATTAAACGCTATGCGTCAATAGCTAAAAATGCTCAGTCAAAAAAACTTGAACTTAAAGCGAAACTACCGTTTTATACTCTGGGCTTTCATGTGCCAAGCTTGAAAACCACAACTGATGAAAATCAAGCTTACCAATTAGAAATGTTGGCTTATGTTTTAGATAATGGATTGTCAAAAAAACTTATTCGCAATCAGCAAATTGCCTCAGCAATAAGTGTTACTTATCGTCTTTATGATAAACATGACACACTCTTTATTATTAGCTTTGTGCCAGCCGATGGGGTTGACAATCAAACGTTAATTGACGCTATTAAAGATCAAGTTAAAGAATTGATTGAGCAGCCAGAACTCATTGAAGATGAACTTGTACGCACCAAAGCTCAGCTTGAAGCAGGCTTTGTTTTCGAGCAAGATCTTATACACACTCAAGCTTACTATTTAGGCATGCTAGAAACTGTAGGTCTGGGTATTGATAAAATGTTTACATATGTTGCTAAAATGAACGAAATTAAGGCTAAAGATATCTCAAATGTCGCTAAAAAGTATCTTGATTTCTCACAAGTGAATTCTGTTGAACTGATAACCAAGGCAATCAAGTGAAGCTATTAATCTTATTTTTGTTGTTAATCACCCAGGCTAATGCCAAGGTAAATATTGACCAATGGACAACGCCTGAAGGTGCTAAGGTATTATTTACCCAAACTAAAGGTTTGCCAATGTTGGATGTGGCGCTTAACTTTGACGCTGCAAGTTCCAGAGATGGTGACAAGCACGGATTAGCATCACTCACCAGTAGTCTTATTGGCACTGCAAGTAAGTATCACACAGAAGAACAAATTATTAATCAATTTGAATCACTTGGTACTGAGTTTTCTTCGGCTTCGCTTAAAGATATGTCGATTATTTCTATGCGTAGTTTAACGCGTCGCGATATCTTGCAATCCTCATTAAATTTGTTTGCTGAAGTAGTTTCTAAAGTTGACTATCAGCAACGCTATTTAAGTCGTGAAAAAAAGCAAACTCTTCGCGCTATTGAAGCTGCTAAACAAAGCCCAGCTAGTATTGCCAATACAAGATTTAATGAATTAGTATTTGGCCAGCACCCTTATGCACATAAAAAAATTGGCACCAAAGAATCTCTTGAAAAAATTAATCTTTCTGATTTAAACCAGCATTATCAGCGCTATTATGTCGCTAAAAATTTGACCATTGCCTTGGTAGGCGACATCTCTAAAACGAAAGCCATGCAAATAGCTCGCCAAATTTCACACGGGCTAAATAGTGGAAAAAAAGCTGAACGAAACGAATTAGTCTTGCCTTTATCAACAACCATACAAGAGCATATTGAATTTCCATCAACGCAAACTCACTTGTTGATCGGGCAAACGGGCATAAACCGCACGCATCCTGATTATTACCCACTATATTTGGGTAATCATATTTTGGGTGGTAGTGGTCTTAATTCGCTCTTGAGCCAAGAAGTTCGCGAGCAAAGAGGCTTGGCTTATTCGACTTCTAGCTACTTTACAAAAATGAAGTCTAATGGTTTTTTCTTGATCAATCTACAAACCAAAAATTCTCAAGCAAATCAAGCTAAAAAAGTCGTATTAGAAACGCTCAAAAATTTCAGAAATAATGAAATTGACCCTCAAAATCTACAAGATGGTAAGGACAATATCATTGGTGGCTTCGCTTTACAGACTGCTAGCAATGCAAATATCCTTACTTATCTCTCTATTATTGGTTTTTACGAGCTACCTCTGGATTATTTGAGTAGTTTTACCAATAAAATCAAGGATATTAGTGCAAAAGACATTAAAAATGCCTATGAAAGGCTTATTAATATGAAAAAACTTGTTATTTTGACAGTGGGTGTAAAAAAGTAGTTAAAATAGCCCATTTCCATTATTTCCGAAATTTTTTTGTTGATTCAATGATACTACGTCAGTTTTTTTATAAGTTTAATATTTCTATATTGCTAGTCAGTGCTAGTTTGCAAGTTATTGCAGCTAGTGAGACGTCTTCAAAAGAGGTGTTAATTCAAAAAGACTTTAAGTCGATCAATGTTATTCATCATAGTGTTCCTATTGATATTGAGCGCAATCAAGATCGTAAAAATAATATCATAGAGTTTTATCAGGGAACTTGGCGTGGGAAGATACAGCCATTACACCCCTTTAAGCCTCACCCAGTAGAAACAGTGGCTGAGCTTGAAATGATCGATTATATTGATCAAATGTCCCATGGCAATGACTCTATTATGATTGTTGATTCACGCCCTAAATCAGCTATTTTAATTACCGGCATAATTCCTGGCGCAACTCAGGTTGGATATATCGACATTGTTTCTAATAATTACAGAGTAAAAACTTTTGAATTATTCAATGTTAAAAAAAATAATTCCCAATGGGATTTTACCGATGCCAAAACATTAGTTATATATTGCAACGGTCTTTGGTGTGGAAAATCTCCGAAAATGATTCGAAAATTAATTAAACTTGGTTATCCAGCACAAAAAATTAAATACTACCGTGGCGGCATGCAGGCCTGGAAATCAGTTGGATTGACAACCGTTAAGGAGTGATCTTTGTATTATTGATAAATAACTATGGTTTACCATAATATCATATTATTCTAATATAGAATAAAATACAAACCTAGAATTATTAAAATTAAAACCTAGGGATAAATATGAAATTGTTAATCTTGACACCTATTATTACAGCCATTATCTTTGCGTCTGTAAGTGCCAATCAGCCAAATAAAGAAGTAATTAAAGCTGTTGAATATAGTTCAGTTGTAAATACCTCCAATGTTAAAAAAATAAAAAAGAAAAAGCCGGTATGGCTTAAGCCTGGTGTTATTGGCACCACTCTGGTTGTGAACGGCAAGCCTTTTGTTATTGATAGAAATCAGGATAGAAAGCATCTTATTGCTAAGATTTATCAAAAAACAGGTCGGGGTATTATTAAGCCAATGCATCCGTTTAAACCACATGCTGTAGAGACTATTGCTGAGCATGAAATGATTTCATATATTTCTCGTTTATCATCGAAGAAGGGTGATGTTGTTGTGGTTGATGCTAGAAAATCAATTTGGCCAACATTGACTGGAAGTCTTCCAGGGGCAATTCACGTGCCATTTCATCGATTTAAGAAAAACAAAAAATATGCACTTGAAACTCTTGAAGATGAATTTGGTGTTGTGATTAACACCAAGGGTGAAATGAATTTCTCTAATGCTAAAATATTAGCGGTTTATTGTAATGGCAATTGGTGCAAAATGTCTCCAGAGCTTATTTGGGAGTTATTGGATTATGGCTATCCAGCAAACAAAATCAAATATTATCGTGGCGGTATGCAAGCTTGGCAGCTGCTCGGATTGACCACTGTTGACTAACAGCTGGATCAATACATCAGCCTTTGATTTGTATGGTTTACCATGATATAGGTTAAACGATATCGGTGTTAAAATAAGACATGTCTTGGTATAAGTTTATTATCACTATTGTTTTGTTGTTTAGTTTCAATGCAGCCTCTAGTGCCAAATCCTCCGAAATTACGATTGCTATTCAATCTTTTTTAGGGAAAGATGCTGCGTATCAAAAATGGCAATCCACTGCTGATTACCTTTCTCGTCGGATACCCGATTATTCTTTCAATATTGTTGTTGTTGACGCACCAGACGATGCTTTGTTGTATAACATGGTAAAGCAAAAAAAAGTTGATTATGTCATTACCCAACCTATTGCATCTGTTGAGCTTAATCGTTTATATAATACTAAAATTAGACTGACAAAATTAGATGCATTGGGTGTTGATCAATTGGGTGGGGTTATTTTTACCTCAGTTGACAATCATGCGATTAATAATGTTGAAGCATTGAAAGGTAATAGCTTTGCCGCTTCAACGCCTAGACGTCTAGGCGGTTGGGTGTTGGCCTTGGATTATCTGCGCACTCAAGGTATAGATCCTTACAAGGATTTTTCTAAAATTAGCTTTCTTGGCTCTCAAGATAATATTGTCAGTGCTGTGATTAATGGACTTGCTGATGCAGGTACAGTTCGAACAGGTGTGATTGAAAAAATGATTGACCTAGGGCAGTTGCGTAAAGAGCAGATCAAGGTGCTGAATAGTAAGCCAGACTTCCCTTATTTATTAACAACAGGTACGACACCAGAGTGGGCACTTTCATCACTTGAGCATGTCGATACTGCAGTCTCTAGAGAGGTTCAGGCAGAATTATTGAACTATCGTGTTAATGGTCAAAATCAGTGGAAAAAGGCACTAGATTATGAAGGTGTGCGTACTTTAATCAGAAAGCATCGAATTGGTATTTATCAAGATCCTGGACATATTGATTTTTATAAAGAGAATTACCAATTAATTTTAATTATTTTACTGTTGATCGGTTATTTATTGTTCATGTTAAAAAGCCGTCGAGAGGCGGAAATTCGTGATTATAAGCTTAAGCTTGAAGAGTTATCTAAAGTGTCATCGGTTGATCAGCTATTGTCTGAAGTGGCACACGAATTAGCGCAACCTATTACCTCGCTTAAAATTGATGCACACATGTTGTCCAATATGCTGAAAGATCAAGACAGTTGTCAGTTGGATCAAATTCAGTCAGCCTCGGATGGCTTGCGCGAAAAGACAGATCATTGTGTTGATTTGATTTTAAATATTCGTCAATTTTTATCAAAGAAAACAATCATTAAAGAAAATTTTAATGTAAATGAGAATGTTGAAAGAATTATCCGATTGTTAAAAAATGAACTTGACGAGCATAATATTGAGGTGAAATTATCGCTCAAACAAGACTTACCAAATGTTAACATGAGCCCGGTTGAGCTTGATCAAGTGTTACTTAATTTAAGTAAAAATGCCATTAGCGCCATGGCGGATAATCAAAAATCTGTTAATGTGCTTAGTATTTTTACAACTGATAAACAAGGTTTTGTTGAGATTACAGTCAGTGATACCGGCTCAGAGATTAAAGACAAGCTACACTTATTTAACTTGTTTAAAACGTCGAAAGAGCAAAGCGAGGTAGACGGCCTAGGTATTGGATTGAGCTTAAGTCGACGTATTGCACGCTCTTATGCGGGTGAATTGTTGTTAAAGTCTAGTTCAGTTGAGGGTAGTCAATTTATGGTGAAAATTCCGAGGGTGACCAATGAATGATTTATTCAAACAATCGGTAAATATTTTCATTGTTGATGATGAGGCTGAAATTAGAGATTCATTGTCACGATTTTTTACGTATCACGGTTGCCAAGTTGAAGTTTTTTCTGATGCAAAGAGTTATATTGATCAGCTTGACCAAGCTCAAGTGGGTTGTTTGGTGAGTGATATCGACATGGACGAAATGAATGGAATTGAGCTTCAGCGTCATTTGCAGAATATCAATTGTATTCGCCCAACTATTTTTATGACAGGCCATGCTAGTGTAGATCTTGCCGTTGAAGCGATGAAACTAGGTGCTGTTGATTTTATTGAAAAACCTTTTGATCCAGATATTTTGCTGGAAAAAATTAAAATTGCCATCGATTCAAATCGTGAAAAAATTGAACTACTTAATCGTTATCGATTATTAACCAAAAAAGAATGTGAAATTTTTGAGTGTGTTGCCAAAGGTAAAAAGAATAAGGAGATGGCCGACAATTTGTGCATTTCTATGCCCACTGTTGAAGCGCATCGTTCACGGGTTATGAAAAAGATGCAAGCAAGCTCTTTGTCAGAGTTGGTAAAAATGTCAGTTATTCTGTCAAAATAAACCTAAGAACGCTTAACTGTTTAAACTAAAGCTAAATCATATTGTGTTTAATTAATGTTGGTTTAAAGATGGCCAATGCTGTAATAATAAAAACAATACCGCCTAAAATTCCACTAATTGAATATGATTGCATAAACCATGTCCAATCATCAATAATTTTTCCATTCATTGGATAGACTACCAACTTACCGAGCGTTGCAAGAAAAACAGTTAAAACAATCAATGCTAGAATGTGCGCATAGTTCGCCTTTCCGGCAAAGAAAAAATTACCAAAATTAGCAGATCGCATTGCCCAGATAGCAATAATTGGAGCCAAACTATCAATAACCTTTCCTAAATAGCTATTGATGTAGGCTATGTCAAAGCCTCCTTTGATAATAAGTGCGGCAACCAAATATCCAGCCAAAACACCAAAAAATGCCCTATATCCAAATATTAAGATTGCAAGGATGGAAGCTCCCGTTGGAAGCCAAATGTAATTGGCTA